>Ga0164296_1000275_pt1 | contig 64601 bp, 55 predicted proteins | sample GEODES057metaG_FD_113533 | JGI IMG/M metagenome (GOLD analysis project Ga0164296, IMG submission 113533) | Dystrophic lake water microbial communities from Trout Bog Lake, Wisconsin, USA - GEODES057 metaG | ecosystem: Environmental > Aquatic > Freshwater > Lake | place: USA: Trout Bog Lake...
ACTCCCACTCAATCGTCGCCGGCGGCTTGCCGCTAATATCGTAAACGACTCGGGATATCCCTTTGATCTCATTCACTATGCGACGCGACACGTGATCTAAAAAGGCGTACGGCAGGTGCGCCCAATGGGCCGTCATAAAATCCACCGTCTCCACTGCACGCAGTGCAATCACCCAGTCGTACTGTCGGCCATCGCCCATGACCGCCACGGAACGCACCGGCAAAAACACCGCGAACGCTTGACTGACTTTGTCGTAAAGGCCATGGGCTCTGAGCTCTTCGATGAAAATGTGATCGGCTAAGCGCAACAATTCTGCCGCTTCCCGATACACCGGCCCCAAAATACGCACGCCCAAGCCGGGGCCGGGGAACGGATGGCGATACACCATTTCAGGGGGAAGCCCAAGTTCCACGCCCAACCGTCTGACTTCGTCTTTAAACAACTCGCGTAAGGGCTCACACAACTTGAGGTTCATTTTCTCAGGCAAGCCACCCACGTTGTGGTGGGATTTGATTTTGTGTGCTTTGCCCGTTTTGGAACCCGCAGATTCAATGACGTCGGGGTAGATCGTTCCTTGGGCCAACCAACGAATGCCTTGCAACTTGGTGGCTTCCTCGTCGAAAACCTCCACAAACAATCGCCCAATAATCTTACGCTTGGCTTCGGGATCGTCAACCCCGTGAAGCTCTCTGAAAAACCGTTCTGCGGCGTTCACGCGGATGACTTTGACGCCCATGTGCTGGGCAAAGGTCGCCATGACTTGGTCACCCTCCTGATGACGCAACAGCCCATGGTCCACAAACACGCACACCAGTTGATCCCCGATGGCCTGATGCAGCAACGCGGCCACCACCGAACTGTCGACGCCGCCCGACAAGCCCAACAGAACTTTGTCTTGACCCACGTCGGTGCGGATGCGCGCGATTAAATCGGCGCTGATGTGTTTGGCGTCCCACAAGGCATCGCAACCACAGATTTCTTTTACGAATCGATCAATGAGCACAGCGCCTTGCTTGGTGTGCGTCACCTCGGGATGAAATTGCACAGCGAAAAAACGCCGCTGGGGATCTTCCATCGCCGCCAACGGCGCATTCTCCGAACTGGCGCTAACGCTAAACCCCGTAGGAAGCGTCGCCACTTGGTCCCCATGGCTCATCCAAACGTCTAATTGCTGCTGCCCCGTGGCGCCAAAGCGATCGCTGATGCCCGCGAACAGTACCGAATGAGGGTCTGCCGAAATCTCGGCGTATCCGAATTCCCGTTCTCGACACGCCACCACTTCGCCGCCCAGTTGAGCCGCCATGGTTTGCATGCCATAACAAATCCCCAACACCGGCACATCCAGGTGGAATACAACTTCGGGTGCCCGGGGGGAATGGGCTTGGGTCACCGACTCTGGACCGCCCGACAAAATAATCCCGCGCGCGCCAAACGCTCGAATGTCGGCCTCACTCATGTCCCACGGATGAATCTCGCAATAGACGCCGCTTTCACGAACCCGACGAGCAATCAGTTGGGTGTACTGCGCACCAAAGTCTAAAATTAAGATGCGATGCGCGTGGATATCCATGGTCAACCCTTGATTCTGTAAAACCCAATCCTTAACTGATGCGATAGTTCGGCGACTCTTTGGTGATCGTCACATCGTGAACGTGACTTTCACGCACGCCCGCAGAGGTGATGCGCACGAACCGAGGCCGCGTGCGCAGCTGCTCAATGTTGTGACTGCCGGTGTACCCCATGGCCGCTTTTAAACCGCCGCCCAATTGATGCAAAATCGACACCAGGCTTCCTTTGTAGGGAACTCGACCTTCAATGCCTTCTGGAACCAACTTCTCCAGTTCGGTAGTCGTGTCTTGAAAATAGCGATCCGATGATCCGTGGCGTTGCGCCATCGCGCCGAGCGAACCCATGCCGCGGTAGGATTTAAACGACGCGCCTTGGTAGAGTTCAACATCGCCTGGCGATTCCTCGGTACCGGCAAACAAGCCGCCAATCATGACCGCGTGCGCGCCAGCGGCCAACGCTTTGGCCACATCGCCGGAAAACCGAATGCCGCCATCGGCAATCAGAGGAATGTCGCGTTGGGCGAGCGCTGCAGCGACATTGGAGACCGCCGTGATTTGCGGCACGCCGACCCCGGCCACAATGCGGGTCGTACAAATCGACCCCGGGCCAATGCCCACTTTGACGCCATCGGCTCCGGCATCGACTAAGGCCAACGCGGCTTCCGCCGTCACGATGTTGCCACCGATCACATCGATGTGACCAAAGGCTTTCTTAACCTTGGCCACCATATCCAACACGCCTTTTGAATGGCCATGCGACGTGTCCACCACCACCACGTCCACGCCCGCCTCCGACAGTTGCGCGACGCGATCGATGGTGTCCGGGCTGGTACCCACGGCGGCGCCGACGCGCAACCGACCGCTCGAGTCTTTGCACGCGCGTGGAAATTCGGTGGCCTTTTGAAAATCCTTAACGGTGATCATGCCTTTTAACAGACCAGTCTCATTCACCACCAACACCTTTTCAATGCGATGTTGGTGCAACAGTCGCAGCACCTCTTCTTTGGGCGCGTTTTCACGCACCGTGACCAAGCGCTCTTTGGGCGTCATCACCGCACTCACTGGCGATTCAAAGCGCTGCTCAAAGCGCAAATCCCGATGGGTCACAATGCCCACGACCTCGCCTTTGGCCGTCACCACAGGCACGCCTGAAATGCCTTTCGCTCGGGTCAGTTCAATGACTTCGCGAATGGTTTTATCCGGGGTCACGGTGATGGGATCGGAGATCACGCCGCTTTCGTATTTTTTAACGCGCAACACTTGTCGCGCCTGCGCCTCTGCACTCATGTTCTTGTGGATGATTCCGAGCCCACCTTCCTGCGCCATGGTGATGGCCAAACGCGCCTCGGTCACCGTATCCATTGCGGCCGAGACGATGGGCAAGTTGAGTCGGATGTTCTTGGATAGCCGCGTCGACAAGTCGACGTCGCGCGGAAGAACTTCGGAGTACGCCGGCACCAGTAATACGTCGTCAAAGGTCAGTGCTTCTTGGTCGATTCTCATGGGCGCTTCTCCTCCGTGTCGGGCACGGCGGGGCCGGGAATCTGACTCCGCCGGGGAGCCTTAAAGTGAATATCCCAGTATACGTTTAAATTACAAAAAAAACAATTCCTTAGAGCAAAAACCCGCCCCGCTGCGGCAAAACCGCGTCCGTGTCCTCAACGGCCTCCCCTGACCTGCCCCGTGACCGACGGGGCCTGGGGGACGACTGCTACACTACACGCATGACGCTGTTCGCTCCACCCGCTCGCGATTTTGACAAGGACACCACCGTCTATACGGTCTCGCGCCTGAATCACGACGCCAAACAACTCTTAGAACTCGGCTTGGGTCGAATCTGGTTGGAAGGTGAGGTCTCTAATTTTGTGAGAGCAAGCTCGGGTCATTGGTATTTGACCCTCAAAGACGAGCGCGCGCAAGTTCGCGCCGCGATGTTCTCGCAAACCAACCGCCGTCAAGCCATCAGTCCAAGCAACGGCATGAAAGTGCTGGCGCGAGCGCAAGTCAGCCTCTACGAACCGCGCGGCGACTACCAACTCATATTGGAGCACCTCGAACACGCCGGCGAGGGAGTGTTGCGACAACGCTTTGAATTGCTCAAATCCAAACTGACGCAAGAAGGACTCTTTGACGCCGCGCGCAAAAAGCCCCTTCCCTCCTGGCCGCGCCGCATTGGCGTCATCACCTCACCCACCGGGGCCGCCATTCGCGACATTTTGCACATCCTCAATCGTCGCGCGCCTGCGGTGGAAGTCGTCGTCTATCCGGTCGCCGTGCAAGGTGAGAAAGCGGCACCGGAAATCGCCAAAATGATCGCCATCGCCGATCAGCGCCACGAAGTGGACGTGCTCATCATCGCCCGCGGTGGCGGCTCCTTAGAAGATCTGTGGGCATTCAATGAAGAAATCGTCGCGCGCGCCGTCAGCGACTGTTCACTCCCCACCATCTCCGGCGTGGGCCATGAAATTGACTTTACGATTTGCGATTGGGTGGCCGACTGTCGCGCCCCAACGCCCTCGGGCGCGGCGGAAATCGCCACGCCGGACCAAGCGACCACTCTGCGCACGCTGGTAAGCCTCGAGCGTCGACTGACTCAAGCCCAACACTCGTTGCTTAAAAAATGGCAGTTGGCGCTTCACCACCTCAGCACTCGTTTGACTCGAGAACACCCCAGCGCGCAACTGCACGCGCAACATCAGCGCTTAGACGAGTTATCCGAGCGCCTGCGGGTGAGTGTGACCATCGCACTGCAGTCCACGCACTGGCGCTGGAACGACCTCAAAGTGCGTCTCCAAGCGCACAGCCCATCGACCTTACTGACCCACCGCCGTCAGCAACTCGAGCGACTTGAATCGCAGCTGCATTCTCGAATGCACCAAGAACTCAAGGACCGACAGCACGTCCTCACCAGTATGGGGCGCACGCTGCACGCAGTGAGCCCTCTGGCCACCTTAGAGCGGGGGTACACCATTGTTCAAAACGAACGCGGTCAGGTATTGAGTTCAATTGAAGCGGTCAAAGACCAAACCACCTTGCAATTGACCATGAGCGACGGCACAGTGACTTTAAAACCGGTGTTTTAACCGACGCCCCGCCGCTTGAGATCAGCGCTTTTTATGGCGAATCAATCGTCGCCGTTTCTTAATTTGCCGTTCGGTCAACACGTTGCGACGACCCGCATACGGATTGGCGTCTTGGCGAAATTCAACGCGCACCGGTGTGCCGTGCAACTTAAACGCTTCTCGATAGGTGTTGACCAAATACCGCCGATAGGCCTCGGGAACGTGCCCGATTTGATTGCCGTGAATGACGATCAAGGGTGGGTTGCGACCCCCTTGATGCGCGTAGCGCAATTTAATTCGTCGCCCGCGCACCATCGGGGGTTGGTGCGCCTCCAAGGCTTTTTCCAACACTCGAGTCAACTCCGGCGTGGGCAATTCCTTAAACGCCGCCTTGGCGGCGCGACGCACCGAGGTCAATAAATCGCCCACGCCCGTTCCATGCAGCGCGGAAATAAAATGCTGAGTCGCAAAATCCAAAAACGGCAAGCGTAAGGTGAGCTGATTGCGAATGTGATCGCGTTGATCGGCGGGAATGTGATCCCACTTATTGATGGCCAGGATCAACGCACGGCCACGCTCAGCCACCGCGCCCAACAGCGTCGCGTCCTGCTCGGCGATGGTCTCACTGCCATCCAAAACACCCACCACGACGTGGGCCTCATCAATCGCTTGGAGCGCTTTAATGACGCTGAATTTTTCAATCGCATCATCCACCCGCGAACGGCGGCGAATGCCGGCGGTGTCAATCAAGCGATACGCCTGACCGCGCGCTTCAAATTCAATCCGAACCGAATCGCGGGTGGTCCCCGGTTCGTCAAAGGCCACCACGCGCTCTTCGCCCACGAGGCGGTTAATCAACGTCGACTTGCCCACATTGGGTCGCCCGACGATGGCCACGATGATGGGATCCTTTTCCGCATCCAAGGTGGTCTCAATGGCTTCAAACTGCAGCCCACTGAGCGCGGTTTCCAGCATGGCGTCCACGCCATCCCCACGCGTCGCCGAAATCACCCAGGGCGTATCAAAGCCCAACGCGTGAAACTCAGCGCCGGCGACGTGTATGTCCATGCCCTCCGCTTTGTTGACGCACAGCTGTACGGGTTTATTGGCTTTGCGCAGGGCTTCTGCCACATGCCAATCGTCGCCGGTGATGCCTGCCCTCGCGTCAACCACAAACAACACCCGATCGGCCTCTTCAACCGCTTTGAGGGTTTGATCGGTCATAGGCACTTCGATGCCTTGCGGGGAACGCACCAGGCCACCGGTGTCGACCACCAAATAATGGCCACCGCGACGACCGAAGCCATATTGGCGGTCTCGGGTTAGCCCCGGAAAATCCGCCACCAAGGCGTCGCGCGATTCCGTGAGCAAATTAAACAACGTCGACTTGCCCACATTGGGTCGACCCACCAGTGCCAAGACGGGTAACATTCCGCTTACTTCAAGGCTTGGGTTTTAAACGCATAAAGAGTGCCCGCCTCATTCTGCACCACCACCCAATCGCCGCTCACCGCAGGGGTGGCACGAATTTGCTTCTTCTTAGAGGTGGTCTGCCGGGCCAACAAATGGCCATCGCTGGAATCAACCCAATGCACCACGCCTTCGAAATCCGCAACCACCACGGCGCCGCCTTGTGCCGCGGGCGAGGTTAAATTACGGCGGCGCAACGCTTTTTGAGTCCAGGTGGCCGTACCGTCTTTCGGCTTCATGCCCACCAAATCGCCCTCAGCATCCGTCATCACCAATACGTTGCTGTCGGTCAGGCCCACGCCGCGCACGCTGGAGGCGTCGTGCGCCCACCAGGTCTGGCCGGAGTCAATGGCCAACATCGCCACGCGACCTTGGAACCCCGCCACGTACAGATCGCGACCGGATTGGGCCATTTCACCATCAAAATCCACCAGCCGATCCAATTCGGTTTTGCCTTGCGAAGGGCTCACGGTGGCGTTCCACAACAAATCGCCCGTCACCAGACCATACGCGGTGATCTTGCCGTTATCGAAGCCCACAATCACCATGTCGTTGACCAACAGGGGCTTGCTCAAACCGCGCAAGGTCAAGCGAGGCATGACCTCTTCGTTCACCCACGCCACCGATCCGCTATTGGTTTCAAAGGCGTGCACCCGAGAATCGGTGGTGCGCACAACCACGCGCTGCGGCGAGACCAGTGGCGGCGCCAAAATTTCACCATTGATCGAGGCCTTCCACACGGGTTTGCCGGTTTTGAGGTTCAACGCCTGCAAGCGGCCATCGGCCGCACCCACCACGACCAGTCCAGCGCCCACGCCGGGACCACCGGACAAGGGCAATCGCGTCATTTCACGCCACAACACCTTACCGCTTTTGAGTTGCACCGCAACCACCGCGCCATCCGCGCCCGCCGAATACACCACATCGTCCACAATCATTGGGGCCAAGCCCAGTCGCAGCTTTTGGTCTTTCCCACCCACGTGCAAATTCCAAGCGGACTTGACCGCCCACTCGCTTTTAAAGGGAACCAGCTTGGCTGGCGGCTCGATGTCCTTGTCTTTATCGCAGGCGCCAAGCCCACCCAACAGCAGGCAACCGATCAATGCAAGTCCTATTTGTGGCTTCACGGTTTCTTTCCTTGCGCAGCGCCGTCGCCGAGTGCGTTGAGTTTGATTTCGACATCGTCTTTATTCACAAGCCCGGGAACCGTGGAGTTCAGCGCGGTGGTGTACGCCTCTCTGGCGCCATTGACATCCCCACCGTCGGCCAAAATATCGCCCTTAATTTCAGCGATCACGCCATCGTCACGACCGCCGGCCGCTTTGAACAGCGTCGCGAGCGCTTGATCGCGTTGCCCCATCGCGCGCAACACGCGCGCGAGCCGTAACGTCGCCACCTCTTTGAGCGCGGGATCGTTGGTGTGATCGACCACATCGGCCAGCAAACTTTTGGCGCTGTTCCAATCCGCCGCCTCCGCTTGATAACGCGCCACAGCCAAGGCCGCCTGATCGGCAAACGGCGAGCGCGAATAGTCGCTGCGCAGCACGTCCAACTGTTTCACGGCCGTGGCGGGGTCTTTCTTGGACAAGGACTGAATCACGTCCTCGTACTTTTGGGATCCGGCGTGGGCTTTTTGATCAAGCCAGGACTCGTATTGGTTGTACGCAAAATACAAAAGCCCGCCCAGGATGACGCCGCCTAAGGCCCACGGCGCGTTCTCGCGAATCACTTTTTTAAGTTCGTCGACCTGTTCTTGTTCCGATGCGTATTCTTCCATCGCCCTACTCCAACGTCTAAATCCAGTTTAAAAAATCACCGACCGACCACGGCTCACCATCGATTCCGCGTTGCCCTGAACCCTACCCTGCACTAGCCTGGGAGCCGTTGCCGCAACCACGACGCCAATTCATTCATGGGCACCGTCTGCTGCTCCCCTTCCCCACGCAAGGGCTTAACCGATACGGTGGAGGTCGTCACTTCCTCCTCCCCCAAAATCAACGCAAAGCGCGCGCCACTTTTATCCGCCCGCTTAAACTGTCCCTTAAATCCGCCACCGCCCAACTCACATTCTAGTGTGAACGTCGGCAAGTCGTCCCGCAAGCGCTCCGACAACGCAATGCCCGCGGCTTGCGCGGCCTCGCCCACCAAGATCAAATACCCATCTAAGGGTTTGACCGGCGCCTGCAGACCCAGTTCCTTCAACAACAGCACGATGCGTTCCATCCCCAGCGCCCACCCAATGGCCGGCGTCGGCGTGCCCCCCAACAACGCAATGAGTCCGTCGTAGCGCCCGCCCGAACACACGGCGTTTTGAGAACCCAACGCGTCGGTGATCCATTCAAACACCGTGCGCGAGTAGTAGTCGAGACCACGCACCAAGCGGGGGTTGACCGTAAACGGAACACCCGAGTCGGTCAGCATCGATTGCAAAGCGGCGAAATGGGATTTGGATTTCTCATCCCAATACTCACTCATCACTGGCGCGTTGGCAATCAATTGGGCCATGCTGGGATTTTTACTGTCCAAAATACGCAGCGGGTTGCCCGTCAACCGTCGCCGGCTGTCCTCATCCAACGCCGATTCATGCGCTTTAAAATACGCTTGCAACTGCTCCCGATAGACCGCACGCGACTCCGGCGTACCCAACGAATTGATTTCCAAGCGCACTCGAGAAATGCCCAAGCGCTTAAACAACCGCGCCGGCAACAAAATCATCTCGGCATCGATTTCTGGGCCTTCAAATCCCAAGGCTTCCACGTCAATTTGATAAAACTGGCGAAAACGTCCCTTTTGCGGTCGTTCGCCCCGAAACATCGGACCCACGGTGAACAAGCGATGCCGTTGGTTGTGCAGCATGCCGTGCGCAATCGCCGCGCGCACCATGCCCGCGGTGGCTTCCGGTCGCAACGCCACGCTTTCCTCATCGCGATCCAAAAACGCGAACATTTCTTTTTCAACAATATCGGTGTACTCACCGATCGCCCGCTTAAACAAACGGGTCCGCTCCAACACCGGCACTCTCATCTCGCGGTAGCCGTATTGCGCAAACACCGCGCGAGCGGTTTCTTCTAACCACTGCCAATACGGCGCATCCTCCGGAAGAATGTCCGGCATGCCCCGCAAACTTTCAATCGGCTCACCCATTTAACGCTCCGCCTTCGCTGGATCCGGCGGCAGCACCGCCACCGGCACTTCGGTGTTCTGTTGATCCGGACGCACTTGCTGATGAATGGGCGGCAGCGGCGCGGGCGTCGACTTTTCCGCAGGCGCGCTCGGGTGCTCGGTGTCAAACCACTTCATCGGGCCGTGCACAAAGAAAAACACCACGCCCGTCACCAACACCCCCATCAGCAAAATTCCCAACCCCCACTTGAGCAGCCCGTCAAAATGACTCGGCGTCGGCAACTTCATCGGCGGAATCAAGGTCGGCTGCGCCGGCGTATTGCTTATTTCATCGTACGCGCTCAGCAATTCCTCAACCGGCAACGACAAATAGGTCGCGTATTTTTTCAAGTGCCCGCGCGCAAACACCGGCGCTGAAAAATACTCGAAGTCGTCGTTTTCCAACGCCTCGAGCACCGCGGTGTTCACGTTCAGGGTTTTGGCAACCACCGCCAAATTTAAGCAGGCGTGCTCCCGCGTCTGGCGCAAGCGCGCTCCTGCGGATGGAATCAACTCGTCATTCGTACTCATGGAGAATGTCCTTCGCTGCCGACGTCACGCAGCGCTTTAGATTCTGGGAAAAGCCGCATGAGATCCCCTTCAAATCGCACCACCATCACCGGGTGATTGAGCGCTTTTTGAGTTTTGATCATCAGCACCAAGGCCTCTTCGTTGGGCGTCTCGGCGGTGTTCAGCAACTGATTTAAATGCTTTGCGGCGGTTTCAAATTGCCCGCGTTGATAGGCGATGCGCCCCAACGCCAACAACGCATCGACGTCGTTGGGCAACACTTCCAAAAGCCGCTGATAATCAACGTTTGCCACAATCCAATCCCGCGCCATTTCGGCGCATTGCGCCGCCGACAGCCACGACGCGGCGGCGCGCTCGGGGTACGTCTCCGCCAGCACCCGAAACGCGTGCTCGCCTTCTTTGGCGCCGTGGTTGCGACACGCAAAGCCGGCCTGCTCGCGCAACAAACGTTCGTTGTGTGGGTCGATTCTCAAGGCCCGTTCCCAATAGCGTTGCGCAGCCGCCTCTTGGTGTTGTCGCTCGGCGATGATGGCCGCCAACTCCAGCACCATGGCCTCTTCGGGCGCTTGGCGCAAGGCCTGGTCCGCCAAGCGAGCCGCTTTGCCAACCTCATTGGATTTCAGAGCCAGCAGCGCTTGCTGCGCCAACTCCATCGCCGTGGCCGGCGTCTCTTTGGCCTCAACGCGGGTCAGGCACAGACCCCCGATCACGGTCACGGCGCACAGCACGCCGATGAATGAAAAACGGTTCATACGCGCTCCTCCCGCACCGCAATCGTTCGCGATCCCAAGCGAACGGTGGTGCGATCATAAACTTCACCAGCCAACTGACCGCAGGCGGCATCGATGTCGTCGCCCCGCGTCCGTCGAATGGTGGTGGTGATCTCTCGGTTCGACAACAGATCGCGAAATCGAGCAATGCGCTCTGGTTTCGAGCGCTTGTACTGATTGCCTGGAAATGGATTGAAGGGAATGAGGTTGACCTTGGCGTCGCGATGGCGCAGCAACGCCGCCAACTCAATCGCGTGCGCGTCGTGATCGTTCACGCCCTCCAACAAGGTGTATTCAAAGGTAATAGATCGACCGTTTTGAACATCCAAATAATGCCAACAGGCTTCCAACAACGACTCGATCGGGTGAATGCGATTAATGGGCACCAACTGGTCTCGCAGGGCGTTATTGGGCGCGTGCAAGGACACGGCCAGCGCCACGTTCGTGGTCTCCGCCAATTTGTAAATTTGCGGCACCAAACCAGAGGTCGACAAGGTCACGCGTCGCCGCGACAAATCAAACCCTCGGTCGTCTAAAAAAAGCTCTAAGGCGGGCATCACTTCACGGAAATTCGCGAGGGGCTCGCCCATGCCCATGAGGACCACATTGGTCACGGCGCGTTCGCCATTGACCCCGCTGCCCAACAAGCGTTGCGCCAGCCACACTTGACCGACGATCTCCGCGGTCGTTAAGTTGCGGTTAAACCCTTGGGCACCGGTGGAACAAAACGAACAATTGAGCGCGCATCCGACTTGCGAGGAAATGCACAAGGTTCCCCGATTGGGTTCCGGGATGTAGACCATTTCAACCGCTTGGTTGCGCCCATCGTAGGGCGCGGCTTTGAGCAACCACTTACGGGTTCCATCGCGCGACACGTGGGTTTCTAAGACTTCGGGCGACTGAATGCTCGCGTGCGCGGCCAGCCACTCGCGAAACGATTTTGACAAATCCGTCATCTCATCGAACGAACCCACCCCGCGCTTAAACATCCACGTCAGCAGTTGTTTGGCGCGAAAGGGTTTTTCGCCGTGAGAAACCACGAACGCCTCCAGCGCCTTTGGCGCTAGACCCAACAAATTCACGGGTGCGGCGTTCGTGTCAGCGCTCATGTTCAGCGAGTGCGTGGGCACAACTCGGTTTGAGCGAAGAAATAAGCGATCTCAATGGCGGCGTTCTCTTGCGAGTCCGAACCGTGAACCACATTCTCTTCAATGCTGGCGGCCAAATCCGCACGAATGGTGCCGGGGTTGGCTTTTTTAGGATCCGTGGCGCCCATCAAATCGCGATGCGCTTGGACGGCGTTGTCCCCTTCCAACACAGACACCACCACCGGACCGGAGGTCATGTACTTCACCAGATCATTGAAAAACGGTCGCTCATGATGGACCGCGTAAAACCCTTGGGCTTCGGTCAACGACAGGTGACGCATTCTGGCGGCCACAATGCGCAGACCGGCTTTTTCAAAACGATGGTAGACCTCACCGATCAAGTTCTTTTGAACACCATCGGGCTTAATAATCGACAAGGTGCGCTCGAGCGCCATGGCAAATCCTCACTAGGGGTTAAAACGACCTACCATTATAGCGTTTAAACCACTGAAATGCCGATGTTTTTTAGCGTAGGCGCGGGCGATCAAACCCACCGCTCACCTGGGCCGTTACTGGTCTATTTAAGCCCTTTGGGAGGCATTACCGGCGCCCAATCATCAACTTAGGCCTATTAGACCGATTGGGCCGACCGGCCACCGACCCTCGGGAACTCACGCACCATGCAGGCCCCACGTGCTCGCGCGGCGGCCAAGCGGCGCCCCACCTGAGTACGGACTCGATGGCCACCGGCTTGCTGAAGCGATCTTTTTTAAGGCGTAAAGCTCTCGCCGCAACCGCACTCGCCTTTGGCCTTGGGGTTTTTAAAGCGAAAGGCTTCGTTGAGACCTTGGCGTATAAAGTCCACCTGCGTGCCATCAATGAGCGGCAAGCTCTCTTGATCCACCACAATGGTGATCCCTCGGTCTTCAAAGACCTGGTCGGTGGAATCAATTGACACCGCGTAATTGATCACATAGGCATAGCCAGAACACCCGGTGCGCTTGACCCCTAAGCGCAAACCCATTGCCTCTGGTCGCTCACCGATAAAATTTTTAATGCGCGCAGCAGCAGTTTCGGACAGCGAAATCGACATCGGCACCTCCCGCGAATCACCAACCTATTGTAGTCCCAACCGACCGCGCTGGCTACGTCTAAACACCCACGCCACCAACCGCGTGCGGATTGGGGGGAGCTCACGCGTGGGGCCGTCTTCCCGCCCACGCGTGGGATGGTCACGGGTTTGGGTTTTTTAGCCACGGCGCTTGGAAGGCGATTATGATCCCTATGCCGTTTTACCGTTCGAGTGGAGCCCAGCCCCGATGAGAGTCGCGATTCGCCCAATACTGCGTTGTCTGAGCACACTGCTGCTCTGCTGCGGCATCGCCCTTGCCGATCCGATCCCCGCGCACAACCCCATTGTGCGGGGCTTCGCGCCGGACCCGTCCCTGGTGCGCGTCGGCGAGGATTATTATTTAATCAACTCCTCCTTTGAGTACTGGCCCGGCATACCCATCCGTCACTCGCGGGACTTAATCCATTGGGAACTCATCGGCAACGTCGTCACGCAAAACGCAGCGATGCTGGGCCTCGATCGCGTGCCGGCCGGAGGGGGCTTGCAAGCGGCCACGATTCGCTTCATTCAGGGTGCGTTTTACGTCGTCGGCGTCAGCACCGTGGATGGCCAAATTAAGCATTTCATTACCCAAAGCGTCGACCCCCGACAGGGCTGGAGCCCCCCGCAACTCATCGCCGACGCGGAAGGCATTGACCCCTCCTTGTTTGAAGATCAAGACGGCAGCGTCTGGTATTTGGCCAACCGCAACACGGCAACGCCCCAATTTGCCGGCGAACAAGAAATCTGGATTCAACGCTTTGATCTCCAAAGCCACGCGTTCTTAGGCCCGCGCTCGGCGATTTACCGCGGTTGCTGTCAAGGCGCCTACGCCGAAGGGCCGCACCTCTATCGCCACGGCGAGGACTACGTCTTAGTGGTTGCCGAAGGCGGCACGGGTGCGGATCACGCCGTGAGCGTGGCGGTCAGTCACGCCATCCAAGGCCCTTATCGCAACAACCCACGCAATCCGGTGCTCACCCATCGACAATTGGGCCGAGACGCTGCGATCTACGGTGTGGGTCATGCGGATTGGGTACAGACGCCGCGTGGCGACTGGTATGCGGTGGTATTGGGTTGGCGCGCGATGAACGCGCAACAAGACGCCTTGTTGGGACGCGAAACGTTTTTGGTGCCGATGCGGTTTGAACGCGAATCGGAACCCTGGAAAACCGACCCCCTGACCACACCGGTGCTGGCCCCCGAATCGGGACGCGTGGAATTTCCGTTGCCCAACGCCCTGTGGCAGCACGCGGTCCCCGGCCCACTGGATCGCTCGTGGACGGACGCGTTTAACACGCCGTCGCTCGATCCCCGCTGGCACACGCGACGATTCAGCCCGACGCTCCTGGCTCAAACCACGGCGCACCAAGGGCTGCGCCTGATCGCCACGTCCGAACCCTTAAACAGCGTCCACACGCCCACGTTTTTAGCGCACGCCCAAACCGATTTTCGTTTTGAGGCCGCCATGCACGGCCTCACCGCACCGACACACGGTCAACTCGGTCTTGCCATTTTGCAAAAAGAAGTGGCCGCCTTGAGTGCCACCGTTGAACGAGAGGCGACAGGCTGTCGGTTAACGCTGACGCGTTGGCGCCAGTCGCCCGAACTGCTGTGGAGCGCCGTTTATGCCGGTTCCTGCGACGCCATTCACGCCATCCGTTTGAGTGGGGATCGACTCCGCTACCAATTCGCCTACGCCGATGATCAAGGCGAACACGCGTTTGGAGCGGCGGTTGATGGCGAATTTTTATCGCCCTCGCGCCTCGAGGGCTTCAACTACACCGGCGTGATGATTGGTGTCTACGCGCATTCGGATCAACGCAACCAACGCGCCTACGTCAAAGAGTGGCGCTACCGTGCGCTCGATGCGCCCTAACGCCGGCAAACCGTGATGAACCACGGGATTGGGTGCAACCGAGTATGGAGACCACCCAGCGCCGACTCAATCCGCGCCATAATCGCGCGTCGTTCGATACACCCACGGCCACAAGCGACGACACAGTGGAGCGATCGTCGCCTCCTGCGGCGTGGGGGTTGATTGCAGATACATCCACTGGGGATGCGCGCGCGTGTACTGCGGCCAAGGCGCGATCTCAGCGAAGGCGCCACTGCTCACCGAGGCGCCATTCGGGTTGCCGGTTTTGGCGAACGCAGCCCAGTAATCCATCATCTGCACACTCAGTTGCCGGTCTTCCGGCGACGTCGGCAACCACGGGTCATGGCGGTTGAAAACGTACGGGATTTCAGCCCCGTGATAACTGCCCAGGCGCTGGGCTCCTTGGCGAACCTGCGCGAAGCGGTACACGTACGCGTGGTTGGGCGCGGCGACCGCATCGGCCATGAGCACGACCGGGCAATGGAAATTGAGGAGGGAATACACCGCGTCGAGGCTGGCCGCGGGATCACGGATGTCGGCACCGATTGCGCTCAACAGCTGTTGCGCCGGTTTGGGAAAAGTCTTCATATACGCGCTGCGCGTCATCGAGCCCGATTGCAAGTACATCCACCACTCGTCTTGGTTGCTGCCCACCAACAGGTCGTGCCGAATCGCGTGCGACTGCAAACGCCAAGCCGGGTCCGACGACCGGCGTTGATCCGCTCGAGGGGGCCGGTAGGCGGCGTCTAAGGAGTCGCGGGCTGCAAACGCAACGAGTTCATCCGCGGGCACGCCTCGCAATGCGCTTGGGTCTAGCGTCTGAAAATGATCGCGATAAAAGCGTTTGCTGCGCGCGACCGCCTGCGCACGACGATAATGATCCAAGAGAAAAAACCCGCCGCTTTGACTAATCGCGCGAGTGAATAAACGCTGCGCTTTTGGCTCCAGCCACAACTCCCCAACATCAGCCGCACCCGCCGATTCCCCCGCAATGGTGACGTTTTGAGGATCGCCGCCAAACGCCGCGATGTGCGCGTGAATCCAGGTCAGAGCGGCCAGTTCATCTTGCATCCCCAACGGCAGATCAGGCGCGTTGGAAATCCGCGGCGGCAAAAAACCCAAGACGTTCAATCGATACGCAATCGACACCACGATCAACTGCCCTCGCTTGGCCAAGGCGGCGCCCTCATAATTGGGCTCATACGCATAGCCATCGCGATGTCCCCCGCCATGAATCCACACCAACACCGCCATCGGACCGTCGGTGGGCGAATGGGGCGGAACCCACACGTTCAGACCCAAGCAGTCTTCGCTCATAGTCGGGGGCGCTTGCACGGAAACCGCGCCGTGGTTGGGGTCTATCCGCTCGGCCACGGATCGGTACCAGCGGGTGTTGGAGTCACTTTGTGGGCAAGCGGGCATCCACGCCGTCGCCCAAAATGGGCTGGGAAGACGCGTCAGGGGCTGAGGCGACCGCCACCGCCATCGGCCGACCGGGGCTTGGGCGTAGGGAATCCCTTTAAACACCGCAACGCCGTCGTCGCCGGTTTCCCCCAGAACCTCACTGCCCATGACCCAAACCGGTCGTGGGGTGGCAACGGCCGTACCCATGGCCACCATCAAGCCCACAATCGCCACAATGGGTCTAATTATTGGGTGCATGAACCCTCCTCCAAGCCTCGGCCAATCTCCCCAACCCTAAATATCGCTTTGCAGCATAAGACGGGGTTCAGAGGGCTTAAATTGATCTTATACAACCAGGACCTAAAAATGCAGGGCGTCCTAGACCATTGTGACTTTTTTGTGACACAATCGGGTCGTCGAAGGTTATTTTTTGATAAAAATCAATGCGGGGGAATCAGACATGAGAATGAATTCGAAGCTCTGTTTGGCGGTGGCAACCGTCTTAGGAGCCAGTGGAGCATCCGTTGCAGCCATGGCGGCCGACACGGGTGGTGGTATTGAAGAAATCGTCGTGACCGCTCAACGACGCTCGGAAAGCATTCAAAACGTGCCCATTTCCATCACGGCACTCACCTCCGAAACGTTGACCCAATTAAACATCACGACCTTTGACGATTACTCGAAGTTTTTGCCCAGCGTCACCGTCGCCAACCAAGGCCCAGGCTCGGGTCAAATTTACATGCGTGGTCTCGCGACCACTCAAGACGGCGAGCAGTCCCAAGGCGCGACCGGCAGCTTTCCCAACGTAGCGGTGTATTTGGATGATCAATCGGCACAAATGCCGGGTCGCAATCTCGACGTCTACGCCGCTGACATTGAACGCGTTGAGGTCTTAGAAGGCCCGCAAGGCACGCTCTTTGGTGCCGGCGCGCAAGCCGGTGTGGTGCGCTACATCACCAATAAGCCCAAGTTGGATCAAATGGAAGTCATCGCCAACGGCGGTTACGGCACCACCGCGCACGGCGATCCGTCGAGCTCGGTCGACGTCGCGTTCAACTACCCCATCATCGAAAACAAGTTCGCCGTGCGCGGCGTGGTGTACAGCGAAACCCGTGGCGGCTACATCAATAACGTGCCCGGCACATTCACGCGCAAGTCCACCGACTTGGGCATCGCGTATTACTTCAACGGTGTGGTTCCCGCACGCAATCAAGTCGCCGACAACTCGTTGATCGCCGGCAACGCCATCAACCCAGTGACCTACAAAGGCGGTCGTCTGTCTGGCTTGTATCAAATCAACGACGATTGGAACGTCTTAGTCTCGCAGTCCTATCAGAACATGGAAGCCGACGGCATCTTTGCGGTCATGAGCCATGGCTCGGACGGACAGGCGTTGCCGGATCTGTCGGTGAATTTGTTCACGCCCAGCTGGGACAAAGACAGCTTTGAGAACACCGCCTGGACGGTCAACGGCAAAGTGGGCAACTTAAAAGCCGTTTACACCGGCGGCTATTTGGTGCGTAAGGTTGACCAAGTGGCGGATTACACCAACTATACGCGAGGCCAATACGGCGATTATTATTCTTGTATTTTGCCGGGCTCCAAGCAGTCGCTGACGGTCTATGGCGACAGCAAAGGCGGGTGTTTGTCGCCCCTGGGCAACACGCGCGTGCAAGAGCGCAACACGCACCAAAGTCATGAAGTTCGTTTAAGCACGCCCGACGATGGTCGAGTGCGCGCCTTGGGCGGTCTGTTCTGGGAAGACTTCCGCGTGCAAGACATTTCCGACTGGTACTACCGCGCGCCGGGCTCCGGCTTCACGCCGCTGATTGCGCCGGCCACGTCGGGCGCCAACGACTTGGATGTTCGCGACCCCTTGATCGGATTTTACGACGACGTTCAGCGCGGTTACAAACAAAAAGCCGCGTTCGGATCCGTCGATTTTGACTTGGTTCCGAAAGAACTGACCCTGACCTTAGGCACACGCTACTACAAGATGGACACCTATGAAATCGGTGCCAAGGGCGGCAGCTACGGGTGTCGTACGGGGGGCTTGTACACCACGGGCACCGCGGCCAACCCCTGCCCATCGGGCTTGAACTTAGCGACCTTCGCGGTTCCGGCGGGCAATGCGGCGTACTCGGATACCAGTGTGGGTCTGAATAAAACCTACAGTGGGTTCACCAGCCGCGCCAACTTGACCTGGAAGTACTCGGCCGACGGCCTGGTCTACTACACCTGGTCGCAAGGCTTCCGTCCGGGTGGATTCAACCGCAGTTCGGGCTTTGTGAGCGCGGGCGCGTCGCCGTTAAAAGGCGTGTTCCTCACGCCGGTGGGCTTTGCGCCAGACACCTTGACCAACAACGAAATCGGCTTCAAAACCCAATGGCTTGACCACCACTTGCAAGTCAACGGGGCGTTCTATCAAGAAGATTGGAAGAACGTGCAAATCGGCTTGTTCGATCCAGGCGTGTTGGGCAACTTAACCTTCACCACCAACGGCCCCACCTATCGCGTTAAAGGGTTCGAGACCGACATTCTCGCGCGCTTAGCGCACGGCTGGTCGATCGCAGTTGGCGGCAACTGGGACACCAGCTCCTTAACCAACCGCCCGCAACTCAATGACAAAAACGGCAATCCCATCAACTTTGAAGCCTTAGGGTTGCATAACCCCTACGGCGACATTGGGTCCCCGTTGGCGATGAGTCCTCCCTACTCGGTCAACATCCGAGTGCGCGATGACTTCCCATTGGGCAAATTCGATGGCTTCGTCCAAGCCTCGGCGGTTAACCGCGCTCATATGTACGCCACCACCGACCATCTGTCGACGGAAAATGATGGCAAAACATCGATTGCGTACGACATCCCGGGCTACACCAGCTACGACTTGTCGTTTGGGGTTAACAAAGACAACTGGACCGCTCAGGTGTACACCACGAACCTCACCGACGTTCGTGGCATCACGTACTCGAGCTACGCGCAGCGAATCAAAGAGGATTATGTGATTCGTCCTCGCACCATCATGCTCAAACTCTCCTACAAGTTCTCCGGAGCGCCGTAAGAGAAAGAGCCTATCGAAACGGGTTCAACCGTATAATGGGTTGAACCCCTTCTAGACTGAGGCGGGGGTTGAAAAACCCCCGCTTTTTTTATGACCCAAAATCAATCGTCGTCCGCACCTGAGTTGTTGTCCCAAGCGCGCACGGCCCTTCAGACCAAGGCGTTCGAGCGCTGCGTTCAGTTGTGCCGGTCGCTTTTAGAACTCGACCGCGCGCACCCGGAAGCGCATTACCTCTACGCCGTTGCCTTGCGCTATCAGCGCCACTTTAAAGAGGCGCTTTCGGTGCTGAATCAAGCCATCGAACTCAACCCACGCTGGGGACGCTTGCATCAAGAGATCGGCCATTGCCATCGCGATCAAAACCAACCCCATGAGGCCCTGCGCGGCTACGCCAAAGCGGTCGAATTGAATCCCGCCTTGCCCGCCTCCTGGCGCGCGCTCGCGGCGCTGTACAAGCTCAAAGCGCAACCCCAAAAGCTTCACGAAGCCGAACAGATGTTGGCGCGTTTAAGCGGTTTGCACCCCACGGTGGTGAGCGCGCAAGGCTTGTATTTTGACCAACAGATTCTGGAAGCCGAACACCTCATCCGGGCGTATTTGCTGCAACACCCCGACGACATCGAAGCGATGCGTCTGTTGGCCACCATTGGATTACGGTTGAATGTCTTCGACGATGCGGAAACCTTGCTCAGCGCCGTGCTGGAACGCGCGCCGGATTACACCGCCGCCCGCTACGATTACGCCCAAGCGTTGATGGGCCGCCATAAACACCAGGCCGCGCTCCACGAAAGCGAACGGCTGTTGGCCGTGGATCCGGCCAACGACCGCTTTTTGAGCTTAAAAGGCAACGCCTTAGTGGGCTTAGGCCATCACGTGGACGCCTTGGCGGTCTTTGATCAACTGCTCACACTCACCCCCAACAACCCCACCGTGCATTTGGCGATTGCGCATGCGAAAAAAACCATTGGCCACACCCAAGAGGCGATTGAGTCCTATCGACAAGCGGCTCACGCCCGGGTGGATTTTGGCGACGCGTATTGGAGTTTAGCCAATCTCAAAACGTATCAATTCAGTGAACCGGAGTTGGCGACCATGCGCGCTCAGCTCGCGCGCGCGGATTTGGATCTCGATGATCGCATCCATCTGTGTTTTGCGATGGGCAAAGCCTGCGAAGATCGCAAGCAATTTCGCGACGCCTTTGACTACTACGCCCAAGGCAACGCGCTCAAACACGCGGCGGTTGAATTTGACCTGGAGCACTTTGAGAACACCATCGAACGACAACTGCGCGTCTGCACGGCCGAGTTTTTTGCGAGTCGAGCGCAATTCGGCGACCCGAGCGCTGAACCCATATTCATCGTCGGTCTACCCCGCTCGGGCTCCACGCTGTTAGAGCAAATCCTGGCCTCCCATTCGCAGGTGGAAGGCACGCGCGAGTTGGCTGAAATTCCGCGCGTGGTGGCCCATTTGAACGGTCGCGAAGTGAAGGGCCACGCCTCACGCTATCCCGATGTGTTGTTGAACCTAAGCGCGCAGGAGGCGGCTGAGTTGGGCCGTCAATACCTCAACGACACGCGCCTCTATCGAAGCGGCAAACCCTACTTCATCGACAAAATGCCCAACAACTTCCGCCACATCGGTTTGCTCAAGCTGATGCTTCCCAATGCCAAAGTCATCGACGCCCGACGCGAGCCGATGGCCTGTTGCTTTTCGAATTTCAAGCAGTTGTTCGCGACTGGGCAGGAATTCACCTACAGCCTGTCGGATTTGGGTCGCTACTATCGGGCCTATTTGAAAGTCATGGCGCATTGGCATCAAGTCTTGCCGGGCTACGTTCTGACGGTTCAACACGAAGACGTGGTGGCGGACTTGGAGTCGAACGTGCGCCGCATTTTGGAGTTTTGCGGTCTCGAATTTGAGCAACGCTGTCTTAAATTTTACGAAACCGAGCGCAGCGTGCGGACCCCCAGCTCCGAGCAAGTGCGACGCCCGATTTTTAAAGATGGCTTGGATCAATGGCGCGACTTTGAACCGTGGTTGGGCCCCTTACACGCCGCCTTGAACACCTAAGGCGTGTCCGTGCATCGGCCAAGCCCGGGTTATGGGCTGCCCACGCCGCGAACCGATTCGGTTTCGGAGAACGGGAATTCCGATAGCGCCAACGCGGCGGTCGGATGCGTCGCGCGCCAATTGATGTGAAAGCACTGAGCCACCGTGGCGGCCACTTGCGATAAGTGAATGGCCGGATGGGGTGTGTCGCCCACCGATGGAATCATCGGCCCGCGCCACACCAACCAGCCTTCGTTGGACCCCTCGATCCCGCGCCAATGCTCCGTCCAGGTCGTCGCGGCGCTGCCGCGGCCATGATCGGTGGTGATGATGAAGGTCGTTTGATCGCGCGTCTCTGGGTCGGATTGGTAAATCTCCCAAAGCGTTTCGATGTATCGATCGGCCGCGTGCAGATGCGCCAACACTTCGTCATAGCGCTTGGCGTGCGCCCAATTATCCGATTCCCCAAATCCCACAAAGAGCAACTGGGGACGGTGGTGAGACAAGTCTCTAATCAATCGGCCCATCACCTCCGCGTCGGTGACGGAGAAGGCCTCATCGGACAGCGCGTTGGCGTCGGCGCTTGAATTGGGAGGGCGCTCCGCATCGAGCGTTTGACCGGCCAACACCGCAAGACCGCTGCGCCGCTCGTTAAAAATGTCGTGAAACTTATCCCACGTGGCGTACACCCCAACGTCGTTATCCACAGCGGGCTTAAGCCACTCCCACACGGTGACGTTGGGGTTGGCGCCAAAATCGTTGGCGCCAATCGACGGGTCGGCCGACCCGGTCAACATCTCGTTGTAGCCGGGATAAGAGAACCAGTAGTCGTTGTCCACGGTGAGCGAGCTGTGAAGATCGCGATCGCCGAGCAGCTGCCCGTGAGGGATCATTTGGCGCCACAAAACCGGCATTAACCGTTGCCGACGCTGTTCGGGGTTCGCGCCGCCGAAGCGCCGCTGCAGTTGATCTGGCGACAGCGCGCTCCCAGACCACTCCGGGTGGTCGACCAAGGTCTGGTCCAGGCCATGCGCCACTTCTTGCCACCGAACCCCATCCAAGACAATTAAGACGACGTGGGGTTTGGCGCACAGCGGCGGCGACAGGAACAGAACCCCGCTCAGCAGCCAGGGCATAAGGACAGCGCGAGGGCTTCGAAGATTTCGCCAAATCCGCAACACCGACTCCCTACTCAGACTCGTGTAAGTCGTTGACGGGTGCGATTGCAACAAAACTCTTTGGCGGTTGGATGACGATTCAATGACGATTCGATGACAGCCGACTGGGGCAGCACAACCATCGATTCAACGCTCAGTCGCGGCGGACTCCCGCGGACGATCGGACGAGCGCTTGAATGCTTTGGAGCGCGTCTTCAATGAGCAAAAAGCGCGTCAAGCGCTCGGTGGGAACGTTTAAATCGCTCAACCACGCGCGCGCATCGAAACGCAACTCGGAAATGGGTTTGTCGCACGCGTCGGCACAAAATCCCTCTAAGGCCGCAATCGTGGCTGGACAGGCGCGCGCGTTGTAGCGCCATTGAACCCGGGAATCCTCCAGGGCGACCGCGAGCCGAACCCAGGTGGCGGTGAGCGGCTCAGAGGCTTGCGCTTGGAAGTGATGCGGCTCGTCGCGCCGACAAAACCGTGGGTTTAAAAAGGCCGCCCACACCTTGGGCGCGTATTGAAACTCACTCATAGGCCCGCCAAACGCACGCAATGCCGGTACGCCTCGTTAATCGCCAGAGCCGCCGCATCAATCTGCTCAGGCGTGGTGTCGCGCCCGACGCTCAATCGCACGGTGGCCGCCATGGTCGGATCGGACAACCCCAAACTGCGCAGCACTTTCGATGGCTCCCCCGATTCGGAATGGCAAGCGCTTCCCCGACTGATCCACAACGCGCGTCCCAACAACGCGTGCAGCGCATCGCCGTCGACCCCGTCAAAACTCACGCTCAATATATGCCCCGAGCGTTGGGCCCCCGCTCCGTTACAACGCACCGCGCCCAAGGGCGCGAGTTGATCCCACAACCGCTGCGTCAGCGCGCGATAATGATCGGGGCGAGTAGCCTCATCCTCCGCCGCCAAGCGATAGGCCTCCCCCATTCCGACAATGGACGCCAACGGCAACGTTCCGGAGCGCAAACCCCGTTGTTGACCGCCGCCCATCATCCACGGCGTCCACATCAACGGGTCTTTGAGGACGAGCGCACCCACGCCCACCGGGCCGTGTTGCTTGTGGGCCGACACACTCATGGCATCGATGCCCCACGCGTCAAACGCAATCGGCACTCGACCGGGCGCTTGGGCGGCGTCGACGTGCATCGGAACCGCGTGCGCGCGACAAAGGTTTGCAATCGAGGCAACGTCTTGAACAACGCCGGTTTCATTATTCACCAACATCAGCGACACCAGTGCGGTGCGTTCGGACAACACGGCTTGAACGGCATCGGGCTCAACCACCCCATCGGCGTTGGGCTGACACCAGCGCACCTTGAAGCCGCGCTCGTGCACCAATCGATGAATCGTTTCCAACACCGCCGCATGTTCGGTTTGGGCGCTCACGATTTCATTCGCCTCTGGTCTGAACCGCACCCCACCCAAAATGGCCGCGTTGTCCGCTTCGGTCGCACCCGAGGTAAAAACCAGCGTCGCCTGTTGGGCTCCCAACAGGGTGGCGATGTGCTCACGAGCGGTTTCAATGAGCGCCTTGGCTTGCACCGCGTGGGCTTGCGAGGGGTTGCCGGGATGCCGGCGCATGCACGTTTGCATGAGGTCAATCACGCTCTCTGCCATCGGCGCGTTGGCCGCGTGATCTAAATAAATGCGCTCAGTCACCGTGACCATCCTTCGACGCGCTCAAAACGGGCTCCATGCTGGCGAGTATACCGCGCAAGATATTCACTTCTTCAGGCTCCAGGCCGATCCGATGAACGATTCGCCGCACGCGCGTGAGCAAATGTCCCGACTGGTCCTTAAAACCCAAGCGCGCCGATACGCTCAGGACGTGTTCCTCCAAGCGTCGCAGCTCGGACTCCATGGCCAAGCGGCGCACGGGGGCCGTGGCGGGCTTGGCCGAGCGCTTATGAATCTCATAGGCGATGATCTGAACGGCCTGCGCCAGGTTGAGCGACGAATACGCGGGATTCGCCGGGATCGCGATCAAGGCCTGACAAAAATCCAAATGCTCGTTGGACAAGCCCGTCCGCTCCGGCCCAAACACCACCGCCACGGTCGCGCCCTGCTGGGAACGCGCCACCAACTGCTCTGTGGCCTCCTCCGGGCTCAGCTCGGGCCAATAATAAGCGGAACGAGGCCGAGCGCTGGTCGCCACAACCCATTCGCAGTCCGCGACCGCTTCTTCTAAGGTCGCGACCACCTGGACTGAATCAAGCCAATCGGTGGCGCCAGAAGCCATGGCAAGCGCCTCGGGATGCGGAAATTGGCTCGGGGAGACTAGAACCCAATTGGCCTGCTCCATCGTTTTCAAGGCGCGCGCCGCGGCGCCGATATTGCCGGGATGGGACGTTTCAACCAATACAAACCGAATCATAGACGCCTCACGTAACCGATCTGGTATTCTACGCGCCTTCATATCGATTCGACTGGTGGGTGGGCTTGTGGTACAGCATCCGTTTGTGAATATGGGCATCCGTGCCGCGCGCCGCGCCGGCGACGTTATTTTTAGAAGCCTCAACCGCCTCGAATCCATTGAGGTGTATCAAAAAAGCCGCAATGACTTCGTCAGCGAAGTCGATCGCATGGCCGAAACCGAGATCATGTCGATCATCAGCGCCGCCTACCCAGACCATGGGTTTTTGGCCGAAGAGAGTGGCCTGACCCCCGGCAAAATGGACGATTACGTCTGGATCATCGATCCGCTGGACGGCACGACCAACTTTTTACATGGCTTTCCACAATTTTGTGTGTCCATCGCGTGTGCGTATCGCGGCCGAACGGAACACGCGATCATCTACGATCCAATTCGACAAGAGCTCTTCACCTGCTCGCGGGGCGCGGGAGCGATGTTGGATGATCGTCGGATTCGCGTTTCAAAAGCGCGCGGCCTCGAAGGCACCCTCATTGCCACAGGGTTTCCATTTCGCGCCAACACCGAATGGATGGACGAGTACTTACAGATGCTCAAAGTGGTCATGGAATCCACCGCCGGCGTTCGTCGTCCCGGGTCAGCGGCTTTGGATTTGGCCTGGCTGGCGGCCGGTCGCACCGACGCGTATTTTGAAATGGGCCTAAGCCCTTGGGACACCGCGGCCGGCGCGTTGCTGGTTGAGGAAGCGGGCGGACGCGTGAGCCGTTTAAACGGCGAGGCCTACCACAACGATTCCGACATTCTTGCCGGCTCCCCCAAAACCTACGAAGCGTTGTTGGACCTGTTGCGGCCGCATTTGCCCCAGAGCATCGCGCCGACGGGCGATTAACGGGAGAACGGGGTAAATTGTTGAGATGGCGTGCGCGGCTGATTGCGCACGTGCCCCATTCGACTCGGTGTGCCGCAACCGCTTCCCCACGACGTGACGCCTTAACGGGTTAATGCAGACAGTTCTTGACCGCGGTCGAATGCACCCCACGACTGAGCGACTAACCATTCGCCACACCCAATACAAAATCCCATCCCCACCGACTCAATTGATGCATCGCACATTCTCACCAAGGTCGCCTTACGCACCTTTTGGCAACGCATAAAGCCATGAAAATCAGATATTTATAAAAATATCAAAAAAATGCATCCATTAAAATAATTTGATGTTACGTTTATTGCAACGGCGCTACAAACGCAATGAGGTTATTGATGCAACACAAAACCTTAAGAAGCGTACTGATCTTGGCCATGATCCTCTACCAAGGACCGGTTTTCGCATACAACTGCGGTTCAAACACCAACCACACCTTCCACTTTGCGCCTTGTGAAAATGGCGCCACCACGCTTCCTATGCCCGACCCCAAAGCCAAGTCCCTTTCTGTCACAGGCCTCGAAGTCTGCTATCACGGCGAGGACGAAATGAATGAAATCATCAACTCCTATTTATGCCGCAATCAAACCAATAAATATATAGTAGCCATATGCGACGAAAAAGCCCAGCGCTTAAAAAAACTGCAATCAAAGCTGCCTCAACGCTTAAAAAAATGCCCTCAGATCGCAACGCCGAGCGAATACTACCATATACTTCGAGACAAGGCTGTCAGTGGCGATATCGCTGCCCAACGCTGTTACATCACGGCTCCATTTTTTAAGGATCGTGATATGAATAATAAAACGTCTATTTCCAATGAGGAACTGGCTGAGTATAAGGTGCTTATGCCCAAATACCTCAATGAAGACCTTCAACGTGGGGATTGGTCGGTCATATCCTTTATTAATTCCAATAGAAACGAACACGCGTTCAATATCCTACCCGCGCTCGCGTACCCAATGGGACTTCAAATGGATAGTTTCAAGTGGGGACAACTCAAAACGTTAGGCAAAAAAGAACCACTTCTGCCTTACGATGAGCGAATCGGATCCAAAGCGGAATACGATCAATACACCGCTTGGGCGGTTGATATGTTTAATAAGTATTTCAAGCCCATCGATCCGGATCATCCCAGTCCCCCGCTGTGTCCTGACCTTGCGGAGATCGACTGAGCTGTGAAGGCTACGTAAAACCCTTCCCCCCAAAAGTCAAAAACTGGGACACGCCCAGTTTTTGATTGATCGTCGTACGTCAGACCGGATCAGTGCTGAGCGAGGTGACTTTTGTTACGGCTGTATAAGAAGTAGATGAGCAAGCCCACCACTCCCCAACCCACAAATAACTCCTCGGTGTAATCCGATAACTGACTGAATAAAAACAAACAGCCCAGCACGGACAAGGGACCCATGACCCAAATCAGCGGGGTTCTGAAGGTCCGCGTCCGACCCGGATCTCGCACTCGCAAAATCATCACCCCAACCGCAACCACCAAGAAGGCGAACAGCGTGCCGGAGTTACTGATGTCCGCCAACATGCCCACGGGGAACAGGGCTGAAAACACCGCCACAAAAACGCCCGTCATGATGGTGACGGTGTGAGGCGTTTTGTATTTGGGATGGATGCGGGAGAACATCTCAGGCAACAAGCCATCGCGCGACATCGTGAAGAAAATGCGCGTTTGGCCATAGATCATCATCAGAATCACCGATGGCAACGCCAATCCTGCAGCCAAACCAATGAGGTTGCCAACCGCGGGATGATTTAACTCACGCAACACAAAGGCCAGCGGCTCTTTGGAACACACCAAGGCCTTAATGCCTTGGCAGGCTGCCGCCAACTCTGGACTGCCCGGATCCAAGATTTCCCCATGGGGACCCATGACGGGATTGGCGCCTAAGGCGCCAATGGCGGTGCCGGCCACCAACATATAAAAAATCGTACAGACCACCAATGACCCAATGAGGCCAATCGGAATGTTGCGATTGGGGTTTTTGGTTTCTTCAGCAGCGGTGGACACCGCATCAAAACCCACATAAGCAAAGAAGATCGACGCGGCGGCCGCACCGACGCCCACTTTCCCCACATAACCGTTGGGCGCGAATGGCACAAAATGATCCATGTTCATGGCCGGGAAGGCCAACACAATGAAAATGGTCAAGGCGACGATTTTGATCGCCACCAATACGGAGTTCACGCGCGCGCTTTCGCGGGTTCCCAACACCAACAACCAGGTGATTAATAAGGCGATGAACAGCGCGGGAACGTTGGCGATGCCGCCACTGCCGGGACCATTGGCCCATTCCATCGGCACTTGCACATCGGCAAAGAAGGGGATTAGCGAATGGAGATGTCCCAGGAGGCCGACGATGTAGCCCGACCAACCCACCGAGACCGCGCTCGCGGCGATGGCGTATTCCAAGATCAGTGCCCAGCCCACAATCCAAGCCACGATTTCGCCCAAGACGGCGTAGGAGTAGGTATAGGCCGATCCCGACACCGGAATCATGGACGCCATCTCGGCGTAACACAGCGCGGTTACCGCGCACACAAAGCCGGCGACTACGAACGACAGCAACATCGAAGGACCGGCTTTTTGAGCGGCCTCAGCCGTCAGCACAAAAATACCCGTACCGATGATGGCACCGATTCCAAGCATGGTCAGATCAAAAGCCCCAAGCGAACGATGCAGCGACTTTTTCTCGGCGGTCTCGAGAATCTGATCCAACGACTTAATTCGCAAATCCATACAAACCCCTTGTTTTTCGACTCACGGCTTATGAAAACATGCACTCACACAAGGTGCAAGTACTTTTTAGGATTTAGGTCTTAAAACCCAAAATGCCCCGAATGGTGCTACGCATCATTCGAGGCATTTGCCGGTCGGCTTAAATTGCAACTTGTCCACCAAGCTCAATAATGCGCTCAGGTGGAATACCAAAGTAGTTGCCGGCCAGTTCCGCGTTGCGATTCATGATCACGAATAAACGCTTACGCCAACGCGCAAAGCCGCGTGGACTGGAGACGACAACGTCGTCGCGCCCCAAAAAGAACGTTGCGCTATCGGTTCTAAAATCCAAGCCCGCGCGTTCTGCCAAGCGCAAATACCGCGGCACGTCCGCACGTTCCATAAAGCCCACGTGCGCCTCGACACGCCAAATCTGTGGCGTTAAGCGAGACACGCGCACTTGGCCCCCGCGCGGAACCCGGGGAATGCGCTCGGTCACCATGGACATGAGAACGGTGTGCTCATGCAACACCCCATTGGAGCGCACATTGCGGGTCAACGCGCGCGCCACGCCATCGGAGGATCCGGATAAAAACACCGCGGTGCCTTTCATAATCACCGGAGGCTGTTGGCGAATCTCCTCGAGAAAACTGTCCAATGAGCGTTCCAAGCGCTTGACCTGCTCGGCAAACAAATGTCGGCCACGCAACCAGGTGCGCATCAACACGAACACCACAAAGCCGCACGCCAGAGGGAACCAGCCGCCTTGGGGAATCTTGTCGATGTTGGACACCAAAAACACCACGTCAATGAACGCCAAGGGGAACGCCAACGTGAACAACAGCCAGTTGCGCGAATCCGAGTGCGCCCGATGAAAAAACAGATGATCCATCAGGACGGCGGTAATCAACATCGTACACACCACGGCAATGCCGTACGCACCCGCCAAACTGTCCGAGCTTCTAAACGACAACACCAACCCAATGGTTGCCATACACAACAGCCCATTGACGACCGGGACGTAAATTTGCCCAATCGCCGTATCGGAGGTTTGCAGCACTTTCATGCGGGGCAAAAAGCCCAACTGAATGGCCTGTTGAGTCATCGAAAACACACCCGAGATCACCGCCTGCGAGGCGATGATGGTCGCGGCCGTGGCTAAAACCACCAACGGCAACAACAGGGCCTCAGGCGCCATTAAATAGAAGGGGTTTTCAACCGCCTTGGGGTTCGACAATATCAACGCGCCCTGCCCAAAGTAATTGAGCACCAGCGACGGCCACACCAGAAAATACCAAATGCGGCGAATGGGCTTGGCGCCAAAATGGCCCAAATCCGCGTACAACGCCTCGCCGCCCGTCACCGCCAAGAACACCGCGCTGCACAGCGCCATTCCCAAGGCCGGATGCGTCACGAGCACTCGAATGGCGTGATACGGAACGATCGCCATCAACACCACGGGTTGATGAATAATCTGATTGATGCCCAACAACCCCAGTGCGAAAAACCACACCAACATGATGGGGCCGAATAACGCGCCAATGCTGCCCGTGCCTCGCTTTTGAAAAAAGAACAACACCAACAACACCACCACCGACAATGGCACAACCCAGGTCTTAAACAACGGATCCACCAACTCGAGGCCTTCGATCGCACTCAACACGGACACCGCCGGGGTAATGGTTCCATCGCCATAGAAAAAGGCACACCCCGCCAGTCCTAAAATTCCGATCAGCACCGGCCAACGGGGACGCCCCTCGGACACCACCAGCGCCGTCAAGGCCAACACCCCGCCCTCGCCCCGGTTGTCCGCCCGCAACACCAAACTCACGTACTTGAGGGTCACGATGATCGCCAACGCCCAAAACACGAGGCTGCACATGCCTAAGACCGTTTCTTGCTGAGTCGCCAAGTCGCCCATCGCGTCGATGCAGGCCTTAAAGGCGTACAACGGGCTGGTGCCGATGTCCCCGAACACCACGCCCAGCGCGCCCACCGCCAGCGCCATCAGGCTGCCGTGATGTTCGTGGCTCACTTGATACCGTTCCTGACTCGCCTCAGAATTCGAATCGATCATCGTCCCTCTCCTTAGGATCCCTCGGTCGGTGCGCGCTTGCGCCGCGACACCACTGCGTTAAATACAAATCCCGTCGCAATCAACACATACAAAATCCATTTGGGCATCGCCACCGCGACGGCCTCCGAGATCAAACTGGCACCAATGACCAGCAACAAGCCCCACACCAATCGCTGCAGATTTTCAGAGCGACTGATCCACGCTTGCAAGGCTGTCCTCAACAACAACACAATACTGCCTGCGATCACAATGCTGCCCGCCATCACCACTCGGCTCTGACTCAAGCCGACCGCGGTGTAAACCGAATCCAGCGACAACACTAAATCCATCGCCACGATTTGAATGAAGATCCAACCCGCGCTCGCCCCGCTCTCGCGAGCGCGTTTGCGTTCGGGGTTGAGCAGTTCTTGGGTGGCTTTGAACACCAAAAAGAACCCACCGCCTCCCAGCAATACCGTGTGCGGAATCACCGCCCAGCGCCCGAGCCAAAACCAGGGCGCGGCGAACGCACTGAGCACCGATACCGTCCACAGCAGCGCCACTCGCATCATCACGGCTACCGTCAAACCCAGATACCAAACGCGTTGCCGAAGGGCTGGCTTGAGCCGCTCCACCAACGCTTCCAGCACAATCAGGTTGTCAACACCGAGCACCAACTCCAGCGCAATCAGCGACGCCAATGCCGCGCCATCCAACCACCATTCGTAAATCATGCTCGAGCCTGTTGAGTACCAACCACCACCCCATTAACCGAATCAGGGAAGATCGTCCACGGGTGCGCGTCGCGTCTCTGGCAATAAATCTTTAGAGTTCGAACCCAGATCAAGCGCCACACCACTGGCGATGTACATGGAGGAATAGGTCACCGCCAAAATGCCGACAATGAGCGCCAAGCCAAATCCGCGCAAGGCCTCACCCCCTAAAGCGTAGAGTGCGACCACCACAATGAGGGTCGCAAACTTCGTGATCACGGTTCGCGACAGCGTCTCATTGATTGCCCGATCAAACACTTCAATCGGCGCCTCTTTACGCATGCCGGGGAATAACTCTCGAACTCGGTCAAACACCACCACGGTTTCGTTAATCGAATACCCCAGCACCGCCAGGACCGCCGCCAAGACCGACAGGTCGAATTGAATTTGTGTCAGCGCAAACACGCCAATCACCACAAAGGGGTCGTGCAGCGTGGCGAGCACCGCGCCCACTCCAAATTTCCAGCGAAAGCGAAACGCAATGTAGATCAAAATCAACAGCACGGTGATCGCCATCGCCGTGAATCCTTTGACCACCAATTCTTTGCCGACTTGTGGACCCACGACTTCGGTTCGACGCAATTGCACGCTCGCATCCACGCTGGCGAGGGCGGCCTGAATTTTAGGCCCCAAACTGGTTGCGGGCACGTCCTCCGACACCGGCGGCAAGCGCACCAAAATATCTTTGGACGACCCAAAGTTCTGCACTTGCACTTCGTTAAAGCCTGCCGATTTGAGCGCCTGACGAGCCGCGTCCAAATTGGCGGTGGACGCGAACGAGGCCTCCGCCACCACACCGCCGGTGAAATCCACCGCGAGGTTCAACCCGTGCACGTACAACGCCACCAACGACGCCAGCACGATGAGGGCCGAAAATCCGTAACACAGTTTACGGAACGCCATGAAGCGAAGTTTGGGGACTTTGTGAAAAAATTCCATGACACTGGTTCCTTAAACGGGCAAACGACGCAACTGTGTTCGACGACCATAGCTCCACCCGATCAGAGTGCGAGAACCCAACAGGGCCGTAAACAACGTCGTCCCAATACCCAAACTCAACACCACCGCAAATCCTTTAATCGGGCCGGTGCCGAACAAAAACAGCACCAAGCCTGCGATGAAGGTGGTGACGTTGGCGTCGGCAATCGCCGAAAAGGCTTTATCAAACCCGGCTCGAATCGAGGCCTGCGGCGAATTGCCCAGACGCATCTCTTCGCGGATACGCTCGTAGATCAAAATATTGGCGTCCACGGCCATGCCCACGGTCAACACAATGCCAGCAATGCCCGGCAAGGTCAGCGCCGCGCCGAACAACGACAAGCACGCGCTCAACAAAATAACGTTGCACAACAACACCACATCGGCGATCAATCCAAACACGCTGTAGTACACCGCCATAAACACGAACAGCAGCGCCGAACCGATCACCAACGCTTTGACGCCTTTATCGATGTTGTCCTGACCCAAACTGGGGCCAATCAAACGCTGCTCGACAATCACCACCGGCGCCGCCAACGCGCCCGCCCGCAATAACTTGGCCAGTTCCTGACCTTCGTGAGCACTCACGCCCGTGATCTGAAATTGATTTGAAAACACCCCATTGATGCGGGCGACGTTGATGACTTGCTCTTTATTCACGTCCACTTCAACTTTTTCACCGTCTTGCTCGCGCATTTCACGCTCGCGCTCAATGAACACCACCGCCATGGGCTTGCCGATGTTCTCACGCGTGGTTTTGAGCATCTCGTCCCCACCGCGCGCGTCCAAGCGCACGCTCACCGCCGGCTGTCCTTCTTGGAAGCTGGAGGTCGCATCGGTCAATTGCTCGCCCGAGACAATGACCTCGCGTTTTAACAACACCGGTTGATTCGAGCGATCGTGATACAGCTTATAGCCTAAGGGCACGTGTCCCGTCGCCTCGGCTTGGGCGGGGCTGTCCACGGTGTTGACCAAGCGAAATTCCAAGGTGGCGGTCTTGCCCAGCAAGCGGATGACTTCCGAGGCGTCTTGAACACCCGGCAGTTGAACCGCAATGCGGTTGGCGCCTTGACGCTGTACGCTGGCTTCCGACACGCCGAGGGCGTTCACACGATTGCTCAGCGCCGTGATGTTTTGAGAGATCGCAAAATCCTGACGCTGCTTGGCTTGCTGGGGCGTCAAAATCGCCTTGAGTGTGGCTTGATCGTCGGTGTCGTCCAACACGGTGACGTTGGAATCCACCGCCACCAAGGCCGCGTGCGCTTCCGAACGCTTCAGCGGGTCTTTGATTTTGACGCGCAATCCCGCGGCCGAGCTTTCGACCGACTCATAGGGAATGTTTTTTTCACGCAACGCCGTTCGATAGTCGCGCTCCAAGCGCTGCATCAACTGGGCGACCGCGCCATTGGTGTCCACTTGGTAAACCAAATAAATGCCGCCGCGCAAATCGAGGCCCAGACTCATGGGCTTCAAACCCAAACGCCGCAACCACTCGGGCGATTTGGAGGCAAAGGTCGTGGCGATCGCGTAGGTGCTTTGGCGTTTTTGTTCCAGCGCGTCGCGCGCTTTCAACTGAGTCGCGACGTCCGCAAAGCGCACCACGACTCGGCCTTCTTGCAAAAACGCCGTCTCGCTGGCAATCGAATTTTCCTGCAGGAAGCTGAGGATCTCGCGATCCGCTCCCTCCGTGAAGGAACTGCCGTCTTTCAACGACAGTTGCAACGCCGGCGCTTCGCCGTACAAATTCGGTAGCGCGACCACCATCGCAATTGCCATTACGATGACAAACAACAGGGATTTCCAAAGAGGATATTGATTCATGGCTTTTGAGCTTTTCTCGATGAGCTTAAGATCGCAACGATCGGTGAGCGGGACTAGTGCTTAATGGTGCCCTTCGGTAAAACTTGTGCCACTTGATGACGTTGCACCTGAATCACCACTCCGGCTGAGATTTCCAAGGACATATACGAGTCGTCAATGGCCTTGATGACGCCCAAGATGCCACCATTGGTCACCACCTCATCCCCCGCCGCCAACTGATTCACCAGCTCGCGATGCTCCGCCGCGCGCTTGTTCTGAGGTCGAATGAGGAGAAAATAAAAAATCAAAATGAAGGGCACAAACAACACCAGATTGGAAATCAAACTGGGTTGGCTCGCACCCGCTGCGTCCGCGTAAGCCGTTGAAATAAAAAGATCCATGCGTTTTGACCTGTGGTTTTACGAGGCGCTATTATGCCACAAGCCCTACCCGCCTTCGGCCGCCAAAAGGCGCTGTTGCTGGCGAAATTGGCCAAAGGTCTGGGTTTGGATGGCGTGGCGAATATCGCGCATAAGCTTTTGATAAAAGTACAAATTATGAGTGGTGTTGAGGATCGAACCGAGGATTTCCCCCGCTTTATCCAAATGGCGCAGATAGGCGCGCGAGTAGTGGCGGCAGGTGCTGCAGTCGCATTCGGGGTCCAGCGGACCCGTGTCCTGCTCGTAGCGTTGATTGCGGATGTTGACGGTCCCTTGTGAGGTGAACAAATGCGCGTTGCGCGCGTGCCGAGTGGGCATCACGCAATCGAACATATCGATGCCGCGCGCGACGGCCTCGACAATGTCAATCGGCCGTCCAACCCCCATCAAATAGCGCGGCCGATCGGAGGGCATCAACGGCACGATGTGCTCTAAGGTGCGTTCGCGTTCCTCCGGTGGTTCCCCCACCGCCAGCCCACCCACCGCCAACCCTTTAAAATTCAGATCCAACAACGCCGACAGCGAAGCTTCCCGCAACGCCGGATAAACGCCGCCTTGGATGATGCCGAACAACACCCCAGGCGTGTCGTCGTTTTCTTGATACGCGTCCCGACTGCGTTTCGCCCAACGCACACTCAATTCCATCGACGAACGGGCTTGCGCTTCCGTGGCGGGATACGGGGTGCATTCGTCAAATTGCATCGCGATGTCGGAGGCCAACACCCGTTGAATGCGCATGGACACCTCGGGCGATAAAAACACCTCGCGGCCATCAATGGGGGACTGAAACTTCACGCCCTCCTCGCTGAGCTTGCGCAGTTTCGCCAAACTAAACACTTGAAATCCACCCGAATCCGTGAGGATGGGCTTGTGCCAATTCATGAACCGATGCAACCCCCCGTGTTGGCCGATCACCTCCAGACCGGGGCGCAACCACAAGTGAAAGGTATTCCCCAACACGATTTGCGCACCCAAGGCCTCCACCTGCTCCGGACGCATCGCCTTGACGGTCCCGGCGGTCCCCACCGGCATAAACGCCGGCGTATCGATCGTGCCGCGCGCGAGGCTGACTTGACCCCATCGCGCCGCGCCGTCGGTTGCTTTCAACTGAAATTTTAAACTCATATCAGGTTCCACTGGTCTGATGGGGTCGCTCCAACCACATCGCATCCCCATAACTGAAAAATCGATAGCGCTTGGCGATCGCGTGTTGGTAGGCGCGCACAACGCGCTCGTGGCCCGCAAACGCACTCACCAACATCATGAGCGTTGAGCCGGACAGATGAAAATTGGTGATCATCGCGTCCACAACCCGAAACTCAAATCCGGGCGTGATGAACAGCCGCGAATCGCCTCGATACGACGCCAACGGCTGGACGCGAGCCGCGGTTTCTAAACTGCGAACGCTCGTCGTCCCAATCGCGATCACCCGACGCCCCTGCGCCTTGGTGGCCGCGATGGCCGCCACCGTTTCTGGCGGCACGTCGACCCACTCCGGATGCATGACGTGGTTGCGAATGTTGTGCACCTTCACCGGCTTAAACGTGCCCGCACCCACGTGCAAAGTCACCTCCGCGACTCCCACGCCGCGTTGGCGCAACTGATCAAACAGCTCTGGCGTAAAATGCAGCCCCGCGGTTGGCGCGGCCACCGCGCCAACCTGTGTGGCGTACACCGTCTGATAGCGTTCCACGTCGCCCGCCGTCGGCTCGCGCTCAATGTACGGCGGCAGTGGAATTTTGCCAAAGCGCTCAAACACCGTCTGCGCCGGCCGGTCAAAGCGGACTTTAAAAAACCCCTCGGATCGGTCGACGACGTCGATGCGCACATCGGTGCCCACAACCTCAACGCGCTGACCAATTTTGACCGGCTTGCTTTGGCCGATTTGCACCCACGCCTCATCCTCGGCGTCGAGTCGCTCCAACAGCAGTTCCACTCGCCCCCCCGTCGGACGCTGGGCCAAAAGGCGCGCGGGCAACACCTTGGTGTTGTTGCGCACGAGCAGATCACCCGGCCGACACAGGTTCAAAATCTCGGAAAACGCGCTGTCTTGAGGCGCGTCCGAATCACCCGCCAGCACCAGCAAGCGACTGGCGGAGCGCTCCGCCGGCGGCTCATGGGCAATCAACTCGTTTGGCAAGTCGAACTCAAAATCCGCGCGTTGCCAGCATTGGGGGTCGTCGTTCATCGGCACAGTATAACGATCAAAGACCTCAAACTCTGATCCCAAAACGTCCCAATCCTTGATACAATGGCGTTAATGCCGGTGTGGCGGAATTGGTAGACGCATCTGACTCAAAATCAGACGCCAAAAGCGTGGGGGTTCGAGTCCCTCCACCGGCACCACTCTAAACAATGGACTTCAGGCCCAAACCGTCCTCACGGGCCCTCGGTCGCGTGGGTGAGGTCGAGACCCATCCCTCTGGAATCGTTATGAACTACTGTTCGGCCTGCGGCGCGCGCGTTACGGTTAAAGTGCCCGAGGGCGACAATCGCCCCCGACACGTCTGCACCCATTGCCACACGGTTCATTATGAAAACCCCCGCATCGTCGTCGGCTGCGTTCCCTGGTACGAGGGACGCATCCTGATTTGTCGACGCGCGATCGAACCGCGCTTAGGCTACTGGACCGTGCCGGCGGGCTTTTTGGAAAACGGCGAGACCCTGGCCGAGGGCGCGGCGCGCGAGTGCTTCGAAGAGGCCAATGCGCGGGCGCGGATTGGCGGCTTGCTGTCGATCATCAATGTTCCCTACGCGCACCAGGTGCATGTGTTGTTTCGAGCCACCTTAGACCAACCCGAATTTGGCGCTGGCGCCGAAAGTTTGGAAGTCAAACTCGTCACGCCCGATGAAATCCCCTGGCACGACATCGCCTTTCGATCCATCGAATTCGGATTAAAGGCCTTTCTGTCGGATCGAGAAAACAACCTCGAAACGGTGCACACGGAATCGCTCTATCCCGTGGATCACAGCCATTAAAACCACCCCAAAGACGCCTTAGCCCAGCTGCGATTTTGATATAATCGCGCCTTCAAATCTTGCCGAATTGGATCGATTATGGCCTTCGTTGTTACTGAAAACTGCATCAAGTGCAAATACACCGACTGCGTGGAAGTCTGCCCGGTCGATTGCTTTCATGAGGGCCCCAACTTTCTGGTCATCGATCCAAACGAATGCATCGACTGCACGTTGTGCGAACCCGAGTGTCCGGCAAACGCGATTTTCTCCGAAGAAGAATTACCCAAAGGTCAAGAGCACTTTCTCAAACTCAACGCCGAACTGGCCCTCAAATGGCCCGTCATCAATGAAAAAAAACCGCAGCCCGCGGACGCCGACGAGTGGAAAGGCAAGCCCAACAAGCTCGAACACTTGCAACGCTAAAGCGCGACGTTCGCCCCTAACCCCGCGGATGATGTTTGGCGTGCCAATCCGACAACCGCGCTTTGGCAACGTGGGTATAGATTTGCGTCGTGCCCAAGTCGCTGTGCCCCAATAACAACTGCACCGACCGAAGATCCGCGCCGTGATTGAGAAGGTGGGTCGCAAAGGCGTGACGCAGCGTGTGGGGCGATATCGGGCCGGCGATATTGGCCTTCAGGGCGTATTTTTTAATCAGTTGCCAAAACGCTTGTCGCGTCATCGGCTCGCCCCGCGCGGTGGGAAAGAGCGCGTCGCAGAGTTGGGCGTTCAAAATTTCAACCCGCGCGTGCTTTTGAAAGCGCACCAACCACTCCAGCGCAACCGCGCCCAGGGGCACCAGGCGTTCCTTGCGGCCTTTTCCCATGACGCGAACCACGCCCTGGCTCAGGCTCACTTCGTTGAGTTTAAGCGCCACCAACTCCGACACCCGCAAGCCCGTTGCGTACAACACCTCCAACATCGTGCGATCCCGACAGCCCAAGGGCGTGTCGACCGCGGGGGCGGCCAACAAGGCCTCGACCTCGGCCTCGGCCAAGGTGTGCGGGAGGTAGCGTGCCGCTCGGGGTTGCTCGATGTCCGCGGTGGGGTCCACTGCGTTGGGTTGATGGCGCGTTTGAAAGCGGAAAAATCGCTTCAACGCAGAGACCTGACGCGCCAGCGACCGCGCGGACTGCCCCGTGTGCAGCCGATGAGACAAATACGCCAAGACGTCGGCGCGCGAGGCCTCTGTGAGCGTTTTTTTAAAGCCTCTCAAATATCGATCAAACAACACAAGATCGCTGCGGTAGCTGGCCAGCGTATGCTCCGAAACACCCTCTTCCATCCAAAACGCATCCAAAAACACCTGAATCGCTTCCGATTCGGGTTCATGGGGGTGGAGTTGTTCGTTTGCCGGTGGAATCATGAGCCTGCCAATGCGCGCATCACTGGTTACACTATAGCCCGAATAACGATCGCTGTTGAGTACGTGATCGCCCAGTTACAGTCCCCGTTGGCAACCTTATGACACTGAACAATTCGACGTCGTCCTCACTGCAGTTCTTCAGAACCATTCTGGGCATTTGGTTTGTGGTGGTCTTCGTGGTGGTGGGGCTGCTGACCTGCGTCGCCATGCTGTGGCCAATTGATCGCCATCGACGCCACGTGGTTCATGTAAACGCGCGACTCATTTTTCGCTTGGGCGGCGCGCCGATACGATTGGTGGGATTTGAACGCTTTCCGACGCACCCGTGCATTATTATTGCCAACCATCAAAGCTACTTAGACGGCCCCTTGTTGCGCGGGTTGATTCCGTCGACGTTTAATTTTGTCATTAAAAACGGAATGCGCGACGCCCCGCTGGCGGGGTTTTTATTACGCCGCATTGGCAGCGAATTTGTGGATCGAACCGACTCACATCGGGGCGGCGTCGATGCCAAACGGTTTTTTAAAAAAGCCAACCAATCTCCGCGCTGGGTCATTTTTCCGGAGGGAACTTTCGATGACCGAGTTGGGGTCTTGCCCTTTTTACCCGGCGCCTTTGGGGCGGCACGGCACGCGCAATTGCCCATCGTCACCCTAGGCATTCAAGGCACGCGCGCGATGTTGTGTTCGGACCAGTGGCGGCTGCTCCCCCAGCCCATCACCGTGCGGCTGCTCAGCGTCTATCCGCCACCGCAGGATCGAGAACAGATGCGCGCATTGGCGATCCAAACCCGTGAGGAAATCGCCACCGCCATCGGCGAGCCCCTCATCGAACCCCTGACCCCGCGCGCACGTCCCCTCCACTCGAATCCCTAAGACTCGAGCGCTCACCGATCGCAAACTGCGTCCACTCCCCAGTCGACGGCCGATCCAGCGTGGAGCGCCTGTGTGAACCGCGTGTGTGGATTAGTTGAGTTTAATCAGCAGTTTAAATGCTCAGCGCGGACCCGGCCTCGGACGATGTCGGGGTCCTCGCGCCGCACGCCGCAACGCCATGGACAGCGGCCGGCAAAATCAGGCACTCTTGCGCAGGCGCCGCCGACGCCGCGCCCGTTAATTCATTGCACCGCAACAAAATCACAGGTAAAATTACCGCCATCTGCAAAGGAGACCCCTCATGTCCAACGATCCCGTGGTCATTGTCTCAGCCCAACGAACCCCCATCGGTTCATTTCAAGGTGTGTTTAGTTCCGTCACTGCCCCGCTCTTGGGCGCCGCGGCCATTCAAGGCGCGGTGTCGGCGGCCGGCATCGCTCCGGATGTGGTCAGCGACGTCATCATGGGCTGCGTCTTGCCGGCGGGCTTAGGACAAGCGCCAGCCCGGCAAGCGGCCTTAGCCGGCGGCTTACCCCAATCCGTGCCGACCACCACCATTAATAAGATGTGTGGATCGGCGATGAAGGCGGTCATGATGGCTTGCGACGCCCTGTTGGCGCACCAGGCAGAGGTGGTGGTGGCGGGCGGTCTGGAGTCCATGACGAACGCGCCGTATTTATTGCCCAAAGCCCGCAGCGGCTACCGAATGGGGCACGGGGAGGTCTTGGATCACATGTTCTTAGATGGCCTTCAAAGCCCTTGGGACAAACAGATGATGGGCTGTTTCGCCGAAAACACCGCCGACAAATACCAACTCAGTCGCGAAGCGCAAGACGCCTTTGCCACCCACTCCGTGCAAAAGAGTCTCAAAGCCATTGAGACCGGCGCCTTTAAAAATGAAATCGTCCCCGTCACCGTCAAAGGACGCAAAGGCGACACCGTCGTGACGCAAGACGAAACGCCGTTTGCCTGCGACATTGCAAAAATTGCGGGCATGAAGCCGGCGTTTCGCAAAGACGGCACCGTCACCGCCGCGTCGTCGTCCTCGATTTCCGATGGCGCCGCGGCGCTGGTGTTGATGCGCCAATCGACCGCGCACGCCTTGGGTCTAAAACCGTTGGCGCGCGTGGTGGCCTATAAGAGCCACGCGCACGAACCCGAGTGGTTTACCACCGCGCCCGTCGGCGCGATCGCCAAGACCTTAAAAGCCGCTGGTTGGAGTGCGAACGACGTCGATCTTTGGGAGATCAACGAAGCGTTCGCCACAGTAACCATGTCGGCGGTGATTGAGCACCACTTGGACATGAATAAAGTCAACGTGCACGGCGGTGCCTGCGCCTTGGGCCATCCCATTGGCGCCACCGGCGCGCGAATCTTAGCGACCTTGGTGCACGCGTTATTCACCCATCAACAACAACGTGGCTTAGCGACGTTGTGCATCGGCGGTGGCGAAGCCACGGCCGTGGCGATTGAACGACTGTAAGGCGTTAAATGGACTCTGGAAGCGCTTGATCGACAAGGAACGCGACCGGTATTGTTGTCAATTTGGATAGAAGGTTAAGTGCGACATGGAGTTAACACACAAGACGGTGGTCGTCACCGGGGCGGGTCGTGGTTTGGGCAGAGCGATGGCGGAGTTGTTTGCCGCCTCTGGCGCAAACGTTGCGCTGTTGGATTTAAAAGCCGAGGACACCGAGGCCACCCGTCAGGCGTGTGCCGCCAAGGGCGTCCAGGCCTTCAGTTTTGCCTGTAACGTCAGCGACGAACACCACGTCAGTGCCGTGATGGCCGAGGTGGTTCAACGGCTGGGGCGCTTGGATGTGTTGATCAACAACGCCGGCATCGTCCGAGACGCGTTGCTGGTCAAAGTCAAAGACGGCAACGTGGTCGGCAAGATGTCCTTGGATCATTGGAACGCGGTGATCAACACCAACCTCACGGGCGTATTTTTGTGCGCGCGCGAGGCTGCGGAGCACATGATTCGCCTCAATCAGGGCGGCGTCATCATCAACATTTCCAGCATCTCCCGGGCCGGCAACAATGGCCAAACCAACTACGCAGCCGCCAAAGCGGGCGTGGTGGCAATGACCACCACCTGGGCCAAAGAATTGGCGCGCTATAACATCCGCACGGGCGCGATTGCGCCGGGATTTTGTGCCACCGACATCCTCAACAGCATGGCGCCTGACATTTTGGCGAAAGTGACCGCGCCCGTGCCACTCAAACGGCTAGGCCAACCCGAGGAAATTGCGCAAGCCGCGCTGTTTATCGCCCGCAATGAGTTTTTCACTGGCCGCGTACTCGAATTGGACGGCGGCTTACGCTTTTAGGGCGAAATATCCGATTGGTCGCTCACGAACCGCGCCACGAGCGGCGTTCGCGCCCTCGTCGGCCTCGGTGTGCCCCCACAAGCGCGCGGCTTTGCGATAATAGCCGCGAGAACCAGTACGAGGGGAAGCGAGCATGTCCATGGATGAAATTGAGCGCGATCAAATGGAATACGATGTGGTCGTCGTTGGCGGCGGGCCGTCGGGACTATCGACCGCAATTCGATTAAAACAATTAAACCCAGAACGCACGGTTTGCGTCATCGAAAAAGGCGCGGAAGTCGGCGCCCACTCGTTGTCCGGCTGCGTGTTGGAACCGGAACCCTTAGACCAACTCTTTCCCGCCTGGCGCGATCAACCCATGGGGATCAAAGTGCCCGCGACGCGCGACGAGTTTAAGTTTTTAACGGCCACGGGGGCCACCAAACTCCCCACCCCACCGCAAATGGCCAACCACGGCAATTTCATCATTTCCTTAGGCCAGCTCAACGCCTTGCTGGGCAAGGAAGCGGAACGACTGGGCGTGGACGTCATTGCCGGTTATGCGGCGGCCAGCGCGTTGTTCACCGACGACGGCCACGTCCGTGGCGTTCGCATTGGCGATATGGGCATTTTGGCCAACGGCGAAGCCGGCCCCAATTTCACACCCGGACCAGACATTGTGGCGCCACTGACCGTCTTTGCGGAAGGCGCTCGGGGCTCAATCACCAAAACGCTGATCAAACGATTTGAGTTGGCTCAAGGTCATTGCCCGCAGACCTATGGGTTGGGATTCAAGGAATTGTGGCAGCTGCCGGAAGGGCGCGTTGAGCCGGGATTGATTCAACACACGGTGGGTTGGCCGATGGACAACCACACGTATGGGGGCAGCTTTTTATATCACCTCAGCGACAATCGCGTGTACATCGGATTTGTGGTGGGTTTGGATTATCAAGACCCACGACTCAAGCCCTTTGAAGTGTTTCAACAGTTCAAACATCACCCGTACATCAAAGCGTTGTTGGAGGGTGGCGAATTGTTAACCTATGGCGCGCGGACGATCGCCGCTGGGGGTTACCAAAGCCTTCCAACCTTAGAAATGCCCGGCGGCTTAATCGTCGGGTGCGGTGGTGGGCTGGTGAACGTGCCGAAAATCAAAGGCGTTCATCAAGCGATCCGTTCTGGAATGCTGGCCGCGGAACACATTCACGAAACGGGCCAGAGCACGGGCTTCGATCGGCGCTGGCGCGCCTCCAAAGGCCACCACGAACTCAAAAAGGTGCGCAACATCAAACCGGGCTTTAAAAAGGGCTTGTGGTTTGGAATGGCCAACGCCGCCTTGGAAACCCTCACCGGCGGGCACACGCCGTGGACGCTCAAAAACACCGCGGACTTTGAACGCACGGTGCCCTTGGAGCAATTCGAATCACCCGAGCGGCATTGGTTGCCGGAACGAACTTTAAAGCCACGCGACCGCCAAGCGGCGGTGTACTTCGCGGCCACCACCCACGACGACGCCCAACCGGCGCACTTAAAAGTCGCCGACACCACCTTGTGCATCGAACGTTGCACCGCCGAATTTGGCAACCCGTGCCAAAATTTCTGCCCAGCGGGCGTTTATGAAATCGTCACCGAAGCCAATGGCGCTCGACGGCTGCAAATCAACGCCGCCAACTGCGTCCACTGCAAGGCCTGCGACATCAAAGACCCGTATGCCCAAATCACCTGGACCACCCCGGAAGGGGGCTCCGGCCCCAATTACGCGGACTTATAAACCACGCCACGCGGAGTCAATCATGCTGCCCATGCGCTTATTAATGTCTCCCACCTCGCCCTACGTGCGCAAGGTACGCGTGGTTGCCTTGGAATTGGGGATGGAGTTGCACTTGGAGAACGTCAACCCGTGGAGCTCAGACTCGCCGGTCGGCGCGGCCAATCCCTTGGGTAAAATTCCGGCCTTGATTTTGCCCTCAAACGACATTCTCTACGACAGCGCCGTCATCGTTGATTATTTGATCGCCAAAGCGGGCAACACCTCATTGTTGGGCAAAGACCTCGAAGCCCGCTTTCGCATCAAAACCCAAGAAGCGCTCGCCGATGGCATCTTGGATGCCGCGGTCAGCGTCGTGCTGGAGCGCCGACGTGAGCCCGCACAACAATCCGCCACCGCCATGCAACGCGCGGTCGACGCCATCCACCGCAGCTTGGCGGCCTTCGCGAACGCCTTGCCGCCCACCGAGCCACTGCAATTGAACTCCATCGCCTTGGGCGTTGCGATTGGGTATGTGGAATTTCGATTGCCGGAGTTGTCGATTCTCACCGCGCACCCCGCACTGGCTCGCTTCTATCAACCGCTGCGCCACCGCGCCAGCTTTGAATGCACCGAACCACCAACGTAAATCATGACCACCGCTAAACCCAAAGTGTTTCATCAACCGCTTTCCGGCAACGCGATGCCGCGCTTTGGTGGCCCAGCAACGTTTATGCGCTTACCCGAGGCCAGCCTCGATTCGGGCATTGATGTGGCGTTCATCGGCGTGCCTTTTGATATTGGCACATCAAATCGCCCCGGCGCCCGTTTAGCGCCACGGCAAATTCGCGATGAATCCCGCATGCTTCGGCCCTACCACATGGCAACGCGCGCTGCGCCATTCGACTCGCTGAGCATTGCGGATGGTGGGGATGTCGCGATCAACACCTTTAATTTGCTCGACAGCTTAAAGCGCATCGAAGCGCATTACGATCAGGTCTTTGGTCACCACGTGACGCCCCTGACGATGGGCGGCGACCACACCATTGTGCTGCCGATTTTACGCGCCGCCGCCAAAAAGTACGGGCCAGTCGGCCTCGTCCACGTTGATGCCCATGCGGACATCAACGATCACATGTTCAATGAACCCTACGCCCACGGCACGCCGTTTCGCCGCGCCGTTGAAGAAGGGCTGTTGGATTGTCAGCGTGTGGTTCAAATTGGACTGCGCGGCAGCGGCTACGCCGCCGACGATTTTGACTGGTCTCGTCAACAAGGATTTGAGGTCATCACCGCCGAGCAGTGCTGGTATCGATCGCTGGCACCCACCATGCTCGAGATTAAGCAACGGCTGGGCACCGGGCCGGTGTATTTGAGCTTTGACATCGATGGTCTAGACCCCGCATTTGCGCCCGGCACCGGCACCGTTGAAGTGGGCGGACTGACGGTCCCGCAAGGACTGGAGATTATCCGCGGACTGCGCGGCGTCAACCTCGTTGGCGGCGATCTGGTTGAGGTGAGCCCACCCTACGATCAAAGTGGGAACACGGCGCTGTTGGCTGCGAATTTGCTGTTTGAAATGCTGTGCGTGTTGCCCGGCGTTCATTATCGATGACGAGAATGGTGGTCTGGCATGAGTAATCCGAGTTTTGTTCCCAGTGGCGAGTCCATTCGCCAATCCAAGCTGGCTGAGTTCGCTCAATTCGCATGCGCACAATACAACGCGCCCTACCCCCAATATCGCGCCAATTTGGACTGGCGTTCGTTATGGCAATGGTCCGTATCGGATCGAGCGGCATTTTGGTCCGCGGTATTTGATTATTCCGGGGTCATCGCCACCAAAGGGTCGGGACCCGCACTCATTGAGGAGCAGGGCATCCAATCCGCGCGCTGGTTTGAGGGCACGCGGTTGAATTATGCGGAAAATTGTTTGCGCTCAATCCATCAAGGCGTGGCCCTCATCAGCGTCAACGAAACGGGACAGCGTCGACAGGTCAGCTTCAGTGAACTGCGAGAGTTGGTGCGCCGATATTCCGGCGCGCTGCGCGAACGCGGCGTTGGGGAAGGCGATGTGGTCGCAGCGGTTTTGCCAAACGGCATCGAGGCGGTCGTCGCGTTATTGTCCACCGCCACGCTGGGCGCCACCTTCACCTCGTGTTCACCGGATTTCGGTTACAACGGCCTGATCGACCGCTTGGGTCAAGTCAAGCCTAAGATTTTAATCACCACCGATGGCTATTATTACGGCGGCAAAACCATCGACATTCGCCCCACGATTGCGAAACTCGTCACCGCTTTAAACGGCGTTGAAGAGGTATGGATTCACGACGCGATCGAACCCAACGCGCCATTAACCGTGGAAAGAGCCCGCCGTTTTGCGGACGTGGACTGTCCACAGCCTTTACACTTCAACCGCGTCCCGTTTAACCACCCGTTATACATTCTCTACAGCTCCGGAACGACCGGCGTTCCAAAGTGCATTGTCCATGGCGTCGGTGGCCCTTTGCTGCAGCATCTCAAAGAACATCGACTGCACACCGATTTGCGTGCAGGAGAACGACTCTTTTACTTCACCACATTGGGTTGGATGATGTGGAATTGGTTGGTCAGCGGCTTGGCCAGCGGCGCGACCTTGGTTCTATACGACGGCTCGCCATTTCATCCAGGCCCGGAAGCGTTGTGGCGTCTTGCCGAACAAGAGCGCATCAACGTGTTCGGCACGAGCCCCAAATATTTAAGCGCTTTGGAAAAATCGGGCTTTATGCCGCGCGAGCACTTCAAACTCGAAAGTTTGCGATTACTGTTATCAACCGGCTCACCCATTGCCGCTGAACAATACACCTACGTCGATCAAGCGATCAAACATCTGCCACTGGCGTCGATTTCGGGTGGCACGGACATTGTGTCCTGCTTCGCCTTGGGCAACCCCTGGCGCTCAATTTACCCGGGCGAAATCCCCAGCCTTGGACTGGGAATGCAAGTGGAAGTGCTCAACGATGAGGGCGAGTGCGTGGTGGACACCCAGGGCGAACTCACGTGCGCAAGCGCCTTCCCCTCCATGCCCATCGGCTTTTTAAACGACCCCGACGGGTCACGTTATCACCAGGCCTATTTTGCTCGCTTCCCCAATCGTTGGCATCACGGCGATTACGCCCGACTCACCAAACACCAAACGCTGATCATCACGGGACGTTCCGACGCCGTTTTAAACCCAGGTGGCGTGCGCATTGGCACCGCCGAAATCTACCGGCAAGTCGAACGCTTACCGGAAATTTTGGAATCCATTGCCGTCGGTCAAGACTGGCAAGGCGACGTGCGCGTGGTGCTCTTTGTGCGAATGCAACCTGGCCACACGTTAACGGACGAGCTCATTCAAACCATCAAGACCACGATTCGGGAAAACACCACGCCGCGACACGTTCCAGCGTTGATCTTGGAGGTCAGCGACATCCCTCGCACCCGAAGCGGCAAAATTGTGGAGATCGCAGTGCGCGACACCATCCATGGCCGCACGGTTAAAAACACTGAGGCATTAGCAAATCCCGAGGCGTTGAGTCAATTTCAGAATCGACCTGAATTGTCTCAAAGCTAGCCAAGGCAGAAGCCAACCGATGCAACCGCTGATTCATTCGTCGTCGGGCTTGGTCCTAGACGCTGCCCAACAGGCAGCGCTCGGCAAACTCAATGAATTGAAAAGCCGTCTCTCAGAAAAATCAACTCAGCGTTGGTGGTCGCGACTGCGTCGACAATCAACGCTGCGCGGCTTGTATTTGGTCGGAGCGGTGGGTCGAGGCAAGACCATGCTCATGGATCAATTTGTGGCCGCGATGGGCTCTGAGGTCTACCGAGTGCACTTTCATCGATTCATGAAAGACATTCACGAGCGATTGGCCCACGCCTCCCTGCAGCAGGAGAAAGAGCCATTGCGTCGTATTGCGCTCGAATACGCGCGCTCGTTCACGGTACTGTGCTTGGACGATTTGTGGGTCAGCGACATCACCGACGCAATGCTGATCGGAGGGTTATTTCAACACCTTCGCGACGAGGGATTAGTGCTGGTGATCACCAGCAATAGCCCACCTGAAGAGCTCTACCCCAATGGATTACAGCGCTCACGCTTTTTGCCCACCATTGATTTACTGCGCTCCATCACCGAGCTGGTGACCGTCAACGGCCCGACCGATTATCGCTTGAGAGCGCTGCACGAACATTCATTATTGTTTATCGGCGTTGACGCCGATCAACGACTCACGACTCGCTACAATGAAATCGCCTCCCACGACGCGCCATTGGGCACTCAAGTCCAGTGCCAAGGGAGAACGCTCCACGCAATCGCGCAACACCAGGACTCTTTATTAATTGATTTTAATGAACTGTGCCGGTCGACTCGATCCACCCAGGATTACATTGAGCTTGCCGACCGATTTGAGTTTATCGCGTTAACCGGTCTGAACGCGTTGAGCGACGCCGATTTGGATCCCGTTCGTCGTTTCATCGCGCTCATCGACGAACTGTACGATCGCCACCGAACGCTGGCGATCGCCGCCGCCGAGAAACCGTGGAACCTGTACCGCGGAAGTCGCTTGGCCCAGGAATGGCTGCGGACACACAGTCGATTACAGGAAATGTTGCAAGGGGACAAGACGTCGGTTTTTTGATGTTACTCGTTTCGCTGACCGGGGACCTGATATTTCACCGTGACCGTTTTGTGTCAGCCGGATCACCAACCGATGACAGTGGGCCAATAAAACTCTAAAAATTCGGGCCAAAGCGGGTTCACCTTCCGTCGCTGCGATTCACCAAAAAAACCTCAAAGTCCGCGGGATCGCGTGGTTTCCGACGAGGGGATTAGAGTGGTAACATAGTCGCATGAACACGCTGGCCAGCCCAACAGGCTTTTGCAATTTAGGCATTCCCTGCATTGTCGGGGAAACGCCAGCCACGCGCCCTGCTCAATCGCCGCACGGGTTGCGATTCACCCCAACTTGAGGAAATCATGTCACACAATCCCAAAGAACGGTCACAGCTGATTCACGCCATCGCCCGTGGCGCTAAAGCCTCCCCGCTTGCTGACGCCAAAGCCTTTTTGAATCAATATTACCAAGGCGTTGATCCAGACGATTTGGCTCAGCGTGACACCAAAATTTTACTGAAAACCGCCGAAGCGCATTTTAAGTTAGGACAAAAGCGCCGCGCCGACGAAGATCTGGTGCGGGTATTCAATCCCGATCTGAAAGGCGATGGCTTTCAAAGCACCAACACCCTCGTTATGGTGACCTGCAACGATCGACCTTTTTTGGTTGATTCCTTAAGCATGGCGATCACCCGCTTGGGATTCGGAATCCACTTAATCATCCATCCCGTCTTGTCGGTTGAACGACAAAGAAATGGTCAGTTTGCCGGCTTGAGTTCAGGAACGACTGCGACCAACGAATCGTGGCAAGTGTTTGAGATTGATTACGAGATTTCTCAATCACGACTGTCCGAACTTGAACTAGCCTTGGTGGAGGTTCTAAAAGAAGTCCGGCTCTCGGTGGATGATTGGCAAGCGATGCGGCAGCGTCTGTTCGAGTCCATCAGTGACCCACGACATCACCTGAGCGAGGCTCAAAAAGAGTTTCTCACCTGGATGCACGCCGATCATTTTACTTTCATAGGCGCAAGAGACTATCAACTGAAATCCGGCACTCACCAAGACCAACTGTTGGCAGACGCCACCTCCGGATTAGGCATATTACGAGACGCCCCCACCCACGCGCGGCTGATCAGTGGGTTTTCACGCGACCAAGTTCGAGCGCCCAACTCACTCATTATCACGAAAACCAATGCGTGGTCGCGAGTGCACCGCCATTCCCATTTGGACTACGTTGGCCTAAAAATATTCAACAAAAAAGGTCACGTGATCGGCGAGCGGCGATTTCTGGGCTTATGGACCTCAACCGCCTATCATCAAAACGTGATGAGCATTCCATTGCTCAGCGAAAAAGCGCGCCACATCATTGATCATTTCGGCTTAAGTTCGCAAAGTCACGATGGCAAAGCGGTCAGCCATGTTCTAGAGACCTTCCCGCGTGACGAACTCTTGCAAGCCAGTGCCGACGAACTCATTCCAACCATACGTGGGGTGGTTAATTTATACGATCGTCGCATCACACGAGTGTTTGGTCGACGCGACCCCTTTGGGCGCTTTTGGTCGTTGTTAATTTTTATCCCACGTGATCGCTATAACACCGAAGTTCGACAGCGCGTCGAGGATTTAATCCGAAGACAACTGAATGCCTTAGACATTCAATCTCAAATTGAGCTGTCCGACTCACCGCTGGCCCGACTCTATTTGATTGTTCGCGGCGACGTTCACCATGCGCCGCTGGATTTTCCGACACTGGAGTCTCAGCTGGCTCGTGAAATATTGGGTTGGCGCGATCAATTGCGCGACATCATGCAAAGTAAATTTTTTGTGGTCGCTGAACGTGGTTCGCGAATCGTAGGCGACGACGGCATATTGAACCGATACTTGCAAGCGTTTCCGGCGGCCTATCGTGCCGAGAACACCCCCGAACAAGCGCTGGTGGACGTTGAAGGATTGGAATTTTTACGCCAAAGCACCGAGCGTTTTTCGCTGAGTTTAAAACAGGCTCTGGAAAGCCCTAATGCCTTGTCGCTGCGAGTCCTCTCCCGCCACGAACCGCTCGCAATTTCAGACACGTTGCCGGCGTTGGAGAATTTTGGACTGAAATTAGTCAACGAACATCCTTATAAAATCGTCACCCCCGAAGATGGTGTGTTTTGGATTCAGGACCTCAACCTGCTGTTAAATGTAAACGTCAGCGGGTCTATTGAACACTCGACCTCTAAATTACTCCAAGCCATTCGCGCCGTGTGGCTGAATCAGATGGACAACGACCCGCTCAATCGCCTGGTCCTTGCCGCTGATCTGGATTGGCGCGAATGCGTCTTAATGCGTGCGGCATGCCGTTGGCTGGTGCAAATCGGTCTGCCTTATTCAATACCCTACATGGCCAAGGTGCTGGAGACGTATGCGGCGCTTTCTCAACACATCGCAAAACTGTTCATCGCCAGGCACAACCCGGCACTGAGTTCGGCGGAACGAGCCACTCAACAATCGCAACACCAATCCGCCATTGACGCGGGAATCGCGACCTTAGCACGCCTCGACGAAGATCGAATTTTTTCAGGCGTCCGTGATGTGCTCCAAGCCACCGTCCGCACCAACTTTTTCCAAACCGACGCGCGGGGCGAGGCCAAGCCTTACTTGAGTCTTAAAATCGATTCCGCCAAAGTCAATGGCGTCCCGGATCCCAAGCCTCGGTTTGAAATTTGGGTGCATTCGCCGAGCGTGGAAGGCGTCCACCTCCGCAAAGGCCCCGTGGCGCGCGGCGGCATTCGCTGGTCGGATCGCTATGAGGATTTTCGAACAGAGATTCTCGGCCTGGTCAAAGCCCAGCACGTTAAAAACACGTTGATCGTTCCCGTCGGCGCAAAAGGGGGCTTTGTCTGCCGACAATTGCCACCGCATCGCGATGCGCAGGCGGCCACCGTTAAAAGCTGTTACCAAACGTTTATTCGGGGGCTATTGGATCTGACCGACAATATAGTCAATCGAAAAATTGCTCCGCCCAAACAACTCGTTCGCTTGGACGGCGATGATCCCTACCTGGTCGTGGCGGCGGACAAGGGCACCGCCAGCTTTTCCGACACCGCAAATGCCTTAGCGCTTGAATACGATTTTTGGCTTGGAGATGCGTTCGCGTCAGGCGGATCGCAGGGCTATGACCATAAAAAAATGGCCATCACGGCCCGTGGCGCTTGGGAATGCGTTTGCCGTCACTTCCGTGAGCGCGGCAAAATTGTCGGCAAAGACGTCATCCGCGTGGTCGGCATCGGCGATATGTCCGGGGACGTGTTTGGCAACGGCTTGTTGTACACCGACCAGATGCAATTGGTGGCGGCGTTTAACCATCAACACATATTCATTGACCCCAATCCAGACCCCGTAAAAAGCTTTAAGGAACGACAACGACTCTTTAACCTTCCACGCTCAACTTGGGAGGATTACAACGTTAAACTGATCTCCTCTGGCGGTGGAATATACAACCGCTCCGAGAAATCCCTAAAGCTGTCCGTCGAAGCTCGTAAGATGCTTGGAATTGAGCAAAGCGCCTTAACGCCTAATGAACTCATTCAGGCTTTATTGCGGTTAAACGTGGATCTGCTTTGGAATGGCGGCATCGGCACCTACGTGAAAGCCAGTTCAGAGTCGCATGCGGATGTGGGCGATCGAACCAATGATTTGGTTCGAATCAATGGCTCCGAACTCAAAGCCCTTGTCGTGGGCGAAGGGGGCAACCTCGGATTCACGCAATTGGGCAGAATCGAAGCAGCGCAACATGGCGTCGCGCTGAACACCGACTTCATTGACAACTCGGCTGGCGTTAACTGTTCCGACGTTGAGGTCAACATCAAAATATTGTTGAAATTGGCGGCTGAGCAAAGTGGACTTAAAACCGCACAACGCGACGCGCTGCTCGTATCAATGACGGACGACGTCTCCAAGTTGGTCTTGCGCAACAACTATCTGCAAAGTCAAGCCATCAGCATTTTGGAACAAGACGCGACGTCTCAATTGACTCAACACGCCTACGCCCTAACGATTTTGGAAACTCAGGGCGAACTCGTTCGATCGTTGGAGTTCATGCCACAGATTGCCGAACTTCAAAATCGCGCCAAGCGGGGCCAAGGCTTATCTCGGCCCGAATTGGCGGTTTTGGTGTCTTATTCTAAGATTTGGTTATACAACCACTTGATTCACTCTGACATACCAGAAGACCCTGCGCTGGCGCACGAGCTCACGCGTTACTTTCCGACGCTCTTACAAAAGCGCTATAGCGCCTTAATGCCACAGCATCCGCTGAAGCGAGAAATCATCACCACCGCCACGGTCAACAGCCTAACTCATCGCATGGGGCCCGTTTTTGCGATCCAAACCAGTGAGGACACCGGTCACGATCTGGCGATGGTGACCCGCGCCTACATCATTGCCCGCGACGCCGTTCGCATGCGCGACTGCTGGGGAAGAATCGATGCGCTTGATCTTAAAATCGCAGCCCAGACCCAATACCAAATGTTGGCCTCCTCGACGCTTGCGATCGCCAAGGCCACTCATTGGTTACTCAGTTATGAAAAAGGCATCCAATCCATTGCGGACACGTTAAAACGTCTGCAACCGTCGCTTGAGGAATTTTTTGCGCAACTGCCCAACGTCCTCATCGGCTCACCGCGTTCGCAAACCGAAGCGCACATTAAGACGTTGGTTAACGCCAACGTGCCACAGGCCTTAGCGTCTGAAATTGCGCATCTCAAATGGATGACGTGTGGATTACACATAGTGCAATTAGCGCAAAAAACCCGCCAAACGATCGGCACGGTCGCTAAAACCTATTTCGGTGTGGGCGAGAAGCTTGCGCTGGACGTGTTGTTCGACCGCATAGACTCGTTGCCAGCGGAACATCATTGGGCTGAAGTTGCGCGCGACGGCCTGAACGAAGAGAGCTTAAAGTTGCAAGCCGACATCACGGCATTGATCTTAAAATCGGCGCGTTCAACCAAAGTCGACCAGGCCGACCTGTGGATGCAAAACCAGACCACCGCGGTCAAGCACTTCTCACGGGTGATCAACGATTTGCGGCAGTTGCCGATGGCGGATTTTGCCACCTTGAGTATTGCCGTAAAAAGTTTACGGTCATTAACCCATGAACCCTAATTGCCGATAATGAGGATTAGTCATGCTTCCGAAAGATAATTTGATTCTGCTTCGTCACGGCCAAAGCGACTGGAATTTAAAGAATTTATTCACCGGTTGGACCGATGTGGACCTGACTGAGCAAGGTCGTGAAGAAGCGCGACGAGCGGGTGCGCTCTTGAAGGCTGAGAATTTACTGGCGGACGTCGCGTTCAGTTCAGTACTGAAGCGCGCCATCCGTACCGCGTGGATTGCCTTGGACGAGATGGAACTCATGTGGATCCCGTTCACGCACGCCTATGAGCTCAACGAACGACACTATGGCGCCTTACAAGGTTTGGACAAAGCGGAAACGGTCGCGCGACACGGCGCGGACCAGGTCAAAATATGGCGACGCAGTTACGACATTCCGCCGCCCCCGTTAACAGCCGATGATCCACGCCACCCCAGCCACGACGCGCGCTATCACGGTCTTGATCCAGCCGTTCTGCCAGCCACGGAGTCCTTAAAAGACACCTTAGCGCGCGTCCTGCCCTACTGGAACACCGTCTTAGCACCCGCTTTAACCGCGGGACAACGCGTCTTGGTGGTGGCTCATGGCAACAGCCTTCGTGCGCTCGTCAAAATGCTGGATGGGATGAGTGAATCTGAAATTTTGGAGTTTAATATTCCGACTGGGGTCCCCATCGTCTACAACATCGATCGCCATTTGAAGTCACAGGGCCGCCGATTTTTAGGCGATGCGGATGAAATCGCCAAGGCCTCTCTGGCCGTAGCGCAGCAAACCGAAGCGAAAAAATAGTCCTGGCGAGCAACCGTCCGCGCCGCGATCGGTCACGGGCATAAAAAAAGGGAGACGCGTCTCCCTTTTTTTTCAACCGATGACGCGACGATTATTCATCGGGCGCGATCGTTAAACGCAACCCATCTAGACTATCGTTGAACGTAATCTGACAGGACAGCCGTGAGGTGCCTTCATGATAACTATTGAGTTCGCGCACCAGCTCCACTTCATCGCCGTGAATGGAGGGCATCTTCGCGACCCAGCTCTCATCGATGTACACATGGCACGTTGCGCAAGAACACATACCCCCACAAATTGCGGCCACTCCGAAATCGTGCTCGCGTAAGGTTTCCATCACCGAAACGCCGACTTTGCCGTCAATTTCATGAACCTGACCATTGGGGTCGGTTACCATCATTTTTGCCACAATGCACTCCTAAAAAATTCGCACAAACGTGGCGCAAGTGTGAAGTTTTTTACCTCAAAACGCAATCGGTATTTATTCGAAATGAAGGGACGCACTGGACAAACGCCTTAAAATCTTGGCCTCGAACGGCGGCGGCATCGTCTCGAAGCGGTCAAATTGAATACACCACAGCCAGTGAATCGCATCGAACCACAAGCTCAGGCGCAAAAACTCCTCCCAGTCACCGGCAAATCCGTAGGACTGCAACCATGCCTCACAACGGCCCACGGGCCAGTCGTGATACCGGGCCGTCGCTACTAAATCAAAGAGCGGATCGTTCAATCCAGCGTATTCCCAGTCGATCAGTAGCGGACGTTGATCGGCCAACCAATTCTTAGCGTGCGGGTCGTGATGAACCAGGACGGGGGCGCGAGCGCTGCGCTTTGGAAGCCAAGGCTTTAAATTATCCAGCAGCGTCGCCGCTAGGGGATGCGAGGCCACGTTGGGATGGTGCAGGTACGATTGAATGGTTTCAACCCAATCCAACGGCGCCGACCCGGGATGCGCAGCGGTGGGAAGGGCGTGTAGGATTTTTAGCGTCTGCGCAAGCTCTGGGTCGAGCGCTGGGTCGTTGATTCGCTCACTCCAGTCGGGGGCGTCAATGTGCGCCATGAGGATGGCTGGGTGACCCGGCTGATAATGAATGAGGGGTGGCGCAATGTGGGCGTCTGCGGCCTGCGCGTGAATCCAGGCCTGATTGTCCCACGCTTGCCGATCTTCGTTAGCCGGATCGAGCGTACACTTCAACACCCAATCGCATTCCGAATTCACCAAGCGCCACACTTGGGCTTTTGGACTGGTGGACAACAGCGTCGGCGTAAACGCCTCGAGCGGAACTGAACCAAGCGCGTTGAGCGCTGCACTTAAGAGGGCGTGGCTCATACAATGACGTCGGACGCGTCAGACGCTGGCTGCGAACGTAAGATGGCGTACCAGCGCGCAAATCCAATCGCTGCTAAAACAATGAATAAGCCATAGAGTCCGACTGAAATCCAGAGCCGCTGCTGAATTAATAAGATCGAAATAATGGCATCAATGACGATCCAAAAAATCCAGTTATCAATTTTTTTGATCGACATTAAGTAGGTTGCAACCAAACTGCCAACCGCCGTCAATACATCCAAAACAGACTCGTCGACGCCAGCGGCGTTGAGCGCAAACCACGCCGCGGCACTGGTTGCCAAGACCACCATCACCCACGCCAGAACGGCACGCGGCTTCAACCAACTGACTTGACGCAGGGGCTGGTCGGATTTCCCGTGCCAGACCCAATACCCGTAAATGCTGGCCGGCAGGTAATACAGTTGTAACGTCGCTTGTCCCCACAGTCCTTGATGCCAAAAAACAAACGCGTATAACCCGGTGCTGACCAACGATGCCAGCCAGCACCAACTGAGCTCTCGGATGGCGCCGATAACATAGACAAACCCAGCCGCAGCGCCGAGCCATTCGGCGATCGACGCCCATTGCGCCAGCGTCAACCGACTGATTAAAATAGGGATTGCGTCAAACCACGTCGTCATTAAAATTACACCTTTTTCGATTCCAACCGAGGGCTAAGGGTTGTATAGTGGAGCCACAGCGATCAGGAGAACCGACCCAAATGAAACACCGCAGTGTGCAAATTTACCAAATTGACGCCTTCACCGACCAATTATTTACGGGGAATCCGGCCGGCGTCGTTCTGGGTGCGGAATGTTTAAGCGATGCGGAGATGCAATTGCTCGCTCGCGAACTCGCTCATTTTGATACCGCGTTTGTGTTGCCGGCCACCGAACCGGGCAACGATCTTCAGGTGCGTTTTTTCTCACCCCGTCACGAAGTCAGCTTTATCGGTCACGCCACGGTGGCGGCGCACATTGCCCGTTTGGATGCCGGTCTAGTCAAACCGGGCACCTTTCGACAAATCACCCGCAACACGCTCTTCGACGTTCAACTAAAGCAACACGGCGAGCGCTCCGAGGTCTCTGTGGAGATTCCAGCGCCCGATTTATCCGCGCCCATTGACACGTCGCTGCGCCGCAATTTGTTGGACCTGTTTGGCATGGACAGCAATGCGCTTGATCCAAAGTGCCCGATCGTCATCACCAAACGCAACACCACCCGCATTCTGATCGGCATCCGCTCGGTCGATCTCCTCAATGGATTAAACCCAGACTTTGAGGCGTTGAAACGGCTCACACCCCACATTGGTGCGGATGGGTATTTCTTATTCGTACGCGATCCGCATGGTCCAAACACCACCGAATCGCGTTTATTCTCTCCGGCGCTTGGTCTCGATGAAGATCCCGTCAGCGGCAACGCGCACGGCATGTTGGGCGCCTACTTGGTGGCGCACGATTTGGTTCACGCGCACAATGGCCAGGTGACCTTACGAGGGCATCAAGGCGCAGCGCTCAATCGACCGGGGTTTGTGGATGTCACGATGCAGGTCACTGGCGGTCAAGCCACACACATTCGCATGAGCGGCACCGGCAAAATTGTGTTCAAGACAACCCTGAATTTAGATTAATTCAAATGAGATCACTCAGAGGGTCTCAGGCCCTCTGAGCGATTCAAAAACCGATCGGTTCAATTTTAGGGGCCACCGACACCTCGTCTAAGTTGATGATTGAGACAAATCCGTCCGGCGCTTCGTGCGGGTGGTGAACGCTTAGGATCATTGTGGTGTGTTGGTGCATCAGCGCCTCTAAAATACTTTTTAAATGCGCGCGAAACGCCTGGTCAAGACCCGTAAACGGCTCATCCAACAATAAAATTCGAGGCTTTTGCATCAACGCGCGCGCCACCAACAGCAACCGCCGCTGCCCATAGGACAAGCGCCAGTGCGGCGACTCCAGATCCACCGGCAACGAGAGACTCTTAAAAATCCGCCGCGCCTGACGAATTTCCGCCGCAGTGACCGGCGCCTCCGGCGATTCGTTGATCCGCTTGGCACTGACCAACACATCAATGACCCGGCTGCCGTAGAACGTTTCCGCTTGCAATAACGGCGAGACGTGTCCAACCCGCGCCACCCAAGAACGCAAGGGTGCGTTCGCTTTGAGTTCGTGGCGAACAATGTGGCCACCATAGGCAATCGGGACCTGACCTAAAATGGCCTCCAGTAGGGTTGATTTGCCACTGCCGTTGGAGCCGAGGACCAAACAATGCTGCCCTTCGTTGATGCGCACATTGAGATTTTGAATGACGGGTTTGTAGCCACGATAAATCCAAGCGTTTTGAAGGGTCACCAGTGGCGTGATGGTTTCACCAGTCGCGCTCGCGCGGGCGGTGCGCGTCGGACGCGCACGGCGAGCGCCGAGACCCGCACGACGGTGGCCAGGGTCGACGATTTTAACCTGGGCGTTTTCAACCCGCGCCTCGCGATGCACGCACGATGGCGATGGATCCACCTGGTGAAGCGCCATGACGATCGTCGCGCCGCGCGCTTGCCACTGAGGCAATAAGCGATTGAGCGCCGCGCGCAAGGACGCATCCAATCCGTTATAAATTTCATCCAAGGCCACCAACCCACTGTCGCTGGCAAAGGCGCGCGCCAACAACACCCAGCGGCGTTGCCCGTAAGACAGATCCAATATCCGCCGAGCGCGCAACGACCACAAACCAAAGGCCCGCAAAACCACCCCAACCCACTCGGCCTGCGCTTTGCTCGGGCGTGCCAGCGGTCGAACACTGCGGCCAACGCCACTTTCAATGACGCGCTTGACGGTAAAATTCCATTGATAACGCTCGTAGCGGTCCATCGCTTCACCGCCGACCCACAACAGCCGTGAGCGGATTTGGCTTAACACCAACTCGTGGCCACGCGCATCGCGGTAGAGTCGCGACGATCGGTGATCGGCGTCGGGCCAGCGTTCACCGACCAACAACCGCAGCAATTGGGTTTTGCCGGCACCATTGGCACCACGAATGACCCACGCCTCGGGACTTCGTATTGAGAAATTCACGTTGTTGAGAACCAATCGACCACCCAAGGTCAACGACGCCTGGGACAGTTCAACGCCAATACCATCTATGGATTTTTTGCTGCACAGCATCATAATTGTACGGTTGCGATCCACCCGAGCGTTCCCTCATCGGAGTGACTATTATGACACCGAGGTTCCGCCCACTTTTCAGCCACAACCGCCTTACAAATCGTTATTATGAGGGCGTTCGGCTATTCAGACGCAAGGATTAATCATGTTGAAGAACAATCGTTGGTTCCTCGGTGCTTTGTTAGGCTTAGGATTAGCCATGGGCGCTCACGCGGCGTGTGTCTATCCCAAACTGCCCAGTTCCTATCCAGACGGCCGTACGGCCTCTAAGGAAGAAATGATCGCCGGCCAATCGGCTGTGAAACAGTTTATGGCCGAGGCCGATGAGTACATCAAATGCGTGGATGAAGAGAGCCCTCTCCCGCCCAACGTCAAAAGTTTGCCCGAGGCGGATCAAAAAGCAGCGTACGCCCGAGAAGAAATTCGAATTAAAAAGCACAACGCTGTGGTGGGCGATGAAGAAAAAGTGCGAGACGCGTTCAATGAACAACTGCGCGCCTGGAAAGAAGCCCAGAAAAACAAGTAACGGCGAGCCGCCGTGTCTGGTCTGATCACGCCGGCCCAAGCGGCCGGCTTAATCGCGCAGCGCTGCCAACCGCTGGGCCGACAGTCCGTGGAATTAACGCACGCCTTAGGCTGCATTTTAGCCAGGGATATCTACGCCGAACGCGATTCACCGCCTTTTGATCGAGTGGCCATGGACGGCATCGCCGTGCGTGGGGCTGAACTGCACCACACGCGCACCTTCACTCTGGCGGGCGTCGTCGCGGCGGGTCACGCACCGCCCGCAACCTGCCCCGAGGGCAGCGCGTATGAAGTCATGACCGGCGCCATGCTCCCGACGATGTTGGACACCGTCGTTCCCGTTGAACACCTAGAGGTCGCGGATGGCAAGGCCACCATCAAAGCGGATTGTGTGGTCACGCAAGGACAGAACATCCATCGTCGCGGGGTGGACGCCCAATCGGGCCAACTCGTCTTGAAAGCGCACTCCCGATTAAGCGCCCCCGATTTGGCGATCGCGGCCTCCGCCAATCAATCGCGCCTCGAGGTGTTCAAAAAGCCGTCGGTGGTGATTGTGACAACGGGCGATGAACTGGTTGAACCCGGTGCGCCGATTGAAGCCTGGCAGATTCGACGCTCCAACGTCCACGCGATTCGCGCAAGCCTCATCCAGCATGGAATCCATGACGTCGCGGATGAACATTTGGCCGACACCCTAGAACCGATGACCGAACGCTTAGCCGCGCTCGTCAACACCCACGCGATGGTGATCTTAAGCGGTGGCGTCTCCGCGGGCCGATTTGACTATGTGCCGAAAGCCTTGCAACGGGCGGGCGTGGTGCCGGCCTTTCACAAAGTTGCTCAACGCCCCGGCAAACCGCTGTGGTTTGGATCCACGCCGTCGGGCACCTTGGTCTTTGGCCTGCCCGGCAATCCCGTTTCCACCGCGGTCTGTATGGCGCGCTATGTGCGTCACGCCTTGGACCGTCTGCAGGGGTTTGACGCGACGTTGCCCCGGCGCGTGTTGCTCAACGAGGATTGCCAAAACCCCTCCACGCTGTGGCATTTTCGCCCAGTGGGCCCCACGCCAAACGGCGACTGGCAGGTCTTCAGCACTCAAGGCTCTGGCGATTTTCACGCGCTGCAAGGAACCTGGGGGTGCATTGAAATTCCGCCACACACTCAACTGACCGCCCATACCCCAGTGGATTTTTACCCGTGGTAGCGCACAGCGTCGATCAACTGAACCGCCCGATGCGGGATTTGCGAATCAGCGTCATGGATCGCTGCAATTTTCGCTGCCCGTATTGCATGCCCAAAGACACCTATGGCGAGGGCTACCGCTTTTTGGGCGCCAACGAACGTCTGTCGTTTGGCGAAATCACACGCTTGGCGGCGATTTTCGTCCGCCTCGGTGTGCACAAGGTGCGACTGACCGGCGGCGAACCCTTGTTGCGTGCGGGTTTATCGGAACTCATCGGCGACTTGGCGGCCATTGACGGCGTCAAGGATGTGGCCTTAACCACCAATGGCGTGCTTTTGAAAAAATACGCCGAGGATCTGCACGCCCAAGGCTTGTCGCGCGTCACGGTCAGTTTGGATTCTCTGGACCCCACCGTCTTTAAAATCATGTCCGGCGGCATGGGAGACCCCCAAGAAGTCTTATCCGGCATCCACGCCGCACTCGAGGCCGGCCTGACGCCCGTCAAAATCAACTGCGTCGTTGAACGCGGACTGAACGAGGACGCGCCGCTGCAACTGATCGAGGCGTTTCGTCATCAAAACGTGTGCATTCGTTTCATTGAATATATGGATGTGGGCAATCGCAATCATTGGCAATTAGACCGCGTCGTGCCCTCGCAAGAACTCCACAACCGCATCCATGCCACGCACGCGCTGGAACCCTTAGAACCGCTCTATCCGGGCGAAGTGGCGAATCGGTATCGACTCCAAGACGGCAGTCTGGAGGTCGGCTTCATCTCCAGCGTCACCCAACCGTTTTGCGGTGGCTGCACCCGCGCTCGGCTGTCGTCCGATGGCGTGTTTTACACCTGCCTCTTCGCCACTGAAGGCTTAGACCTCAAATCCCCACTGCGCGACGGCGCGACCGACGACGAGTTGACGAGCCTCATTCAGTCGCGCTGGCTCAACCGTCAGGATCGCTATTCGGAACTCCGCGCTGGACCGAATTTTAAAGGCCGCAAAAAAATCGAAATGTATTACATCGGCGGTTGATGGGCACCCCACCGCCGCAGACGCGTGTGGGTGGGCGCGACGTGGGACCGACGAAGTACAGGACACTGAAGGTCGCTGTGTCCGCGCCTGATGACGCGCCCTTTAAAAACAACCCCTTAAGCCCGCACGGCGTCCCTTGGTTGGCGACCTTTGGGTCGCGCCGAGGATTGAACCAGACCTCGGTACAATAGAGGCCCTCGCGTCAAGGGTAACAGCATGGAATTTACGCACATTGACCCACAAGGCTCCCCCAAAATGGTGGACGTCGGATCGAAAGCCATTTCCAGCCGAGTGGCGACCGCCGAGGCCGTGGTGTGGTTGCCCGAGTCGGTGTACGCGGCCATGACGGCTCAGAATTTTCACAGCGCCAAAGGACCGGTTTTACAAACCGCCATCATCGCGGGCACTCAAGCCGCCAAAAAAACCGCCGATCTCATCCCCTTTTGTCACCCCTTGGCCATCAATGGCTGCACGTTTAGCACCGAGACTCAGCCGCAACGCCTGATCATTCGTTGCAGCGTCTCCGTCGATGGCAAAACCGGAGTGGAGATGGAAGCGCTCACCGCCGTCAGCGTTGCGGCGTTGACGGTCTACGACATGTGTAAAGCGTTGTCCGCCGAGATTCGCATTGAGTCGGTTCGCCTCATCCACAAGCGTGGTGGCAAAAGCGATGTTGGTTGATTCCCCGTCCAAGGTCAAAGGCGTGGTGTTGAGCGGTGGGCTGAGCCAACGGATGCGCACGGACAAAGCCGCGCTCATCAAAAACGGTCGCTCTTGGCTTGCGCATCAAGTTGATCTTTTAGAATCGGTGGGCCTTGAAACCTTTGTCTCCATTCGCGCCGACCAGAGCGACGACCCCGTGCGCAAGCCCTACAAAACCATCCCCGATGTTGGGGACGTCAAGGGCCCCGCCGCTGGAATTCTCGCCGCCTTCGCCGCCGATCCGCATTGCGCTTGGTTGGTGGTGGCGGTGGATTTGCCACACTTGAAAGCCGAGACCGTGCAGTTCCTCTTGAATCACCGCGACCCATCGCGCGTGGCCAGCGCATTTTGCAGTCAACACGACTCATTGCCGGAGCCCTTGTGCGCGATTTATGAACCCTCCGCGCGCGACGCGCTCACCCAGTTCCTCGCCCAGGGTTACCACTGCCCCCGAAAATTTTTAATCCACCATTCAGTTACACTGTTGACCCAGCCATACGAAGGCCACTTAGACAACATCAATACGCCCGAAGAGTGGCATCAACACAGGAACAGCGTCGCATGAAAATCCACATTCAATACTACGCACTCATGCGCGAACAAGCCAACTGCAGCCATGAGCTCATCGACACCACGGCCACCACGGGTCGTGAACTGTACCGCGAACTGAGCAATCGCCACCCGTTTACCCTCGACGTGTCGCAATTGCGCATCGCCCTCAATGGCGCCTTCGCAGAACTGGATGCGCCGTTAACGGAAGGCGTTGAAGTGGTGTTCATTCCACCGGTCGCGGGTGGCTAATGCGTCACTTTCGGTTTTCAAACGACGCCATCGATGCGGCGAGCGAAACTCAAGCGACGCACAACCCCGCGGCGGGCGGGTTTGCGAGTTTTGAGGGTTGGGTGCGCAATCTCAACGAAGGCCGCACGGTTGCGCGATTGAACTATGAGGCGTTTGAAGCGCTGGCGGTGATAGAAGGCGAGAAAATCATTGCCGAGGCGATCAAGCGCTTTGGCATCTTAACGGCGCACTGCGTTCACCGAGTGGGCGAATTGGCCATCGGCGACATCGCCGTTTGGGTCGGCGCCAGCGCCCCGCATCGCGCCGAGGCCTTTGCGGCCTGTCGGTACATCATTGATGAGGTCAAGCATCGCGTTCCGATTTGGAAAAAAGAGTTCTATACCGACGGCGACTCCGGTTGGGTCAACTGCGAACGCTGCGCGCAACCGACGAGCGCCTCGGATCATTCCCACCAGTCGCACGGCCATTCCCACCCGCATCCGCACGCGGCGCACCCGACCCACCACCCGGAGCCCACGGCCGAAGCCGTGGTCCCGGCGGCCAACTATTCGCGTCAAATCGTCCTCAAAGACATCGGCGAGGCAGGGCAGCGCAAGATTCGTTCCGCCCGCGTATTGCTGGTGGGCGCGGGCGGCTTGGGCGTCCCGGCGGCGCTGTATCTGGCTGGCGCGGGCGTGGGCGTGTTGGGCGTGATTGACCCCGACGTGATTGATGCCAGCAATTTGCATCGCCAACCCATTTACACCCAAGGGACCCTTGGCCAAAGCAAAGCGTTGGTCTTAAAACAACACCTCAACCAGCTCAATTCCGAAGTGGACGTCCGCGCGTACGTCGCGCGCGCCGACTTCAAACAATTACACGAGCTGGCCAGCGGGTACGACATGGTGTTGGACTGCAGCGATAATTTCACCACCCGTTTTGTGGTCAATGACGTGGCCAAAGCGTTGGGGATTCCCGCCGTGGTGGCCAGCGTGTATCAGTATGAAGGGCAAATCCAAGTGCTCACCCCCAGCGGCGCTTGCCTAAGATGTCTGTGGCCGGAAGCCACCCGAGATGGCTTGGTTGGCAATTGCCAAGAAGCCGGTGTCTTAGGCCCCGTCCCCGGCGTCTTGGGCGCCCTGCAAGCGCTCGAAGCCATCAAACTCGTGGTGGGAATGCGCAGCCCCTTAACCAGCCATCTGGCGCTGATTGATCTTTTGAGTTTTGAGACGCGCCGCTTGAAAATCAGCAAACATCCCGACTGCGACGCCACCCACAGCGCTCCCGCCCGTGGCGACCAGCCCATCTTGGAAGTGCTCTCCTTAGACGACGCCATCGCGCAATCCTTGGTGGTGATCGATCTTCGCAACCCCGATGAACGCCACGCCCACCCATTAACGGTGGCGCACCGCGCCCTGGGGAGCGCCGAGATCTTGGCGAACCCCTCGCTGCTCGACGCCGCTGCCGGCGCCGTGTTGGTCTGCGCCAAAGGCGTGCGCTCACGGGCACTGGCGCAGGAATTGACGGGCCGCGGCGTCAAGAATGTGTACTCCTTAAAAGGCGGCTTGGGCTAGACAAACCCCATTCAGACCCACGCTCCCCAGCAAACGCGCCCGCCGAGGCGCTCGCTGGGCCTGCGCCCGTGACGGATTTTGCCCGAATTGGCCGCACGCCTTTACG
>Ga0164296_1000277_pt1 | contig 64362 bp, 88 predicted proteins | sample GEODES057metaG_FD_113533 | JGI IMG/M metagenome (GOLD analysis project Ga0164296, IMG submission 113533) | Dystrophic lake water microbial communities from Trout Bog Lake, Wisconsin, USA - GEODES057 metaG | ecosystem: Environmental > Aquatic > Freshwater > Lake | place: USA: Trout Bog Lake...
ACAAGTTACAGTAGTAATAGATTGAGTTCCTGATGCAATTTTTGATTGACCGCCAACACCACCAACAGTAACTGCAATAGTATTTCCAGAGGTTAAACCAGTTAAATAAGAAATAGCAGAACCGCCAGCCCCACCACCACCACCAGCACCTAAACCATTACCAAGTCCGCCATTACCACCACCGCCAACTACTGTAATTTTAAGTGCAGTAACTCCAGATGGAATAGTAAATGTTCCATTAGATGTGAAGGCTTGACCTGTCACACCAGCAGTGTATCCGCCAGTAAAAGCAGTAGTTTGTACGGTAGCATCGTTAAATGTTATCGAAGTACCCGATTGTGTAATTGCCATTTATATTGCTCCTAAAAATTAAGGTGTGCCGCCAGCAGTATGACTGCCAAGTGTAATAAGGTTGCCAGAAGAATCTAACGAAGCTACGTTAGTACCATTATAGTTGAAATAAAGCTTTGTACCGCTTGGTGTTACAGACCAACCACCCGAATTTGTAATATTCGTAGCGTTCGTAGCGTTCGTAGCGTTCGTAGCATTAGTGGCTGTTGTAGCCGTTGCTGCACTACCACCAATAGAAAGGCTTGCTGCAGTGCCAGTTAAACCTGTACCTGCGCCAGCAAAAGAAGCCCCGGTTACGGCCCCAGTAACACCTAGAGTACCGCCGACTGTTTCATTCCCCGTAACGCTCAAATTACCGCTAATAGCTTGGTTTCCGGTAAGCCCAGTAAGTCCAGAGTAAAAGTTAGTGCCATCACAATAAACAATAGTCGTTGTACCGTTAGGGACGCTAATAAGTGAGCCAGAAGAACCACCAATAGTAACCGCATATCCACCAGTAGTTTGATTCGAGACAATATAGACTTTTACAACTAGCGGGGCAATAACCTGATATACACCAGAGTTTGTACCCTGCACAACAAGTACCATATTACGGGCTTCATCCAATACGCCGTTTAAGTTTGATAGCGTATAGTTGGCATTAGACATGGTAATAGTTTGTACACCAGCAATAGCTTGTTCTATTAAGGTCCAGTTAGTATTTGTAGTTGTGCCCCAAACACCAGATTGTTCCCCGCTACCAATTTCTTGAATTTTTAAACTAGTTGTGTATGACGATGCCATTTTTATCCTTTATGGGTAGTTATTATTAATGGGTACCCAAACTATTGTTTGTCCATCATTGATACTTGTCCAAGCGCTTGCCTCAGTGTTATTAACCACCGCCCAATTTCCTGTTTGTCCATCGTTTATAGCATACCAGCCACGAGGGAATGGGTCGTCTAATAATACCAAATTTTCAGCTATCTGGCTAGTAAATGAAGCTATTACGACGGGGGAGTCATTTGGGTTGATGTTTTCGGCAACTGAGGTGTTAAAAATCTTAAGGGCGGTTTGGGCATCGGCAGCGGTTAGGGTTTCTGTAATGCTTGAGTATTGAGTACGAACTGCCAAACTAGAGTCAGCTGCGGTAATGGCTTCAGATAGGCTAGATACAAAACTAGCTAAAACTGACTCTAAATCGGCAACATTTGTGGCCTCAGAGACTACTACTTTAAAAGTCGCAGCAACCGTTGGGGTATCGGATGAAGTTAAACCTTCTAGAATTACAGTAGCAAATGTGGCTGCCCCAATAGATGAATCGGCTACCGTTAGAGCTTCTGTAATAGCTTTGTTATAAACCAAAGAAACTGCTAATGAATCCGCCAAAGTAGCAGCCTCGGCAATAGCAACGGCAAAAGAAGCTAAACTAGCTGGGGAATCGGCAAAAGTAGAGGTTTCTGAAATAACACTAGCAAACTTGGCAACTACAGTTGGGGTATCGGCTGGGTTTAGGTTTTCTAATACCGAGCTTAAAAACGCAGCTGTAGTTGATGGAGTATCTGCCGAAGTAAGAACTTCTGATATTGCGCTGGCAAAAGCTGCTGTTGCCGCTGGGCTATCTGCTGTAGTAATAGCTTCTGTAATAGCAGCTACAAAAGGAACAATAGCTGCTAGGCTATCTGATATAGATAAAATTTGCTCTAGTACCGAAACTGCTAAAGTAATGGCTTGTGAATCGTTTGAAGTTAAAGCCTCAGTAATTGCGCTGGCAAATGTAGCCGTTACAGCAGAAGAGTCATTTGAAGTTAAAACTTCTGTAATAAAACTAGCAAAAGCTGCTGTTGCTGTAGGTGAATCTGCCGCAGCTATGTTTTCTGTAATAGAAACAAGGAAAGCAAATAAAGACGACTCGGCTAAAACTATGTTTTCTGATACGCTAGTTGCATAAGTTATTTTTACTGTGGGGGAATCAGCAGCTGTTAAACCCTCAGAAACTAAAGAATTAAATATTTTTATTGCCGTAAAGGTATCACCAGAAGTTAAGACCTCAGTAATTAAACTAGCAAAAGCAGCTGTTACAGATGAAGAATCCGCTGAAGTTAGCGTCTCAGTAACTGCGCCTGTATAAGTAGTGCCACCAGTAGAAGTGTAAGTAAACACAATAATTCCTTGTGCTCCTAATGCTCTGCTACTACCGCCACCAGCACCATATAAACCACCGCCACCGCCAGATACACCAGTGCTATTTGTTCCTGCACCGCCACCGCCACCGCCAGAACCAGCAGTTGAAGAATCTGATGTTTGAGTCCAATAACTTCCTGTAGCTCCTGCACTTGGGTTATAAGTTGAGCTATAACCACCGCCACCGCCAGCACTTGAACCAGCGGTAGGATTACCAGCAGAACTGCTTGAAGTAGCTCCTGTGCCACCGCCAGATACTGTATTAAGTGGAAATATCTTTATTGCTGATGGAGTGCCATTTTGAGTAATCGTAAGCGAATTACCACTATTGTCTGTAAATGGGGTTGTAGAAGATTGGCAAGTCAATAAAGCTGTATTTGTAATTGCAGTTAATTGACTTGTAGGCGGTGTAAAGTTACTTGTATAAACTGCACTTCCATTTACTAACCTAAAATTAGAAATGTAGCCGGGCATAAACAAGCCAAAAGTTGAACTTTGTCTTGCCGCTATTGTATGAGTTGTTCCAGCATATAAAGCGGTGGATGCAATAGTAGAACTTACAATGGAATATCCATCTAAATAAACTTGTAAATTTGTCCCATTTTTTACTACAGCTAAATGAAACCAACTATTGACTGGAATATTTACACTACCTGTAGTATTTAATATATCTAAACTTGTTCCATTGGAACTCATTTGGACTGCAATAGTTGAGGTATTATTGCTACTTGTTAATACCCTTAAAGCTGAAAAACCATTTGAACTATTACCACAAATTTGAAAAAAGTTAATTTGGTTTGTTATTGAAGTAACATAAAACCAACCTTCAACAGTAAAATTGTTTGAACCAAGTTGTAAAACTGAGTTATTAGCGATTGTTAAATAGTCAGTTGTTCCATTAAAACTACCGCTATAGTTTGTGCTAGTAGTTCCAGCTATGCCACCACCACCAGTTCCCCCAGTAGTTGTTGTTGAATACCCGCCAAAAGCCCCACCATTACCACCACCACCGCCACCACCTCTGCCAGTTGATGAAAAATTATATCCACCAGCACCGCCAGGACCAGATGGACCGCCAGCGCCACCACCACCACCGCCAGAGTTATTTCCATTTCCTATACCACCAGCACCACCATCATATTTTGTTGTTCCTATAGAGCTTGAAGCAAGACCCGGGATAGCAGTATTTCCATTACCACTTCCACCATTACCAGCCTTAGCTAATGCACCTTGAGATGTTGTTGATGGAGCAGAATTTGAAGAAGCATTAAACCAAGTTTGTCCACCAGCACCGCCAGCACTACCACCAGCACCTACAGAAACATAAGCTGTACCATTTGCAACAATTCCTGTAACAGCAGTAGAAGCCGCATAAGCACCACCAGAACCACCACCATTACTACTTCCATTATTACCGCCACCACCACCACCAATACATTCAACGGAAACTAATGAACCAAAGTCTGCTGGTATGGTGTATGTAGTACCAGAGGTAATAAATACAGTTTTAACCGCCATTATCTACCACCATAGGAATCGGGCTAACTTGAGCTCCATCCCAATAATATCCATCAGGTATTTCTACCAATGTGCAACCGTCAGGCGCAAGGTCAGTTGGCTCGGCAACAATAGTGTTAACAAGTTGGTTATTAGAATCAATTACAGCGCAAATAGTCATATCATTGCCTATTATCTATCAGTGTCCAGTTGGTAATCTGGGTGTCGTTAATTTTAATCCATGCGGCTGCTAATAATACATCAGAAGCGGTAATGGGTTCATTTTGAGATTTTGCAAAAGTAGCTTTTACAGTTGGCACATCGGTTGGGTTTATATTTTCTAATATGGAACTATTAAATATTGTAATAGCTGTTTGAGCATCTGCTACAGTCATTGCTTCTGATATAGACGTTACAAACGTAACAATTACCGATTCACTATCTGTTTCGGTTAAAACGCTTTCAATAATAGAAGCTACATAATATAGACCAGCTGCAAGGCTATCTGCAGAAGTAACACCCTCGCTAATGTTTGCAAATGTAGTTTTTATGCTACTTAATGCATCTGCGTAGGTAACAGCTTCTGTTATAGAACTACCAAGATTAGCTACAACTGTTGCATCTTGAGAAGAAACAAGTAATGTACTTGTTGACTGTCCGCCAAATCCAGCAGCACCCATAGCAAATCCAGAAAACATTGCAGGTAATGTAACTGACTGCAGGTTTATATTAAACCCTTCAATAATGCTTGCTGCAAATAAACCTGGTACTTGGATGTTTTCTGCAAGCGTTAATGTTTCTGTTATATCTACAGAATACGTCCCGTTTACAACTCCTAAACCAGCAAATGGGGCTTGAGCGAACCCAGCATAGCCAAACATTATTTACTCCGCTTTAGCTCTTCTATTTCAGCCCGTAGTGCTTTAACTTCTTTAGCTAACTCAATAGCTGCCACTAATGCCGCATTTCCATAAGATACAGAAAGCATCCCTTTTTCATCGGCAATAACAGCTTCTGGTAAAACTTCCATTAATGATTGTGCTGATACACCAGCTTCACGCCACTCACAATTAATACGGTTATATGAACCATGTTTTACTTTGGTTAAATCATCAAGGAAAGTATCTGGCAAATCACGCCAATTTTCTTTTAGCCGTTCGTCAGATGAAGATACGTGCGATGTAGCTGTTAAAGCCCCAGTAGAGGGGACATAGCTTAAAGAAGCGTTTGTGTTTGTACCTTGGTTAGTGCTTGTATTTGCACCCATAAATGTTGGGTAAAAAGTACTTGACGAAGTAGTTGTTGTGTTTGCTACGTTTGTAGCATTTGTAGCTGTGCCGGCGGTCAAACTTGAAGCCGTCCCTGTTAATCCTGTGCCTGGACCGCTAAACTGGGTAGATGCCGTAATTGTTGTTCCGCTTACAGTGCCTACAGTAATGTTAGGTGACCCAGTTAAGTTAGATGCAAGGCCAGCCGTAAGGCTACTTGCTGTACCAGTTAAACCATTACCAGGACCAACAAATTGAGTAGAAGCGGTAATTGTCGTACCGTTAACTGTGCCAACAGTAATATTAGGTGTGCCAGTTAAACCACCAGCAGTGCCAGCAGTTGTTGCTGATGTAGCTGTGGATGCAGTAGCTGCATTACCACCAATAGATAAAGAAGCTGCAGTACCAGTAAGGTTTGTTCCTGGACCACTAAAATAACCAGTCGCAGTAAAGTTAACGCCTGAATAAGAATTACCTGTATTTAAGGCATTAGCTGTAGTGGCTGTAGTTGCAGTTGTAGCTGTAGTTGCACTTGTAGCGCTTGTGGCTGTAGCAGCATTTCCGCCAATAGAAAGGCTTGCGGCAGTACCAGTAATATTAGTTCCAACAAAAGATGCTGGGGTTCCAAGACTTGTAGCATTACCAGAAGCATCTAAGTTAACGCTTCTACCTGATGGATAAGTAACAAATATAGTTACAGAACCAGAAAAAGTAACCGCTGTATTGGCGTTACTAGAAGCATAAATAGTAGTTCTAGTTAGTGTCGGACCCGTAGTTGAATATGTGCCAAGCCCTGTCTCCCAGTTACCAGCAGAGTCATAGGAGCTGTAATAGGTAGTGTTTCCATTACCTATGGTCGCAAAAGTTTGAAAGCCCGTAACAGAACCACTTAGGGTAAAGCTAACTGTTGTGTTAGCCGTACCCGTCTGTTGGACTCTATCCGCTAAGATAAGAGCCATATTAAGCTCCTATTAGCTAGTAGCTGTTGTTGTATAAGTTACTGCTAAAGAGTCACCGTTGGCTACAGTTTTTGAACCACCAGTAAAGTTACCAGCAGAATACAAAGTACCTGTAGTTGTATCTTTAGTAGCAGATGCGCCAGAACCAGCATTAATAAAGCAACCGTTAACTGTGCCAGAAGAAGTCATAGCAAAAGTGTTAGCTGCAGAAACTGTTTTAGTAGTTACGTTAGATGGGCTTGTACCAGACGAAGTAGCAGTAGACCAAGTAGGAGACTGGCGATTACCTGTGTAAGCTGGAGCGTTTGTACCACCAACTTCTGTCCAAGTATGTGAAGCCATAGTATCAGCAGCTGTGTAAGTAGCTGTACCACCAGCTAAACCTAAATAGTTAGCGCCAGCAGCTGTACCGCCGCCTGTGCCAGTTGCGCCAAAATAGTAGTTAAACAAATCTTGTTTACCTACAGCAGTAACTAAGTTAGGAGCAATATCTTCCCACTTTAAGTTGCCGTCTTTGTCGTAACATTTAACAGTATAGTAACCTTGGATACCGAATGTCTCATCGGAGCTACCGCCTCTTGTAACGCTAGCAACACTAACGTCGCCAAAATTTGATTTTTCAATGCTCATGTTAAGAAATCCTTAAAATAGAAGTTGTTGATGTTGCCGTTGGAAAAGTAACAGTAAAAGTACCTGCTGCTGTATTTGTTTTATCTGAACCGAAATCCAACACTGCTACAGCCGCTCCAGTAGTGCCATTATATATTAAAGCACACCTAGCAGTAAAGGAAGCTGGGTTCCAAATTACGTTGGCAAAGTTAATATATGCCGTATTAGAGTTTGTATCCCCTACTGGGACTTGAGTAATTGTTAGTGTTTTACCACCTGCTGTATACCCAGTACCTGTAATTTCGTTGGTTGTACTGTACGTAGTGGTTGTGTTATTAAGGTTAGCGTTGCCTGTATATAGGGCAATTTTATATGTATATGGGGTGCCAACGGCAAAATTCTCTAACCCACTAAGCAGGTTGGTCTTAAATACAGTGGTTTGGCCTTGAACAATACTCATAACTTATTATAAGGCAGACTAGTCTGGCCTCTCCTATAGGCATCGTTACGCTCCAGACCATCTCCAAGGCGTTTAATTTGCGCAATAGCTTCTTGGTACTTATTTTCGTAATAGCCAACCAAATCCTGCTCGCCCTTCATAAACAGCATAGCTTCGCGCATAGCGCCATAGAATAGTACAGGGTCATAGTTATCCCCAAGCCAACTAGTTCCAAGAGCATTCGATACTGTTGCTACATTAATAGAAAAGCCGCTACCAGTACTACCAAGGGAAGAACAAGAAAGAGTATCGCCCACGACATAAAAATTACCGCCAAACTTAAGGCTACAGGATGTGACAACTCCACCAACGATGACAATGTCTGCAGTAGCATTTGCTCCAGAACCTCCAGTTAAAGGTACGTTTTGATATACACCATTGGTATATAGCGAACCACCCGTAAGGGTATTTAGTGTAGTAATCTGACCTTGTACAATGGTCGGTGGGTAATAAAAATAATGCATCTCTACCGTATAGTTGTCATCAGGGGTAGGGGCTAAAATTAATGACAGAGCGTCCATATTGCCGTACTGATTACCAAATAAAGCGTAATACCTAGGAACCCCGCCAGGAGTACCTTGATAGGTAGTGCCGTTAGAACTAACGGTTGGGTAGGCTTCCCGTAAAAAATTAACATCTTTATTAAGCAAATAATTATAGTTACCAGATGAATCAATAACAGCAACAGAATAAGAAGACAAATAATCAGCTGGCAAAGATAGGTATTGATTACCAGAACTCACGGTACCTGTAACATTCTTACGTAATGATGGGATTTGAACTGAGTTGTATATACGATCTTCAGCTTGCTGTAAAAAAACAGGAATAGACGCCACAAAAAGCGCTTCGGTGTTTTCGGCATATGCCTGAATGTTGTTATACAACGTTTCGTAGTTCATTAGGGTTTACCCTTAAGCCATTGGCCCACGTGACATTTTGCCTTTAGTCTGAGCTTTACCGCCGCGCATTTCAATACCAGAAGTCTTAGTAGGCTTGTAGTTATCTTTGCTGATATTTCCTAAAGAAATATTCATCTCGTCCATGTACTTAGAACCGCGCTCTGTGGACATATCTGGAAGCTTCTCAAGAACGCCATGAGGCTGTGCGTATTTATTAGCAGGTTTATTATTAATCGCCATGATTATTTCCCATTCGCTTTTACTTTAGCCAAATTACGGCCCATAGACAACATGTCTTCATTGGTTTTACCGCCGGCTGGCCCTTTACCAACTTTTTTACCCATTTCAGTGCCAACGCTAGAACCTGAGTCGCCTAAGTTCTTACCTTTTGTCTTGCCCTTTTGGTTAATACCCTGGGCGCCGCTTTTAAATGTCATATCCTACTCCTAGTTAATTGTTACTGTTCCAACTTGCCCTTGCCCAACCAAATAATTTGGCGTTTCACCGTAATCATACCCTTGTCCTACAGGGTTCCAACCCCACTGGGTATCTCTACTACCGCCAGCTTGATAACCATAGGCCGTCAAACCAGATTGAACATAACTTAAATCCCGTCTTGGTTCCCGCACTGCTTGTGGGTCATTGATAGGATACATACCCAATTGTAACTGAGGTTGATCAGGGTCCCAACAGGTATTACAAACTTTTAGCTGATAAGGCTTTGTCTTTATTATTTCTGTACGAAGCTCAACCAACTTATATCTAAACGCGCATCTATCACATTCGGCAATTGCATACTTACCAGAAGCAAACTTATTAGGCATTAATAACCCCCAATAAACATCCTACGTGGCACAAACCGAACTGGGGCTTTTTCTCTATCCTCGTCAGCTGCCAATTGAAACTGCTGCTCATATTCTGCTTTTAATGCTGCAATGCGATTGGGGTCAATGTTGTCAAGCTTAATAGACAGGTAGTACGCCAATCCTGCCACAAGGCAGTTAACAAACCTAAACGGAATATCCTGGATATTTACACCATTCCCAGCGTCTTGAATACGGCGCAAACGCCAATACACAAATTGGTATGGTTGCGAACCATCTGGCGTAGGCCAGACTGATACCGCTGGTAGATTTTGAACATATGCTAATGCTCCTGTTGAATGAGCTGCTGCAGTTGTATTCGCTTGACCACGGGAGCAAAAACCAAGTTGATTTCCAGACACATAGCCATAAGCAATGATCTCATTGTCAATTTGAATAAAACCGGCTGAGGCCAGGTTAGTTGTGCTGCTTAGCGTAATTGTGGTATCAGTTGCAGAAATGCCGCTAGCTAGTGTATATGTGCTGTTATTAGCCTGACCAGACATACGTTGAATCCAAACTTGAATTGGTCTGCCTTGAGCTAGTTTGTTTGGAATTGTGGCGTATGTAGAGACGCTTATGCGGCTGATATTGATATCTGTTTGGTTAGACGCACTATTAGCCTGGGTGCGGATCTGGTGCTCTAAGAGGTCGATTGTATCTGTTGGTAGCGCGTATGTAGTCTGGCCTTGAACAAGGTTAATTGTCCCCTGCTCAATAGTCCACATATTAATGCCACGGTTAGCCCACTCTACAGTCAGTAAATTTAAAGAACGACGCGCAGTACGGAAGTCGTAACCAGTACGCAACTCTTTGCCGCAACGCTCAAACGCTTCCTCAACCAGATCGTTTAAATCTAGATTAAATAGCGTAGTGCCTGTAGTAAGTGGGGAAACGGCCATTACTTAGCTTTCTTAGTAGCAAGTTTTTTTACAGTCTTCTTCACTGCTGGAGCAGCTTTTTTTACTGTTGGTTTTTTACCAGCAGGACGTCCGCGCTTTTTCTTAGGCACAGGGAACGGCCAAGGTTCGATAGCAAGCTCCGCTTTTTCAAAAGTAACTTCTTCTTTTGGTTTGCTAAACAAACCGAGAATCCAGTCAATTAATCTCATTTCTTCAAACCTTTCAAGGTTTCCGCAAGCCTAGCCCGCTTACCGATCTTGCCCGGTTTCTTTGCAGCTGCAGCTAGTTTGCTTGACGGAATCTTTTTGTCTTTAGCAACGCCCAATTCAGCCTTTAATGCGCCGGGTTTCTTAATTGCTTTTTGAATCCAGTTCTTAGTAGCCATTATTTCTTCTTTGCAGTTTTAGCTGATTTAATAAAGTCCGCTTTAGTAGGCGCACCTTTAGCTCCAACACTACGCATTTTTTCACCAGAGCCAGCTTCAATACGTGCTTGCTTTTTATGAATATTTGCATAAAGGCCGACTTTGCCGCCTTTTTTAAGGACGGCGGGTTTATTAGCTTTTGGCTCTTTGGCAGGGTTAATATCCCCCATGCCACGAGAAGCTCTCATTACTTTTTGCCCTTAGCCATGCCGCCACCACACATCTTAGCAACTGCTTCGTGATGTGCCATATGACCAGCTTTGTGCTCCGCAATCATTTCATGTTGACCTTTATGGCCAGCAGAGTGTTTCATCATAGCTACATCGTGAGCTTCAAATTGAGGAAATTTTTCCACATCTTTAGCCATTGTCTTTGGTCCCATAACTTCTTTCATAGTACTTTTCCTTTTGTTAAACCACGTTGAGCAATACCACAACCACGAACTTTACCACCAGCTTTTAACGTGATCTTAGTACCTTTACCGCCTTTATGTTCTTGAGCATCGTGCTCTTTGAACGCTTTCTTAATCATAGCGATGTCTTGCTTTTTATCAGCAGCCATTTCTTTACGGTCATCAGCCTTAGATTCTTTTTCCACTTTGCCACCTTTTTTGTAAGCGTTGCCCATTTGGTCCATACGACCTTCTTCCATGCCTTTACGCGCAGCGTCGCCGCGGGAACCGAATACTTCATAATCTTTTTTAGCTTCAGCAGCTTTACCTTTTGCTGCGTTATCAGCATAGTACTTTTTCTGTTGTTCTGGAGTCATACCACCCTCTTTCATTCCAATGTATTTTGTTAACTCAGCCGCAGGAACGCCTTTAGACGAACCCAAAACTCTGCCGTGTCTAGTTACATCACGGTTAATCATATTAACGCCACCTGCTGCAAACTTCTTGCCTTTATCTGCAGATAAAAACTCTTCACCCACAGACTGTTTCATGCCTACTTTTTTAGCAAACTGTGGGTTTTTTGCAACAGCCGCCATAAAGTTGTGTTGTTTTTTAGAGACACTTGGCATTATTTTTTACCATGCTTTGATATGCCATAACCACGAGTTGCCAATTTACCAGCAACTTTACCACCTTTTTTGTACAAATGAGGGCGATCTAAACCGCTTTTATCATTTGGCAATACGCCAGATGACCCGCTACCAGTACGAGCAAATTTAGCTTTAGATGCTTTTACTTCATACGGCTCTAAAGAGTTCTTATCTGCGCGGTTGGGGCTTTCCATTTCATAATCAGCTAGCCTATTAGCGCTGCCGCCTTCAGGACGCGCTTGCTCACCAGCACGGGTAATTTTTGCACCAGGATATTGCGCTTCTAAACTTGCTTCGCCTTTACCTGCTGCTTTTGCTATAACATTAGCGGCCTCTCCTTTAGCAGCATTCTCTCTAGCTAGGCCTTCTTTAAAAGAAATGCTAGGAGCTTTTTTAATTTCTTTTTCGTCACTCATTTTACAAATTTCTCAAAAAGTGCCACGATTAAACCACCAAACAATACAGCCACTACGTTAACTACAGTGTGCATAGTCTTTTTGCTAGCGCGATCGTCTGATAACAAACGTTGAATTTCGGCTAGGCATTTCTTAACTTCTTCCATGTCTTGTACAAGTTTATCCATATCGGCCTGTAAATGCTTAATATCGTTAGCGTGTGTTGCCAGTTCTCTAGCAGTCACAATTTCCGGATCATTAATTTGCAGTTCCATCATTTTGATCCACAATTCCAGCGTTTTAAACTAGCTGCTTTTCTAGTTGGCCTACCTTTTTCGTCTTTCATTGGGCCAGGCATACCAGACATTCTTGCACAAAACGATTTTTTACGAGGACCACCTTCAGGTTGCGGAGCTTTTAGATGAGACCCTGTAGCCGCATTATATTTCTTGCGACCTTTTTCAGTGAGACCAGCCCCTTTCGAGACTGGTAGTTTCTCACCACGACCCACTGCGAGAGATGGATTCTTTTTAGCCATATTGAACTGTTTGGTAACTAATGTTAGTAACAACAATATATACACCTGTCTGTACCAAAATACCTTCACCGGAGAAAATAACTTGGAATGGCTGTACCGCAGTACCAGTGTTGTAGCTAGTAACCCACTTACCAGTTGAATAAATACATGCTGTACCACCAGCAATCGTGCCAGAGTTTAAATCCGTAATAGTAAATGTATTGGCGCCAGTAACAGTAACTACGTAGTTTCCAGCAACAGCTGAAACGCCAGACGCGGCGGCATAAGTAATACCGATATTTTGACCAGTAGTTAAACCGTGCCCTGTACTTGTTACTGTAACAGTTGTACCTGAACGAGCATATGTAACTGTTACCGGAGCTGTTGTTGTATCAAAAACGTCAATACTACCAGCGGTGCCATTGCCTTGATATATCAAGTTTTTAAGGCGAACGCGCCCAGAAACCATAAGGCCCGTGCCGCTACTGTGCGACGATTTTACATCAAATTGCATTGTCATAATTAATCTCCTAAATTTTAAAAAGGGGTCCGAAGACCCCCGGGATTAATTAGTCAAAGTTACCATATGGGTAAGCAGTTGTAGAACCAATGTTGCCATCAGGTTGTGTGTAGTTAAGGTTAAAGTACATAGTGCCAGCAGAAATAGTTGTCATTGATGTACCAACCAAAGCCACAGTAAATACAACTTGTGATAATGTTGCAGGCTGTTGAGGTTGAGTAATATCAGCTGTAGTAGCTTGTTGGTTAGCCAACTGAGTGCCTGTAAATGTAGCCAAAGACTGACGACCAACTGCAGGAGAGGTCAAAACAGCAGTATTAGCATACGCGGCAGTACCAGCGGCTGCTGTGTAACCGTTAGAAACCAATACTTGAACAGAAGTCAAAGTACCGGCAGCAACAGTTGGAACTACGCCGATATCAACAATAATATCAGTAATACGGCATCCAACTGGAACATAAGCAACAAAACCACGATAGATATTAGTTGCGCTATCGGCAGGGATAGAAGCTGCTACAGGTGGGTATGTAGAGCTGGATGGGCTGTAAACAACCGCATTAGTGTTAGGGATATTGTTTGAACCTACAAATTGTTGCGATGCACCAGCATAACCAGCGGTAGCATTAGTAGTGTTTGTAAGAGTTAAAGCTGCGGATTGGTTTAAACGAGCGTAACCAACGTCACGCAAAGCGCCAAAACGGTTATCGCCCGATAGAATTGGGCCTTCAAAGGTAGAACGTGCCATAATAAGTTTTCCTTATGCAAAAGTTCACTTATACCAATCGTTGCATCGTCTGCTGGGACAGTCCGGTATAAGCATTACCCAGTTGCTGTAAGTATACACTTTTTTTAATATTTGCAACATAATTTTTGGGTAAAATAAGTTAAATTCGATAAATATTTGGGGGGCTATGGAAAATGCAGTTTACAGTAAAAAAAGTAGATATAAGAAACCCCTCAATACAGAATCTGTTGCTCTATCTTCAGAAGCAGATATTGCCAGCCGACCAACCATACGAACCGACTCGGGGTCATTGGTGGATAGCCTATGCAGAGAATGGGAAGCCCGTCGCTTTTGCGGGTCTGGTGCGCTCGACGAAATGGACAGATACAGGTTACTTATGTAGAGCTGGTGTGCTTGATGGTTTTACTGGGCATGCTCTACAGCTGCGATTAATTAAAGCTAGGTTGGCCCAAGCCAAACGCTTAGGGTGGAACTGGTGTATCACGGATACAACAAATAACCCAGCTTCAGCTAACTCCCTTATCAATGCAGGGTTTAAGATATACAATCCTGCTAACAAGTGGTCCTTCCGTAACGCAATCTACTGGAAATATAAAGTTAACCAAGATGCCGTACAAAGACAAGAGCGTAAGAGTCGCCAAGCACAAGGAGTACAGCCGTGAACATTACTTACGTAACAAAGAACGCTTACTAGTAGCAAATACAAAATACAAACAGAAAAAGTGGCAAGAGTGGAAAGACTATAAATCAAGCCTATGCTGCGCGCAGTGTGGGTTCAGCCATATAGCCGCATTAGATTTTCACCACGAAGATCCGACTACAAAAGAATATGATGTTAACCGCCTAATATCAAATGGGCAGTTTAAGAAAGCAGAAGAAGAAATAAAAAAGTGTATAGTCCTATGCGCTAACTGCCACCGAATACACCACTACAATGAAAAAAACCCAGCCTTGTGAGCTGGGTTTTTTATTAGGAACATTCCGATTAGAATGAACCGCTTGAGCCCCAGACTCCGAGTGGGTCTGACCAGCCGAAGCTGTAACGCTCACGAGACTTGTAACGAACGTTACCAGTATCGAAGTCACCATCCATAGAATTCTGGAGTGGTGTACGCTCAAACATTTTCAAGCCGTTTGGAACGTCGGTTAACAAGAACCATGCGTTTGTGTCGGTCAAGAAGTGGTTAACAGCGTAGCCTTCTGGGATTGTGCCATTGTTTTTCAATGCGTTGATATCGTTGTTGTTTGTACCAACACGGAGGTTAGTTTCCAACAGACGAGTAGCAACGAACATCAAAGCAGGTGGGATCACCAGTTTGCGTGGCTTAGCAGCGATCAAGAGACCGCGCTCATCAGTCCAGGCAGCGATTTGAATTGTTGCGGCTTCCAAAGAAGTCTCGTTCAAATCAACAGGGGTAGCAGCAGTATTGCTGTTTGTACCGCCGTTTACCAATGGATGAGCTGTAGAGAACAATGCAACACCGTCGCCACCGAGGTAGCTAGAGCTGAAACCGTTATTCAATACAGAAGCACCTTTAACTTGCTTGGTGTAAGACATAGCGCGAGCCAATGCTTTGGTGTAACGAGCAGACAAAGAGTCATACAAGTTATCTTCAATCGCTTCTTCAGTGATTGAGAAGCCCAAAGCGATAGTTTCGTGTGAGTAGCGAGCTGTAAAAGCTTCTTGTGCATTATCGTAAGAAATTGCACCGCCTTCATTCTTAACCGGAGCGGCTGAGAAACCAGACAGTTTTGTCTCTTCTTCAAATGAACGCTCAGAGGCTTCGATCTCATAAATCTCTTTATGCTCTTCGCCATAGCGCTTGTACTCTAAACCGAACAACGCGTTTAGTCCTGGGAGTAACTCTTTTAAGAGCTGTGAACGTGAAATAGCCATGTTATAGCTCCTTTATTAGTTAGATGTACCAGCGGACTGATAGTACTGATGCACGCCAAAGTTCAACTTAACGATGCAATCGGTATATGCGTCACCGGGGTTAGAAGGGAAGTTGCCGCCGAATGTAGAGCTGGAGTTAACCAAATCAACAATCTTAACAGCCAACGCGTTTGTGTTAGCAATAGTAGCTGACAATGCAACAACTGAGTTACCAGAAGTGCTATTACCAGTTGTAGAGCCTGTACCAGCAGTAAAGTTTGCCAAAGCAACTGTTTTGCCGATTGAGCCGTAGCCAACAGAACCCAAAGACTGTACTTGATACAGTTGATCTGGATCTTCAACAACGCGGATGAAAATGTTGGTGTAACCAGCTGTCACAGCGTTTGCAGGTAAATACTCTGCATACAAAGGATAGCCAAGTTGCTGACCAGATAACTGGTAGCGAACGCCAACGCAAACACCAGCAATACCAGCAGAGCTAGTTGTTGGGGTTGCAGCTACAACAGTTGGTTGTCCAGCAACGGACGCGCCTAATTGCACTAAGTCGCCAGTGTAAATTGGCGCAGTGTTGTTAGTAGTCAGTAAATACTCGCGGATTGTGCCGCCAGTGAAGGATTGACCACCAATCAGGCTAACAGGTTTTAGTCCATAAGGACTTGATACTGTAGACATAAAGGTCTCCTAAAAAATTAATTAACGTGTACCACTTCCGAAGCCGCCACCCTTACTTACTGTGCTTTTACGCTCACTATATAAAGGCATACGTGCATCGTTATTACGCATGAAATGGTTATCAACCGAATCCATCTGATTTTGTGCTTGTGACTCGTAGTACTCTTTTTGTGCTGCGAGCTGCTCAGTTAAGATTTTGCACAAGATCAAACCACCGATCTCTACATTTCCGTTTGGATCGCCCACAATCATAAGTTCTGGATGATCCACTGCTTTAACCGGTACCCAACCATCACGAAACTTTTGGGAAACGTTAGTTGGAACCGCTTGTCCTAATACCTCTTTAGCGACCCATCTGAAGCTATAACCAGGTTCTGGAGTAGGATCAGGGAGAGTTGCCGCTGGGCGGTAAACTGGACGGGTTGAAGCTTTTTCGCGATTCTCGAGATCGCGTGAGTTACGAGTATTAGCCATTACGGGCCTCCTGTTTTAAAAATTCCTTAGCATACAATTCACGTGGGATACCTAACTTGTCAGCGAGAGCCGCTTGGGTTGCTGTAAGTTTGATAGTTTTCTTTGCTCCCGTTGAACGGGTAGCAGAAGCCACGACTGTTGCCGGCTTTTTACTAGGTTCACCGGTTCTACGGCTAGCTGGTTCGTCATCCTGAAGCAAATCAGGGAACACAGACTTTAAGCGAGAATCAATTTTCTCGAAGTATTCTTCACTACGCGGATCGAAACCCGTGGCAACCAATTTTTGATGCAGGCCTAATGCAAAAGCCGTCATCTCTTCGTACCCAGGAGAACCGAACCACTGGTTTTTTGCTTGCCAGCGCAAGGTTTTTTCGTCGGGTTTGGGTACATCTGGAGCCGTATGTTGTATTTGTACATCATTTTCTTGAGCTTGTAAAGTACTTGGACGAAAATTTTTTGCTGCTTCAATTTTCATCTTAGCTTCAGTCAGCGCTTCTTGTGCTGCTAGAAGGGCTTCAGAATCGTACTCTTCGGACGCTTTTTTGAACTTATCACGTGCACTATTTAACTCGGCCTCAGCTTTTTCGCGCATCATTTCCTGATAGGAAGTCTCGCCAGACTGAACGTACTGCTTCAGTTTTTTGTTTTCTTCCAAGGCTTGTTGCGCTAAACGAATGGCTTCTTCACGTTCGCGTTGTGCTGCTTCTTTTGCACGGCGCTCGTCATGACGGGCATGGGTAAGCTCTTTAATACGGGATTGAACGCCTTTAGTGTAGCCTTCGATCTCTTCGTCAGAAGGATCTTCAACATTACGGTTTAAGGGCTGGGCCTTGCGGTCTTGTTCAGGGGTATCGTCTTCAACAACGATATCCGCCTCAATAACATCGCCTTCGGCAGTTACATCTAATTCGACATCCGGTTTTTTGTCGAAATCGTCTTGCTCATCCGGAAACTGATACGCCATACTTGCTCCTTATTTTAAGCGCGGGTAATTCCGCGGGGGTCTTCGACAACTGCTTCTACTTGGTCATCGTAGATTACTCGAAACTCTTTTCCATAAATCATGATCCTGGTTCCCGTATAAGGACGAGTAATTACAAAATCGCCCTCTTTACACCAAGCACCTGTTGGAAATTTAGCCTCATCTTTGTATGCCAGATCGCCCATTTTTAAGACAAACAAGACTGGAGATGTTAATTCTTCAACCTTTTTTGTTTCATCTGCCTTAATGATTCCGCTGTCGTATTGATCTGCAACCGTTACTAACGAGCACAAAATCCTCCAACCGCGGGGTTCTGGTAACTGCTTTGCCATCTGTGCCTGAACTTCTTCAGGTGTTGGCTCTGCTACTTCATTTACTGCTTCTAGCGAATGCAAACTGCCATCCGGTAATACTAGCCCTTGTGGGGGTAAAGCGATGGTGTCACTCATCGTTGTCTTCTTTCATGTGGTCAGCGAGGTCAAGTAAGTGGCGCTCTGCAAACGCTAGGCCTCGAATCACGCCGCAGAGCTCTTTGTATTGGTCAAAACTTGTGCACTGTCCGTTTGCCAAATCGTCAGTGTAGTTATTCATATCTGTGCGCAACTTATCACGCATTGCGGCTATGAAATCAGCCGTGAGTAGGTCCATCACTTGGTAGTATCTCCTTTAGGTTTTTGCTGCTGGGATAATAAGTCAGTAGCTGTATCTATTCTATGCTCATGAGCTTGCTGCGCTAATTGCGCCAACTGCAAAGCACCGGAAGTTAAAGTTTGACGTTTAGCGTTTTGGTGCTGCTGTTGCTGGTTGATAAAGTTAGTGGCCGTTGTAACGCCCGCTTGAACCTTCTTAGACTGCAGTTCCTGTGCTTTAAGCGCAAGTTCTTGAGCTCTAAACTGTTCATCAGCTTTGTCTTTAGCAACCTTGCGTTGCAACTCACCTTGTTTAACTTGCTGATCAATCAACTCAGCTTGCATTACTGGGTCTTGCGCATTTTGCTGGGCTTGCTGTTGGGCAGCCGTAGCTTGAGATTGAGCCAATACTTGAGGAGCTGCTTCCGCAATCAAACGAGAAAGTTGAACTTCCAAATCTGGTGATAGCTCTTCTTTTGGTGATGGGAGCGAAGCGCCCATTGCGTCTTCAATCTTCTGGCGGTATGCATAACCAACGTGCTCAGCAATATGAGCCTGCATTGCACCCATAATTACTTGAACTTGTGGGTTTTGGCCGATAAGCTGTTGAACAATCGGGTCTTGCATAGCCATCTGGTGGACCTTGATATGAGCTTCGTGATCCTGGAACATAAACGCTTTCATTGGCTTGCCTTTTAGTGCAGCCATATTTTCGCTTACAGGATCTTTCGGTTTTTGGTCATCATCAAGTGGAACTAGCTTGTCAGCATTCTTAATACCAAGCACGTCTAGCATCTGACGGTGTAGTTCTGGTAAGTTGTAAATCTGTGGAGCTGACTGGGCTAACTGAATAACCGCTTGATACTGGACAACACGTTGAGACAGTGTGGCCGCGTTGGGGTCTGATACTGGTAGGATGTCTACGTGTTTGTAGTCAGCCCGCTTAACCTGCATGTCGCCATGCTCTGGCTCATAGTTGTACTCGTCGTCTGTGTAGTCACGGATAATACCCGCAAGCAATTTAAGTTCTTGACGCAGTGCGTAGTGTACGCGAGCCTGAACAGCTGACATAACCTTGAGAGTACGCTCCAAGATAGCCAAAGTAGTACCAACAGGGGCGTTAGCCGACATGTCAGAGACCTGCATATCAGAAGTAGCCGCGAAGCGACGACCTTCTTCAATAATCTTATCCATCAAACCAGCTAAAACAGCAGATGGTTCTTTGTACGGCAATGGCAGAATGTTATCGCGAATTGTTCCTGAACCAACATCTACGTCCCGGAATTCACCTGGAGCAATCGGAGTGTCATCTCCTTTGATACGTAACCCGCGAGACTTTAATCCGCCCGGCAGATTCGATAAGGTCCCTGCGTCAACGAGTTGGCGCAAGATGGAAGTGGCAGATTTAGCAAACCCACCAACAAGATGGAACAAACCGAAACCATAGGCGCCGTAACCAGGAATATACTGATAATGAACAAAGTGCTGTCTCTTAAGACGTAGCGGATCTTCTTCTTTCCAGTTTCTACGAATCGACAAAATCTGGTTTGTGCCGCGTACCATAGTGACAACATATGGGAGCGCAATGCCTGTTTCTTCTCCATCTTCGTCCTTATCTTCAAAACCTGGCAAATTTAAATCAACGTGCGCTTCGTATAACTCAAAGCGGTCGTCGTAAGTAGCTGTAAAGCCAGTCTCTTTATCTTTCTTTTCTTGAATCTCAGTGCGGAACTTCTGTGGCTCACCAAGCTCAACGTCCATGTAGAACCCAGCGCGTTGTAACTTAATGATGTCCTGTTTTGTTTTACGCATACGATGCGTAACACGGTGGCACGAAGCAATCTCACTCGCGCCGTAAGGCAACATAATATCTTCGGCTGGAATAAAAATTGAAATCTGACGGCCGATGCTTGGGTCGTAGTACACTTTCTTAAACGCGGAACCGGCAGATGGCAAGTTCCACAACATGCGCTCATGCTCATTTCTGAACTCAGGCATCTTTTCTGTGAGCTGGTAATTCATATCCTGCTCAACACGCTGGGCCGCTTCCATTTTTTCGCGTGTCTCTTTACCAATAATCTGAGTACGCACTGGCCCCTTAGCAGGGAAAGTCTCCATAATTGTTTCTGACTGGAAACGTACAACAGCTTCTGTAATCATTGGGTGAAATACACCACAAGCACCATCCCATGGTTCTACGCGCTCTTCAAATTTCAAACCAAGCAGGGTAATACCGTCCTTATACATCTGCTCCCAGTCTTTTCTGGAAGTTAAGTCATTATCAATATCTTCTGTTAGTTCAGATGCAAGGGACTCTAGTGCGCCGCCATCAAGCTCTTCCGCTAAGTTAGCGTTAAACTCTTCGCTACCATCAACTTCATCCATCTTTTCGATGTCAAGCTCAAAACCATCGCCAGCGATATGCACCGCTTCTGGATCTTCAATTTCAATCTCAATATCTGGCTCGTTCTGAGTCAGCGTCTCTAGGCCTTGCGGCGCTTGGTATAAACCTTTATCTACTGGCATTTTAATTCCCTATCTATATTTCTAGCTTGATTTCTTTCAACTCTGCTTACGCAATGTGTTTCTAACTGAGCACGAGTTAACCCAAATTCGTTGCGTTCTAGCCACGCATTAACCCGTTCAGCGGTATGCTCTGCATGTTTTGAGTCGCGTTGTTGCTCGATTTTAACCTGACGCCAGATAGCGCGTGACATTTTTTTAACCTGCCACCAGGTTTTTAGCCATTTAAACATTAGTAGTACGCCGCCTTTCGTCTGTACTTGTACTGCAAATCATCTTTCTCGTCGGAGTCTAAACTAATGAATCCGCCCTGGCGGTAACGCAAAAGTGCCTGGGTTGTCGTATCCACATAGTCATCATGCTCGCCAACCGGGAATGCCGCCAATTCTTCTATTACGTCGCGGGCCCACCGCCTATCTGGAGCCCAGACTTTACCGCTGGAAAATAAATCAGATACCGCATTTAATCGAACCATCTTGTCATTACCGCGCGATGGATTTGTCTCTTGGACTGGTATGCCCATCATCCTAAGTTCTTGAATTAGCGGGGCTCCTGAAGCCTTTTTCTCCACAATGAACGCATCTGGTTGCCATTCTTTGTAGTGCTTTAGCGCGGTAGCTTTTAGTTCTGGGAACGCCATCCGGTCTTTAAATGCGTCGAGTAATATAAGGTTTGGGCTGTTCCCATCCTCTTCGTTGTACCAAACCCCCCACGTTGTGCACGCAGAGTAGTCAGACGTCGTCTTTGTTTCAAACGCCGTATCCCAGCTCTGAATTATGTATTCTACATGAGGAGGCTCATCTTTTTCCCACATCATCCAGTCTTTTCGCCCAATCACAGCACTCATGTCGCTAGTCGGGTTCTGCATGTACTGGGCGTTCCAGTAACGGGGATCTAGTACTGCTTTTGTAGCTTTAAGCGTTTCAAGCGGCCACTGTTCTGGCCAAAGAGATTTTTCTTTGTCCGTATCCTCATTGAGGATGGCTGGTAGTTCTACGATTTCCCACGGTGTGGTGTGTGGGTTTTTTATGTTGTAGTCAATAATTCGCCCAGTGAGGTCAAGCAAAGACCAGCGAGTCATAATCACTATGATCGCACCCCCCGGCATTAAACGTTGCAGCGGACCAGTTTGAAACCAACTCCAGGCATTATCAAACGCTAGCCTGGAGTTTGCCTTCATATCCTGTTCAGAATGGGGGTCGTCAATAACAAACAGATCAGCGCCGCGTCCTGCCAGGGCTCCCCCCACACCAGCAGCATAATACTGGCCACCAGCACCTGTACTCCACTTACCCGCTGCTTTTTGGTCGTCGGCGACGACTGTTCCTGGGAACACAGCTTTGTATTCATCCGAATCAATTAAGTTCCTCACTCTCCGTCCAAAGTCTTCCGAGAGCCCCGCGGTATGCGTGGCCATAATGATTTTCTTCTCGGGGTACTGACCTAGAAAGTATGCCGGAAACAGATAGGACGAAAACTCGGACTTGCCCATACGTGGTGCAATATTAATAATGACCCGTTTCTTTTTGCCCTCGACCACATCTTGGAAGATTTTAGCTAATTTGCGGTGCTGGGGCCCTATCTTAAAGCCTGGGTACACTGCTTTTGCAAACTCTAGGGGTTGATTCTGTGCACGATTGAGGTGCGTGCGATGTTCTTGTTCTTCTAAATCTGCTAAAAACGCTAACTTTTCTTCCGTGCTCATGTCTTTTAGTGCTAGTTGCGCAGCAAGAGCCTCTTCTGGGGTTAGAAAGTCTAGTTTCATTCGTCGTTATTGTTGTTTCTGGTGTACTCAGGAGCTATTACTTTCTCAACAACATCGAGCTCTTCTACTTCTACGACATCAACCTTGCCCATATAGCGGCTTAACTTTTCGCGGATTCGTTTTTCTAACTCTTCGTCGGATACTTCAGCTGATTTAACTTCCACCCGGTCTGTAAACAGCGCAACTTCAGTAACTTTACCTAGGAGCTCTAAGGCTTTTAGTCTTATCCTGGCATCCGGATGCTCAGTTTCTTTTACGATTTTGGCCACACTCATTGAGCGCAGCTCATTAGCCTGCTTTACAAACTCCCACTGATAGCCGCTGACCATAGCCACGGCACTTACGATTTCTTCTGGGACCTGTAAATTGAGTAGTTGGTTCTTTGCGTCTGGGGAATTTGTAGCTAGGGCCGCAAATGCGTTGGCCACTTGTTGTTCTTGCGCGTTAGAGAGGATTTGTGCTTCTTCTTCCTCGTCGGCAAACTGGTTTAACCACTCGGCTGTTTGCTTTTGGGCGCCAAGGGTTTGGGGGGCAGTTAAGTCTTCTAATGGGGCAAAGTCTCCCGCACCCGGAGTAATCTCTGGGGTGAAGTCAGCAAAGTCGGCTGAAACTAAATGCTCTAAAAGCAAACTAACTACCTCCTTGGTTGCGCTGGGGTGAGCGAATGTTGGCAGTATACAACAGTTTTATTTTTAGTGTATACTTCTTTTGCGTGTAGCTTTTCCTCCTTCGTTTGGGCTATACGTGAAACTCCTTGATGTGATGGTTTGGCCCCCGGACTTAAAACGCCCGGGGGTTTTTTTATGTGGTACTCCCCCTGAGATTCGAACTCAGATGCCTTTCGACACTGGTTTCTAAGACCAGCGCGTCTACCAATTCCGCCAAGGGAGCAAAACAATTTAGGGGTGTCTGTTGAGATTTGAACTCAAACTACCTGCATCACAAACAGGGGTGCTCACCCTTACACTACAGACACACTTAAAGTGTCTTTTAATGATTATTGGTCTGGGTGGTGAGATTCGAACTCACAGCCTCTTCGTTCCAAACAAAGCCGTCTACCAGGTTGACATTACACCCAGAGAGAATCGGTCGCGGAAGAATAGTTTGTTTCATGCTGGAAGTATAACACAAAATAAAAAGGGGCCGAAGCCCCTAGTGGTTTTCACCAACAACTTTATTTTACCAGCTGTTTAAGGCTAGAGATCACGGCGTTGATCCAGAACTCGTTTACCTGCTTTACTTGCTCAGTTACTTCTTGGGCTTTGGCGTAGGCTTTGTCCCACTCTTTATAAAAATCAAACATGGTGTTTCCTTTCTTAGTTGTTTCCCATACTGTACGTTTCTGGGATTTTGTGTAGTATACGATACATTTTGTTGCAGTGCAACATTTGTCTGGGGCTTTTTTGTAAAGTTTTGGCGCGGGATTGTAAAGTTAAACTGCTGGGATTGTAAAGTTTTGTAGGTTCCTTTTTGGAACCTTTAGGTATCAATTGGGCGCGGGGTTTTATACCTATGGGTATCAATTTCGCTAGCCGGCTAGCGCAAAAAGTAAATAATTAGACACGTAACCCCTTGATTTTTATAGAAAATTTTACAAAATTTGACATTTTTTAGCTGTGCGGCTAAGGAACAATGATCTAGTGACCATGTCACCACTCCCACCAAACGGCTGGATACCCCCCTAGTGGGGTCTAGCCTAGCCAAACCGCCAAGCCACAAAGCCCCTGTATGTTATAATAGAGTCATGGACAGGAAGCTGTCCTATCGAGCCAAGCCTAACCGCTTGGCTTTTCTTTTATCTAAATCGAAGGAGCAATACTATGTCTTACATCACAGCAACCAAAGGTAGCAACATCACTTATGACCAATTCGCTTTTGGCTTAGGTGTTCAGTCCCGTATCACGCTTGAGGAGTCAGAGGTATGGCACAAGCAATACATCAAGGAAGATACAGACGCACAGAAGGAATGGGCTCACGAGTGGAGATTGAACTACCTCATGGGGTTCTTGAAGATAGACCAAAAGCAAGCGGACAGAATCCTGTCCCAAACCCGTGATGAGAGAAAGCCCGATCATCAAAAGGCTTACAAGCGAGCCAACTCTCAGTTCGTGTATCACATCGTCAGACCTGTTGAGAAAGCCACAGCCTTTAAGCAAACCAAAGTATCACTTGACAAGGTTGTCGAGTTGTTCGAGCAGTTGAGTAAAGCCGAGCAAGCCAAGTTCATGCGTATCGTCAAGTAAGCGTGGCTTCTACGCAGTTTAATTTAATGTCAAACCACAGGAGTAATCATGCACTTAACCAAAGCACAGCAGTTAGCCATGCGCCAAATGGTCAGGGAACAACGGGACAGGATTCTGTCCGACACCAAGCCTAGACCTGACTACCACAAGCCCATAACAATGGGCGAAGTCTTTATGACCTTTAACCGCAACACCTACAAACAGGGGAAATACGAATGAAGCAAATCAAAGCAATCGTTAAGCAGTTCAACCATGAGCCTTTGGCAGAGGCTTTTATCTTAGAAGCAATAACCCGCTACGCCAATGATGTGTTAGCAGACGATAGTGATTGGGGCAACTCGATCATATCCAAGCAAGCATGGCAGGGCATAGCACAAGCAATCAAGGGGGACTAACCATGTCAGCTATGAAAGACCTAGTGATGGACATAATCCATTTGTATAGAGAGGGCTATTCTGTATTTGGCATAGCCCAAACCCTTAACCTAAGCATGAAAGAAGTAAACGAAGTAGTCTGTAATTACATAACCCCAACCAACTAAGGAGCATCACATGAAATCAATCCAATTACACCCAAACACCACATACCTCCAACTCATGGTATCAGGCAAAGCCACAGGCAATCGTTCTAATGTATGGGTCGTAGTCCGCAAGCGGAACGGTGAAGTAGGCGAGATTAAGTTCAAAGGCAATAAGCCCCACGACTTCACCTCTTTAGCAAGGGCTACGCAAGCCTATCGTAAGCTCGTTAAACAAGACGGGCAAGATAGTGGCTGGTGCATCATTACCTCAGATGAGTTAGCTCGTTCTAGCTTCGTTTGGCTTTGATTAGAGGTATGTTTGGGACAGGTTTCTGTCCCGTTTATCTAGGATATGCACGCTTATTGTGCATATGGTAATTGTCTAGTTTATTTAGCATGTGGACACTACCTTGACGCCCGCAACCCTTTATCCTATGTGCGTCTACCACATTCCCAACACACCTATATATATAAATACTAAATTCTAAATATATATATATAAGGGTAAATAAGTGGACTCTTTCTTTTGTGTCTTACTTTCTTAGTCCTTAAATTGCTGGAATTGCGTAGACATGTGTGATGGAAGTGGGACAACCCTGTATACTATAAGGCTCAAACACCTGACAACTACTGTGGACAACATAGGTCTGCCAAGTGGACATTAGTATACTTTTATGGCTAAACGGGACAGAAACCTGTCCGAACATTGGAGAATCGTATGAAAAAACTAACCAAACACGAACAACTCACCTGCAAAAAATGCGGGGAAACTAAGGAGCGAAATGAATTTAAGCGGAGAATGACTGCCGAAGAATACAGCAAAGCCCTAAATAGGAGAGTAGAAACAGGAACTACGGTCATCAGCTCTTTGTGCAAATCGTGCCAACCAAAACGCAAGCCAAGAGCAAAGCTAACCCTCAAGCAACTACGCAACAAGATCACAAACAAACGCATAAACGAGAAGCTAGGAGAAGCCCTGATAGAGGAGAAACGCCAAGCAATCAACAAAACAAGATCCCGCCACATGAAAGAGAGATGGCAAAAAGAAAAGGGCAAGGAGAGAGCCGAGCTCAAGGCAAGCCTAGATAAAGAAGTAAACCGAGCCAAGAGCACCTACTCGGCATACAAAAGACGGACAGAAACCTGCCCCATCAAGCAAACAAGACAGACCAAGTGGAACAGCGAACAAGAAAGACAAGATTTAATACAACAGCGCCTTGCTCACTTGGCGGTTTTGCAAGAGCAATATAGATTTACCCAACAAAAACGAAAGGAGAAGTTATACGAATACGACCAACGCAACAATAAGTAAACAACCACTAACAAACGAAAGGAAAAGTCATGACCACAAGAACTCAAACTGTGGAAGAAATGATTGAGCAACTGCGGGGGGTAGTAGAAGAAAACGGGAGAATAGCAAGAGATGCACGCTTACCCGTATTTGACCAGCCAACATCTGAACTCAAAATCCCCAACGCATACCGAAGGCTACACCCACTTGACCCTGCCCAAGCAGTAAACAAGGAAGACTTGCGACCTGCAGGGGTAGAGATGAGCACCACTATCAAGTACATACTACGCAACGGCGATCAAGGTCAAAGTTTAGGTAGGAGTATGTGGTGGGGTGATAGACCGCACGAAGACGGAACAATCGTGGCGTATAAGATTATCAAGCTGGAGAAAGGGTGGATTGATTGGGGTAATAGGTTTGATGCAGGAGAGAACCTCGACACCCAAGGCGGTATACCCACAGGACTAAGCCCGACAACCCTCACTCAAGTATGGCTACGCGACTACAACGAACCACAACCCGACCACAGGCACGCATCATCTTGGGACTGGAATATATCGGGTGAGGGTGGTGGCGACATCATGAAGTATCGGATTATTCGTAGGTAAACAAAAGGAGGCAGTATGAATTACAACAGGTTTGAGTTGTATAGCCGTATAGCTTTATTGCTTTGCAGTATTTTTATAGTAGGTCAAGTAGTTCGTTATCTAGTAGTTCTGTTGTTTAAATGAATGGGGCAGAATTCTGTCCCGTCAAACCATCACTTAAAACATAGGAGTTTATAGTATGCCAACACCAACATACACATCAGCACAAATCAACGCAGTAGAAACACAATATAACCGAGCAAGAGATTCACAAAAGCCTCTGCTCACCGAGTTCTTCCGCTACAAGCTCGAGCATGTGCGCCGTCCAGAGTTATGGACAAGGGCTGAGTATCTATCCATCGCCAAGGGGCAACTCAAGCGCAATATGGAGAAAAGCATTCGATCGTATCGCACTTATATCGGTGGCTCTGAGAAACGCCACTACGAGAGTCTTATGAACCAGCGCCGTCACTTCTACGAGATCGGCAAGATGATAGCCGATTGCTTCCGCACCCAAGACGACAGCGAGCTAGTTAGTATCCTCAACGACAACACCACTATCAGGGACAAACTAGGTGCTGGTGAGTGGTGCGAGATACTCAATGATGTCGACAAATTTCCCAACGCACCCGACTATAACTACTGTTCTGACTGCGACTACATCGAGTGCGAGGACGATGGCACATGGGTATACAACGGCGATCGCTGGATTTGCTCAGATTGTCGTGACAATCACTATCGCTGGTCTGACTACCATGACTGCGTGGTGCACGAGGATGACGAAGAGCCTGATCAAGATGATGACGATGAGGATGAAGAAGATGTCGGTCCGATCGGTAGCTATCACAGTAGTAAGTCCAAGCTAGGGTTCATACCAACCAAATACTCTCTTAGAAAGACCCCTGTGTATATGGGCTTAGAGCTAGAGATGGAGATGTCTGACGGCGATGCCTCACGGCGTGAGCGTGCTGAGCACTTACTACAATCGGTCAAGGAATACAAAGACGATGCGACAGGTAAGACATATACCTATGCACTGCTCGAGCAAGACGGCTCACTTAATCACGGCTTCGAGATGGTCACAGGCTATACGGGTCTTGATGTGCATGCCAAGCAACTAGCGTTCTTCAAGCAACCATTTGAGGGTATGAAGTCGCACGATACCAAGACTTGCGGTCTTCATGTGCATATCTGTAAGAAGGGTATGTCTATGTTCCATGCCGCTAAGTTAATCTTGTTCATGCACGACAGCCGTAATCAACGCCTGTTCAAAGCTATCGCACGCCGTGACTCTAGTAGATACAGCCAAGTCAAGAACAAGACGGCTGACTATTCATGGGTCAAGCACGCTAAGTCAGACGGTATGCGTAGGCTCAACGAGGATCGCTATGAGTCAGTCAACTTCCAACCCGAACGCACAGTCGAGTTCCGCCTGTTCAAGGGCACGCTACGCTACGAGACCATCATGGCTTGCTTGGAGTTTACTTATGCCTCATGGTTCTTTACTCGTGACACAGGGCAACAAGACTTAACCTCCGAGAACTTTATCAAGTTTATCTGCCAACCCGACCAACGCAAGGACACCATCTATCTACGGTCATTCTTGCGGTCTAAGGGCTTCATGCTAGATAAACAAGCGGTGGTCAAGCCCAACCCACGCATTGAACAAACCAAGCAACTTCACACAACCGAAGCATAACGGACAGAAACCTGTCCCAAGTAATACAAACAAACCAATCTAAATAAAGGAAATCATATGTGTTTATTAGTCGTTCAACCAGCAACAGCCCCTTCATTAACTCAAGCATGGCTCGAGGATTTCTATGCGTCTAACTCTGACGGCGTTGGTATTATGCGTAGCGTAGAAGGGGAACTCCTGATAGAAAAAATATTACCCAAAAACGCACAGGAGTTTGTAGATTTCTATCGCAACCATATTGACGGACATGACTGCGCGTTCCACTTGCGTATGAAAACCCACGGCAATATCGACATGGAAAATTGCCACCCGTATGAGGTGTTCAACAAAGCCGAGCACGGTGTAGATGTATGGCTCATGCACAACGGCATCTTGTCCACAGGTAATGCGGGCGACACAACCAAGTCAGATACATGGCACTACATCCGTGACTACTTGCGCCCTATGCTTGCCAACAACATTGACTTTATATTTACCGATGCGTTTGCTGACATCATTGGCGATCATATCGGCGGGTCTAATAAGTTCGTGCTCATGGATAGCAATGGTCGCACTCAGACTGTCAATCAAGACGCTGGTGTATTTTGGGGCGGTCGTTGGTTATCTAATACTTATGCATGGTCTAGTCCGCTCAATGCATCTAAGACTTTCAAAGACGACCACGACTTAGCCATTGACGAGATCGAGGCAGCACCATACAAGACATCGTATAAGTCTGCCAATAGTAGCTACAAGAAATGGTCTACGGGTTATATGACTGGATACGAGGCATACGATGACGAAGACTATTGGGAGAAGTATGACAGCAAGACTGGCACATGGGGTAAGCAAGCCCAGCAGTATGATCGCCCTGTGTATGTGCCCCCTGTCGGTGGCTTAGGTGATGACGATAGCGACTTCGTTGACGCAGAGTATTCAGTTGTTGGCGAAGATGGCGTTGCTCGCACCGAGGTATATGGTGTGTCGGCACAGGAAGCAGACGATGTAATGGAGGACTTGTTGTTAGAGATCGAGGCGCAGTTCGAGATCCAGCATATCAGCCGTGTGTCTGCGTATGAGTTCGTTGAGGAGTTCGGTATCGACAACTTCATGGAGGTGTCTTACATGGCGCTAGATGACATGATTGATAGCGGTTGGTATGAGCGTATCATCACAGACTTTGCGTTAGCACGCGAGGCATTCCCTTGGCTTGAGCGCACCAAGCCTGAGCGTTTAGCAATTAACTAAGGAGGTAGTATGGCTGTATTTTATGTAATAACTGCGGCAACTCGTTTTGAATTTAAGCGGGTTGTTGCTGACACAAAAGAACGAGCAGAGAAAATTTCATACGAATCGCCTGATGGTTGGAAGTTTGCATATCAAAGCGACAACTACGAACACTACGCTACATACACAAAGAAAGAAGCACTAGAAGGAGGGTGGTTAGATGAAGAAGTATCATGAAGAACACATCAAGGTCGAAAGACCTCACCTAAACATAGACGGCTCACTACAACGCATATATAAATTCCCTAATAACTATGGGGCTAGTATTGTGTGGGGTGGGGACTTAACATTCATGCGTGACAACGCACATGCCCCTTATGAGCTAGCTGTCATTAGATTTATAGATGATGATGAATACTACTTAGACTATTCAACTGGGCTAACTACCGATGTATTCAGGCATCAAAACGAAGAGCAGATACGGGATCTGCTTAAGCAAATTAAAAACTTAGAAGAGGTGGCATATGGAATTGAGTGAATTGTTTTTATTGGCATGGGCTTGCGTGGCTACAATTGCGGCGGGCTATTTTCATACTAACTTACGCAAGGCTATGAAAGGAGGAGTAATACTTTGCATGATCATTGAGTCTGTTGCAAAGGGCGAAGCTGAATTAAAGTTACACCCCGATGGGCGTATGTCTGTTGATATGGGTGATCACGAAGTTACATTAAGGGAGCACGAATAGTATGACAAACACATCAAGGGTAGCCATAGCCCCATACAAGCGGGGCAGTAGAAGTGCAAGGTTACTGCGTGATGCACTAACGCAAGAGCTGGGTCGCAATGTTTTATTCATTGCACCTGAGAGGGTTAGCCATTGTAAGCCTAGCCGTATCGTTATTAACTGGGGTAGTAGTGTGGTTGATGGCGATGGGGCGTGTCGTATACTAAATCGTCCTGACGCAGTATTTATGGCGGCTAACAAACAGCACTCTCTATATGAATTTAGCACACACAGCATACCCCATCCCGAGTTCACAACGGACAAGGATATGGCTAGGTGCTGGCTGGACAATGGGCATAAGGTTATGTGTCGCACCCTTCTGTCTGCTCACTCAGGTCAGGGTATTGTTGTAGCCAAGCAACACGATCAGTTAGTAGACGCCCCGTTGTATACCAAATACATACGCAAACAAAAGGAGTTTAGAGTCCATGTATTTAATAGTAAAATTATTGACATACAAGAAAAGCGTAGGAGTTCTAGTGTTGCTGACCACCACCCTTATATTCGAAACCATGCAAACGGGTATGTCTTTTGTCGGGGTGATATCGAAGAACCTCATGATCTTAGGGGCGTGGCTACATCTGCCGTTAGTGCATTAGGTCTAGACTTCGGTGCAGTAGATGTTATATGGAATGAGGCACAGGATAAGTGCTATGTGTTAGAAGTAAATACAGCGTGCGGTCTAGAGGGTTCGACTGTTAACAAATATGTTAATGCAATTAAGGAGGTTGTATGAATGTGCTAGAAAAAAAGTTGTTTAATTGTTTGATTGAGTTACTAACCCAAGTTAGAGAGGATTGCCCGCAAGAGTATCGGACTAAACATTTAGAAACGGCTATATGGGACGCTAACGATTTAATTATTAACACGCAAGTAGAGGAAGGAATGCTAAAACTATGAGCAAAACAATAACGAAGGTGCAAGTACGGTTTACATGGAATGACGGCAGAATAGAGGAGATAGACGAAAACCTATTAACCGCCGACTCTGACCTAGGCTTGGAGTTGCAGAGTTACGCATTAGATTTTGAAGGACTGCGTAGCGATGACCAAGCCCTATATGACGAGGAATATGCCGATTGGCTACCTATACCCAAGGACTACGATACATACATGGCTAGCGGTATGGTTGACCCACTATGGGAAGCTGGGTTTATTGCAGGCAAGGTGCATGAGTTAACTAAGTTACATGAGGAGAAAGTATGAAGTTATTTTGTAGATGCAACAAGATGGTAGATAAGATCAAAGCATTGGAAGATAGGATTCAAATGCTAGAAATTCACAATAAGTATTACACCGACGACCACCATAGTTTTTGGTCTGATGCTAAGTCTGTTCCTTTGTCTTCGGTGGTGCGTAAGATAGCCAATCACTTAGGTATGCTAGTGCATTACCAATACCCTAAAGGCGAGAGCTTTACAACCGAATTTGTAACCAAGGAGGAAACCAAATGACAACATTCACAACAGAAGACCGCGAGGCGGTTATACAAGGGGCAACGGGTGCACAGTATCAGTTTATGGACACCAGCCCGCAAGCACAGGAAGTAACCCAAATCATTAACGGGGTGTGCTCCCAACTACAAGCTTTATCTACGGTCATCAATAAAATGAGAGCCGAACTGACTACGCTAAAACAATTAGCTGATGCATCAATCCTAGCAAGCCGACCACCAACCCTACGCAAAAACGGAGAAGACGACTGTGGAAAATAGATTAAGCCCACGCAGTAGAAAGAACAAGATCAATGAAGCCAATCAAAACTCTTTGTTTACAACCATACCTCAAGCAGAAACATTGGAGGAGAAACGCGCCTTGGTATTAGAAGGTAACCCAAACCATTATTCTTTTGGCGAGATTAGGCGTGCATGGAAGCCTTGGTTAACTTATGAAGAGAACATGGCAGAGGAGTATTTAGGATGAATGGCGATGATTATGTACTTGATGGCGATTTAGCTTTTAGTAATACTAAAGACGCTTTGAAGTTTTATCAAACTAAATATCGCCAGCAACAAGCTGAAATAGAGGCGTTGAAAAAAGAAGCCGCACTACAAAGGTTATCTGACTTTACGCAAGAAGCTGACAATGAACCAGTAGCGTGGATAGACCCTAGAGAATTGGATATGGCTGTATCTACCAGCGTAACAAAACATAAGCAATTTGATACTGATATTCCACTCTACACCCATCCAGCAAAAGAACTAGATGAGCAGTTTAAAAAAGGTTTTGAAGCTGGTAAAGAAGAAGGTTGGAAAGCCCATAAATTTCACCATCCAGCAAAGACACTAACAGATGAGGAAATAAGAAATATTGCAAACGAAACCAACCTTGAAAGCGGAATAGCGCAATGGAAATACGATTTTGCTAGAGCAATACTAAGAAAGGCACAAGAGAAATGAAATTAACTACTGAAGAAATACACAATATTTATTTACATCAAGGTGGCGTAGCAGAAGGTTTAATAAGAGCAGGTGCTGATGCTGATTTTCCTATGATGTTTGCAGAGGCATTGATAGAGATTTATGAAGCACGAAAGGCACAAGAGAATGGCTGATATAACAATGTGCCGTGATGAGACTTGCAAGAAGCGTGAAAGGTGCTATCGCTTTACTGCTAGAGCAACACCCGAGTACCAATCTTACTTTGTGGATAGTCCACGCCAAGGTAAAGAATGTAAATACTTTAGCGATAACGAAGATAAAACTAAACGATTAAGAAAGAACTGCGAATGAACAAACAAAGGATCAACGAGCTCGGCTCGGAAATAAAAAGGGTGCAGGTTGAGATAACGGAAAAGGCAATGAAAGGTAGAGACTACTCCGAAGAACAAACCCAATTCAACTCAAGCCTGCTCCAACTAATCAACCTATCTCTAGACTCAGACGACACCATGGAAAAACTGTTTAAGCTACTCGAAAGGAAGTAGCGTAAAAACAACATAAGAAAGTTAAGTAAAAAACTGTAGTAAAATAATAACGGCAACTAACAAACAAGGAGTTTATATGCCAGATATGCAAACTGAAGTAAAAAAAGTCTTAACCAAATGGACAACACCAGAGCTAAGACTAGAAGAAAAAACTGTTATTACAGAAAAAGAAAAGTCATTTAGTGAACAGGTCTACGACTTTATTAAGACCAATCCAAAATGCTCTATGCCTAGTATCCGTAAGGCTTTTAACATCACCAACAAAGACGACGCGTCTATCGCCTCAACACTCAAGACATTATACGACCGCAAGCTAATTGGGCGTGTAGCAATCGACAATCCTGAGTTTAAAGGCTACGGTAGACGGGTTATCTTCGTGTATTGGGCGGTTGCTAACACCTACGAGCTACAAATTAAAGGCTTGTATAGCAAGAAGAAAAAGAATGTGAACATCGTTGCTAAGAAACAGCAGAGTATATCTAAAGGCGTGCCTGAAACAAACGGACATATCACTCGGCAAACACCTGCGGCACCCGCTACTCATACTAGCAAGACCAAGTTCAATGCTGAGGAGTTCGTTAGTAGCCTAAACATCTATGACGCTCGCCATGTGTATCAGCTACTTGATATTGTGTTCGGTAAGCAAGGGAAGTAATGAGCATATTTGACGCACAGTATATCCGTGATAATGCTGGGCTAAGTTGGGGGGAAGACTATGTGCTGGGCTTGATTGACAGCACTTCCCCAACTATTTACAGTCGCATTGCCGCCTTGGTTAATAAACAAAAGGCGGTTACTTCAGCATCCGCCAACAAGTATCTTAAGTCTTTGGTTGAAAAAGGTTTGGTTTTAAGAACAGCAGACAAGAAAGACATGCGCTTAATCCATTACACTCTTACAGCAAAAGGAGAAAAAATGATAAAGGAATTAAAAAATGCAGTTAAGTGAACTTGAGATGCTCAAGATAATGAAAGAAAATGCGGCACTATGTAACCTCGAAGCTGAGGTTATCGTTGCATTAAAAGCCTATTATTACAACGAGCAGGAGATTCTACAAAACCAGCTCAACCACATAGCCATTTGTCTACAACGCATAGATGAAGTAAGGAAACGCAATGCGGAATTGCAATGACACCCGAAGCCAAAGTAAAGAAGAAAGTTGTCAATGTTCTTAAGAATTTTGGGGCGTATTATTTCTACCCTGTTACTGGAGGCTTTGGGCGTAGTGGTGTACCTGATATTGTGGGCTGTTACTTTGGTCAGTTTATTGCTATCGAATGTAAAGCGGGTAATAACAAACCAACTCCTTTACAAGAAGCACAAATGGCGCAAATAAGAACGGCTAAAGGTCGCACGCTTGTAGTAAACGAAGACAACATATACGATGTCACCGACGCTCTACTAGAAATAAAGGCTCTCTATGGATCAGAATGAAACATTTAAAGCAGTAGAAAGTATTTTAAAAGACTGCATGGATGAAGAGTCTAATGCCTGTGCTATTGTGGTTGGCTATGACTACGAGACGCAGATGGTTAGGATTTATGGAATTAACATTGAAGAATGGGAAGTCCCTGATCTGTTACACGATGCGGCAGTAACTACTGGCTATTATGTTGACCAACATATGGCAAACCGAACTCTTAATTAAGGACAGCTATGGATACTGGGATGACGCTAGAAGAAATTGCAATTGCATTGGGTGTAACTAGAGAACGAGTAAGGCAAATCGAAAAGAAAGCTTTATATAAAATACAAAAGGAACTGCGTAATCGAGGTATCACAAAGTACTCTGACATAAGCATTGAACAAGTAGTATCAGAAGTAATACGAAGCGGGTCACGACCCAAAGAATAACCAAAGGAGGATGTATGAGTAATAACCACAAGAAAGTAATCGAAGAAAACAAATCAGACCCGATCAAATGGGCACAACCACGAACACCTAACCCACATACTGTATACAAACCAACGGCGCACCCGCGCGAACGCGATTTAGAAACCTATCGAAATACCCCAAGCTTGGTAACTGGAGGTCGTGTATGAGAGTTCCATACGATACAGGCAAAGTTAAAATCGGCAGTAACTACAACCCCGACCTGCGCCCAGCTATTGATGCTGATATGGAGCTATTACAAACGGCATTCATAGGGGACATACCAGCCATTAAACGCCAGCGAGCGGCATGGGCTATTTATATTAGTACGGTCATCTTAATCGTATTCGGCGTATTTTTATTTAACTAAGGAAACAAATGTCAAGCAAACCATTCGACCGCATACTGGTCGTGGATTTTGAAACAAGATGGGACAGGGCTAATTACACCCTTTCCAAAATGACTACGGAGGAATACATACGCGATGATAGATTTAAAGCGTTTGGTATTGGCTGGAAAGAATACGGTGGCGAACAGATGCATTGGGTCACTCACGATAATCTGCCTTCATGGGTGGATGACATTGATTGGAGTAGGACGGCGGTGCTTGCGCACAATGCCCAGTTTGATGTGGCGATTCTGTCGTGGATTTATGGGGCGCGTCCTGCTTTTATTTTTGACTCTCTATCTATGGCTCGCGCTCTTAGGGGCGTCGAAGTCGGGAACAGCCTCGCAAAGCTTGCAGAATACTACGAGCTCCCACCAAAAGGCAACGCAGTCTACTCTACCGACGGCTTGGAAGAGCTACCGCTAAACATAGAAGAAGAGCTTGCGGAATACTGTCTTCATGATGTTTACTTATGTGAAGCGGTATTTAATTGTTTGAACGAAGAACTAGAAGGGGGATTCCCAAAGGGTGAGCTAAAGCTTATTGACCTCACACTAAAGATGTTCATCAACCCTGTTCTTGAACTTGATAAGGAGATGTTAGATGAAGCCATTGCTGATGAGCGTGCCAAGCGCGAAGCGATCCTTGAAAAAGTTAACGTTGATGAAACGGCGTTGGCTAGTAACGATCAGTTTGCTGAAGTGCTTGTATCATTGGGGGTATCCCCACCAAGAAAAATTAGCAAAACTACTGGTAAAGAAACTTACGCGTTCGCTAAAACAGACGCCCTCTTCCAAGCGTTGCTTAATTCAAACAATGAGGACATATCGCTTATATGCGAAGCGCGCCTTAAAGTTAAGTCGACACTTGAGCGCACACGAGCGCAGAGGTTCGTGGATATTTCAGAACGAGGTACGCTACCTGTCCCGCTCAATTACTACGGAGCCCACACGGGTCGTTGGTCTGCGTCAAAGGGTTCGGGGCTTAATCTTCAGAACCTCAAGCGGGGCTCTTTCTTACGCAAAGCTATTCAAGCTCCGAAAGGTTATACCCTCGTGGTCTGCGATCTATCCCAAATCGAACCTCGCGTTCTCGCGTATCTCGCGGACTATGATGCCCTCCTTGGTATCTTCTCCTCGGGTAAGGATGCGTATGCGGCGTTCGGTGCGCAGATGTTCGGTATCCCGAACCTCACAAAAGAATCGCACCCTGATCTTCGCCAGTCAGCTAAGTCAGCTCTCTTAGGTTGTGGCTATGGTATGGGTTGGGCTAGCTTTGCGGCTCAGTTATTGACTGGATTCCTTGGCGCTCCACCTACTATGTACGATAAAGCATTCGCTAAACAGCTTGGTGTTACTGGGCAGGACATCGAAAACTTTATTGGTTGGGAAAAGAACCTTGAGAAGATGGCAGAGATACCGCACACCTGCACAAAGGATGAGCTACTGATTCATTGTGTATCAGCCAAAAAGATTATTGATATCTACCGCAACACATCGCAGGATGTTGTTGCTTTTTGGCAGTTGTGTAATGACTCTATCCTATCGTGCTTATCTAGGGGTAATGAATTTGAGTATAAGTGCATTAAGTTTAGGAAAGAGGGTATTGAACTACCTAATGGCTTGGCTATCCGTTACCCCAACCTTGAAGGACACTCTGATAACAAGGGTAGAATCCAATGGCAGTATGGGGGCGACGACAAGAACAAACCTAAGCGGTTATATGGTGGTAAAATTGTAGAAAATATTGTGCAAGCAGTAGCACGATGTGTTATGACGGATGGTATGTTACGAATACAAAAGAAGTATCCGTGTGTATTAACCGTGCATGATGAAGTTGTAGTACTAGTCCCCGAGTCAGAAGCCGAAGAAGCTGAAACTTGGGTACACGCGCAGATGGTAGCAGATCCTAAATATATGTCAGGAATTCCTCTTGACGCTGAGACTGGCTGTGCCAAACGATATGGAGAAGCGAAGTGACCAATAAATATGCAACACCAACAGCAATAACAATCGGTAAGCGCAAGATCAAAGTAGAGTTGTGCGATCAAGTGTTTGTCGGTACTGAAGAATGCCGCGGCGCATTTGATTATGAAGCAGGTCGTATTGCCGTCGCTAAACAAGCGGCAACGCGTCAGCATAATACTTTATGGCATGAGATTGTTCATGCTATTTTGTACGACATGGGTGAGTCCAAGCTTAACCACCGCGAGTCATTCGTTAGTGGGTTTGCCGACCGCCTTGAACAAGCCATACGAACAGCGAAATTCTAATGACACCAATTAAGTGGAGCCATTCAGGGCTCAAAGATTACGAAGGATGCGCACGTCGTTACCATGAAGTCAAGGTACTTAAAAACTACCCCTTCACCGATACCGTCCACACTATCTATGGTAAACAGGTACATGAATCAGCAGAGTTTTATATCAGGGACGGTAAGCAATTACCCCCTGAGCATGAGTTCATGAAGCCTATCTTGGATAGCCTGCTTAAGAAAGAAGGGCGTAAGCTTGCCGAGTATGAGATGGGGGTTAGGGAAGACCTATCCCCTTGTGACTTCAAGGCAGATGATGTTTGGGTACGCGGTATTGCCGATCTACTTATCATTGATGACGATGGCTTAAAGGCTTGGGTCATTGACTATAAGACAGGCAATGACAAGTACCCCGACAAAGACCAGCTAATTTTAATGTCTTTGATGGTGTTTGCCCACTTCCCCCACATACGGCAGGTTAATTCAGCCCTGTTATTTGTGGTAAAAGGTAGCGCAGTTAAGCACAAAATGACCCTAGACGAGGTAGAATTTCATTGGTGGAGGTATAGAGAACGGGTTGCCAAGCTCGCCGCTAGCCACTCCAATGATGTTTGGAATCCGAATAGCACCCCGTTATGTGGTTGGTGCGCAGTAAAGTCGTGCGAGTTTAACACTAAAAGAAGATAGGAAATAATATGCCGCGTTGGGCGACTCCTCAAACTTTCAAACGAAAAAACTGCGCCGTGTGTAAGACAGAGTTTTTGCCTAGATCGGGGGTGCATAAGTTTTGTTCTACGTCTTGTAAAGGCAAGTGGAAGTACATAACTGGAACAGAAAGTACAGAAAACCAGTACAACAAGATAAGTGGTAATTGGAGAAGGTACGCCTCTAGACTTTTGTACTACGGAGGTCGAAAAAGGGATGCACTTAGCGTCGAGATTGTGCTTGCGCAACTAGAAAAACAAAATTTTAAATGCGCGCTTACAGGCAGAGATTTGACCTGCTATCTAGAAAAAGGAAAAGTAACAAAAACTAACGCATCTATTGATAGAATAGTTGCTGGCGGAAGTTATACGGCGGATAATATACAGCTAGTATGTAGAGCAGTAAATGGTTTTAGAAGTAATACCTCAGTTGAGGAGTTCATTGATTGGTGCAAAGCGGTAGCGGAGCACAATAGATAAGGAGTAGTTATGGTTTACAAAAGAGATTTTCGTGCCGAGTACCTAGCGTACGACGGCACAGAAAAAGTAAAAAAGAAACGCGCCCAACGCAATAAAGCAAGACGTATGCTTGAGCGGGAAGGTGTAGTTAGTAAAGGTGACGGCAAGGATGTAGATCATACCAAGCCGTTGAGTAAAGGCGGTAAGACGGTGCGAAGCAACCTCAGAGCAAAGAGTGCTAGCGCCAATAGAAGTTTTCCAAGAAAGTCAGATGGCTCTATCAAATAAGGAGGAATGATGCCAAACGAAGGAGCGGGAACAGAATATAGCTGGTTCTCAGATGATACGGTATTAGTAGTTAAAGAAAAAGACGGTTCATTTACTGCAACACCATTAGAAGGTATTGGTGATGTTAATAGTACTGTTAAAGGTTCGGGTGCTAGATATAACAGCAACAAACCTAACATGAGTTTGATACCCTTGTGGACTTTAGAAGATGAAGCTAGGGTGTGGGACTACGGCACTAAAAAATACAATGCATGGAACTGGGCTAAAGGAATGCCTTGGTCTGTGCCTTATGCTTGTGCTATGCGACACTTAGCTGCGTGGCAACGCGGAGAAGAGATAGATCCTGAGTCAGGTCAACCGCACTTAGCACATGTGATGTGTAATATCCGCATGCTAACTTTGTATGCAAAAACATACCCCGAGGGGGACGACCGCCCACCAAAGGAGTACATGGAATGAGCTTTGAAATCGTGCAGCATGATGGCATGAAAGTTATTCAATGGTTCTTTAATACAGATGAGCTTATTAAAGCAATGCTTAATAACCCGAAGGACAGGTACTGGAGAATAGGGTGAAGCACGACGTACCAACCAACATAGTAGATAGTGGAGCAAGTGATATGAGAGATGGCGGTAAAGGCGACACACCTCGCCCATTAGGTGTACCCATGGAAACGTTTGATAGAAACTTTGAAGCAATCTTTGGGAAGAAAAAACAAACAACATTAAAAGATTACATCGACCAAAAAGAAGAGAGAAACGAAGATGGAAATAATAGAGAACAAGGCTCTAGTATTTAGGACACGCGACCCCGATAAGTACAGCATTATTCCCCGCAGTAAAGTAGTTGGAGAAAATAATGGTGTCTACGAGATGGCAGTGTTTTGGGGTTTAGAAGAAGTAAGAGTATTAAGAAACTTAGGAGTAAAAGATTTAGCATCACCGATAACGGCACGTTATGAATGGCCGGGTCGACACAAACCTTTTGCACACCAAATTGAAACAGCTTCTTTCCTAACGCTTAATCCCAAAGCGTTTGTATTTAATGACCCAGGGACTGGTAAGACGCTGAGCGCTTTATGGGCAGCAGACTACTTAATGCGGCTAAAGAAAGTAAGACGTTGTTTAATTTTGTGCCCGTTGTCAATCATGCATGACGCTTGGATGAGTGGTATATCTAATAGCGTTATTCACAGGTCTGCAATTGTGGCGCACCATTCTCAAGCTAGTCGGCGTATCGAGATGGTTCAGGGTGACTATGAGTTTGTGATTGTTAACTACGACGGATTAAATTTAATCGCTGAAGAAGTTGCACGCGATGGGCGGTTTGACTTGGTCATAGTAGACGAAGCTAACGCTTATAAAAACTCATCAACTAAACGATGGAAGTCGCTTAACAAAATCGTTCGTCCTGATTCACTACTATGGATGATGACTGGTACTCCTTCAGCTCAGTCCCCTATTGATGCGTATGGTTTAGCTAAGCTGGTTAATCCGACTGGCGTTCCTAAGTTTGCCACTGCATGGCGTGACAAGGTGATGAAGAAGCTCACGCAGTTTAAGTGGGTTCCTAAGAGCGGTGCGGCTGAGGCTGTATTTGCGGCATTGCAACCAGCCATTAGGTTTACTAAAGAAGAGTGTACCGACTTACCGCCTGTGCTTACTGAGACTCGCGAGATACCACTAACACCCCAGCAGGTCAAGTACTATAAGCTTCTCAAGGAGCGCATGGTTATGCAGGCTTCGGGTGAAACAATCACGGCAGTTAATGCCGCGGCTGGCGTATCTAAGTTGCTACAAATTTCAGCAGGTGCCGCATATACGGATGCCCATGAGGTTGTTGAATTTGATTGCGCCCCACGACTAAACGTCCTGCTAGAAGTGTTGCAAGAAACCAACAGAAAAGTTATTATTTTTGCACCATTTAGGCACAGCATTGAAACCATCCACGAGTTCCTCCTCAAGCACAATGTGGGCGCAGAGGTTATTCATGGCGATGTGTCGGTTAATAAGCGTACCGATATCTTTAAGCGGTTTCAAACAGAACCAAACCCGCGTATACTAGTAGTTCAACCTCAATCAGCATCTCATGGGGTTACGCTTACAGCCGCGGATACGGTAGTATTTTATGGTCCCGTTATGTCTGTAGAGACTTACCTACAGTGCATTGCTAGAGCAGATCGTATTGGACAGACAGGTACGAATGTTACTGTGATACACTTACAAGGTAGCGATATAGAAAAGCGGATGTTTGCGCAACTAGAGAAGCGTGTAGAAGGTCACGACATTCTGCTCAATCTGTATAAGGAGGAGATTGGCGAAAAATAAAACCCTGTATTGGGTTGTACAACTGTCTGCATTGATGTATAATTATTGACAAAGGAGGAAGTATGTCAGACGAAGCAATTCCGCTAGACAAGCTAGCAAAAATATATCGCAAGATATACGCAAAGACTAACGAGCTAACCACGCAGTATGAAACACAGCTCGAAGAACTTAAAGCACAACAGGAAGAAATCAAGAATGCCATGAAGGATCAGATGGTGGCACTTGGTCTTCAGTCTGTAAAAACAGATGAAGGCACAATCATCCTGTCACAGAAAACACGCTATTACACAGATGACTGGGATTCATTCAAGACGTTTGTGGTAGAGAACGATGCGCTCGATTTGTTTGAGAAGCGCATTGCTCAGAAAAATATGGCGATGTTCTTAGAGGAAAACCCTGGCGTTGTACCTATGGGGTTAAACTCTATGTCCGAAGTTTCAGTATCAGTACGTAAACCAACCAAATAAGGAGAAGTAAATGAATGCACCACTAACACCCGAAGAGCAAGCCGTACAACAAGCGGCTCGGAATATTATGCTCGAACTTGACCTACGCAGAATGGCATTAGATACCGCCGCAAAAAGCATGTACGAAGGTAGCGCCTTTGAGGTTACAGAAACAGCAGCAGTATTCTTACAATTTTTACAAACAGGTGCGGCAGTTGCCAAACCAACTAGTACAGGAGCAGTAACAAATGAGTAAAGAACTCACAGCATTTAACCCCTCACAACTTCCATCATTTGCTAAAAATGTAGAACTGTCTGACCTCGCCAAGAGTTTGGCTGGTGGTGGCGGTGGTGGTAACGGCAAGCGTATTTCCATTAAAGGCGGTGTATTCCGTTTATTAGCGGGTAGCGAAGAAGTAGCTTCGATTGATGATCGCCATCTTGATGTAGTTGTTGTTCAAGCTGCACCTAAGATCAGCCGTACATTTTATGCGGGCACATACGAAGAAGGCGCTAGCAAAGGACCTGAGTGCTGGTCAGCAGATGGTGAAACACCTGATAGTTCAGTTAAAGAACCACAAGCTAGCAACTGCGCATCATGCCCACAGAATGCCGCTGGGTCTGGTCAAGGTAATTCACGCGCATGCCGTTTCAGTCAGCGCTTAGCAGTTGTATTGGCTAACGATGTAGGCGGCGATATTATGCAGTTAACTCTATCTGCCACATCAATCTTCGGTAAAGAAGAAGGTGACAAGCGTCCGCTACAGGCGTATGCTAGATTCCTAGCCGCTCAAAGCATCAGCCCTGAGACTGTTGTTACTCGTTTGCGTTTCGACACTAAAGCTGCTGTGCCTAAGTTATTTTTCCAACCAATGCGCTGGTTATCCGAAGACGAGTATGAAACAGTTAAGGAAAAGAGCGAGTCTACTGAAGCTAAGCAAGCAGTTGTTATGAGCTTTGGTAGCGGTATCGGTAAGAAAGCAAAAGCAGCTCCAGCATTAGCGGCGCCAAAGGAAGAAGCCGAGTCATTCGATGAGCCTGAGAAGCGTAAGGTAACCCCTAAACCATCAGCGGTTCCAAAGAAAAAGACTGGCGACTTAGCTTCTGTTGTTGATGAGTGGGATACTGACGATGAGTAAGCTTGCTCTAGCCCTAGGGCTATTCTTGGCGGCATCCATTGTTTATGCTGGATGTATGACAAACACTAATATGCAAACAGGACGAATCTGTACTATTTGCTGTGATGGGTCTGGTAACTGTTTTACGACCTGTTCAGGATAAAGTTTAGGGGAGGCTGACACTATTCAGCTCAAGTACTCGAGGACGAACGACTAAAAAGACTGTCTCCCCACCCACAACAAAGAAAAGAAAATGGCTTACTCAGAAACAATACGACAGTCCACCGCCAAGGCGGAAAAGACCCTAGGCAATCAGCTAGGTCGATGGGCTATTAAATTGAATTTTCCTGTGATTCAGATTTCGCAGTACACAGGAGCAACAAGACAGACGGTTTATAACTGGTTCTCAGGAACCGAAGTTACTCCATCATATAGAACAAGCGTAACCAATCTGTTGCGCATATTACAAACAAGCAGCACCGTTGAAGAGGCAATGAAAAAATGCAATCAGAAAAAATAAACGAAGCAGTGATTTCCCCACAAGCATTAACCGATAAAGAACTGATTAGCTTTGCAGAACGCTACCTTGATACTGGCATGCCGTTAAGTTTTCAGAAGGAACTTTTAAAAAGATTCGACAGACGCATTAACGGTTAACCCAAGGAGCATCATATGAAGTCGCAGGAATTCCTAGCGACTGTGCTTCCGTCTTCGGGTAAGTATTGCGCCTGCGAACTAAGCACAGCAAAAAAAGAACACGTATTTGTTGATACGATTGATGAACTGTATAGCAACGCTGCACACTTTAGCGGTGAAGGGCTTAATGCTTTTTATGCGCTAGCATCATTTAACACAAGCGGCAAGCGTTTAGCTACAAACGCAGTAAAAATAAAATCTTTATTCTTGGATATTGATTGCGGAGAAGGAAAGGATTATCCTAATAAACAGGCGGCAGCAGCGGCACTGGGGACATTTTTGTCTGAAACTTCGTTAGATAGCCTCGGAACCCCATACGTCGTATCTAGTGGCGGTGGACTGCACGTATACTGGCCGTTCACAGAAGAAGTAGATATAGCTACATGGAAACCAGTAGCAGAGAACCTCAAGCGCTTATGTAAGAAAGAGGGCTTGAATATTGACGCTATGGTTACTGGCGATGCCGCTCGGGTATTACGCGTTCCTGATACACAGAACTACAAGCAAGAAAAGCCACGGGCTGTATCTATTAAGGTGGTTGGTACAACCTTTGAGTTTGAGGCATTAGCTACGGTCATCAAAGAAAAAGTCGGGGAAGATTCCCATGAGCTGCTTCCAAAATTTGACCTTCCTGGAAAACGTCCAGACTTAAAAGGCACGGCATCAAACGTCAAGATGGTAGAGAACAGTATTACGTTTTTCAAAAATCTTGCACCTAAATGTAAGCAGATTAATCATTACATAGAACACGCTAAAGATGACGGCATGGAACCTTTGTGGCGGGGTATCCTCAGCATAGCTAAGTACTGCGAAGATGGTGAGGAAGAAGGTCAAGCTTTATCCGCCATGCATCCCTACGATATGGATCGCCACAACACCAAGTGGAACCAAATCAAAGGACCATACAGTTGCTTGAAGCTTGACGAGGCAAATCCAGGGGTCTGTAAAGGTTGCCCACACTTTGGAAAGATTACTAATCCGCTAGCTTTAGGTCGTGAGATCAAGGTCGATAACAAGCCAAAAGAAATCATTGTTGAAACTAAAGCGGCTACTGATACTAAACCAGCCGAGCAGATAATGATTACGCGCCCAATTCCGCCACGCGGATTTAGCTATGGGGCAAATGGCGGGATATTTATCGACAAGGTAGTTGAGGAAGAAGGTGGCGAGAAGGTTAAGAAGCAGGTAATGATTTTGCCTTACGACTTGTTCGTTGTTGACATCCTAAATAACGGCGATGAGCATCTTATCCACATGGTAGTATGCCGCCCAAACGGTACTTCGGATATCATCATGCCGCAAAAATCGGCAGTAAGTAAGGACGAAACGGTAAAGATGCTAGCTAGCCACAATATTATTGCGGTATACGGCAAGGGCAACGACGTTCACTTATATGAGTACATCCGCGGTTGTGTGGAATATGCCAGCTCTAACAAGGTAGCGGTTAAGGTTCCTCATAGTTGTGGTTGGCAAGAAGACAACTCATTTGTGTATGACAGCACTATCTTCTCCCCTGATGGCAAGGAGCTTTATGTTCCAACCCCAGGAATGGCTAACGTCAACTACGCTACTAAACCAATGGGCACCATTGAGGAATGGAAGAAAGTCCTTAATATGTACATTGCCAAGGAGCTATGGGAGATTGTAACCATGGGTATGGTAGGTCCTGCTTCGATTCTGATGCACTTCTCGGGCTTTAGGGGCGTTGTTTATCACCTTGGGTCTTCGGGCTCAGGTCGTGGTAAGTCGCTTGCCCTAGCCCTTGCAGCTAGTTTTTGGGGTCATCCAGAGCTCTACAGGGTTACGCAATCGACTTCAGCAGTAGCTGCACAGCAAAGACAGGGTCTATTAAACAGCCTACCGCTTGTAATGGACGAGATTACCAACAAGAACCGCGAGTCATTTGAGTGGCTGCCCCAGTTCTTACTAGACTTAACTCAGGGTAAGGGCAAGGAGCGCATGGAACAAGGCGCCAATAAGGAGCGGTTAAATACTACTGTGTGGAACTTGATGGTGTTGTTTTCAAGCAACACTCACATTTATGACTTCTTATCAGGGGGGCGTAAGCACACATCCCAAGCTGAGATGCTTCGTATGTTAGAAGTTAAACCAGCCAAGGAAGTTCAATGGGCATCCTCAACTGAGAGCAGTACGGTAGATATTCTGAAATCAAATTACGGTGTCGTAGGTCGTGAATTGATTCGCTGGATTGTCCGCAATAGAGAAACAGCGGTACAGGTGTACAACGAGACCCGCGAGAAATTAAAAGCGGAATTTAATTCATCAGATGACGAGCGTTATTGGACTGCTGGTAATGCCGCCATCGTAGCTATAGTGATCCTTATGGGTAAAAAATACGCAAACATTATTGATGTACCTATCCGTCCAATTATTGAGACGCTTCGTGGAATGGTTAACGAGGCTAGAGCGGCTGTGCGAGGCAATCGCCGTACCGCTGAGGATGTTCTTAACGCTTACACCCGTGAGTGCTACGGTAAGTTTGTGGTTGTTAAAGCCATTGACGGAATTACCAAAGCTACCCTAGGTGGGCATAACGAGATTGACCAGTCGCTAACTAGGTCGGATGTGGCTGGAAGGGTTGAGCATGAGATGACCCCAGGGCATGTTGACTACTACATTGAAGAACAGCTTCTTAAACAGCATTGTTCTACTATGAGTTACGGTTACTCCGACTTAAAGAAAGAGCTCGAATCATTGCCTAATTACAAGATTGGGTACATGCGCAAAGATATGCTGGCTAAGACTAGAGGTCCGTCAATGCGAGTTAACGTAATTAGAATCACACGCCCATTGGTGATAAGTGAGGAAGATTAAGGTGCACTATCCGTGGTTAGAAGTCCCCGCTAAAGGGGGCTTCTTTGTTCCCACATTGAAGTTTGAGGAGGTAAGGGTAAACGGTTTAAAAGCCGCCCTTTACCACCGAGTACAAGCCAAGGCAGAGATAGGGCGCAAGAACGGCAAGATAGGCGTGTGGTTTACTCGCCTACGCTAGCCCTAAAGTCTTTTGCTAAATCAATCTTATCTTGTTTAACGAGGTCTAGTTCTTTTCTCTTTTGCGCTGGTGTCAGAGTTCTGTCGCCCCGTACTTCACGCTCACGTTTATTTAGTTCGCCCATTTGCTGTTTAAATGCACCCGCTGCAGATGTAGCATCAATCTCTCTAGAATACTTTTGATAAAACTTATCAGCTTTATCTGGATCTTCTGCTTCAAGACCTGTGTACGTATTATGTAGCTGCTCAATATTAACCATAGAATTGTAGGCTTTATTAATTAGACCTGCACCATCCGATGGTTGGAAAAAGCCGCCAAGTACAGGCAATTCATGCGCTGTCATCTCTGGGCCTGCGGTACTACGTAATACTGGATTGAACATAGACATCAAGGCAATACCAAGACTGCTTGTATAGCTTTGGATAAAGTGGTCTAACTGAACTGGAGAAACACCTAAGTACTGGCCAACAAGTTTTGATACTTCAGTCGTATTAGCGTGAGAACGGTATCCCGCTTGTTGGGTTTTATCACGAGTACTTTCAATAGGGGATAGGCTATACAAATCTGTGTTTGTCAACGCTTCAACTACAGGCTTAACACCTTGCGGCAAAAATGCTGTAGATACACCTGGAATGTTTCCAATTACTTGTTTAGCAAACGCAGGTAATACGTCTTTTGTTTTAGCGTCTGTTGCGGCTAAGTTGTATACAGCTTCAGGAAGCGCCTTAAAGATTACGCCAGATTCAAATGGAATTGGTACGCGAACTGGATCTTTTGCGCCAGGAATTGGAATAAACCAATAGTTAAGTTTGTCTTCATCAGTAGCATTTTTGTACGCTGTATTATTTTGCATAAGGGCTGTGTACAGCAAAGACATACCAGCTACTACCGCACCTCGCTTAAGCAATGTGTTCTTAACATTAAGCTTATCTTCAAACAAAGACTTGCCCAAACCAGCGCGCGCCAATGTGTTAAGACCTTGAATCTGTGCGTTAAAGAAAGGAATCATGACGCTAAGTGCCCGCACGCTAGGTGAGTAGCCGTGCTTGGTAAAGTTTTGGGATTCTAGCGTAGCTAAGGAAGCCTCCATTGGAGTCATACCTTTTTTAATGAAACCGTTATAGAGAGTTAAACGGGCTGACTCATCAGCTACAATAGCCAGTCTATCTGCTTTAGCCCAAAGTTTTTCCCACCCTGATTGACCACGAGCAATTTGCTGTGAGATAGTGCGCATGTCAGACATAGTACCAGCGTACACATGGCCGCCAATAATTCCTTGTTCTTGGAGCATACGAACCTCAGGAGAAGAACCTTCCCAACTCTTTTTAATGTTTCCGATAACGTCCACGATTGGGCGTACATCAGCGCCAGTTTTTATCCAGCTATCAATAGATTCTTTAAATGCTACACGAGCTGAGTATGCTGGGAATCTAGTTACGGCTTTACGCAATAGATTAGCTGGGCCTTGTAAGAAACTAATAGCAGACGGAAGAGTCATTGAAACACCTTCCATACCACGAACAATCATATCGCCCGGAATGTCACCAAATAAAGACTCAGACTGACGGCTAATTTCTGCTCGGTCACGAAGCTTCTTATACTCTTCAGTATTGGCCTTACCTTCTTTACGCATTTTATCAAGGCGGTCTTCAAGCTGGGTAGACAAGCCTGAAGTTTGGATTACGGCATGTTTCTCTTCGCCTTTATCGTAAAAACGAACTGTACTAGGAGAAGCAGGGCCGTTGCCATCGTGTACTTCAGCAATACCAAGAGTGCGAAGGGTGTGTGCTGTATTTTTTGTAGCTACGTTACTCATAGCCATGTCAGTCAGCATGTAGGTATTTTGGAGAGAGCTTACTTCAAAGTTAATGATTGACTTATCGCCACCAAGCAGTTCTTTTAAATACTGTTGGTTTTTAATATCGCCAATACGAATGTGGTTTTCTTCATCCCACACAGAACCGTCTGCCCGCTCACGATAGTAAGGTACATAATCACCCTGCTTTAGCTTATCAACTAGCTCTTTAGAAAGGCGCCCAGTTTGAACAGCAAGATCCAATAACCCATTGTTATATTCACGATACATCTTACGGGCTTCTTGGAAATGTGGGTTAGAACGGCCAAATTTTAGTATTTCATCTAGTTGCTTTTGGGTAACTTTACCAGCCAAGTTTAATTTTTCTAAACCGTCTGGAGTAGATGCCGCACGTTCAGCCGCTAAGTACAAGCCAAATTGTTCATTGGCAGCTTCCGCATTACCAATTTCTAAAGCGGCTTTCCCTATTGTTTCAAAAATATCTTTAAGCCCCGATTTTTTAGCGCTCTTATACTGATACTCGCCGTACTCATTCTTTTCTAACTTAACCGGACCGTGCGTAGCTATTTCAGAAACCATGTTATTGCGCTGGTCATATAAACGGTTATACGACATCATCTGTACAGCTTGTAGCTTGTCGCTCATATTGCGAGCTATGTATTCTAAACCAGCAAAACGGTCAACAAAACGGTGCATCAAACTTGCACCAAGAACACCACCTTTAATTCTGTCGGTAAAAGGTTTTTCTTGGGCAATAGTATCTTTGGCGTATGTTTGTAGCGCTGGATCAAAACTAGCTTTATACACAGGCTTGCTAGCAAAAGACACTTCTCCGTTTTCTAGTCTGGAGGCAATAGGCCGCGAAGCATCAAAGTCTTTTCTAGCATCACGAAGCAATTTGTAAATATCGGAAGTACTGATATCTAAATCCAAGCCCATCTTGCGCAATCCTGCACGAACCAAACCAACCATAGCTTTAATAAACTCATTGGCTTTTTCAACAAAACTCTTAGACGGCCTTGCTTCTTCAGTATAGGCTATCATTTCCTTAACGGCAGCTGTCATAGCTTCCGCTTCAGTTTTACCAGAATTAATTGCAGCAGCATGGGCGCGTTCAACTTCTTCACTAACGCCTAATTTTTCAGCAAGACCGAACACTCCGCCTTCTTGCTTAGCCACTTTATTAACTAGAGCTTTAACACCCTCGTCACCAAGCACGCCTTCAACACCTAAGTGGCCGGTAATCTCGTGGGCCATGGTTTTCTTAAGGTCAGTTGCATCAGCATGGTTCTTAGTAATAACAAAGACTGTTCCGTCTGGCAGAACACCACCGCGAACTTCATCTGGGTTATGCCCTGTAGCTTCAATAATTGAGCGCAATGTAGGCGTGGCTTCTTTAACTACCAGTAAACGTAGGCCTTTTGGCTTAGCTACTTTATTAATAATAGACTTAGCTTCTGCGTGGTCAATACCTTCTCCGCCATGCGCTTTATCTGTACGAGCTTCCCAGTCATTAGAATTTAGACCGCTAAATAGATCACCAAAATCTTTTGCATCTAATCCAGAACGGCTTAACTCATCAGACTTATCAACACCTTCAAAAAGTTTTTCAACGGCTTCTTCATTTTTAGCGCGTTGTTCTGGCGTAAGTTCTTTCTTGGTGCCCCGTTCAAACATTTTTACAGGATGTACTGTACGTGCAGCAGGTCCTTTAGCTCTTTCAGACTGTTTAGGCTCAACTTCAACTTTAGCTACAAGGTTTTCTTTTCTGTCTTTAAGAACTGCTATTTCATTCTTGTACTTAGTTACTGCTTCTTCAGCAGTCAAAGGCTTGGCTTTAGTAGCTTTAAGTTTATCTGTTATCTCTTGGCCTTGAGCTACTAATTTTTCACGAACAGTAGGTATGCGTTTGTCCGCTTTTTCAAATTTATCTTTTAGCCTATTACGTTCTTGCGCTAATTGACGACGTTTTTCACCAGCTTCTTTTTTAGCTTCAGCCAAGCGTTCAGCTTTTGCTTCTGGTGTATTTACGTTCTTAATTTTTTCTTCAAGTGTTTTAATTTGAGAATCAATCTCGGCTTTTTGTTTCTTGACCCGTTCCTCAGCACCTTGTAAATTAGCTTCAGCAATAGCTTCATTGCGCGCTTTTCTACGCTTAGCGTAGTCAATATCTTTTTCGCGTTGTTTTTCAAGGGAAAGTCTATCTGACGCAGTTTTTTCTTCTACAGTTTGAGTCGGTTTAACTGCCTCTTTGATTGCAGCTTCTTTTTCTTCAATGTCAGCTTTAATCTTATCGCGGTTTTTACCTTTAGCTGTTTTAAGTTTAGCTTGTAAATCAGCCAACTCCCCACGCAAATTGACCACATTACCAGACACTTTAGTACCAGGAAGTCCAAGGCCCTCTAACAAACGCTGGTCATTTTCACGAGTTTGTTTGGCGTTATCTTCTATAGACTTTAATAGCTCAGCTTCTTGAACACGAATATTGGTTTTAGCTTGAGCAATTTGTCGTTCTAGCTGAGCCTGAGGTGTTTTTTCATATTGGCGCTCTAGCCCGCGCAATATAGCCCGCTCAGTATTAATACTGGCTTCTTTAAGTTTGCGAGAGCGAGCGTGAAGCGCGTCAATCTCATCAAGACGTGTTTTTAATTCTTTATTTACTGCTTTAATTTGTTTGTCGAGTTCAAACTTAGCTTCGCTATAGTGGCGTGATTTACCTTCTTCTTTTTCCCGTTTGGCCGTAAGTTTTTCTAAACTCTTAGTAACTTTGCTACGAGCATTCCACAGACCAGTAGCTTCTTCGTTAATGTTCTTAATTAACTTATCCGCATTTGCCACGTCTTCAATAAATGATTTCTGGATTTCAATTTGTTTGCGTAGCTCAGCTGTAGACTCTGTTGTTGTTTCCAGTTTTTCAGCGGCGCGCTTTTCAGCCGCAACTTTAGTTTCTGCAACACGTTTTTCTAGCGCATCTAATTCTGCTGCAGCTTTTTCTTTTGCCGCTTTAAGTTTTTTACCCTGCGCTTCTACAAGGCGCATGAAGTTAGCTGTTGTAGCTCTTACTGTAGCAATAGGTTCTAACTTAGCAGCAGGCTGTTTTTCTTTAGCCTTTTCTAGCTCTTTCATTAGCTCAATGCCTTTAGCTTGAGCAGCAAACGCACGTTTTAAATCTGGAAGCTTCTTAGCATTCTCTTCAGCAATAATTGCTTTTTGTTCTTCGATCGCACTTTCAATGCGCTCAATGTTAGCCGCCTGAACTTTCTCTTGGTTTTCTTTTCCAAATAGTTCTTGCTGATCAATCGGATACTGCTTTTCTTTTTCAGCCTTAGCACGAGCAGCTAATTCTTCAGCGGTAGCCAGGTTACCAATATTTGATACGTCAGGCGCTTTGGCTTTGCGGTCTTCCTCAGCCATACGCTGCGCTTCTTCTGTGCGCAACTCTTTAACCAGTTTGCCAATCTTCTCTTGTGCTTTAGCAATTTTAGCTTGGTCAGGATTCTCACTACTGCGTTCTTCAGCAATAATGCTTTCTTGGTATTTAATTTCAGCTGAACGCTCATCTGCACCGTTAAACTGTTTTCTAAGTTCTGGTTTGTAGGCAGTAATTGGGTTCTTAATAGCTACAGCATCGTGCGTTACATTTGCAATATGCTCTGCGATAACCGCTTGTGCGGCTTCTGGAGATGCAATCTCCCCTGTAGCTAGGCGCTTCATATCGCCTACAGCTTCCATGAACTGGGCTTTAACTTCTTTTACCTGTTGTTCATTTAGCGGCAAGCTACCCGCAGCCTGGCGGTGTGTTGCTACTTCATCCATTAAAGAGTCAGAAAAAGCTTTTTCAGCTTTTAACATTCTGTTTTCTAATACGCTCTTAGTTACTTTTGCACGTTTAGTTTGGCCGCCAATATACTCTCGGTTAGCCAAAGCATTTAAAGAATCTAAAAAAGTTTCTAAGTGCCCACGTTGTTCACGGCGCACGCCATTAAGAAGCTCATGGTATTTACGAATTCTTTCTGGAATTTGCTTGCCAACTGGAAGGTCAATATCTTTATCTAAATTCTGAATACGTTCAGCCAGATTACGCATCTGGCCAATAACTTCCATAACTTCGCCACGGTTTGCACCAGCTTGGTTACGTTTTCCGCGAGCCATATCTAACTTGCGTTTTAGTCCCATTAGAGCGCCACGTAATGTAAGGTTATCCCCAACATGGCGTTTTAATGTAGCTAATCTACCCATTACTTCTGGGCGCATTTCACTTGTAGGGAAAGCGTTTGCTATCGCTGCTGTTGTTTGTTTGCTTGCACCTTCGCTTAAATTTTGAGCATTAAGGGCATCTTGGCGTCTCTTGATATCCGCCAGTAATTGGTCACGTTCAACTTGTACTGCTGCAAGTTTTTGTCCTGCAGGGGTAAGCTCACCATCTTTTTCCAGCGCTTGCTTTTTACCAGCAGCGGCTTTCATCTGGTCATCTAAGGCCTTAGCGCGATTCTCCATATCACGGATTTCACGGGCTTCAGTTATAGGATCGACTCTATTAATTGCCTGTTCTTTAGAAGGCTCTGCCTCTGTTCTAGCTTTTGGCTTAGCAGCTTCTACTGCCGCAGCACTTTGCTCCAACAGTTTTTTAAGCTGAATGGCGCCTTGAATATCATTGCTGCTATTGGCTTTTTGGAACAAATCTTCCAACATGCTATGACGTTGAACAGTTTGGTCGTAGTTTGCTTGTTGTGCTTTCTGGGCAGCAATATCTTCTTCGGTAGCAGGGGCAGTTTCTTCTCCCAAGTACTTTTTCTGTGTAAGTTCTTCAGCCTGTTTAGCTGCGCTAGCGGCTTGGTCTTCTTTTGCACCAGCTTCAAAATCAAAGGTGCCTTGAGTTTCTTTAACACCACCAAGCTCGTCCAGTTTTTTCTGAGCAGTTTCAATTTTAGCGGTAAGAGCATCTAACCGTTCTTTGTCAAACTGCCCATTAGTAAAGTTAAGACTTTGGAATTCAGATTTAGCGGTTTTAATTTGCTTTTCTAAAGCAGCGCGTTGTTGTACGTCTGTCTTTTCTGCAGGCCCAAGAGCTTCCAACTGTTTATTAGTTGTTTCTAAAATACCAGATAACTGAGCGTGCCTAGCAGATAAATCTTTATATTTAGCAATATCGCCTTTTTCAATCGCAGTATTTAAATGGCCTTCCACTGTTTCAATTGTTTGCTTAAGAGCTGGGATGCTATTTTCTAGCATCTGTCTGTGGCTTGCCATTTCATCGGCAGCTTGTTCTTTTTCTGCTACTGTACGCTGGTCACGAGAAACACCGCTAACTCCTGGCTGTTCTTGCTCAGGAACTTCCATACCAAGTAAATCACCAGTCTGGCGTTGAGACTGTTCAAACTGTAACTGTTGTTGTCTGTCAGCTAAACGTATGGCTTCAGCTTCATCAAGCGCTTGTTGTTTCTTACGTTCTGTTTCTGCAAATTGTGCTGCACCGGCTTCGATAGCTTTTGTTTCAGCTTTACGTTTTGGAAGACCGTGCAATGCCCCAAATATAGGAGACAATTCTGCCGCGCCTATGGCGCTTTCTTTATAAGACTGCAATGCTTCAGGGCTTAGTAAGTCTTCTCCAGCTGCAGCACGACGAGCAGCTTCAGTACCAACCATCATGCCAGTACCAGCAATGGCGTTAGAGCCTGTTTCTGTTAAGAAGTTTCTTGTAGTTCCGCTAAGCTTAGATAAGGCGTCAGTTTTACTTAATGTACCAGCAGCTACTTGTTCACCTAGAGTAGCGGCTTCTTTACCTAAAATACCGCGAACAGCCTTAGGGATAGCACCCATGCCAGGCAAACCAAATCCGGCAAAGGTAGCTTGAAGAAGACCCGCCGCAACTGCTTTAGGAAGATCCTCAGGTTTACCTTTTTCTTTTTGGTACTCTAAGTTTTCACCAATTTCAGCAGGCAAATCAGAAACGGATGTAGCAAGAGCTTGAGCAGCTGCACGACCAGTTAATCCAGCAACTAAAGAAGCGCCAGCAACTTCAGGAGCAGCTACAGCTGCAAGAGCTCCAGCACCAGCACCAATGGCGGTAGGTGCAGCATAACGACCAACAATACCACCAACTGGTTCGCTAACATATTTACGAAATGCGGCCCCTGCTCCTGGCAGTAACCCTTCTTTCATAGCCGCGCCTACATCTTCTGACGTAGTAGGAATAAAACTATCTTGAGCGCCTTTGGCTTTATCTTGTTCAGCCCAGGCTTTGAGCGTGTCACTATTTAATAAAGAACCGAGGCCTGCTTCTGTAGCTACCTTAGCTTGATTCCAACCTTGACTTACTGCAGAGCCAAAACCTTGACGTTCTTCACGTTCAGCCTTGGATAGAAAAGCTTCTGGAAATGCTTGCTGGGCTTTTGCATACGCTTCATGGGGTTCCATTCCTTTAGGGACTTCAAGATAAGAGCCGTTCGGTAGCTGTACGTATGCCATATGTTCTTCACAAAATGTGTTAAATTAAATTTTAAACTCCAAGCAGGCGTTAGCTTGGTAACTGCAGGGTTGGTGCGCCTTGTGGTATTGTACCAGTAACGGTTAACGGTGGTACGCCTGTATTCATATACTGACGGTATTTTAAAGCGTCTGTAACCCCCAAAGCAGCTAGCTGGCGTTTCATAGCCGGATCTTTAATAGCGTTAAAGTCTTTTGCTGCCTGGTCTAAACTAAGCTCATTAGCATTTTTACCTTTACCGCTAGCGGCATAGCTAGCCATAGCTCCGTAATACGGCGCCATCATAGCGTTCTTTTCATGCTCAACTGCCAATGATCCAGTCTTGTACATAAGATCAGTATTAGCCTGTTCGTACTTAATAGCCGCTTCAATATTACCTTGGGCACGAAGTTCTGCCGCTTTAGCTTTATTAAACTGAAATTGCTCACGGTTGTTATCAAGCTCACGAACTACTTTGTAGCTATTTTGTAGCGATGGCAATCCTGCTTCAAGGCCTTCACCGCCAGCAGCACCAAGTGGCCCTACGTGCTGCATAATTCTTGCTCCCATAGACATTAGCATACCGCTTAAACCTTGGTTTTTAGCTTCAGCAATCTTATCAGCGTGCTGTTTATCCGTATCACCTAAACCAGCAAAAGGGTCTGGGCGGTTCATAAAATCTTTGTAAGCAGCTGCAATTCCTGAATCTTGCATTGGATTAGGCTGCGCTGGAGCTGGAGCTTGTCCCGGCTTTTTAATTGGGTTATTGGCATTTTTTGCGTTAATAACCGCTTGCTCTTCAGGTGTAATAGTGCCAGCAGGGGCAACGCCAGCCGCTAAGTCGGCTTGGGTAGGCGTAGAGTTTATTGTTGGAGGTAAATTAGGCTGCGATGGAGCAGGCGCTGGTAAAGTGCCTTTAGGGATATTACCTGTCATTGCAGCTTGCGCATCGGCCGGGTTAGTTTGTGCAGCAATTTGAGACCAAGGTTTATTTTGTTCTTGGAGCCAACTACCAACAGAACCAGGAATGCTTTTAATTTTATCCAATAGTGCTTGGTCAAACTTGCGACCAGACGGTATAGATTTATTCTCGTATGTATTTGGATCAATATCACCTTCTGGAGAAGGAACCAACCCCGTATCTTTAAACGCAACAATACCACCACCAGCCATCATCTTTTCTTCGCCCATGCCTTGCATATTTTCTGCGGGGAGGGCAGCTAAGCCAGCATGCTCTGCGTATTCCGCTGGTAAATCTTTAGCTAGCATCTGGTCTTTAACTGTAGGCTGTTTAGCGCCTTGTTGTGCTTGTTGACCTTGGGCAGCTTGGTGTAACTTGTCGCGTTGTTGTTTAGCCGCCATTGCAACGGCCATAGGCAAAGACTGATCTTTACCCTGCATAATAGCCAAAAGACGTTGATCAGGGAAGATGCGCGGATCAAGCGCCATCTTATACATTTGGTCCATACCGAGCATTATGCAGCCCTCCCAACTAAATCATAATTAACGGCTTTGTATCCGTTGTCCATAATAAATACCGCTTCAGGAATAATCTGCTCAACTTCTTGTGCCATATAACCAATAAACTTACCATGGCCGCACAGCTCGTGATCCTTAAACTCTGGTTTGTATTCAAATTCGTAAATACCCAAACCGTTGTCAGCTTTCCATAACAACACAATATTTTCTTTCAGGTTAATATCTGAACCAGCTGCAGCGCCACCACCAAATGCATTGTATGCGCCAAGTCCTGCAATGCCCAAACCAGTAACTTGATTTAGTGTGCTAGGCGCTGCTTGATATGTAGCAGTAGTTGTTTGCTGCGTCGGTAAACCGCGCAACATAGAATTCATAAACGAAAGCTGTTGTTCTGGGTACTGCTGGGCAGTAGCGTAATTCTGAATAGCTTGGTTAAGAATATTTTGTTGTTGTGTTTGCTGTTGCTGACCGGCTTGGCTCTGCGTTGCAATAACATTTTGCTGCGCACCTAATTGCTGACCACCAATTCCAGCCAGCTGATTACCCATAGCACCGTATTGACCCAGGCCTTGCATAGCGGCTTGTTGTCCAGCTAAACCTTGAGCGGAAACTGTATTCATCTGGTTCTGCGCAGCGCCATATGCATTTTGATATGCATTTCCTACCAATTGGTTCTGTGCCAACATTTGGTTTTGTTGATTTAAACCCTGCATTAATGCATTACGTGAACCGCCGAAAGCTCCAGCTTGGGTAGCAGCACCTTGTTGAGAAGCACCTTGCATACCATACTGCTGATTTAAAAGTTGCATTGATGGCGCTAACGCATTCTGGATGTACGGATTCATGTACGAACCAACTGCATTTGGGTTTGTTGATGCTTGTGCTAGGTTACTGCCTGTTTGTGCTTCTTGCCCAGCTAAACCTAAAGAACCTAGACCAGCCATACCAGTCATCTGAGTTGCTGCGCCGTACTGACCCGGTACTTGTAAGTTAGCAGCTTGCTGTTGAGCTGCTTGCTGCATTGGAGAAAAACCAGCGACATAGTCTGCTGGATTTGAACTATATGGTACGTACGGTTTAACGCCAGTAATATCTACTTGACCTGTGTCAGGATTTGTTTGTGTATTAAATAACTGTTGCTGAGTAGCGCCAAGCATCGTCTCCGCATAAGGTTGCAGATAGTCAGGGATGTTTGTGTTTTGAACAGTAGTTTGCGTAGGAGCAGCTGGAGCTGGCGCAGATGAACCGCCACCTTCAAGAGTCATACCACCAGCACCAAAACCACGACCCATGCGTGGCGAGAAAGCCTTTTCAGGCAACATTGAATCTAGTGTATATCTCATATTTTTGTCTCTACAATTCTGTAACGCTCTTCAAATCCATAACGGCTCCACAACCGGGCTATTGCTTCTCTTGCTGCACCCTGTATTTTAGTGGCACCATTAGCCTTTAGTAAATCTTTAAACTGCTTAAATGTATCTTGGTTAGAAATTAACCGACCACCAATAAATGTAACAAAAGCCACACGATCATTAGGATAATTACTAAAGCTAATCGTGGCCGCTCCTTTAATCGAACCATCTTCAGTTGATGCCACCACCAAAAGCCATTGGCCCGACGCAAGGTAAACTCTGACTTGATCCAGCGTGTAATCATCACCACCATATTGCACAGCATCTGCAATATACTTTTCAACCAAAGGCCAAGCTTGATTAACATATTGAATAGGAACATGGCGAATTAAGAGGCTCATGCTGGCATGTACTTGTCAGCTGTAATTGCAGGAGCTTGTTTAGCTTTACCAGTTCTGGCCTTTCTTACTTTGTCCATCATAGCGTATAGTTTTTTAGCACCAGCGTCAGAAGAGCCATTCCCAAGATGAGAGACAACATCCGCAGGCACAACAAACTCGTTGTCAGCCAACCTCGCTGGTTGTTTACCGCTAATAGTAGCAGGGATGCTATCAGACATACCATCGCCAGGACCTTTAAGCATACGTCCGCCATCAGAGTAACCTCCCAAATTAGCAATACCTCCACCAGCATAGTTTGCGTTAGGGGTGCCGCGTAGTTTATTCAAAGCCAACATAGCATTATAGTCACCGCTTTGGGCTTTGGAAGCCACCGCTGTTGGGTCTGACTGGTACTGGCTTTTGTAGTTATCAATGGCGTCGCGCGCATTCATCAAGTCTATTAAAGCATCTTTACCAGTACCGCCTGCAGCCATATTAGCGGTCATCTCACCCGTTAGTGGATTTGTTTTAGGCTCGTATAAAGCGGCTGTCTGTTGCGCCGAAGTTGGCATTTGTGTTGGAGTAGCGTAAGCTGGACTTACTTGTTGGCTTTGGGGATACATCCCACCGCCCATAAAATCAATAGGCTCAGAATTTGGGTCCATTAAACCACCGCTGGCGTAGCCAGGCGGACGTGCATATCCACTATAGTCAGCTTGGTATAGGGGGTTTGGGGGCTGTACCACATCAGGGCGGTAGTTAGCTGGATCATAATGGAACTTAGCTAGATTGCCACCAGTGTAAGGAGTAGCTGCGGCTGCTGTACCACCATATCTCTTATTATCTTGAGCCATTAAAGCGCTCAAACCTAAACCACCTAAAGCAGCTTTAGTGCCAAAACCCATAGGAGCAGTGCCAGTACCAGCGGCACCAAGTACTGAATTTGCTGGGACGCTATTAAAAGCACCAGAGTAGGCTTGACCATATGTAGCTGCTTGCTCGGCCGTCATCGTACCGTTTGCTACCGCTTGGCTAATCATTTGAGGGGTGGCTGTTCCAAGCTCCACACCAGAAGAAACTGGCAACGAAGCTCCAGAATTTAATAATGCATTTGAACCTGCTTGCACACCAGTCGTATCAGCAGCAGCTACAGTAGGAGAAACAGCCGCGCCAGAAGTTGATAGGGCTGTAGGAGCGCCAGCAGCTAAGTCACCAGCCCCCTGATAGAGACCTCCATAACCAAGGGAAGCGCCACCAATACCGCCCATAAGGGCATTCTGCATTACGTTCTGGCCGGTCAAGGCTGCTACACCACCACCGGTTAACGCTCCAATACCAGCTCCTGTAACCGCAGCAGCGCCAGTAGCGCCAAGTTCTTCAGTCAACATAGGCGCAGCAGCGCCGTCAGTCATAACTGTAGCGGCCAAAGCCGCAGCTATTGGTAAATAGCTTTCAAAACCACCACCGCTTGATCCGCCGCCTGCCATATATTATCCTTTACTTTTTCCTGATTTTAACATTTAAACGGTTGCTCCGGAAGCATTTACCCATTTAGTTCCTGCCCACCAGATAGGAATACCTAGCGTAGTATCAAAAAACTGCTGTCCAATTAACTGCTTTACTGTAGGGCGCTGAGTAGTAGTACCGTAGTCTGGGGTAGCCAAAGCCTGAGAAAAGTTGTTTAACAGCGTAAAATACAGCCGCAGGGCGTTGTTCATTTGGTCTTGATACTGCTGGCTATAGTCTGCCGGGGCAATAAGTAAGTTAGGTGGCGCAGGGATTAACGGCGCGCCATTATAGTTTTGGTATGCAGGAATAGTCATTATCTTCTTCCGTCTGGGCGAATATCAATACGTGGGCTACCCAACTGCCAAGCCACACCAACACCAGTAGACTCTATTCTGAAGCTCATCTGCCTGCCGCGTAAGCGTGTGTAAACCTGACCATCAAACTGCTGAATGGTGTATTCCGGTACGGTAGTGTAGTTTTGCGCAGATTGTACCTGTGGGTTGTCCGCTTGCCCATAAGGTGTACCAGAGTTTTCACGAGGCTTTACGGTCATCGTAACGCTTGGCTGGTTTGTAGTAGACCCGTTAAAGTTTACGTCAGGTAATATGCGCCATACAAAACCAAAGTTATGCCCATCGCCGATATCAAAATCAGAAGACTGCACATAAGCATCAATCGGTAAAGTAGCAGTTGTTGATAAATCATCGCATCCAACTTCATGATTTAAAAGTCGGCTGTTATAATCTGCAGCAATAGGGAATTGCTCGATACCCGTTTGTATCCACGCAGTGCGCCCCATAGTTCCATAGTACCAAACGCGGTCTAAGTAGTTATAGATTACATACTTGTCTACTGAAGTTCCGCCACTAGATTGGCTTACATAAAACCACCATATCTCATTAAACGCTTCATTGGCACCTGTAAAAACTTGGTACGCTTGGTCTTGGTTAATATCAGCAAAAATGTATTGACGCAGTGAGCAAGGTAAAACCTCAACACGCCCAGAGTACATATAGAAACGGTCTCGACCCATCCAGTAGGTCACATTATTAACAGTAACAGCAGCGTTAGGCGAGATGATAGATATATTGTCCATCAAAACTTGAAAGCCCCAAACATAAGGAGCTCCTAAATACTGCATAGAGTACAAGCAAGAATCAGTCCAAACTAGAATCTCTTGGCGGGTTGCATGGGCAGTCATAATATATGAGCCGTTTGTAAGTAAGTATTCGCCCGATTGATTAGTTAGCTGTGGTATCCATTGATACGCATTACCTTGATCTGACCACCGTACAAGCATTGGATCAAAAGAAGTACTAGCGTTATTAGGTATGTATGAGTTGGCGCCAAAAGCAATCACATACTCTTGGATAGCTGAAGTAATTACTTGGTAAGTCGCAGTGGGAACATATGAACCGGCATAAGAAAAACTATAAGTACCTGAACTTGCGCCAGTAGTAGTTGTTGTAATCGGTACAGTAGTAGAGCCAGTAATATATGAAGAAGCTACGGCAGTTCCAGCAGGTAGATTAGTACCTGTAATTTTCATATATGGGAATATATTTGGGGCTGCTGCTGAAGATACTGTAATAGAAGTTACACCGTTAGTAAAAGTAGAGTTATCTGTCAAAGCAGTTGTACTATTTGCTAGACTACTTAAATACTGCGCGCGAGTACTCACCCCATTAGAGTTTTGCCAATAGAAAATAGGACCGCCACGAGGGGCAATTACAAGGTCAGCACCATAATTATCATTAGACCAAAGGCGAAGCTGCTGCCCAATACCAGCAGAATAGCTAGACCCCCAAGTGCCACGACTCCAAGGACCTGCGCCCCAACCCGTGCCGATTGTATAAACCGTATTTCCTGTTGGGTACTCATATTGAGCAGTAACTGTACCGCCCCCAGTAGCAGTAGATGAAGCGTTTGATGCGGCCGTAATTGTATAAGTAGTTCCAGACGTAACTGTCTGTACTTGGTAATCCCCAGCAATCGTTAATCCACCTACAGCCGTAGCCCCAGAAAAGTAAACAAAATCGCCTACATTCGGGTTATATGAGCCGTCTGTTACAGTAACAGTGGCTGAACCCGAAGTAGTACCAAAAGGGTTTGTTAGCGTATCTGTTTGAACAATAGGCGTGATGTCATTATAGACACCGCCGTAATAAATATAGTACTTGGTATTTGTGCCTAAGCCTATATAAACATTACCTATACCAGCATCTCCACTTGCCCAGACCCATAAAGAACGACACACGCCATTAAATTGGCTGTTAGTAATCTGTTGCCAGCCACCGATTTTTTCTGGAAAGCCTGAACGAAAACGTACTTTATCCCCGTCATACCAGCCGCCTTCGTTGCTGTAGTCAGTACCTTCACGGTTAAGACCGGGTCTAAATTGTAGTTTTTGTAATGGCATGGTTTACCCTAATACGGATATGGCTTTGGCAATTTTAGCTTTGCGGTCATCAAGTCCTAGTAAACCGCCATTAATACGCTTAGTCATTGTATCGTAATCCTTGCTATCAGCCAAGGCATTTAGGCCCTTCTTATTCCAAAACCAAGCCGCACTCAAAGCCGCATATCTAGGATCAACCAAAAGCTGTGGTTGATTAATAAGGTCAGCGCCAATAGCTTCTCCACATCGCTCATATAAATCACGCCCAGTTAATTGTATACAGCCTCTTCCGTGAAACTTGAACCCATCCCCATCTTCTTTATTGCCAAGGTCGGCCCTGCCGCCATATACTTTATTAGCTAGCTTTTCTGGGTTGTTAGCATAAGGAGTGGCTGCGTCAAGTGTTGGAAAACGGCTAGGCCAAACCGCCATAAGCCTAGAAGCAGAATAGTTAAGCCCTTCTTCTAACTTAGTAAAGTTGTTTGATTCATGAGCGCACTGACCTACAAAGAAAGCCTGACGCACAGGGGTACTAATATCGTATTTCTGAAACGCCTCATTTAGCGGTTCAAGCCATTTTTGGTCTATGCCAAGCGCCTGTAGTTGGGAGCTATTCATTTAATCAACCCGTTTTCTGTAGCCCATTCCTGCCAAAGATTTACTTGGAGGGTTGTCTCAGAGCATTGTTCAACAAGTACTGGGTAGGCGGTTGCTGCATCAGTTCCTTTGGGGGTTGGGGAAATGCCGGACATTGGACTGCTACTGGGGTTGAGCTGCATCCTGCCATAATAATTGCGCAAAGCAGCAAGCTTACCTTCGTATTCATTTTGTATTCCTTGGTTAATCATTTGGTGTTCTTGTTCGACTGCTTGGTTGTGTTCTTCTTGCGCTTTGGCGGCGGCTTCGACTCTCGCCTTGTATTCCACGTATCTATTATTACCGATATGGAAACCGCAAAAGAAAATACCAGCGCAAATACCGACAGCCAGTCCAACTTTGATGTAATTAGCATATGTAGAAAAACCCGCAGTAATTAAGGACCACATTATTCCCCACCCGGTTCTGTTTTAGATTTCATCATTACACTAGCGCCGCTAGCTCCAGACACAATACCAAGCGCTTCTGCTAATTCACGTAGATTAACCGAGCCATGCATTACTTCATATCCAGCCATAAAAATAACAGCAACAAACCCAAGCAACCAAGTAACCCTGCCCAAATCGTAAGTAGCATTATCTTTTCCAGTTAGAAGCTGCTTGAGAATGTCTTGCATTAATACTTACCTTCAGCAAATACATTTACAAATACTGTGCCATCTTCTAATGCTTCAATTTCATGCCATTCTCCAGCAGGAAGATTTAAAGGTGTAGAGTTTTTATCTATTGTGTAGCTACGACCTTCAAGACTTACCAAACAAGAACCAGCATGGCAAATAGTTGCATGAGAATAAGTGTGGTCGTGCTTTGGTATTCCTTCGCCTTTATTGGCATGATAAATACCTAATTGTGCGCCTTCATAAGTAAAACTATGATGCGGTTGTATTCTAACA
>Ga0164296_1000279_pt1 | contig 64178 bp, 59 predicted proteins | sample GEODES057metaG_FD_113533 | JGI IMG/M metagenome (GOLD analysis project Ga0164296, IMG submission 113533) | Dystrophic lake water microbial communities from Trout Bog Lake, Wisconsin, USA - GEODES057 metaG | ecosystem: Environmental > Aquatic > Freshwater > Lake | place: USA: Trout Bog Lake...
CAAGTGATGACGCGGGTGGAGATGATTGCCGACGCCGCGTTGAACCAGCGCTACCCCGACGAATTCCCTGCAAGGGTTACGATCTATCTCGATGGCGGCGAGTCGTTCACCGAGACGGTTTTGCTGCCCAAGGGCGACCCCGGCAACGCAATGACCGAGGCCGAGATCGAAGCCAAATACCGTGACAACTGTTCCCAGGTATTGCCGGCGGCGCAGATCACGCAGTTGCGCGACGCGATCTTCGATCTGCCGAGCGCCCCGTCGACAGCGCGACTGTCGTCGCTTTTGATTGTCCCGACGCGGTAAAATCAATCAGAATACGGCGGCGAGAGGGGCTGCGAACGGCCACGCCGTGACCAGCGCTGATCTAGGATTCAGTGGGGCATGAACGCCCCGCATCAGCTGCCATCGACGCCCCGCCGGTGGATGCCGCGGTCGGCATACCCGGCGTGGACAGTGCATCGCGGGGTGCGGCGTGGTCAGACCCGCCGCCCCCAGCCCGATCAGGCCACGGCCTCGGCGTCGATCTTGCGCTCGAAGCGCTTGCGCTCATGCGGGTCCAGGTAGCGCTTGCGCAACCGGACGGCCGTTGGCGTGACTTCGACCAGTTCGTCGTCTTCGACATAGGCGATCGCCTGTTCAAGCGACATTTTCCGCGGCGGGATCAGCAGCATTGCGTCATCCTTGCCGGAGGCGCGGACGTTGGTCAGCTTCTTTTCCTTGATCGGGTTCACTTCCAGATCTGATTCGCGCGAATGTTCGCCCAGGATCATGCCCTGGTAGACTTTCTCACCCGGATTGACGAACAGCACGCCGCGCTCCTGAATATAGAACAGGGCGTAGTGCACGGCCTCACCCGGCTCAGTGCTGATCAGCGAACCGTTGCGGCGGCCGTCGATCGGGCCCTTCCAAGGGCCGTAGCCGGCGAACAGCCGGTTCATCATACCAGTGCCACGGGTGTCGGTCAGGAACTCTCCATGGTAGCCGATCAAGCCGCGGGAGGGGATGTTAAACGTCAGGCGCACCTTGCCGCCGCCCGAGGGGCGCATATCCTGCATCTCTCCCTTCCGACGGCTGAGCTTTTCGACCACGACGCCGGAAAAGGGCTCATCGACGTCGACCAGCACCTCTTCCATCGGCTCTTCACGCTCGCCGGTTTCGGCATTGCGGCGGGTCAGGACGCGGGGGCGACCGATGGACAGCTCGAAGCCTTCGCGGCGCATTTGTTCGATCAGCACGCCAAGCTGCAATTCGCCACGGCCGGCAACTTCGAATGCGTCCGATTCGTTGGAGTCGGAAACGCGAATAGCAACATTCCCCTCGGCTTCGCGGAACAGACGCTCACGGATCTGGCGTGAGGTAACCTTCTTGCCTTCGCGGCCGGCCAAGGGCGAATCATTGACGCGGAAGGTCATCGCCAAGGTCGGCGGATCCACCGGGATCGCAGGCAGCGGTTCAGCCAGTTCGGGCGCGCAGATCGTATCCGGGATGGTGCCGTCCGACAGACCAGCGACTGCGATGATGTCACCGGCGGCGACTTCATCGACCGGCACACGCTCCAATCCGCGGAAGGACAGAAGCTTGGTGAGGCGTCCGGTTTCGACCAGCGTCCCATCCGTGCGCAGCACCTTCACCGGCATGTTGATCTTGGCGACACCTTGTTCGACACGGCCGGTCAGCACACGGCCCAGGAAGTTGTCGTATTCCAGGATGGAGGCGACCATCGCGAACGGGGCGTCGGGCTTTACCGACGGCTCCGGGACATGTTTCAGCACCAAGTCGAACAGTGGCGACAGGTCCTTGCGCGGCCCGTCCAGGCTGACATCGGCCCAGCCATTGCGGCCCGAGGCGAAAAGCATCGGGAAGTCGAGCTGGTCGTCATCAGCGCCGAGCGCGGCAAACAGATCGAAGACCTCGTTATGGACTTCATCGGGGCGGGCATCCTGGCGGTCGACTTTATTGACCACCACGATCGGCCGAATTCCCCGGGCCAGTGCCTTGCCGACGACGAATTTGGTCTGCGGCAGCGGGCCTTCAGCCGCATCCACCAGCACGATGGCGCCATCCACCATATTCAGAATACGCTCCACCTCACCGCCGAAATCGGCGTGGCCCGGCGTATCGACGATGTTAATCCGCGTGTCGTTCCAGACGACGGAGGTGCATTTCGCCAGGATGGTGATCCCGCGCTCCTTTTCCAGGTCGTTGCGGTCAAGCGCGCGTTCGGCGACCTGCTGGTGTTCCCGGAAGGCGCCCGACTGCGACAACAGCTTATCCACAAGGGTAGTCTTGCCATGGTCAACATGGGCGATGATGGCGACGTTACGAATCTTCATTACAACCTGACTGGTGCGATGGTGCGGCGCACACATAGGGGGGACAGCGCGATACTGCGAGGGGAAAACGGCGCGCAAAGCGCGTTTCTGCCATGCTTCTGCAAAATGTCATCGAATCATGCGCGCAAACCGGGAATTTTTCGCCCTTGCGGTCGACGCTCGGGGTGGATACCGGCCGATAGGATGAGGCCGAGGAAATCCCGGTCAGGAGGTCATAGCCTGGCCAACCGCACCAGGACCGCACGTCAAAAGACCACAGATCGAAACAGCATCGCGGAGCAGTGAGCTAACCTGCCGCCGCTCGGCCAATGCCAAGCCGAGCGGCGGGGGTGGGCGGGCAGCTTGCCGGGGATCAGTCGCCAGCTTCGCCCATTTTGGCTGCCAGCGCCGGCATGCGGGTGCGTTTCGGCGACAGAAAATGCTGCAATTTGTCCAAATAGAGATAGATCACAGGCGTTGTATAGAGGGTCAGAATCTGGCTCAGCGCCAAACCGCCAACCATGGCAAAGCCCAATGGCCGCCGCAGTTCTGAGCCAGCCCCAGTGCCCAGCATCAGAGGGATACCCGATAGCATCGCGGCCATGGTGGTCATCAGAATAGGACGGAACCGTAGCAGACATGCTTCCCGGATCGCTTTGGCAGGCGCCATGCCGTCCCGCCGCTCCGCGGTGATGGCGAAATCCACCATCATGATGCCGTTCTTTTTCACGATCCCAATCAGCAGGATGATGCCGATCAAGGCAATGACCGACAGATCATAGTGGAAGATCATCAGCATCATCAGCGCGCCGACACCGGCCGACGGCAGTGTGGACAAGATCGTCAGAGGCAGGATGTAGCTTTCATACAGCATCCCCAGAATGATGTAGACGGTGATCAAAGCCGCCGCGATCAGGTAGGGCTGGCTTGACAGAGAAGACTGGAAGGCTTGCGCCGTGCCTTGGAACGAAGCCTGCAGGGTCAGCGGCGTACCCATTTCTCGCATCGCAGCATTGATCGCATCCACCGCCTCTCCCAACGCGGCGCCCTGCGCCAAGTTGAAGGAAATCGTGACCGCCGGGAACTGGCTCTGGTGACTGATCGAAAGCGGCTGCACCGGCAATGTCGACCAATGCGAGAACGCCGATAGCGGCACGGTTTGCCCGGTGGATGAGTGGACATAAAGTCGGTCCAGTGTCTCCGTCTTGCTGGCCGCTTCGGGACTTACCTCCAGGATCAAGTGGTAGGAGTTCACTTGGCTGAAATACTGCGTGATCTGCCGCTGGCCGAAGGCGTCGTACAAGGTGTCGTCGATCACCTGTGGCTGCACACCGAAGCGGGCAGCCTTTTCGCGGTCAATCACCAATGTTGCGGTAGTGCCGCCAGTCTGCTGGTCACTGGTGACGTCGCGCAGCATCGGCAGTTTCCGTAAGCGCGCCAGGATCTTGGGCGCCCAAGAAAACAGTTCCTCAAAATTTGCGTCCTGCAGCGTGTATTCGAACTCGGTCTTCGTCGGACGAGCACTGACGCGCACATCTTGCGCCGGCCGCAGGAAGGCGGCGCCGCCCGATATTTTGGCGAATTGCGGCCGTAGACGGGAGACGTAGTCCGACGCGGTGCCGCCGGTCCGTTCTTCCCACGGCTTCAATGAAATGTAGAACTGTCCGGCGTTGCCGGTACGACCGCCAACGCCCGCACCGACATTGGCGCCATAGGATTGCGTATCCGGATCGGCGGCGATGATGGCGTTGAATTTTTCCTGCAGCTTGGACATCTCTTCGAAAGATAAGTCCTGTGCCCCCTCGGTCACACCAAAGACGATGCCGGTGTCCTGGACCGGAAAGAAGCCCTTCGGGATCGTAATATAGAGATAGATTGTCGTTCCCATTGTGCCGAGGAAAACCAGCAGCGTGATGAAGCGAAAACGGAGTGCGATATCAAGCGTTCGCCGGTAGCCTGCTAGCAGGCCGTCGAAAAACCCCTCGATCATCCGGTATAGAATCCCGTGGGATTCGCCGTGATGCTTGAGAAAACGGGAGCACATCATCGGCGTCAGGGTCAGGGAGACGAAGGCCGAGACCATCACCGCGATGGTGATCGTCATCGCGAACTCGCGGAACAAGCGGCCGACGATCCCGCCCATCAGCAGCAGCGGGATGAACACTGCTATCAACGAAAAGCTGATGGAAATAATGGTGAAGCCGATTTCGCCGGCGCCTTTCAGCGCGGCATCCATCGGGTCCATCCCGTCCTCGATGTGGCGGAAAATATTCTCCAACATCACGATCGCGTCGTCGACGACAAAGCCAACGGCGATGGTCAGTGCCATCAACGACAAGTTATCGAGGCTGTAATTCAGCAGATACATCACTGCGAACGTGCAGATCAGCGCCACCGGCACGGTGATGGACGGAATAACGGTCGCCCAAACGCTGCGCAGGAAGATGAAGATGACCATCACGACCAGTGCGATCGACAGGATCAGCGTGAATTGCACGTCGGCGACCGATGCACGGATGGTCAGGGTTCGATCCAGCACGACGCTGACATGAACCGATGGCGGGATAGAAGCCTCCAACCGCGGCAAGTTGGCCTTGATGCGATCGACCGTGTCTATGACGTTGGCACCTGGCTGCTTGAAGATGATCAGCATGATGCCATGCTTACCGTTCTGCCACGCCGCCACGAGGCGGTTTTCCGCCGCATCCACCGCTTGACCCACGTCCCGCACGCGCACCGGAGCGCCGTTACGGTAGGCGATGATCACATCATTATATTCACTGGCCTTCGTCATCTGATCGTTGGCATAGACGGTGAAGGCTTGCTGCGGCGTGTTGATCACGCCTTTAGGGGAGTTGACGGTTGAGGTCGTCAGCACCGAGCGCACATCCTCAAGTGTCAGCCCCATCGCGGCGACCTTCGCCGGATCAATCTGTACGCGGACAGCCCGTTTCTGCTCCCCACCGATCATAACCTGCGACACGCCGCTGATCTGGGACAATTGCTGCGCCAGGACGACGTCGGCGTAATCATCCGTCGTAATCAGTGGCACTTCGTCGGACTGCACGGACAGGATCAAGATGGGCGCATCGGACGGATTGACCTTCCGGTAGGTCGGCGCCGACGGCAGAGCCTTGGGCAGCTGGCCGCTGGCCGCGTTGATCGCCGCCTGCACGTCGCCCGCCGCAGAGTCGATGTCGCGATCGAGGTCGAACTGCAAAATAACCTGCGACTGACCAAGCACGTTGACCGATGTCAGCTGCGCAACGCCCGGTATCTGCGCGAACTGTTTCTCCAGTGGCTGCGCAACGGTTGACGCCATCGTTTCCGGGCTGGCACCAGGGTAGTTGGCGGTCACCGTGATGGTAGGGAATTCCACGCGCGGCAGAGGCGCCACCGGCAGGAACGGATAGGCGGCCAGACCGACCAATACCAAAGCGGCGGTCAGGAGAGATGTTGCGATCGGCCGGCGAATGAACGGGGTCGAGATGCTCATGTAGCTGGCTCGCTCCTTAACTACCCGATTTCGCCGGCACGCTTTGATTAACGACGAACCGCGCGCCGTTCTGCAGGCGAGACTGGCCGCCGGTCACCACCTGGGTGCCCTCGCTGAGACCGTCCGTCACGATGTATAGGCCATCCGACTGGCGCGACACCTTGATCGGCTGAACACTGACGGTATCCCCGGTTTCGACTTTATACACGAACAACCCGTCGGGGCCGTGTTGCACCGCCGAAGCCGGCACGGTCAGCGCATTGCGGTCCGTCCCGATCAGCACGCGGGCATTGACGAACTGACCAGGCCAAAGCGTCCGTTCAGTATTCGGCATCGTCGCTTTGAGTTTGATCGTGCCGGTGGTGATGTCGACAGCGTTGTCGATCGTTACCAATTTACCGCGATCCAGCACGGTTTTGTCATCGCTGCCATAGGCCACGACCTCGAGATCCTTGCCACCCTTCATCGCCTTGGCAATATCCGGCAGCAAATCCTGCGGTGAGGTGAAGAAAACGGCCACCGGTTCTATCTGTGCAATCGACAAGATCGGCGTTGATTCTGACGCGCGGACAAAGTTGCCAGGATCGACATTACGCAGGCCGACCCGGGCGTCGAACGGGGCGGTGATCCGGCAGAATTCCAAATTCAGCTGTGCCGCAGCGATCTGGGCATCATCGCCGGCGATCGTTGCCGTAAATCCTTTGACTAGGGCGGTCTGCGTATCAACTTGTTGATGCGAGGCAAAATCCTGCCGCATCAATGAGACATAACGCGCCAAGTCTGCCTGCGCATTGGCGAGTTGCGCTTGATCCTGGGCCCTCTTGGCCATGGCACTGTCAAGCGTGGCTTGATAGGGTCGCGGATCGATCAGCGCCAGCAACTCACCGGCCTTCACATTCTGCCCTTCGCGAACGGGCACATCCAACAACGTGCCGTCCACATGGGGGCGGATCTGCACGGCGTAGAAGGCCTGCACGGTCCCCAGTCCCCTCTGCCAGTTCGGCACGTCCTGACGGGTTGCCTTTCCGAGCGTGACCGGCGGAGCGGGCGGCGCGCTCTGCGCCGAAACCGGGTCGGACCCAGCTATCAACGACAGAAAAACAGCCGAAGCTGTAAAAATCTCACGCGCGAAACGCCGCGGCGTGGTCATGGCTTTGCGTATCATCCAACCATCCAGAGACGAAGAACGACGTCGAAATCGAACAAAAACCACCGAACAAGCGCGGTGGAAACCTTCACCGATCATCATCTGCTAATCCAACGGACATCACCAGACGGAAAATAGACAAGATATGTTTCTTGTATGTTTCAACCCGAGGTCTACGCTGCCGAAAGGCCGTCCTCGCCGCTATCAGTCACGTTTCAGCCGCGCCGCAAAAAACCCATCCAGCCCGCCACGATCGGTCCACATGCCCGGATGCGTACGCAGGAAACCATCTTGGCCAAGCGCCTCCGGTATCGCCGCCAGTTCCTGGGCCGTGAAGGGATCATGCTTCACACCGCCGCGCGCAACTGCCGATTGGATTCGCGGAGCTCCTTCCTCCGGTTGCAAGGAACACACGGCGTAGACCAACCGGCCACCAGGCCGCAGCATCCCTATAGCCGCGTGCAACAAAGCATCCTGCGCGGCGGTCACGGACTGCACATCCCGCGGCCGCTTGAGGCGGAACACGTCAGGATGGCGCCTGCCGGTGCCGGTAGACGAGCAAGGCGCATCGAGCAGAATTGCGTCGAATAGACCGGGCGGTTGCCACGTGAGAGCATCGGCGTTGACCAGGGTGGCGTGCAAATGCCACCGGCTGAGGTTTTCAGTCAGGCGTGCGATCCGCCCGGCATCACGCTCCAACGCCGTGACGCTCGCGCCAGCGGAAATAAGCTGCGCGGTCTTGCCACCGGGCGCGGCACAAAGATCGGCGACTGTCTCTCCAGGCTGCACGTGCAGCAGAGCAGCGGGCAAGGCGGCAGCGGCATCCTGCACCCAGAGCGCTCCCTCCTCGAAGCCTGGAATATCGGCGACGCGCGTACCTGCCGGGAAGCGAACCGATCCGGTCGGCAGCAGTGTGCCACCCTCGGGCACCGGCGTGCCGGGCTTCAAGGTGACGTCTAGCGGGGCTTCCTGTTGATGTGCCAGGGCAATGGCGCGGGCATCGCGACCCCAAGCGGTCCACAACCAAGCGGGCGTGTCCAGGCGCGGGCTATCCAAATCAGCCATGGCGGCGGCACCGTTCGTAGCGACCTTGCGCAGCACGGCGTTAACAAGGCCGGAAAATGGGGCCAAGCCGCGGCGGCGGGTCAAGGCGACGGCGGTCGCCACGGCGGCATGTTGCGGCGTTTCCAACAGAAGAAGTGCTGCTGCACCAAGCCGCAGCACGTTCCGCACCGGTTCCGGCGGTTCGCGACGCAGGAAAGGTTCCAACACCGCGTCCAGCGTCCCCATGCGGCGCAGCACGGCAGCGGCCAAGCGATGCGCGGCGGCACGGTCTCGCGACTCTATCGATTTCAGGCCATCCAGCGCTTCCTCCAGCGGCCGTCGGCGCTCTAGAACCGCAGCCAGCAGATCAAAAGCGGCCTCTCGCGTCGGATCAGACATCAGATGTCACGCACCGGACGACCGACGGCGTGATAGGAAAATCCGGCCTGTCGCATAGCAACTGGATCATACACATTGCGCAAATCTACCAGCACGCGGCCACGCATAGCATCCGCCAAGCGGGCGGGCGACAGGGCACGGAACTCATTCCATTCAGTGATCAGCACCAACGCATCGGCGCCTGCGGCGGCATCCAGCGCGTCGGTACAGTATTGCACGCTGTCCGGCAGCAAAGGTCGGGCCTGATCCATGCCGGCCGGGTCGAAGGCGCGGATGGTGGCGCCGTCCCCCACCAGGCGAGACACGATGGACAGCGACGGCGCCTCCCGCATGTCGTCGGTTTCCGGTTTGAAGGTGAGGCCCAGTACGGCAATCGTCTTGCCACGGATCGAACCACCGCAGGCGGCAATGACACGCATCGCCATGCTGGATTTGCGCGCGTCATTCACGGCGACCGTGGCTTCCACCAGCCGAGCGGGGGCGCCGTAGTCTTGGGCTGTACGAACCAGGGCCAGGGTGTCCTTGGGGAAGCAAGAGCCGCCATAGCCCGGACCGGGATGCAGAAACTTGCGGCCGATACGGCCATCCAGGCCGATGCCGCGGGCGACATCATGCACATCGGCGCCGACTTTTTCGCACAGGTCGGCCATCTCATTGATGAAGGTGACCTTCATCGCCAGGAAGGCATTGGCGGCGTATTTTGTCAGTTCGGCCGTCTCGATGCTGGTAAAGACGATCGGCGCCTCGATCAAATAAAGTGGGCGGTAGAGACGGCTCATGACCTCCCGCGCGCGAACGCTGGCGGCACCGATCACCACACGATCGGGTCGCATGAAATCGCCGATGGCGTTGCCTTCACGCAGGAATTCGGGGTTGGAGGCGACGTCGAAATCCAGATCCGGACGGACAGCGCGGACGATTTCCTGCACCCGCCTGCCAGTACCCACGGGGACGGTCGATTTGGTGACGATCACGGCATAGTGCTTAAGGGCGCGCGCCACCTGTTCAACCGCCGCGTAGACATAGGTCAGATCGGCATGACCATCTCCGCGGCGCGTCGGCGTCCCTACGGCGATGAAAATAGACTCTGACCCTTGGATTCCCTGCGCAAGATCATCGGTGAACGACAGACGGCCGGCGGCGACGTTTTCTTTTACGAGTTGCTCCAGCCCCGGCTCGTAGATGGGCATCACGCCAGCGCGCAAGGCAGCCAGTTTTTGTGCGTCAGCCTCCACCACCGTGACCTCGGACCCGAACTCCGCGAGGCAGGCACCAGACACCAGGCCGACATAGCCACCGCCGATCATCGTAATACGCATCGATGGGCTTCCCTAAGCGTTAACGACGTCATTCAGCACAAGGCGGCGACGGTTTCCAGCACTTTGCCCCGGTAAGATGGATAGACGCGGGAATTCATCGATCTGCCATCGCACTTGACAGGAGGCCTAAGGGGCGGATGTGTGGTGTCGGATTAGCAGTCGGGGTGTCATCATGGCAGAATCACCGCTTCGCATCGGCATCGCGGGAGCAGGCCATTTCGGCCGTTACCACGCTCTTAAGGTCGCGGCCTCCACACGCGCTCAGCTTGTTGGGATTTTCGACCCCGACCTGGAACGGGCGCAGACCGTCGGCTGGGAGGCCGGTACCTCCGCCCTGACGTTCGAGGCGTTGCTGAACGCGAGCGACGCCATCATCGTCGCGGCGCCGGCCGAGGTGCATTACGACTTGGCGATGCGGGCGATGCGAGCCGACAAGCATGTGCTGGTGGAAAAGCCGATCGCGGCGACATTGGTGCAGGCCGATGAAATGGCGGCGATGGCCAAAGACCGCAGGTTGGTCTTGCAAGTTGGCCATTTGGAACGCTTTTCCGCAGCCTTCCAGGCAATGGCCGGCCGCGTCGCTGCGCCGCTTTATATCGAGGCCACACGTATCGCCCCGTTCAAGCCACGCGGCACGGATGTTTCGGTGATCCTGGACCTGATGATCCATGATTTGGATCTGGTGCTCGCGCTGGTGGACAGCGAAATCGAATCTGTCGATGCCGTTGGTGCGCCCGTGGCAAGCGACCATGAAGATATCGCCAACGCTCGTCTGCGGTTTCGCAATGGTGCGACAGCGACGATCACGGCCAGCCGGATTTCCCCACGGACGGAACGCCGGATGCGCATATTCGCACAGGATTTCTACCTCGCGGCGGACTTCTCGGCCCGCACTCTGACAGTGATCAACCATACCACCGCCGGCACCCCGCCGGGACAGCCGGTTCCAGGCTTAGCGGGTTTCGGCATGCAGGATGTGTCTTGGGAAGATCACGATTCCTTGGCTGCGGAGCACGCTGCTTTCGTCAGCTCCGTGCTGGATGGGGCGCCCGTCTTGGTGGATGCAGCGGTGGGGCGGCGGGCATTATCAGCCGCACTGGCCGTGGCCGAAAGCATGCGGTCATCACGTGCCAAGATGACCGCCGCTGGATTGATCCGTCCGGCACGTTAGCACATCCATTGCCGGAGGCACTGGCGCAGATCGCGCACCCTTAAACCATGGAACTGGGGCGATAGAACGGCTGGTGCATTGTGGGGTCGAAATACCTGTCATAGAAAGCCTTGACGTGTGGCAGCAGCGCTTTCGATAGACTGCGCCGTTCAATTTCGTCATCGGTCAGGGCTCGTTGCAGGTCTTCATGCAGCGACAATAACGCTGCATCGCGATCGACCTTAGTGAAACGTCCTTCCTGGTAGATCACCTCTCCATCGCAGATCGTCCGCCGCACGCCTTGGGTTTTCGCACGCATCAGCACCGCATCAAGCAGCGGGAAATCGCGGTCCAGATAGGGATAGCTGATCTGCTTCCAATCTAGAGCGACCATGTCGGCAGCCTTGCCGACGGCAAGCGTGCCGATGGTATCACCAAAAACCGTTGTCTTGGCCCCACCCGACGTCGCCATACGGAATACCTGCGCGGCGGTGGGCACGCCGTCATCCATTCCTGGGACACGATGCGCCCGCAGCACCATCCGCATTTCCTGCAACATGTCACGGTCATCATTGATACCGGCTTCATCGATACCAATGCCGGTGTTAACACCTTTCGATTCCAGAACGTTCAAGGCGGCCAAACCTGAACGAAGACGGAAATTCGATGAGCAATTATGGCAAACGCATGTACCGGTTTCAGCAACGCGGTCGATATCCTTTTCGTTTAGCCATACACCATGGCCGAGAGTCATTTGCGGGCCGAGCAGACCGAAACGAGCGATATAGTCCACGGCTGTGCCGCCACTGCGGCGACGCGCATATTCTTTCTGATATGCCGTTTCGACCAGATGCATATGCAACGGGACATTATATCGACGCGATAAATCAGACAGCAGACCCAGCATCTCATCCGAGCACCAATGGAGGTTGGCCGGCGCTAACTGGATTTTACCAAGGCGGCTGGATTGATGCCGGTTGTGCAAGCTCTCGAACAGATCGACATAATCCTGATCCGCCATTTGCAGCCGGCCGTACCACCGCTCCATCGCCGGGCGAAGTTCAGCCGGCAGACTGGCGGTGAAATCTTCATCACGTTGGTAAACAAGCCGGTTCTGATTGCGCACGGCAAAGCAATAGGACACGCGCATGCCGATATCGTTATACGCGCGGATCACCTCATTCGCGCCGGCCTCTACCTGCTTCACCCCACCTGGAACCCAGCCATGGATGTGCTGCACCGTCGTAATACCAGAGGCAATCATCTCAAATGCTGAATATAGCGTGTCCAAATAGTAATTTAGATTACGCGAGACCATCCGCGTGACGAACCACAGTTCCAATGGCATGTCGGGGGAACCAAGTTGGAGTGGCGTCAGACCGACATGGTGATGGCCATTCACGAAACCCGGCAGCAGGATTTCATCATCGCTGCCAATCACTGGCACGTTGGGGTAGTCGCGCGATAGATCGGCGAATGTGCCGATCGCCCTGATGATACCGTCTTCCTGCAACACGGCGCCGCCGGCGATTTCATTCCAAGAATGGCGATCAATCACGTGGGTGATCAAAGAGCGGCTGCGGATCAGGGTGGCGGCCATCGGTCCGGTCCTTGTTGGGGGTTGGAATTATGGAGTTTCGTGTTCGGCAAAAGCGCCGTCTACCTCTTCTTCTCACTGCACGGTGAGGTGGCGGCGAAGGGTTCATCCGTCAGCAGCACCGTGGGTTGCACTGCCCGCGCGCAGGCGTCGGCAACGCGCTGGCGCATGCCACTTGAGCGTTCACGCCGGCGCTTGTCGATCGCCGCCAGCAAGCCTACGCGCTGTGACGTTTATCGAACAAGGCGATCTTTTTTCGCCGCGTCCCGGCGATAGACAGGCAGAATGCAACGTTTTTCACCATGCCCTCGATCAGTGCCCTGATAACGGCGGAGTTTTCTTGATCGGATTCAATTGGCTGATTGCAGAGCAGAAAACGGCGCCGAAGCGAAGCGCTCACGGATCACCCTCGCCCGTCAGCATGATTGGACGCAGCCAATGGCTAGATCCAAGAAGGATCCTCATGCGCGGAGCGTGCCGAACATCATCATCATCGCGTCGCGCAATCTTGCTGTTTTTCCGCAATAACAATCATCTGCCGACGATTTTGAGCGGACTCGAGCGGTGGCTGCGAACGGACGTATCGTCACGCAGCCGATTTGTCCTGCCACCGGATGTTACGACGCGATTGAACGCCGGTCTGCCGCCGACGCTCACTCTGCCAAGCGGGTGGAACCGAAACATGGCCCTGTCGGCACGGCCCACTCCCACGTGAGCTTGGGATAGGAACCGACACCCCAACAGCAAATGGACCGAGGTGCCGACAAGGCGCCATCACAAAACCAAGGCAAACCAATCGCGCGCGTCATGGCCAGACGATACTGGAGGATGACACGTGCGATTGGTGTAGCGGCGCGTGGTCTTATTCGGAGGCTTCGGCCTGGGTTGCCGCCGGGGCCGCAGCAGGCGCACCCGCGCTCGGCACCACACGCGCGCGTTCGGCGATACGAGCCGACTTGCCGCTGCGACCACGCAGGTAATACAGCTTCGCGCGACGCACGTCGCCACGACGCACGACCGTGATCTCGGCGATTGTTGGCGCATACAGCGGGAACACGCGCTCCACACCCTCACCGTAAGAGATCTTGCGCACGGTGAAATTGCTGTTGATGCCTTTGTTCGAACGCGCGATGCAAACGCCCTCGAACGCCTGGGTGCGCGTGCGGTCGCCTTCGACAACCTTCACCGCCACGCGAACCGTATCGCCCGGAATAAACTCCGGCACTGCCCGCTCCGCCGTCAGCTTCGCGATCTGCTCGGCTTCAAGCTTTTCGATAATGTTCATCGTCCAGTCCCTTTCCTTAGTGCTGTGTGGCGCTGGCCAATAGATCCGGCCGCCGCTCACGCGTGATTCGTTCCGATTCTGCCCGCCGCCAAGCCGCAACCTCGGCATGGTGTCCGGACAATAAGACCTGAGGCACCGTTCGGCCCTGCCATTCGGCTGGGCGCGTGTAGTGCGGATATTCCAACAATCCCGCTGAGAAACTTTCCTCTTCGGCGCTTTCCGATGCGCCCATGACGCCGGGGAGAAGACGCACGACGCTGTCTAGTACGACCATCGCGGCCAGTTCCCCGCCCGACAGCACATAATCCCCTATGCTGACCTCCTGCATCTGGTGCGCCTCGATCACCCGCTGGTCGATACCTTCGTATCGTCCACAGACAAGGATCACACCATCGCTATCGGCGAAGGTTCGCGACAGATTTTGCGTCAATGGCCGGCCCCGTGGCGTCAGGCAAACGACTGGGCGACCGTCGGCCGCAGAGCAGACTGCCTGATCGACAATATCCGGCCTCAACACCATACCCGCGCCACCACCGAACGGCGTGTCATCCACCGTGCGATGGCGGTCGGTCGCAAAGTCACGGATATTGACTGTATCGAGCGACCATAAGCCGTTCTCCAGCGCCCGGCCGGCCAAGGACTGGCCGAGCGGACCGGGGAACATGGCGGGGAAGAGTGTCAGGACGGAGGCGCGCCAAGTCATGCCGCGTGATCCTCCACCACGATTTCGTGCGGTGGCTCGATCACCACGCAGCCACCTGCGATATCGACGGTCGGCACGCAAGCAGCGGTGAACGGCACGATCAAGACGGCACCAGCCGGCGGAGCGATCTCCAGGCTGGCACCAGCGCCGTAATCATGCACGGTATGCACGACGCCCAGATCTTTGCCATCGGTTCCGATGGCCCGCAGGCCGATCAGATCGGTGACATAGAACTCCTCTGCCTCGGCCGACGGTAACGCCGAGCGCGGGACAAAGAGACGCGTATTGGTGAGTTTCTCGGCGGCGGTTCGGTCTGTGACGCGTACCTCCGTGCCGTCGATGATGCGCGCCACCTCGGCAACACCGTCACCTTTCCAGCGCAGGACAAAAAGCCGCCCCTCCGCGTCGGACAACGGTCCATACGCGGTTAGATCAGCGGGATCGGCGGTATGGCTGGTGACTTTCACCAAGCCCCGCACGCCATGCGCACGGCCGATCACGCCCAACAGGATGCGGCTGTCAGGCACAGGTTTTTACGCGGCGGCTTCGGCTGCGGCCTTGGCACGTTCCTGCGCCTTCCTCTTCGGCGCGGATTGCTGCGGCTGCTCATTCCATGTCGGCATCGGAATCAGCTCCGCCTTGCCAAGGAAGCGGGCGACACGGTCGGTCGGGACCGCACCGTTGTGCAGCCAATGCTGCAACCGTTCGGTTTGCAGACGGACGCGGTCCGTATGTTCGGCCGGCAGCATCGGATTGTAGCTACCAACGCGCTCGATGAAGCGGCCATCACGCGGGCTGCGGCTGTCAGCTACCACGATGTGGTAGTATGGCCGCTTTTTGGAGCCGGCGCGGGCGAGACGAATCTTGAGACCCATGTGTTTCGTTAACTCCTGAAACTGATACGCTAGAAAGGACGTCTGCCGCCGGGTGCCATGGGACCACCGCCCATGCCCTTCGGCATCAGGGCAGCCAGGCCGTTTCGCATCAGCCCCTTCTGCCCAAGCTTGTTCATCTTCTTCATCATCTCGGACATGTCTTCGAACTGCTTCAGCAGTTTGTTGACGTCCTGCACGGTGGTGCCGGAGCCCGCGGCGATCCGCTTCTTGCGGTTAGCCTTGATGATGTCAGGTTGGCGCCGCTCTTTGATCGTCATGGACGAAATGATCGCCGCCTGACGCTTGAAAACAGCGCTGTCCAGTTGCTTGCCGGCAAGCTGACCCTTCAGCTTGCCCATACCCGGCAGCATATCGATGATCGATTCGATACTGCCGAGCTTACCGAGTTGCTGCAGCTGGTTGGCATAGTCCTCCAGATCGAACTTGCCCTTCAGCATCTTGGCGGCAAGCTGCTCCGCTTCCGCCTGATCGATGGTTTCGGACGCACGCTCCACCAGGCCGACGATATCGCCCATGCCCAAGATGCGGCCCGCGACACGTTCCGGATGGAAATCTTCCAGCGCGTCCTGCTTTTCGCCGACACCGATCAGCTTGATCGGCGCACCGGTGACCTGACGCATCGACAACGCCGCGCCACCGCGGGCATCGCCGTCCATGCGCGTCATCACGATGCCGGTAATCGACAACGCGTCATTGAACGCCTTTGCCGTATTCACCGCGTCCTGACCCGTCATCGCATCGACAACCAGCAGCGTTTCCGCCGGGCTGGTTACGGCACGCACCTGCTTGACCTCATCCATCAACTCTTGATCGATGGACAAACGGCCGGCGGTATCCAGGATAACGACGTCGAAGCCCTCGCGCCGCCCTATTTCCATCGCCCGGTGGGCGATCTGCACCGGCGTCTGGCCGGCGATGATCGGCAGGCTCGGCACACCGGCCTGTTCAGCCAACTGCGCCAATTGCAACTGCGCCGCTGGGCGCTGCGTATCCAGCGACGCCAGCAGCACCTTGCGCTTTAGACGGTCTTTCAGACGACGGGCGATCTTGCCGGACGTCGTGGTTTTGCCGGAACCTTGAAGGCCGACCATCAGGATCGGGACCGGCGCCGAAGCATTAAGGTTGATCGGCACCGCGCCTTGGCCGCCCAGCGCCTCGATCATCACGTCATTAACGATCTTGACGACCTGCTGTCCTGGGGTAACCGAAGCCAGAACCTCTACCCCGACGGCGCGTTCGCGCACCTTGGCAATGAAATCGCGCACCACCGGCAGGGCAACGTCGGCATCGAGCAGCGCCAAGCGGACTTCCCGCAGCGCCTCGGTGACGTCGGCTTCGTTCAGCGCTCCGCGACTGCGGAGACGGTCGAAGACCCCTGTAAGTTTGTCCGAAAGAGCTTCGAACACGGCTGGTGCCTCTCCAAACAATTTCGCGCCGCTGCGCGAACACTCGCGGAGCGACGTAGCCCCCGCGTAAGGCGGGGACCGGGTGAACAGAATGACCCGGATGACCGGCTTATGGCGAAGTTAGGGGCAAAGAGTCAACACTGTCGCGCCGTGCACCAGCACCGAAACGGCACAAGCCCGGGCCGCTGAGCGAAGAAGAACGGACGAACACACTGATGTCATGCACAAGTTCGCTTCCGATCTTGGCACGGAACCGGCCCCAAGGATCCGGAAACATCCTAACCGGCTGGCCGTTCCCGACGGCTTTCCGTCCGCAACTGGCCGCAGGCCGCCAGAATGTCCTGCCCGCGTGGGGTGCGGATGGGGGAAGCAAAGCCCGCATCGTTCACGATCCGCGCGAACCGATCGACGGCCGATCGACTGCTGGGTTCGAACTTTGAGCCCGGCCAGGGATTGAACGGGATTAAGTTCACCTTCGCCGGCAATCCCGCGATCAACCGCACCAATTCCCGCGCATCAGCCTCGGTGTCGTTCACACCTTTCAGCATGATGTATTCGAACGTGATCCGGCGCGCATTGGACGCACCCGGATAGCGGCGGCACGCAGCTAATACCTCGCTGATCGGATATTTCCGGTTCAGCGGCACCAACTCATCGCGCAGATCGTCGCGTACTGCATGCAGCGATACCGCGAGGTTCACGCCGAGCTCTTCACCGCAGCGATCCATCATCGGCACTACGCCGGATGTTGATAATGTGATCCGCCGGCGGGACAGGCCGATGCCCTCATTGTCCATGACGATCTTCATCGCCTTGGCAACGTTCACATAATTGTAGAGAGGCTCGCCCATTCCCATCAGCACGATGGTTGATAGCAAGCGCGGGGTCTCCCCCTTAGGCGACGGCCATTCGCCGTACGAATCCCGGGCTGCCATGAACTGGCCGACGATCTCCGCCGAACCCAGATTTCTTACCAAAGTCTGCGTGCCGGTATGGCAGAACCGGCAAGACAGCGTGCAGCCAACTTGCGACGATATACAAACCGCACCCCGATCCTCCACCGGATCAGGGATATAGACCGTCTCTGCCTCTTGCCCATCTCGGAATCGGAATAGAAATTTCCGCGTCTCATCGACGCTGGTCTGCACCACCGCCGCCTCTGGCCGACCGATTACAAATTTTTCCGCCAACCGGGCCTGCAACGGCTTGGCGATGCTCGACATGCGCGCGAAGTCCGTCACACCCTGATGATAGATCCAGTGCCAGATTTGCTTGACCCGAAACGCAGGCTCACCGATCGCGGCCAACTCGGCTGCCAATTCGGCGCGGTCCATCCCGACAAGCTCACGCCGTCCATCCGGCAATCCTGCCTCGGGCGGATTAAACAACGCCGATTTCGCCAAAACGCGTTCACGCTCAGCGGCGGTCAGGGTCGCGACGGAGGCGCGCGATAATGCGGCAGCGCCACTATCGGGCCGAGGGTCGGCGAGGGCCATCTGACTGTCGATCACTTCGCCGGACATGCCTTAACGATCGCCGCGTAAGCTGCGCCGAACCCTTTCAGGCTAAAGGTGTCAGTGACGTCTTTAGCGCCCGGCGACCGGGCAATCGCCCGCGTTCCCTTGGAAAAGGCCGTCACGACGGCCTTGCCATCGCGCGCGAACGCATCACGACCCGAGGTGTAAAAATCCAGCCCGGTCTGATCGACCTGGACCATGACCGAAGCATTGGCCGCGTAAGTGAAGCCGGCATCGATCGCCACCGTGTCCCGCAAGGACGATCGCTCTGTCACCGTCAGGACAACCGCGCCGCGATTTGGCACTGCCGGTAAAGACGAGGCCGCACGGGTGAAGGCATAGCAGACGGTCTGCCCAGACTCCTGGTGCGTCGCCGCGGTCCAATCGTCAAACTTGCCGATCTCCTTCGGGCCGGCGGACGCCACTTTCGCCGGTTTGGTCGCAGCCGGATGGGATGCCGTTGCCGGCTTCTGCGTCGAAGCACCGGACTGTGCCCGCGCCGGGATCGCCGCGACCACCATGGCCATGAATAGAAAGACTGTGGATGTGCGCATCATAACCCCCCATAAAGCACCGAGAGGATCAGAAACAAGCGGGTCGGCAAAATGGCGGCTTCGTGCCGCACATAAGGCATATCTCATCATGATAATCTGGCCCTTCCCGCGCGCTCGGTCTATGCCTGCGATATGACGGATTCAACAGACCAACAGCTTTCCAGCCAATACGAGGCCTATCCCTACCCGAAGCGAGACCCGCGGGAGGAGTCAAAGCGCCTCGTCATCGGTAGCCCGAGCCATATCCGAGAGATCGACCATTGGATTTTCCGCGCCCAGCGCCCCGCCAGTAAGCCACTAAACGCTCTGGTGGCCGGCGGCGGAACTGGCGACGGAACGATCATGCTCGCCCAACAAATGGCAACACTTGGCAGGCCGGGCAGCGTCACTTGGCTCGACCGGTCCTCAGCATCATTGGCGATCGCGCAGTCCCGCGCATCAGCCCGGAAGCTGACCAATATTGTCTGGGAACAGCGGTCGTTGTTGGAGTTGCCGGAATCAGGCCTAGGCCCATTTGACTACATAGACTGCTGCGGCGTACTGCACCACCTGCCGGACCCGGCAGCGGGGCTGCGAGCCCTAACCTCTGTCCTGGCGCCCGACGGCGGATTGGGTCTGATGGTCTACGCGCCACATGGTCGCACGGGCGTCTACATGGTCCAGGACGTGCTGCGCCGCTTGGCACCGGCCGACGAAACGCCGGCCCAACGTCTGGATGTGGCCCGCAGAGTGATGAAACACCTGCCGAACACGCAATGGCTGAAGCAGAACCGCAATATCATCGACCATATCCATGGCGGCGACGCCGGGCTATACGACCTGCTGCTGAACCCGCGCGACCGCGCCTATACGGTGCCGGAACTCGATGCCCTGGTCACAGACGCCGGTCTGCGGATCGCCTGCCGGGTGGAACCGACGCGCTACGACCCTATGGTCATGCTACCCGACCCTAAGCTTCGTCAGCGACTGGAGGCCATGAACCCCACCGAACGCGCTGCGGTGGCCGAGGCATTGGCCGGCAACATGTCAGCCCACATTATTTATTGCGTCCGCGCGGACAATAGCACCGCCGACCCAGATCCGCTGGCCGATAACGCCGTCCCCGTGCTGCGCGAATGGGACGGACAGACCATGACCACATGGATCCGCCCGGACGGTACGATGCCGATGGATTTCGATGGCTTGGTGATCAACATCCCGATGTCGCCACAAGCCGCCGCGATCCTACCGCTGATCGACGGTGTGCGGAATGTGGGGGCCATCCGCGCCGCGCTCACCGAACGAGGCATCACAGCAGAAGTATTCGATCGGGCGTGGCGCGCCACTTTTACGACACTGGAGCGGATCAACCGCCTGCTGCTGGCCGCTCCCGCCTGAAATCCTCGCTGCAAGCGTGTGATGGAACACAAACCACAGGCTGCGAGCATCACAGAGCCGCTAAGAGTCTGGCAGCCCGCGGCTTGGCGGCGTAGAAGACGGCCATGCGCTACATTTCGACCCGCGGGCTGACACCCCCGCGCGATTTTGCCGATGTTCTGCTTGCTGGCCTCGCCGAGGATGGCGGCCTGTTCGTGCCAGAAACCTGGCCGCACTTCTCCCCGGCAGACTGGCGGGCAATGCGCGGACTGTCCTATCCGGACTTGGCGGCACGCGTCATGCAGCCTTTCGTCGGCGAGTCCATCCATGCCGCCGATCTGCTGCGAATTTGCCGCGAAGCCTACGCGGGGTTCGGCCATCCGGCGGTCGTGCCGCTGGTGCAACTGGAAACCCATCTCTTCACGCAAGAGTTGTTTCATGGTCCAACGCTCGCCTTCAAGGATATGGCGATGCAGGTCCTTGGCCGGCTCTTCGATCATGTGCTCAGCCAGCGCGACGCGCGGGTGACCATCGTTGGGGCCACCTCCGGGGATACCGGATCGGCCGCGATCGAAGCCTGCGCCGGCCGCGACCGGGTCGATATTATGATCCTGCACCCGCATGAGCGCACAAGCCAGGTGCAGCGCCGGCAGATGACAACGGTGCAGGCCGCCAATGTCGGCAATATCGCTATTCAAGGCACGTTCGACGATTGCCAGGATTTAGTGAAAGCCATGTTCGCCGACGTGCCGTTCCGGCAGGAGGTGCGGCTATCCGCCGTCAACTCCATCAACTGGGCACGTATCGCGGCGCAGATCCCCTATTACGTCGCCGCTGCACTGGCATTGGGCGCGCCAGACCGGGAGGTGGCGTTCAGCGTGCCGACCGGTAATTTCGGTAACGTCCTGGCGGCCTGGGCCGCTCGGCGCATGGGCCTACCGATCGCCCGCCTCGTTGTCGGATCTAATCGCAATGACATCCTGACGCGCTTCTTGACCGCGAATGATATGTCGGTCTCGACGGTCGAGCCGTCGCTATCCCCCAGCATGGACATACAGGTCAGCTCGAATTTCGAACGCTTGCTGTTCGAGTTGCTGGATCGCGATGGTGCTCGCACGCGCCAGACCATGCTTGATTTCCGTGCGACGGGCAGAATGATAATGCCCGATCCTATCTGGCATCGCACGCGGACCTTGTTCCGCGGCTTCCGGCTGGACGACGCGGATACCGAAGCCGAAATGCGCCGGCTGCATGACGCGTGCGGTTACTTGGCCGATCCCCACAGCGCGATTGGCATCGCCGCGGCACGCGCCCATCCTTGCCAGGGCGGCGTGCCAACCGTCGCCATGGCCACGGCACACCCGGCCAAATTTCCCGACGCCGCAATACACGCCACCGGTATCCACCCGCCGCTGCCGCCCCGCATGGCGGACCTTTTCGAGCGAACCGAACATTTCACCGTGCTCCCCAACGATATCGCCGCCGTCGAAGCGGCGGTTCGCGCCTTGGTCGGCCGCGACAAAGCCTGAGGACGACCGCCAAGCTCCATCCACTTGAGCCTGATTGGATTAGGCCCGAGTGGACCCAGTCCAATGGCCAGAACGAGGCGACCGCTGGCAAGTGATAGGAAACGAAGTGGGGCGCCAATGGCTGCTCACCCGCTGAACGCCCCTAAAAACCAGCCGCAAACCCACCGATTGCGTCACGTTGCGCCTGTCCAAACCGCCGGCAACATGCCACGCTGAGGTCATGCATATTCACATCCAGAACCCGTCGGGCGAAACACCGTTCGTGTTCGACCGCGCCATGTGGGACGCCGCCTTAAACCGTGCGGGCGGCATTGAATCGGAATTACACGTTACCATCGGCAACACGCTCGAGGATTTCGACGGTGCGATGCCCACTATGGCAGCGCTGATCACCGACACAGCCACCGTGCGGCAGATGTTTGGCAAAACAACGCCGGCGCTGAAACTGGTGTTCATCACCAGCGCCGGGCTTGATCGCCTAGCACCGTGGGACTGGCTGCCGCCAGGCGCGGTGTTGATGAATAACCGCGGCACGCACGCAGCGAAAATCGGCGAGTTCGGACTGATGGCACTGCTGATGCTCGCCAATCGCATTCCGCGCATGGTCAGCAACCAGCGCGCCGGCGTATGGCACGAAATCTGGGGTAACGTCTTGTCCGGACGGCCTGTCACCATTGTTGGCCTGGGCACTCTTGGCACCGCAGTGGCCAATCAGGCGACCCGCTTCGGTATGATGGTCACCGGCATCCGCGCCAACCCCGTGCCGCACCCCGACTGCGTGCGGGTGTTGGGGACTGACGCGCTGGATTCTGTTTTGCCGGAGACAGAATTCCTGGTTCTCGCCACACCGCTGACAGATGCAACACGCAACCTGATGGATCGGCGGCGCCTGCATCTCCTGCCCGCGCATGCCTGCGTTCTGAATATCGGCCGCGGTGCGCTGATCGATCAGGAGGCGATCTGCGACATGCTAGACGCCGACCGCCTGTCAGGTGCCGTGCTGGATGTCTTCACACCTGAGCCCATCCCTCAAGGCCATCGCCTTTGGACGACTCGCAACCTGATCATCAGCCCGCATACGTCTGCCGACGACCCGAACACTTATAATCCGCGCAGCCTCGATATATTTTTGGAAAATTTACGCGCCTGGCAGGAAGGCCGGAAACTACCGAACCAGTTCGACACTGTGCGCGGTTACTAAAGGGCGCGCGCACTGGCGTGTCGCAGCGTTCGCCAAAAAAGGGCCCTGTGGCGACACCATAAACTGTCCACGGCAGGAAACAGATAGAAAAAACGGAACGACTCTGCCCAGGTTGGTGCCGCCGCAGTCTGTTTGCCAGGCCCCCGCTGCAGCATACTTACACCGGCAAGGGTAAATACCTTGATACGCCCGTCAAGAATCCGAGCCGGGGCGCCAAAAAATCGCCTCAGCAGCCGCTTTTGTGTCGCCACATCATTGATACGTTGAAAATTTCCAGCGATTTCGCGATTTTGTCATCAATGCTGTTGACGAAACATATGAATTCCCCGCAAGAATCTGGCTACACGGGATTGACACACAAGGCAGTCCCGCAAGCGAAAAGGAGCGCAGATGTCCAAAGCTTTTATTGCCCGCGTAATTCAGCAGTCGACTGAAATTACCGGTGCAGCGGCGACCCGGGTGACCAACGAGTTGGTTGATGCCATCGTCAAGGAAATGAAGAAGTCCGGCAAGTTCACGCTGCCCAGCTTTGGAACCTTCACGGTGCGCAAGACCAAGGCGCGCAAGGCAACGAACCCGCGGACCGGCGAAGCCATCAAGGTAAAAGCCGGAAAGACGGTTCGCTTCAAGGCTTCCCCGGTTCTGAAGAAAGCCGTTTAACCTCGGCCTGAAACGGGAGTGGAAATGCCGCGCACCTTTATAAGGTGCCGCGGCACCTTACTGCTCCTTCAACGCCGAACGCTGGTTACTGTATCGTATCGTTCCGCTAAGACATAGAAAATCAGACGCTGCCGATTCGCTTTGCAGCTATCAGAAATTCCTTATTGCCCTCGGGCCCGGTGATGGGGCTTTCGGTTATCCCCAGTACCTGCCAACCTGGCAGCGAAGACCACCAGGTCGAAACACGCTCACAAACCGCGGCATGAACCGAAGCGTCGCGCACCACACCTTTGCTACCAACAAAAGCAGCGCCAGCTTCGAACTGGGGCTTGATAAGTGCGATGGCCATAGCTCCGGGCTGACACAGGGCCAGGGGAGCGGGCAATACGGTCGCCAGACCGATGAAGCTGGAATCGCAGACGAGCATGTCAATCGGATCCGCGATCACATCACGGTCCAAGTAGCGGGCGTTGGTTTTTTCATACACGACTACCCGCGGGTCCGTACGCAGCTTCCATGCCAGTTGGCCATGCCCAACATCCACAGCATGAACCTTCGCCGCACCATGCGCCAGCAAGACATCGGTGAACCCGCCGGTAGATGCGCCAATATCCAAGCAAATGAGCCCAGACGGAGAAACGCAAAAATGCGTCAGGGCATGCGCTAGCTTCAGCCCCCCGCGAGATACCCAAGGATGGTCCTGGCCCCGGACATCGAGCGGGGTGTCTTCGGCCAACAGATCACCGGGCTTAGCGATCCGCCGATCCTTGGTGAAGACCTTGCCTGCCATGATCAGCGCCTGCGCACGCGCGCGGCTTTCCACCAAACCGCGCTGCACCAGTATCAGGTCGGCGCGCTGCTTCACGCCAGAGGACGTGTCGATAAGGCGCCGTCGGTACGTTGCACCAAGGCTTCGACTCGCGCTTCAACCTCAGCCAATTTGGCCTCGCAATGGCTGCGCAACGTCACGCCGCGCTCAAAGGCTTGAACCGCGGCATCCAACTGCAAGGTCCCCCCCTCCAACCCGCGTACGATTTGCTCTAATTCAGCCAACGCCTGTTCAAACGAAAGCTGGCTGACGTCGTCTTCCGGCATATTTTTGTTCCCAGGTTTGCCCGCGCGTGGGCCTTTCTAGCATTATACGCCGACACGCAGGGCTTGCACACGGCCTCGCTGTAGCGACGATGGGCGGAATGCCTTGTGCGGTAGCACCGCGGATGAGTAGAAAACGAACATGCATCGATCCTCATGGGGGCCCGTCAAGATTGCGCCTAGTTTGCTGGCCGCCGATTTCGGCCGCCTGCGTGAAGAGGTGCAAGCAATCGAGGAGGCCGGTGCGGACTGGTTGCACCTCGACATCATGGATGGGCATTTCGTGCCGAATATCAGCTTCGGTCCCAATGTCCTGGCCGATCTGCGCAAACACACAAACTTGCCTTTCGATGTGCATCTGATGATCTCGCCGGTGGATCCATATCTGGATGCCTTCATCGCCGCCGGTGCGGACCATATCAGTCTGCATCCCGAGGCCGGACCGCATCTTCACCGCTCTTTGCAGCATATTCGAAAGGCCGGGAAAAAGGCCGGGGTTGTGCTAAACCCATCCACCGCGCCCGAGTCGGTGGCCTGGGTGATGGATTTGGTGGATATCGTGTTGGTCATGTCAGTAAACCCAGGGTTTGGCGGACAGAGTTTCCTAGAATCCCAATTGCCCAAGATCGCACGACTACGTCAGATGATCGACAGAGCGGACCATCCCATCTCCCTTGCCGTCGATGGCGGCATCACCGCTGCTACCGCGCCAACAGCCATCGCAGCAGGTGCGGATACCCTGATCGCCGGAACCGCCGTGTTCCGAGCCGCCGATTATGCCGAAGCGATCACTGCCCTGCGCCAAGGGCCGAAGGACGTGGCATGACAAAGACGACTCCGCAGCGCTTGTTACGCAGCGCCCGCCTGGCGATCGCCAAATTACCGACGCTGCACATGGGGCGCGTGCCGGATGCACCCGCCGTATCCGTGCGCGATCCTTGGCCTGGCGACGCAGGCCTGGGCGCGCGGCTCATAAAAGGCGAATTGGTTTACGGCGGCGCCATCACGCCACTACGGCCAAACGGCTGGGCAGACGTTACAGGCTCTAAGACGCTGCGCGCGGCAGCACATAGCTTCACCTGGTTGCGCGACCTGCGCGCCTTAGGCACGGATGCTGCCCGCCTACGAGCACGCGCCTTGGTTGGGGATTGGATGGCGTCCTCGCCCACCGATGCCACGTCCTATCGGCCAGACGTCGTCGGCGCCAGGATCACCGCTTGGCTCGGCCATTATGATTTTTTCGCGGCCACTGCAGATGACGGTTTCCGCCAGCGCCTGATGGCGCGGTTGGTGCAAGACGCGCGCGGCTTATCCGCCTCCTTACCTGCCGAGGAACTGGATGCACGCGCACTAACCGCTATGAAGGGTTTGGTCGCCGCCGCCATCACACTGCGGGAACACACCGGACTGATGACCCGCGCTATGCGTTTCCTGCCACAGGAGATCGCGCGCCAAGTCCAACCCGATGGATCGCATATCGAGCGAAGCCCCGCGGCACAACTTCAAGCCCTACAAGACCTGTTAGAAATCCGCGCACTGCTGCAAACGGCACAAACTGCTGCTCCAACGGCTTTGTCCGCTGCGATCGAGCGCATGGGCCCGGCACTCCGCCTCATGCGACATGGCGATGGCGGTTTGGCACTGTTCAACGGCACGCGTGAGGAAACAGGCACGCTGGTGGATCTCGTCTTAACCCAAGCAGGGCGGGGTGGACGGGCCGTGTCGTCCCTGACCGAAGGTGGCTTCCACCGCCTGCAGGCCGGGCGCAGCGTGATGATCGTCGATTGTGGCGTGCCGCCGCCACCCGGCCTGGACCGGTGGTCGCACGCGGGCACCCTGTCGATGGAGCTTTCGGTCGGGCGTGACCGCCTTATCGTCAATTGCGGCGCCTTCACAGCAGGACCGGAAGCATGGCAGGACGCCGCCCGCGCGACCGCCGCCCATTCCACTCTGGTGATCGCCGATGTGAACAGCAGCGAACTAAAGCCCGAAGGACTCGGCCATCGGCCGACCACGGTTGAAGTTCAGCGACAAGAGGCCGCCGGCGCGCACTGGCTGGACGTGTCGCATGACGGCTGGAAGCGCAGTTTCAACACCGCGCATCGCCGCCGCTTGTATATGGCCGAAAGTGGCGAAGATATCCGTGGCGAGGATGTCATCGAAAGCTCCGAGAACCAGCCATTCACACTCCGCTTCCATCTGCACCCCGACGTCCAGGCCAGCCTGCAACAGGATGGCGGCACCGTGCTGTTGCGACTGAAGTCGGGCTCCTTTTGGCGACTGCGGGCCGATGGCGCGAAACTGATGCTTGAGGAATCGATCTACCTCGGCGGCCCAGAACCCCGGCGAAGCGAGCAGATCGTTCTGACCGGACATCCGGATGGCCCACAACAGGTAAAATGGGCGCTGATCAAAGTCGAACGCGGCAGCTAACGAGTAACCGTCGCGGACAAAGCCGCCCTAGCGCGACGCCGGGATGACCAGACAATGACGATAGGTTTTGCTCTTGGCAGCAGTAGGCATGAGCGTGTCGCTACCGCGTCTTCCGTTTGCCCTGGTGCACCAAAAACGGCCTATTTATCTGCTTTATCGCGGGATGTGCGCCATCCTGTGCTTCCAGATCCAGCGATCGCGCCTTAGGGCATGAAAATCATAGAAATCACCAACGTCGATTTTTCACTTCGGCACTTTTTGCTGCCCCTGATGCGTGCCCTGCGTGCGCAGGGGCATGAGGTGGTGGGGGCCTGTGCTGAGGGGCCGCTGCTGAACAGCGTGCGGCAAGAAGGGTTCCGGGTCATTGCACTACCGCTCGTCCGACGCATATCGCCGCTGTCGCATCTGCGTGCCTTTTTGTCCTTGGTTGCGGTTCTGCGAGCTGAAAAACCCGATATCGTGCATGGCCACATGCCAATCAGCGGCTTCTTGTCCCGCCTAGCCGCCCGCGTAGCCGGCGTGCCGCGCATCGCTTACACATGCCACGGTTTCGTCTTCAACCATACCGCCGCGCCGCGTATGCATCGGCTCGCCTCCTTCCTGATGGAATGGACGGCGGCACGGGTGACGGATATCTACCTGACCGTCTCAGAAGCCGAGGCTGCGGACGCACGCCGCCTGCACATCTGCCGCCATGCCCAAGCAATCCGTAATGGCCGCGATCCGGCAAAATTCCGCCCAGATCTGGACGCCCGTGGCCGCATCCGCAAAGAACTCGGTGTCGCGACCGATCAGGTAGTGATCATCGCCGTCTCCCGGCTCGTCTGGCACAAAGGCTATCCGGAAATCGCGGCAGCGATGCACGCCGTGCCAAACGCCGAGCTATGGGTCGTGGGGGATCGGCTGGCGAGCGATCGCGGCACGGACATGGTGGCCTTGCTGCAAAACGCCGGCCTCGGTGACCGTCTCCGCCTACTCGGCTATCGCGAGGATATTCCCGCCCTGCTTGCCGCGGCTGATATCTTCACCCTGCCAAGCCGGTTCGAGGGACTGCCAATGTCGGTCATCGAGGCGATGTTGACCGGTTTGCCAGTCGTTGCCACCACCGTGCGTGGTCCGGATGAGCAAGTGATTGAAGGCACAACCGGCCTAAAGGTTCCGCCCGGCGACCCCACGGCGCTTGGCAACGCCTTCGCTCGGCTAGCAAACGATGCAGACCTTCGTGCCCGTATGGGGGAGGCCGGCCGACGGCGTGCGCTGGACCTGTATGACGAGGCAAAAATCCTCGCACGGACGGTGGAACTGTTGGGCGCTTAGACTGGGTCAGCGCTGACGGAGGAATTGGGCGAACGCGGCCAAGGTGACGTCGGAGACGTGATGCTCGATCCCCTCGGCGTCTGACTCGGCTGCCTCGGCTGGAACGCCGACGGCCATAAGCAGATCGACCACAACCCGATGGCGGGCACGAACGCGGGAAGCTAAATGATCGCCTGATTCCGTCAGGAAGACACCGCGATAGGGTTTGGCAATTGCCAACCCTTCCCGCTTGAGGCGGCCGATCGTCTTGATTGCCGTCGCATGGGAAACGCCAAGCCGGCGGGCGATGTCCGTAGGGCGGGCCTCTCCACCGCTGGCGAGGAGGTCGGAAATAAGCTCGACATAGTCCTCCAACAGCGCACCGGACTGAGCGGTACGCGCCTTGCCGAAGCGGCTAGCCTGGGTGGGTTCCTCGGGCAGGATCGAGAACGGCGGAGGGGTTGATTCGGTCATCGGTGTAGATAAACGTTTGCGGCCAGCAAGGTCTGCCTAATTTGCCACGGTTTGCAACAGAAGGATTGCATTGAGGGCGATGACGACGACCGTCGCGCCGATGACGACCACGCGCATCGACGGGCCAATGGCGAACCGACCCATCACATCTGGTCGTCTTATCAATAGCAACATCGCCACCATCGGCACCGGCAGCACCAAACTTAGCACCACCTGGCTCAAAACCAGCGCCCGAGTCGGATCCACGCCCATCGCCACGACGATCACGGCCGGGATCATTGTCGCGAGCCGGCGAACCCAAAGCGGAATCCGCATGCTAACGAAATCCTGCATGATCGCCTGCCCAGCCATCGTCCCGACGATCGAACTGGATAGGCCGGATGCGAGCAGCGACGCCATGAAGGCCCCGGCAGCGATGCCACCCATCAGCGGCAGCAAGGTGCGATAGGCGGTTTCGATCTCTCCGACATCGGCATGACCAGCATGGAACATCGTCGCCGCCATCGCGACCATGGCCATGTTGACAATGCCCGCCAAGCTTAGCGCCAACAGAACTTCTATATTAGAGTAGCGGATCAGACGACGCCTGTCCTCATCATGCTGAGCGACGATCCGGCCGCCCATCATCGCCGAGTGGAGATAAATGGCGTGCGGCATCACCGTAGCGCCGACGATGGCGACGGCCAAAGTGACACTATCCTGGCCGTCCAGCATCGGAACCAAGGCGTGATAGGCAACCGCATGCCAATCGGGTGGCGCGATGAACAGTTCGGTCACATAGGCCAGGCTGATGATACCGACGAAAGCGGCGACGATCAGCTCCAACGGGCGGAAACCGCGGGATTGGAAGGACAGGAAGGCCCAGGTGATAACGAAGGTGATCAGCAACCCCACCAGCAGTGGCAGGCCGAACAGCAAGCTGATGCCGATCCCGGCGCCCAACGACTCGGCCAGATCGGTGGCCATGGCGGCGACTTCGCTCGCCAACCACATGACGAACACGATCCGACGTGGAAAATGCAGGCGGCACAGCGTTGCCAAGCTGTGGCCGCTGACGATTCCCAGCCGTGCGGATAGCGCCTGAAACAGCATGGCGATGACATTCGCCAGCAGCACAACCCACAGCAGCATATAGCCGTGCCGCGCTCCAGCTTGGATATTCGTGGCGAAGTTTCCTGGGTCCATATAGGCGATGGAGGCTAGGACTGCCGGCCCGACAAAGGGCAGGAATGCCCGGATACCATGCAGGCGGCCGCGGAGACTGGCCCGTCCGGCGCGCGAGGTGCGGCTGGTTAGCCCCTGGCGCGGCACCGCCTGAGTCATGCCGCAGCGCCCGATGCGCGAACGCCTTTCTGCCCAATAGGCCGTGCGCTGCCCGTGACTCGCGGCGAATTTTTGCATGCAGAAACTGCCATGACATAAACCATACACCACAGAGTGTAGCTTTGGCTACATTTCTAGCCCGACAAACAGCGGCGCAGCGCATGACGTCACTGGGTCTGTGTGTTAGACAGTGCTCTTCCAGTCAGCCTGAAGTGTGATAAAGCCCCCGGCCCATGCAGCATTTCCTCGACTTCGAAAAATCGATCGCCGAATTGGAAGGCAAGATCGAGGAGCTCCGACGCTTGTCGGACCCCAACGGTATGAACATTGCCGATGAGATCGCGCGCCTGACGGCTGTCACGGACAAGCAGCTTCGATCGACCTACAGCAAGCTGACCCCGTGGCAGAAGACGCAAGTTGCCCGCCATCCGGCAAGGCCGAAGGCCAAGGACTATATCACTGGCCTTATTAGCGATTTTACGCCGCTGGCTGGCGATCGTGCTTTCGCAGATGATGCAGCCATTATTGGCGGCCTGGGGCGCTTCAAGGGCACCCCGGTTGTCGTTCTCGGCACGGAAAAGGGCACCGACACGGAATCCCGCGTCCGTCACAACTTTGGCATGGCCAAACCAGAAGGCTACCGCAAGGCACGCCGCTTGGTGGATCTCGCCGTCCGCTTCAAACTGCCGATCATCAGCTTCGTCGATACCGCCGGCGCCTTCCCGGGCATTGAGGCAGAGGCGCGGGGCCAAGCCGAAGCAATTGCCCGTTCGATTGAGGCTTTTCTGGAAGCCGACGTGCCAATCGTTGCGACCATCATCGGGGAAGGCGGCTCCGGCGGCGCTATTGCCCTAGCGGCAGCTGACTGCGTGCTGATGCTGGAATACGCGATCTACTCGGTGATCTCCCCCGAAGGGTGCGCCTCGATCCTCTGGCGCGATGCCACACAGGCGAGCTTGGCGGCAGAAGCCCTCAAACTGACGGCCGATGACCTGCTCAAACTCCGCTTAATCGATCAGATCGTCGCCGAACCGCTGGGTGGCGCTCAGCGAGATAAGGAGGCAACGCTGCTTGCTGTCTCCTCTGCGGTGGAATCTGCGCTGCAGGCGTTGCTATCAATGAACCCTGCTGGCCTTAAAAGCCGCCGACGGGAGAAATTCCTGATGATGGGTCACGACCAGCCATTCTAATCTCAATTCTTAGAGGGGTTCTGGACCGTTCGGCCCGGGGGCGATAGATTGATCGGTCAGGGGCGGAAGATCATCCGCAGCGGGACGGCATGCGTGAAGAAATAACAGCTTATAAACGCGAACGCATTCTCGAAGAGGCAGTGAAACTGTTCTACGAGCGGGGCTTCAGCGGCACCACACTGGACGACATCGCCGGCAAGCTCGGGGTGACGAAGCCGTTCATCTACACGCATTTTCGCAGCAAAGTGGAACTGCTAGAGGCTGTTTGTCGCCCAACAATCGAAATGTCTCTCGCGGCGATTGCCGAGGCGGCGGAAAAACCCGGCACGCCGCCGGAACGGCTGCACAGCGGAATTGTCAATTTTACGAAGGTGGTGCTGCAACGCCAAGCCAACATCGCGGTCTATTTCCGCGAGGAAAAGCACCTGTCGGAAGAGGGGCTGTCTGATATCAACGCGTTGCGCAAACGCTTTGACCGCGTTCTGAGCCGTTTGCTGCAGGAAGGTGTTGACAATGGGTCGTTCCACATCGCCGATATCCGCGTCGCCGCACTGGTAATCGGCGGTATGGTGAGTTGGGCATACACGTGGTACCAGCCCAACGGTCGTCTGTCCTTTGATGAGATCGCTGATAAACTAGCCCATTTTGGTCTACAGATGGTCGATGCACGGAGCATTCCCGGCCATCCCCCCGGGTGACAAGCGCGCAAATACCAGCCCGGCGCCCGGTAAACGCAAGCCGGGCAATGCAGACCCCATTGATTGCTTACTGCGGGCTTTGATCTGCGGCGTCGGTCCTTGCCATTGGCAAACCAAGAAAACAGGCACTTCGACCGAAGACCTCGAAAGCAATTAACCGCTCAGGCGATCTATTGCTCTGGTCATCACCCGGGGCTGACCCGCTGGCTCAAGCCCGTAGGTGTTGTGGAATGACCATCCCCAGGGAGTCCGGGATCGCCCATACCTCCTCAACCTGGCGGATAGGCTCGAATCCAACCTGCAGATAGTTAGGCAGCGCTCGTGGATGATCAGCCGTGCAGGTGTTCACCGTCATGCCGCGCGCACCCATTTCCCAGGCGGCATCGACCGCACGCCGCAAAAAAGTCATACCAATACCCTGGCCGATCATCTGCGGCATCAAGCCGAAATAGCTCAGATTCACATCCGGCCAATACCCGGCATCCAACTGGAAGAACCCGGCGATCGCCTCGTCTTGAAACAGTACATGTATCGAGACGTTAGGATTGTTGAGCATCCGCGCCAGCTCACCATCCGGCATCACACGGTTCAACCACCAAAGGTAATCATGGCCGACCGAGTTATAGAGGAATCGGTAAAACGGCACCGGCGGCGCACGCATCGTTACGATCCGCAGCCCGGACGGCAATAGCGGTGCCGGCGTCGATGGCGGCTTATCCATCCGCAGGAACGTCACCGTAACGCGTGCCTTGGTGGTTCGTTCCATGCAATGCCGCTCCTTCGCCTGCATTCGATCGCACTTGCCGGCTCTCGCTACGATCAACGCAATGCGCTGTTTTACGGGTCAATCATCGGATAGGCCAAGCCGGTTTTGCCAAGACACTTATCCAAAGACTGGACCCTGGGCCGTTCGGCGTTTACCTCAACGCGCATGAGCAGACCCAACGCGATGGCCGAAAAAGCCTTCCGCCTCGGCCAGCAATGGCACCGTGCGGGGCAGTTGGCGCAGGCCGAGCAGTTTTATCGCCAAGCGTTGGCGGCGGATCCGCGCCACGCTGACACACTGCATGCATTGGGCGCGCTCGCACTGCAGGCCGGCCACGCCGCCGATGCAGAGATGCTGGTTGGCCAAGCTCTCAGCGTTCGCTCCCATGCCGACTATCACCTGACCCGCGCTCATGCGCTACTCGCCCTGCGCCGTTTCGCAGACGCCGAGACCTGCGCCCGCGCCGTCCTGAAGTCTCGGCCTCGTAGCGCCGCGGCGTATCAGGTGCTTGGCCATGCGCTGACCGACGCCGGGCGATCCGAAGCCGCCGTGCGCGCCTACCGCGAAGCCTTGCGCCTCTCGCCGGATTTACCGGATTTGCGCAACAATCTTGGCACGGCTCTGCGCCAGACCGGCCGGCTGGAAGAAGCAGAACGGATGCTACGTCAGGCACCGGCTGATTCTGTGACGCTGGTCAACCTCTCCAGCGTGCAGAAAGAGCTCGGCCAAATAGCCGCTGCCGAAGCGACGCTAAGGCGAGCCCTGGCGATGGCGCCAAACAATCCTATCGTCCTCTACAACTGGTCTCTGCTTCTGCTGCTGACTGGTCGAGAGCAAGAGGCTTGGCCGGCGTGGGAAGCGCGTTTTGCCGCCGGCGCCATTCCCGGACGCCGCTTCGTTCAGCCGCAATGGAGCGGGGATGCACTGGCGGGCCGACGTCTTCTGGTGCACAGCGAACAGGGTCTGGGCGATATCATACAGTTCGCCCGCTATCTGCCGTCGATCGCTGGGGATGTGATCTTCGAGATACCGCCTCGTCTGCAGCGCCTGTTGCGTTCCTGCCCATGCATGAAGCCGACAAGCCCCATGGGTGGCGATCCTGGATCTTTCGACATCGTGGTGCCGCTAATGAGCCTGCCTGGCCGGATGCACATCGCACGACCCGCACCGCCTTATCTATTCGCCGAACCCGATCGGATCGCCGCTTGGCGCGCTCAACTTCCCGCAGACGGACTACGCATCGCCATCGCTTGGCAAGGCAACGCTGCCCGGCATGAGGACAAAGGCCGGTCGATAAACTTGGCCCACTTCGCCCCCCTGGCCGCGCTACCCGGCGTGCACCTCATCAGCCTGCAGGTTGGCGATGGTGCCGAACAGGTCGGTCAGGTGCCGTTTCCCGTCGCAACCCTGGCGGGACTGGACGACGGGCCAGATGCGTTTCTAGATACGGCTGCGGTGATGACGGCGGTGGATCTGATCGTGACCTCGGATACCTCTATCGCTCACTTGGCCGGGGCGCTGGGCCGCCCGACCTATCTCGCGCTGCGGAAAATACCTGACTGGCGCTGGCAATTGGATCGGCCGGACTGTCCCTGGTATCCATCGATGCGCTTGTTCCGCCAGGATATCGATGGCGCCTGGCCACCAGTTTTCGAGGCAATAGCCCGCCAGGTCTCTGCCATGGAAGACGAAAAGAGACCCAAGCCATGACAGCGCCGCTGGTCCCCGTCTCCTGGGGTGAGTTATGGGACAAGATCGCCATTCTGCGCCTGAAGGTTGATCGAATCCGCGCGCCAGCCGGTCGAGCAAATGCAGAACACGAACTCGGCTTGCTTTTGGCAGCAGCGGGCACAGCACCCCGCGCCATAGCCGAAGCGCTGTCCAGTCTGCTGGCGGTTAACACCCGACTCTGGCACATCGAAGACCGCATCCGCGAGTATGAGGCGGCGAGCGACTTCGGCCCAGATTTTATTGCCTTGGCACGCGCGGTTTATCACGAGAATGACGAACGCGGGCGGATCAAAGCGGCGATAAATCGAGTTCTGGCATCGGCTGTGGTGGAGGAAAAACAATATTCGGCCTATGCTCGATCACCATGACCGACACCATCGCTGAAAACCTCCGCGCCGTCCTGGACCGCATTGCCAACGCCGCCAACGCCGCCGGACGCCGGCCAGAGGATGTGACGCTGGTCGCGGTTTCGAAAACCAAGCCGCAGCAGGCGGTGATCGATGCTCTCAACGCCGGCCAAACCGTGTTCGGCGAAAATCGGGTACAAGAAGCAGAGGCAAAATTTCCGCCACTGCGCGCCTCACATAACTTCAACCTCCACATCATTGGCGGATTGCAGACCAACAAGGCACGAGACGCCGTGCGTATCGCCGATGTGATCGAAACGCTGGATCGCCCGCGCCTCGCCGACGCTATCGCCGCGGCCATCCTGAAAGAAGGCCGCACGCCCGGCCTTCTTATTGAGGTAAACACTGGCGCCGAACCGCAGAAATCAGGCATCCTGCGGGCCGATGCCGACGGCTTCATCGACGACTGCAAGGGCCGCTTCGGCTCGGCACTGCGCGGCCTGATGTGTGTTCCACCGCATGGCGAGGACCCTCGGCCGCATTTTGCGTATCTCGCCGACCGCGCCGCGCGCCATGGATTACCGGTTGTTTCAATGGGCATGTCGGCCGATTTCGAGATCGCTATTGCCTGTGGGGCGACATGGGTTCGCGTCGGTAGCGCCATTTTCGGATCACGGTGACAGTCCTACGGCGAACTGCGGAACGGCATAGGCCTTGTCTATTTGCCTAGCGCCCCGCCGCTGAGGGGTTCTGCGTGGCTGTGGCTGTGGCCGCGACGACATTTGGACGAGCGCCATAGGGGGGCGTGAGTGACCTCTACGGAATTTGTCGTCATGGCCCCGAACTTGCTTTCTGCGGTTCGGCAATCTGGGAGCGGCTTTGACATCGATCGATGCATATTTACGGGAGTGCGAAAGCCTTGCTTGGCACGGCGGTATGTCCTTCTGTCGCCACGCAGCCAGATGTAAAAGGCTAGCGCGGCACGGCCGTGGAAAACCCCTGGGTTAAACATGGTCGTGACACAGAGCACATGATCTCTCTGGCAAGCGCTGCCGTAGTGGCCGGTGAATGGCTAAATCGGCCATGGGCCAGAATCATCGATTGCACGCACCAACCCGGGCCGACGTTGGCCTTTGGCACGATATCCTTGAGCAACGGCTGCGTGCTGAAGTTCCTGGCCGGATCCACGGGTATTCGCGATAGATCTGCCATGACGCATTCCAGCGGTCGGCCTGTTTCGCCACCCGCCGGCATATGACCGGCCCTACGTGACGGAGAATTATCAATGGATGACAAAGAACTGGACGCGTTGATCGATATCGGTGCCAAAATTTATGGCTTTAACGTCAAGCCAGATTGGCGGGCAGCCGTGAAAATGCACCTGACCATCTGCCTTGGTCATGCCGAGACCGTGCTGGCAGCTGCGATTTCCGATCACGTCGATCCCGCACCGGTATTCCGCGCATGAGCGACTGGACCACTGGCACGGTGCTGGCCGCTGCCATCGCCGCTGGGCAAACCACAGCCAAGGCCACCATAGAGGCCTGCCTGACGCGGATTGAGACACTCAACCCCAAGCTCAATGCCTTTACCGCCGTCACGGCGGAGCGTGCGCGCATCAGGGCGGCAGCGGTGGACGCGGACATCGCCTCCGGTTTGCCGCCTGGGCCACTGGCCGGTGTGCCCTTCGCGGTGAAGAATCTGATCGATATCGCCGGGATAACGACCGTCGCTGGCTCGAAAATCAACCGCACCTATCCGCCGGCTGCCAGCGATGCACCGCTGGTGCAACGTCTGGAAGCAGCCGGTGCGATCTTGGTCGGTGCGCTGAACATGGGTGAATACGCCTATGACTTCACCGGCGAGAACGCGCATGACGGCAATTGCCGGAACCCACACGACACTGCGCGCATGACCGGCGGATCCTCCTCCGGCTCGGGCAGCGCAGTGGGCGGAGGATTGGTGCCGATCACCCTTGGCTCCGACACCAACGGGTCGATCCGCGTGCCTGCATCGTTCAATGGGGTATTCGGCCTGAAGCCGACCTACGGGCGACTCACCCGCGCGGGCTCGTTTCCGTTCGTCTCCAGTCTCGACCATCTCGGACCGTTATGCCGCTCGGTCAGCGACTTGGCCGTGACGTATGACGCTATGCAAGGCGCTGACCCAAACGACCCGGTTTGCACCGGGCAAATCGATCCGATCATGCCATTGCTTGACAACGGCATCGCAGGCCTGCGCGTCGCAAAAGCTGGTGGGTTTTTCCGTGCTGGCGCAGCGGCCGAGGCGCTGATCGCTCTTGACTCGATAGCCGCCGCCCTTGGTGCCGAGGCAGAAGTGGAGATCCCGGATACCACGATCGCGCGCAGCGCCGCGTATATCATCACCGCGACCGAGGGTGCTGCGCTGCACCTGCCGCGTCTGCGGTCGTGTCCCGACGACTTCGATCCCGATGTGCGCGACCGCCTGCTCGCAGGGGCGCTGATACCCGCCGCGGCTGTAACGCAAGCGCAGAAATTCCGCCGTCTCTATCGCCAGCGGGTGTTGGCGCTGTTCGATTCGGTGGACGCCATCTTGGCACCGGCCACCCCCTGCGTAGCGCCGAAGATCGGGCAGAGAACCTTCGTGCTAGACGGTACAGAAATGCCGGTTAGGCCGAATATCGGACTTTACACTCAGCCGATCTCTTTCATCGGACTGCCGGTGATCGCGGTGCCGGTGCCTACCGCCATCGGTATGCCGATTGGCGTGCAGATCATCGCTCCGCCTTGGCGCGAGGACATCGCCTTCCGAATCGCTCGCGCCCTGGAGGTCAGCGGCGCGGTGCGGACCCTGACACCCAAGCTGTGAAAGACGAACCAATGGACATCAATATACCCGCGGTGAAAGCGGAGGTCGAAGCCGCGTTCGCGCTCTATGAGCAAGCCCTGATAGCGAACGACATCGAGACGATGCAGTCGCTGTTCTGGGACAGCCCCCACACAATTCGCTACGGGATCGGCGAGAATCTATACGGCTACGATGAAATCGGCGCCTTTCGCCAAGGCCGCTCCCCTGTCGGGCTGATGCGGACAATATCACGCACCGTGATCACAACCTTTGGCCAGGATTTCGCAACTGCCTCTACGCTTTTCCACCGCGAAACCACGCCGGGTAAGGTCGGACGGCAGATGCAAAGCTGGGCACGCACGCCAAATGGCTGGCGCGTCGTCGCCGCCCATGTGAGCGTGATTGCTGAACCTTAACCTCCGGACCACCGAATTCCGGAAAGGGCCGGCCAGCCGGGGAGGCGGCTCTTTTCATCGCAGTCGGTTCAGTTAGCATGGCAGCGATGAACGACGCGGGGAACAACGGCGCGGGTATCCGCGTCCCGGCACAAGACGCGCAGTGGCAGCGCACGCTGTGGGCGATGGTGGGTATCCAGTTCGTGATGACCGCGGCGGTTAACTTCCTCAGCCCCATCATCCCGCTGATGCTGCCACAACTTGGCGTCCAGACCGACCAAGGTGTCGCCGTCTGGTCGGGCCTTATCACCGGGGCGACATCCTTCGTCGCGGCTTTCGCCTCCCCGATCTGGGGCCGCATTGCGGATCGCTACGGGCGCAAACTGGCGCTGGTACGCTCAAGCTTGGCGATCGCTCTGTTCACCGTGCTGATGGGCCTTTCCGCCAATGTCTGGCAGTTCTTCGGCGCCCGCGCGGTGATGGGCATGTTCGCGGGGTTTTCGTCCGCGGCGATTGCGCTGGTTGCCAGCCAGGTGCCCGAGCGGCGGCTGGGTTACGCCCTGGGTTGGCTGGCGTCGGGGCAAATGGTCGGATCTTTGGTCGGGCCGGTCATCGGCGGCGGACTTGCCGACATCACGGGCAGCTATCGCGCGCCGTTTTTTTGGTGCGGCGCCATCACTATTGGCTCCTTGGCGCTGACCTGGGCTTTGGTGCACGAGGATTTCACACCGATCATGGCCAAGGACAAGAAAGGGTCGGTAACGGCGGGACTGCGCCTGCTGACCGGATCAGGCGGCCTTCTGTCGCTGTTTTTCGTCCTGCTGATGGCCCAGTTGTCGAGCCGAACCGTGGCTCCCGTGGTGACAATCTTCGTGCAGGAGTTGATTGGGTCCCCACCCCATCTGGCGACACTCGCGGGGGTGGCGTTTTCCATAACCGGCTTGGCGAACCTGGTATCGGCGCCATTTTTGGGCAATCGCAGCGACGTGATTGGCTATCGCCGCGTGTTGTTGATCTGCCTGCTAGGCGCGACGCTAACCAGCGCACCGCAGATCTTCGCCAACGATTACTGGACCTTTCTGGCGGAGCGTTTTGCCGTTGGCCTGTTCATCGGCGGCATCCTGCCAACCGCGAATGCACTGATCGGCCGCAGCGTGCCGCGCAATCTGCGCGGCTCGGTCTACGGTATGACGGCCTCCGCTACCTTTCTGGGCAATTCGCTTGGCCCGCTTACCGGCGGCGCGATCGCCGGGGGATTCGGTATTCGCTGGGTGTTCGCGGTCACCACGCTGCTGTTGGCGTTCAACCTGTTTTGGGTTTGGTTCTCCGTCGAGGAACTGAAAGAGCCGCAGTTACCGGCGGCATGATCCGGGCATGTTGGGGCAAAACCACCATCCATCCGGTCTGGGCCTGATGCCGCATAGCACGGGAGCAACACTGCCTGCAGCACCCCGCATTTTGCAGGAGCCGATGCGACACCGCGAGGCCCGTCCACGGCGCTGAAAAATCAACACCCCCCGACAGGCTTAGCCCCAGCGGGAGGTGTTGAGCGTCGATCAGACCTCGACTTCTTCCTCTTTGCCGGCGCCACCCTCTTCATCGCCTTCTGGCTTCGGCAAAGCGGGCATGGCGGCTTCGGTGATCTCGAACTCCAGCTTGCCGTCCTTCAGCGTCACTTTGACAGCGCCACCCTTCACCAGCTTGCCGAATAGCAGTTCTTCGGCCAGCGGCTTCTTAATGTGCTCCTGGATCACACGGCCCAGCGGACGTGCGCCATAAAGACGCTCATAACCGCGTTCGGCGAGCCATTCCTTGGCGGCCGAGGAAAGTTCGATGGTGACGTTGCGATCGGCCAACTGGGCCTCAAGCTGCATGACGAACTTTTCGACCACGCGGCCAACGATCTCGGGCGTCAGACCGGCGAAGGGGATGACGGCATCCAGTCGGTTGCGGAACTCTGGGGTGAACAGGCGCTTAACAGCCTCTTCATCCTCACCCACCCGCGCCTCGCGGCCGAAGCCGATCGCTTCCTTCGCCATGTCGGACGCACCGGCGTTGGTGGTCATGATCAGGATCACGTTGCGGAAATCGACCGTCTTGCCATTGTGGTCGGTCAATTTCCCGTGGTCCATCACCTGCAGCAGGATGTTGAACAGATCAGGATGTGCCTTCTCGATCTCATCCAGCAACAGCACGCAGTGCGGATGTTGGTCGATCGCATCCGTCAGCATGCCGCCTTGATCGAAGCCGACATAACCCGGGGGTGCACCGATCAGACGGGAAACCGAGTGACGCTCCATATATTCGGACATATCGAACCGAATCAGTTCGATGCCCATGGTTGAGGCGAGTTGGCGCGCAACCTCGGTCTTGCCAACGCCCGTGGGGCCAGAGAACAGGTAGTTACCGATCGGTTTTTCTGGTTCACGGAGACCAGCCCGAGCCAGTTTGATCGCAGCGGCCAGGGCCTCGATCGCCTTATCTTGGCCGAACACCATCGCCTTCAGGTCACGCTCCAGGTTTTTCAGCGTTTCCTTGTCGTCAGCGCTGACGGATTTGGGCGGGATTCGGGCGATTTTGGCGACGATCTCTTCCACATCCTTCAGCGTCACGGTCTTGCGGCGCTTGTTCTCGGGCAGCAGCATGCGCGATGCGCCGACCTCATCGATCACGTCGATAGCCTTATCGGGCAATTTCCGATCGTGGATGTATTTGGCCGAGAGTTCCACAGCGGCGCGGATCGCCTCTTCCGTGTAGCGGACCTTGTGGTGCTTCTCGTAATTCACTTTTAAGCCGCGCAGGATCTTCACGGTATCTTCCAGCGATGGCTCATTAACGTCGATTTTCTGAAAACGACGGACCAACGCCCGGTCTTTTTCGAAATGGTTGCGGAATTCCTTATAGGTCGTGGAGCCGATGCAACGCAGACTACCCGAGGCCAGGGCCGGCTTCAGCAGGTTCGACGCATCCATGGCACCACCCGATGTAGCCCCGGCGCCGATCACGGTGTGGATTTCATCGATGAACAAAATGGCGCCCGGCTGGTTTTCCAGCTCGTTCACGACAGCCTTCAACCTCTCTTCGAAATCGCCGCGGTAGCGAGTGCCGGCCAACAGCGAGCCCATGTCGAGCGAGAAGATCGTCGATTTATGCAGCACCTCCGGCACATCGCCTTCAACAATGCGCTTGGCGAGGCCTTCGGCGATCGCCGTCTTGCCCACCCCGGGATCACCGACGTACAGCGGATTGTTCTTGGTGCGCCGGCAGAGGATCTGGATCGTCCGCTCGATTTCGGTATCGCGGCCGATCAGCGGATCAATCTTACCCGCCATCGCCTTCTTGTTAAGGTTCACGCAGTAGTTCGACAGCGCATCCTGGCTTCGGCGATTCGGCTTCTCCTCCCGATCCTGCTCTGGTTCGTTTTTGCCCTCATTGGGCGGCTGGCTGGCGCCGCTGATGGGCCGGGACGACGAACGGCCGGGGGACTTGGCGATGCCATGGCTAATAAAATTGACCGCATCCAGGCGGGTCATGTCCTGCAACTGCAGGAAATAGACGGCATGGCTTTCGCGCTCGCTGAACAACGCGACCAGCACGTTCGCGCCGGTGACTTCATCACGACCCGAGGACTGCACATGAATGGCTGCGCGTTGCACGACGCGCTGAAAGCCAGCGGTTGGTTTCGGATCCCCCGGGCGATCGGTGGCCAGCCCCGCCAGATCCTTGTCAAGGAACTCGGTCAGGTCGGCACGCAGCTTTTCCAGATCGACGCCGCACGCCTTCAACACCGTCGCAGCATCCGTATCGTCGGCAAGGCCGAGTAGCAGATGTTCGAGGGTGGCGTATTCGTGACGACGTTCGCTGGCGAGAGACAGGGCGCGATGTAGCGTCTGTTCAAGATTGCGAGAAAGCATGTCGACGCTCCTAAACGCTCACGATCCGTTGCGGGACCAGGCTACGGGCCTGGACGGTGATCGGGCCGGAAATCGGCTGGGCCCATTCAGCAAGAGATGATGCTGAAGTCGCTGGCGACAACCACATCACTCCTTTTCGATCGTGCATTGCAGTGGGTGCTGGTTTTGGCGTGCCAGATCCATGACCTGCGTCACTTTTGTTTCAGCGACTTCATAGGTGAACACGCCGCAAACACCGACGCCGCGGCGATGAACGTGCAGCATGATACGCGTCGCCTCTTCGCGATTTTTCTGGAAGAACCGCTCCAGCACATGCACGACGAACTCCATCGGCGTGTAGTCGTCGTTGAGCATCAACACCTTGTACATCGCGGGCTTACGCGTCTTCGGACGCGCCTTGACGACGACCCCGGTGTTGGGTCCCTCGGTCGTGCCGCCGCCCTGCTTGTCGTTGTCACTCATATCCAATCAGCACCTCTGGGCGTGACACCGCGCCGCTGGAACCGATCTGGTTCCCGTATTTGCCAATCCGAGTTCCCGGCGGCACGTTGACGGCGATGCAAGCCCAACTCCTTCAGTTTCGCTTAAGCCCCAGCATATCGGTATGGCCGGCCCGGATGGAAGGACCTTGGATACCCAGACACCCATCTTTCATGACACTACGATTGCGCCGACCAGCCTTTCCGACAAGAGGTATTGCAATCATCCAGCATTTTTAATGCGTCAGCAGTATCCGATGGGTGGTGTGCAGACAAAAGAAAAGGCCCGGATTTTCATCCGGACCTTTGCCGAGACTCGACCAAGCTGCCGGTGCGAACCGGCAGCGAGCAATCAAGCAGCCTTTTTCGAAAACGCTTCCACAGCCACCGTGACGCGAGCGGTCAGCGGCGCCAACGCCTGTTCCGTCAACTTCATGGAGGCGTCGGTCAGCTTGCCCGACTCGGCCACGGTCTTCTCCAGCGTGCTGCGGGCGAAAGCCGTCTGCAGGTCAAAGACTTCCTTCACGGATTTGACACTGCCGAGCGCTTTGAAGGTAGAAATCCCTTCCTCGACCGATGCCTGCGCCGCGGCGGCGACGTGCTTGGAAAGGTCTTGCATGCCGGTCACCCAAATCTGGCTAGACTTGACCAAGGCTTCGATGTTGGCCTGGCTGAACGCAACAAACTCTTCTGCGGTCTTCATAACTTTCTCCATTCCTATCTGCATTTTCTCTTGTTCCGCCGTGACTAATGGGGCTACCGATGCGGCAGCCTCATTAATCTCGGCGGCTGCACCCTCGATCACCGTGCTAGCCGTTGCGGCAGCTGGCGCAGTCCCGGCGGTTGTTTTCGGTTTCGCGGCCACCTTACGTCCTCTCTCACGATGTCGCTCAACGCTGGCGCTATCAAACCGGGGCTGAGCCGAGTTAACCAAATTTGCTGAGCACTCAAGCCGCCTTAACGGCCTTTGCTGCACTGCAACATGACGGCGATATAATGCTAGGTAGCCTGCCGTTCAAGACATTTTTGTGCGCTGCACAAAAATTTCATCGGCCGCCCCGGATACCCCGAAACCCTTAGCGTTTGCGTGTAACCTGTTCTCTTTTTACGTTTTTCGACAGATTTTCCACTGGACAGGACCACGGTTGGCTTCCTACTAATTGTCCATCGCTCAGAAGGGGACATGAAAAGACATGTTTGCGTGCCTTCCGCGCAAGCACATGAACCGCTGCCTTCTGGCCGTCATGGGCCTGCTGTCCTGGCTCGTCGCTGCCGAACCCGCGCGCGCCCAGATTGGCTCCTCGCGCTACAGTTCGATCGTTGTCGAGGCCAGCAACGGCACCGTGCTGGAAGCCGTTAGCGCAGAGCAGTTGCGCCACCCGGCCAGCCTGACCAAAATGATGACCCTCTATTTGACGTTCGAGGCGCTGCGCGACCGTCGCATTAACACCGCCCAACCCGTCCCCATCTCTGCACACGCCGCCGCCCAACAACCATCGAAGCTCGGCCTTCTGCCCGGTATGCATCTAACGGTTGATGAGGCAATTCTGGGTTTGGTCACAAAGTCCGCCAACGATGCCGCCGCAGCCCTGGGCGAACTGCTCGGCGGCACTGAAGAACGCTTTGCCCAGATGATGACCCTGCGAGCTAGGGCGCTGGGTATGACCAACACCACATTTCAGAATGCCTCTGGCCTTCCAGATCCAGAGCAGTGGAGCACCGCACACGACCTCGCACTGCTGGCTCGGCATCTGATTACTGATTTCCCCGCCTATTATGGGTACTTTTCCACCCCAAGCTTCACATGGCACCGGCATGTCATCTTCAACCATGACCACATGCTACAGACCTATCCCGGCGCGGATGGTCTGAAGACGGGGTATACCGAGGCATCTGGGCACAATCTGGTGACCAGTGCCGTGCGCGACGGTGTTCGCCTGATCGGCGTGGTTTTGGGCGCGGCCAGTAATCCGGAACGAGATCGGCATATGGCCGTCCTGCTGGATCAGGGTTTTGGGGAACTGGGCGTAACCCTAGCGCGTAAGCCCGTTCAGACTGCATCCCGTATCGCTATCATTCCCGCCGCCCACGCTGCAGAGGCCTTACACCCAGCGCCCGGGCGCACGAAGGTGAGCGCAAACTGGTCGGTTCAAGTTGGCACTTTCGCCAGCGAGGCTGCAGCCCGGAATGCCGCTACCTCGGCACGCAAAGCGGCCGAAGCCGGCGAGATTCGCGTGGAACCCGTGCGGCTGAAAGGCCAGACACTTTGGCGAGCCGCCGTCATCGGCCTGTCTCAGACCGATGCCGAGGATGCCTGCTCAAGCCGGAAGAAATCTGGCTGCATGCTGATCCGCCCCGGTCAGCGCCAGCTTGCCAGCCGCTAATCAGGCTTCGCGCACCCCGGCCGCTAATCCGCTGACAGCAGAAAACGATGGGTCGCCTGACCACAACCGGCAGATGACGAGCTTGCAATGTTCCGCTACGCAGGCGCGGATCATCAGCAGGAGAGCCGCATGACCGTTTCCCTAGCCACCGTTCTCGATCACGCCGATGCAAGTTTGCCGGCCTCTCGGGAAAGGCTATTCGATCTGCTGCGCATCCCATCCATCAGCGCTCAGCCGCAGCATGCTGAAGATTGCGTAAAAGCGGCTGATTGGTGGCGCGAGCAGTTGATCGGCCTTGGTTTCACCGCTTCGGTGCGGCCCACCCCAGGGCATCCGGTCGTCGTCGCCCATCACCCCGGTCCCGCCGGCTACAAGGGCCCCCACATCCTGTTTTATGGCCATTACGACGTACAACCCGTCGATCCGGTAAGCCTGTGGCACAGCCCGCCATTTGCACCCCAACTGGTCGATGGCCCGCGGGGGAAACGATACGTCGCCCGCGGCGCAGTGGACGACAAAGGACAAACAATGATGTTTCTGGAGGCACTGCGCGCTTGGCATGATGCCGGCGGCGGGATTCCAGGGCGCATCACCGTGCTGATCGAGGGCGAAGAGGAAATCGGCTCCGTCAACCTGGATGCTTTCCTGCTGGCCAATAGAGCGGAACTGAAAGCCGATCTGGCACTGATTAGCGATACCGGCATGTGGGATGCAGAGACACCTGCAATCACCACCCGTCTGCGTGGCATGACCTATGCCGAGGTAACTCTGAAAGCGGCAAATCGCGATCTACATTCGGGTCTTTATGGCGGATCGGCACTGAACCCGATCAATGCGCTAACAAAAATCTTGGGCGATCTGCAGGATGACAATGGCCGTATTCAGCTCCCCGGGTTCTATGACCAGGTGAAACCCGTCTCCAACGCGCAGAGAGCACAATGGGATGCGCTGGACTTTGATGAAAAGGCGTTCCTCGGGGGTATCGGCCTTTCCACACCGGTCGGCGAACGGGGCTACGGTGCGCTGGAACGTCTGTGGGCTCGGCCAACGGCCGATATTAATGGCATCTGGGGCGGATACACCGGCGATGGCAGCAAAACCGTCATTGCCTCAGAAGCATCCGCCAAAGTCTCGTTCCGCCTGGTGCCGAACCAAGATCCGGACGAGGTGGCTGCACAGTTTCGCGCTTTCGTCGAAGCGCGCTTGCCACCTGGGGCCACTGCGAACTTCCAATTCTTCTCCCGCGCCCCAGGGATCGAGGTGAACATCGACAGCCCTTATGTCCGCGCGGCCCAAGAGGCGCTGGCCGATGAATACGGCAAACCCGCCGTGCTGATGGGTAGCGGTGGATCAATCCCGGTCGTGACGTCGTTGCACACGATCCTGGGGCTCGATTCTCTGCTCATGGGATTTGGCTTGGACGACGACCAAGTTCACAGCCCGAACGAAAAATTCGAAGAACTCTGCTTCCACCACGGCATACGATCACACATTCGTTTGCTGGCGAAGTTCGCAACCGCTTAGTCGGCATCTTTTCACCGCCGCCGCAGCCGGAAATGTGTGCTGGCGGTCGTGATTCTATGCCACATAACGACCAGCAAAAACGTTTCGAAGGCTGACAAGCTGCATGCGTATTTCGGTTTTCGGGGTCGGCTATGTCGGGGTCGTTTCCTGCGGATGCCTTGCGGAGCTTGGCCACCAAGTCATCGGCGTCGATATCGCGCCAGATAAGTTGGCAATGCTTCGGGCTGGCCATTCCCCCGTCGTGGAAGCTGAGATTGATGATCTGATAGCCGCCGCGGTACGAAGCAAACGCCTAACCGTGACCGATGATGTCCTGCAGGCGGTGCTCGGATCCGACGTCTCTTTCATCTCCGTCGGCACGCCGAGCGCGCCAGATGGTGGCGTGTCGCTCGGCGCGGTAGAGGCCGTACTGAGCGCGATTGGTGCGGCGATCCGCGATAAGGACGGCTCGCATGCCGTCGTCATGCGATCGACGGTCCCGCCGGGGACTGCAGAGAATGTCCTGATACCATTGCTGCAAAACACCAGCGGGCGGCGGATCGGCGAAGGCCTAAAATACTATAGCAATCCGGAATTCTTGCGCGAAGGCTCCTCGGTTCAGGACTTCCGGTCGCCGCCTTTCACCCTTATCGGCGCATCCGACGGCGACGACGCACCACTACTGCGACAAATATACGCGGGCATCGAGGCGCCGCTCCACTGCACATCTTTGCGCGTGGCAGAAAGCGTGAAACACATTTCCAACGTCTTCCACGCGGTGAAAATGGCCTTTGCCAATGAAGTGGGATCAGTCCTCGCTGCGGCTGGCGTCGATGCACGCGACGCTCTCCGCTTATTATGCGAGGACCGTGTTCTGAACATCTCACCTGCCTATCTGCGGCCCGGCTTTGCTTTTGGCGGCTCTTGCCTGCCGAAGGATATTCGCAGTTTTCTGGCGCTGGCGCGTCAACAGGACACGGCCGTGCCAATGCTGAACGCGCTGCTTCCATCGAACCAATCCATAATCGACCGCGCTTACGAGGAAATCTTGTGCCACGGCCGCCAGCCGGTGGCGCTTTTCGGTTTGGCATTCAAGCAAGGCACGGACGATTTGCGCGAGTCACCCTTCGTCATATTGGCGGAGAAGCTTCTCGGGAAGGGGTTCGACCTGAAAATCTACGACCGCTTCGTCCAGGTGGCCCGTCTGGTCGGCGCCAACCGCGCCTATGTCGAACAGGAGATCCCACATCTCGAACGGCTGATGGTTGGAAGCGCCGAAGAAGCCCTGGCCGGCACCCGCATGGCGATTATAGGCCACATCGCGCCCGAGGACAGGGTTAGCCTTCGTGCCGCACTGGCAAACCATACGATCATCGACCTCGTAGGCTTGCCCGACCTGCGAGACATAGAAGGAGTAACCTATCAAGGCCTGAGTTGGTGACCGGGGTGCCCGTGAAGCCACGCCTACTATTCGTCAGCCCGCGCTTTCTCCTTCCGATGGATCAGGGCGGCAAGATCCGAACCGGCAATATCCTGCGCCATATGAAGGGCGGTGCGTTCGAGATCACCTTGCTATCCCCAGCACCGCCCGATCATGACCGCCACCGTGCAGACATCGCCGCACTTTGTGACCGGTTTCTGTGGTGGCCCGAAGCCGAGGCCTCTCTATTCCGCCGGATTTTCGCATTGGCCGGATCTTATCCGGTCGCGGTTGCCTCCGACATCTCGGCTGCCGGCAGTTGCGCCGTGGTACAGGCTCTGACAGCGGCACCAGATGTCGTCGTCGTTGATTTTCCGCATACGGACGTTCTGATGCCGCGACAGATCGACGCTCCGTCGGTGATGTTCACACACAATGTGGAAGCCGAGATTTTCGAACGTCATGCCACCCAAGGGCGAGGCCCCATGCGCCTGCTCTGGCAGCGGGAGAGCCGTAGGATGCGCCGCTTCGAAGGCGCTGTACTCCGGCGCTTTGACACCAGTATCGCGGTTTCGGAGAGAGACCGGGCAGCGTTGACGGAACGCTACGGGCTAGCGTCGGTGGCGGTGATCGACACAGGTGTGGACCTGGACTATTTCACGCCATCGCCGATCGCCGCTGACCCGCCACGTGATGGCGGCACCATCACCTTCACCGCGACGATGAGTTGGCCAGCCAATGTCGCCGGCATCCATTTTCTGCTAGATGAGGTCGTTCCGTACCTGCTGAAAGCGCGGCCGAACCTCGCGTTCACCATCGTTGGACGGAACCCCCCAGCCGCCTTGGCACAGAAGATAAAGGCGCGCGGTCTAAACGTGACATTGACCGGTTTCGTGGACGATATCCGCCCCTATGTCGCTGCCGCCGATGTTTATGTCATTCCGCTACTGGTCGGCAGTGGCACACGGATCAAGGCGTTCGAAGCCATGGCAATGGGCCGACCCGTCGTATCGACGACAATCGGCGTGGAAGGGCTGGGTGTAACCGACGGCACCCATTATCTCCGCGGCGACGACGGTGCGACGTTTGCAGCGGCGGTCCTGCGTCTGCTTGACGACATCTCGTTGCGCCGCTCCCTGGCCCGGAATGCTCGCCGCCTGACTGAGGAGAATTTCTCCTGGCGCCGCGTCGCGCGTCAATTCGAAGCGATCTGTCTTGATACCATTGCAAAACATGAACGAAGGCGATCGCTGGCACAAACAACCCCATAACCGCCGCCGCGAAGAGACCGAGCGGACGACACAAAGCAGAGTTGACCGGATAGTCGCTACACCGCATTGCACAAAATCCTTGCCTATTTTGCGATGTTCAACGATATAGCGGGGGCCTTTCCGCGATTGCGTGATCAGCGGGCAATTTTCCCGCGTTTCCGGAAACTGTTTTCGAAATCTGTCCGCCCCTTCGATCATGCAGGGCGCAGACCCAAGGTTCGGCAATGACCGCTGAACCGGAGTGTACCCTTTCTCGTGACCGAACTATCTTTCGCGGCTATCGGCCTTGCCGAACCGTTGCTGCGCGCCCTAGAGGCCCGCAAATTCGTAACCCCCACCCCAATCCAAGCTGACTCCATCCCGCCCTTGCTGGCCGGGCATGATCTGCTTGGGATCGCACAAACCGGCAGTGGCAAGACCGCAGCCTTTAGCCTGCCGATGCTCCAGCATCTCGGGTCTCAACAAGCTCGACCGGTGCCTTTCTCAACGCGGGCGCTGATCCTGGCACCGACCCGTGAACTGGCGCTGCAGATCGACGAAACCGTCCGGTTCCTGTCCACCAATATGCGCCTGCGAACGGTCGTCATTATTGGCGGTGCCAGCCGCTTCAAGCAGGTAGAAGCGATGCGTCGCGGCGCCGACATCGTCATCGGTACTCCTGGGCGCGTCTGCGATCTGATGAACACGCGTGAGCTTAACCTTGCTAGCGTCTCACGCTTCGTGCTGGACGAAGCCGACCGGATGCTTGACCTGGGTTTCATCAAAGACATCCGCCGCATCGTCACCGCGCTACCGTCACAACGCCAGAACTGCCTGTTCTCCGCCACCATGCCGAAGGAGGTGGCCAGCTTAGCGGCAACCTTGCTGCATAATCCGGTTCGGGTCGAAATCGCACGCCAGGAAGAAACCGCGCCGAAGATCGACCAGTACGTGCATCATCTGCCGCAGTCAGGCAAACTGTCGCTACTGATGGAAATGCTGAACGACCCCGCTTTGAGCCGCGTCATCGTCTTCACCCGCACCAAACACGGCGCGAATAAAGTTGCCGGTGCGCTGGAGAATGTCGGTCACCAAGTGAATGCGATCCACGGTAACAAGAGCCAGCCGCAGCGTGAAAAAGCCCTGCGTGATTTCCGCACGGGGCGGGCGCGCGTGCTGGTAGCCACCGATATCGCCGCCCGCGGTATTGATGTGACCGGCATCTCGCACGTCATCAACTTCGACCTGCCTGCTGAACCCGAGAGCTATGTACATCGTATTGGCCGAACCGCTCGTGCCGGTGCCGCGGGCGTAGCGATCTCGTTCTGCGATCCGGAAGAACGCAGCACACTGCGGGTAATCGAGCGCCTTCTCGGCACGCAAATCACCATCGTGGGTGAAGCACCGCCGCCGATGACGGCGCAGCAGAAGCAGCCCAAGCGCCCCGGCGCACCTGGCCAGGCGCGTCGCAAGCGGTTCCAAAGTGGTGGCGGCAACCGCGGCATGCGGTCCGCTGCCTAGCCGCGAGGCATATCGCTTCAAGCACTAGAAGCGCGTTTATTGCGATAAAAAACCGACGGCCGGATTAAATCCAGCCGTCGGTTTTCTACTTAAGTGCCGACTGCGTTACGGCAGCTTGTTGTGCGAACCATCGCAGCGCGGCGCCTTGCCGGTTGCCTTGCAGCCGCAAAACGACACGACGCCACTTGTCTCAGCTTCGAATTTCATTGGCGCGAAGCCGGTACCCTTATGCGATCCGTCGCAAAATGGCTGCTTGCTGCTTTTGCCGCAGGAGCACCACCAATATGCTTTACCAGCCTCAACCTCGACCTTGTAGGAACCCTTCTGGGCAACGACTGGCAACGATTCCGACATGTTTGTCTCCCTTGTGCGGTGCGTCTCTGCACCCTTGTTACCGCGCATCAACGGACTCACACCCTAAACTGGCACGTCAGCGTTCGCAAAGACCCGCCGGCACCGGCTAGACGCCCGCCTTGACCGGTGCGCCGGCAACGGCCTAATTCTGGCGGTAACAAACTGGGGGAATGTCATGAGGCTAAATGCCCGCAAAGCCATTGCGGCGATCGCGATGGTCTGTTCCGTATCGGCTGCCCATGCCGACACGATCCGATTCGGTGCCATCCTGCCACTAACGGGCCCCGGCGCTGTCATAGGCACCGAACAGATGCGGGGCATCCAGTTCGCCACCGACAAGGCTAATGCCAGTGGCGGCGTGCGCGGTAACAAGATCGAGATTGTTTTCGAGGACAATCAAGCCAAGCCGGATCAGTCGGTCCTGAGTTTCAACAAACTCGCCGACCTCGAGAAACTGCCGATGATTTTCACCGCCTACTCGGGCCCAAGCTTGGCTATGGCGCCGCTGGCGACACGCAAGAAGGTTCTGCTGGTCAACGCCGGCGCGCAGGCCGATAAACTGGCGACGGCCTCTCCGTATCTCGTGAATACACTGCCGACGATCGGTGATGAGGTGAAGATCCTGACTCGCTTCCTAGCTGCGGACGGCAAGAAGCAGGGCGCGATCTTATACGAGAATGATGCGGCCGGGATCGCGGGACGAGACGATTTCGTCAAATACTATCCAGAAGCTGGTGGCACGATTTTGGCGCAGGAGCCGACCGCTTTTGGTCAGACCGATTATCGTCCGGCACTGCTTAAACTGGCTGATGCGAAGCCCCAGGTCATGCTGGTATCCATCACCGCCGGGCTGTTGCAAATGGCCCAACAATACAAGCAGCTTGGCCTATCCTTCACGGTCGCCGGCACGTCGTTCTTCGCCGACCCAGATGCGATCGCTGATTCGGCCAGCGAAGGGTTCATCCACACCCAGGTGCGCATCGATGCACCGCCGGCACTCGATGCCGAATTCAAAGCCAAATATGGCGTACCGATGGAATTCTTCGTACGCCAGTACTACAACGCTATGCAAATTATGCTGACCGTGACCGATACGCTCTTGGCAGAGGGCAAGCCACTGACCGGTGAGGCCATGCACGACGCGCTATTTCGCATCGGCAAATTTCAGGGCCTGATTCCGCTTGAATTCAAAAGCAACACGGCGACAGTCCCACTCGACATCAACATCATGAAGGGTGGCAAGGATGTGACCCTCAAACAAATGAGCAGCGACTGAGGCCGCTCGCATGCGAACCCCGCTTATGATCATGCCGTACAATCGGCACGCTTGAATGTTAGCTCTGCAATTAGCCTGCAATGGCATCGTCACCGGTTGCGCGCTGGGTATCGTCGCGGTCAGCTTCTCGTTCATCTATGCGACGACGAAGCTGTTTCATGTCGCCCATGCCGGCGTTTACACGCTGGGTGGTTATCTGGCCTGGGCAATGCTTGGGCACGGTTTCCCCGCGCCGCTCGCAGTTCTTGCGTCCATCGCGGGTTGCACCGCCCTCGGTGCCCTGATCCAAAGCCAGCTCTATGCCCGATTGGAGGCGAAACGCGCGACACATCTTGTTGTGCTGATCGCCTCTCTCGGCATGTTAGCGGTGATCCAGAACATCCTGGCGGCTGTGTTCTCGGCCAATATTCTGCGCTTTGATCTGCCGTGGGGTGCGCGGGTGGTCCATCTGGGCGGCAACGTGCGCCTGACCGTGACCCAGATCCTAACCGTGTCCGTCAGTCTTCTGGCCTATGCCGGTATCATGATGTTTTCTCATGGCACGATTTTGGGCAAGCAAATCCGTGGCGTCGCATCCAATCCCTTCCTGGCGGAGATCACCCGCCTGCAGCCTCGACGGGTGCATGTTTATGTGATGGCGATCGCCTCAGCCTTGGTGTGTCTCCCGGGCATTCTGACACCCATGGATTTCGGCTTGCAGCCCTATAACGGCGTGACTCCGCTTCTGACCGCCACCATCGCCATGATCGCCGGTGGCGTCGGCAGCATCACCGGCGCTTTCGTCCTGGCCGTTGTCATCGCCGAACTGCAGAACTTGTCGCTGCTGCTGATCCCCGGTGAGTGGAGCATTGGCGTGACATTCTTCATCTTCGTCATCTTCATGCTGTTCCGGCCCACCGGACTCTTCGCGGCGAGGCGCTGATGGATTTCTGGTTCAGCTACATCGCGCTGGCATCGATCTACGTTCTGCTCGGCCTGTCGACCAACCTTCTGGTCGGCATCGCTGGGATTTTTTCGGTCTCTCAGGCCGCGGTATTCGGCGTCGGCGCCTATATCGTGGCGTTCCTACTGATGAACGACCTGGTATCTTTTTTGCCCGCACTGGCCGTAGCCGCCGCAGCGTGCATAGTTCTGAACATCATCGTCACACTGCCAGCTCTACGCGTCTCGGGCGACTATTTCGTCGTAACGTCCTTCGGCATTCAGCTCCTGGCCACTGCGATCTTTACCAACTGGACCGATGGAACTGGCGGCGCCAATGGCCTGCCGGGTATCCCGCCCGCCGATCTGATGGGCAAGGCACTGGAAGATGCATCCTCGGTGGTGATCTTGTGTGCCGGCGGCATGGCGCTTGGCTGCCTGATTTTCTGGCTCGTGATGCGGGCACCATTCGGCCGCCTGCTGCGTGCAATCCGCGAGGATGAACTCGCTATCGCCGCCGCGGGTAAAAGCGTGCTGCACGCCAAGGTGTCAGCAGCGGCTCTGGCCGGTGCTTTCGCTGGATCGGCCGGCGGGCTCTATGCCACGTTCCTCAGTTTCATCGATCCGTCCAGCTTCGATCTAGATGCCTCGATCCTACTGCTGACCATGGTTGTTGTCGGCGGCGCTCGGACACTGGCCGGCTCGATCATCGGGCCGTTCCTATTGCTGGCATTACCGCAGGTGCTGACGCTGATCGACATCCCGACAACCGTCGCGGCCGCGACGCGGCAATTGCTGTATGGCGTGCTACTAATCGTCTTCATGCTGTTCCGGCCGCAAGGCCTGGCGGGAGAAAAACTGTGACCGCCGCCGTCCCCTATCTGCAGGCCGAGGCCGTGGAGGTCAATTTCGGCGGCTTACGGGCGCTGCGTGATTGTAGCTTCACCGTGAATCAAGGCCGGATCACCTGCTTGGTAGGACCGAACGGTGCCGGTAAGACGACGATCTTTAATGTCATTACCGGATTTTTGCGACCCGACGCCGGCCATGTCGCCTTCAAGGGGCAGTCGCTCGACGGATGGAAGCCGCAACGCATCGTTGCCGCCGGCATCGCCCGTACGTTCCAGAACCTCCGACTATTTGTGGATCTGAAGGCCGTGGACAACGTCCTTGCCAGCCTGCCTGAGCAGAGTGGCGAGGACCCGCTAGGAGCAATTTTCCGCCCGTTCCATGTCGCTGCGGCTCAGCGCCGCCGACGAGACGAAGCGATGGCGATCCTGGAGCGCGTGGGTGTCGCCCATAGGGCCAATGACTTCGTCCGCAATTTATCCTACGGCGAACAGAAGCTACTTATAATTGCCCGCGTTCTGGCAACGGGCGCAGAACTGTTGTTGCTGGATGAACCAGCTTCCGGGCTTTCCGCCAGCGCATTGGACAGCGTAATGACCTTGCTGCGGCGTTTACAGGGAGACGGCAAGACGCTTCTCGTGGTGGAGCACAATACCCGCGTGGTGCAGCAGATCGCCGATGATGTGTTGTTTCTGCACCAAGGCCACCTGATGGCGCAGGGGTCGCCCGAAAGTATCATCAACGATCCCGCATTGGCGGAAATCTATTTTGGCGGAGCCCTGTAATGGTTCTGCGTTTTCAGGGCATCCAGGCCGGCTACGGCTCTAAGACAGTGGTCTCGGACGTTTCGTTCAACCTGATGCCCGGGCAGATCCTGGCTTTTCTTGGCCATAACGGCGCCGGCAAGACAACCACGCTAAAAACCGCGATGGGCATTCTGCGCCCCTCCGCCGGAGAGGTTTGGTTCGATTCTACCCGGATCGACCGCCTGGGAGTCGCCGAACGCGTCGGCATGGGGCTGCGTTTGCTGCCGGAGGGGCGGGGCATTTTCCCGGATCTGAGCGTGCAGGAGAACCTCGACGTCGTCGCCGCCCGTAATGTGGGACCGAAAGCGCTGTTCGCCGTCCGGGATGTCTGCCAACTCTTTCCCGCGCTGACCGAACGCCTGTCCACGCGCGCCGGAAGCATGAGCGGCGGACAGCAGCAAATGCTCGCAATGTCGCTCGCGATCCTCGGTACACCTCGCTGCCTGATGCTGGACGAACCGTCTATCGGTTTAGCACCGAACCTTGTGGAACGCATGTTCGAGCAAGTGCGTGATGTCTGCAAATCGCACGGTATGACGGCGGTGGTCGTAGAACAGAATGTCGCCGCCGCGATGAAAATCGCCGACCGGGTGATCATTATGAACAACGGCCAGATTGTCTTCGACGGCAGCCCAGAAGAAGCGCGCGCTTCCAATTTTTGGCACTACTTCTAATCAGGCGCGATCGAACGAACTGCAGCGGTCAAGTCCTTCCAAGCTCTGCCCGAAGCGGCGATGCGGAAAACTGCTTCCCCGCTGACGTCTGTGCGACCGAATATGCGATCCGCTAACGCCATCCCTTGCTCCCCAACCTGCGCGAGACCTTGCGATGCTACGCAAGGCCGTCATATTCCGGGACAAACAAACAGGAGGAAGCGCGGTGCCGGTCGATCCCCAAATCCAAAGACTGCTTGATCTGCGAGCAGGCGTGCCGGCCTTCCATACGCTGTCGGTCGCAGATGCCCGCAAACAGTTTGAGGCCCGGAATGTCCCAGGCCTCCGGGCCGACCCGGTCGCGAAGGTAGAAAACAGAGACATGCAGGGTCCTGGCGGCTCGCTCGGCCTACGCATCTACACACCAAAAGGCGACGGACCGTTCCCGTTGATGCTGTATTTTCATGGCAGCGGCTTCGTCGTCTGCAGCCTGGACACGCACGACTTAGTCGCTCGTAATCTTTGCTCCGGCACGAGCTGCATCGTCGTGTCCGTCGATTATCGTTTGGCGCCGGAGCACAAGTATCCGGCCGCGGTTGATGACTGCCTGGCCGCGACGCGCTGGGCGCAAGCAAACGCCTCGGGCCTTGGTGCCGACCCAAGCCGTGTTCTAGTAGCGGGCGACAGCGCCGGCGCTAATTTGGCGACAGTGACTGCGTTGCGAATCCGCGATGAGGGCGGACCGCGGCTGCTGGGGCAGGTGCTGATCTATCCAGTGACAGACCATCCGATCGCCGGCATGCCTTCCATGGATGAAAACGCCGTCGGATTTGGCTTGGGAAAGGATGGCATGATCTGGTTCATGAACCACTATCTGTCCGACATTTCACAAGCGGCTGATCCCCTTGTCAGCCCGCTGCGGGCGAAGGACCTTCGTCACCTCCCCCCGGCGCTGATCTATACAGCACAATACGACCCGCTTCGTGATGAAGGCGAGGCCTATGCCGATAAACTTCAAGCCGCTGGGGTCGACGTTGCAGTCAAACGCTGGGATGGCATGAATCACGGCTTCTTCGCCCTTGCCGGCCTTGTGGACAAGGCTGATCAGGCGATGGATGAGGCATGTGCTTGGGTGCGCGACGTGCTAGCCCGGGCAGCCTGATCGGCCGGCATGACACGGCGCCTGCTGCTCGTGGACGGAGCATGGCAAGTAACGACCGAGTAGGCGCGGGCGGATCCACATCAGCCAAGCAGATTGCTAACCTGCTGGGACAGTGCCGCTACCAGCATGGTCATCGATGACTGCACGCGCGCGAAACCCGGAGCGCGTTCATACCGCGCCTCATCCATGTAGAGGCTCCGGGCGAGCTCAATCTGCAGCACGTGCACATCCGCCCCGGGGTGGCCATAGTGGCGCGTTATATAACCGCCGGCATAGGGATCATTGCGACGAACTGAATAGCCTTCCGCCCTTAATACATCCTCCACGAGCGCTGTGACAGCCGAAGCGCAAGCGGTACCGTGCAGATCGCCCAAGACCACATCCACCGGGCGGCGGCCCTGGCCGTTGGTGGGCATGGAATGGCAGTCAATTACGAGGCAGTAGCCAAACCGGGCACGAATATCGTCGATAGTGCGCCTCAGTTGCTCATGAAATGGCCGCCAATACGCATCAACACGCCGCTCCGCCTCCTCGAAGGGCAGTTTGGCACCGTAGATAGGATCACCCGAAGAAACCACGCGCGCTATCGTACCCAAGCCACCGGCAACGCGAATACTGGTGGTGTTCACCCAACCCGGCAGCGGTTCGGCAAACATCGCCGGGTCTAGCTCCCACGGTTCTCTATTGGCGTCGCACAGGGCGCGAGGAAAATTGGCCGCAAGAAGCGCCGCGCCATAATCCGGTGCGGCCGTAAACAATTCATCGACGAAGCAATCTTCACTCCGTCGGAGAGCGGCGGGCGAGAGCCGCACATGGGTCATCAAATCGGCCGAGTAGTCGCTGCCGGAATGCGGAGAGGTAAACAGAATCGGCGAAACCGGACGCCGAGGCATCAGCAGGCGAAAGGGCTGCCCCTTGCAGCCGGTCGTGACTGCCCTTAGGGCCTCGGTCTCGTCCGCACGGCCACACGCTTTGGCTCTGATCGGCTGAGTAGCAGGTGCATCCATAGCGACATCAAAAACATTGTCGGCACAAAAGTCACTATGGCACGTGGGGTAGAAAGCATAAACGATGACATCGGGCCCTTGACCGCCCTTTGCAACACGACCCGCTTCGCATGGAAAAACGGACATGGCAGCGCATTATTACACCGTGACGTGGGACCAGTTACACCGCGACGCGCGCGCCCTCGCTTGGCGGCTGATAGAACTCGGCCCCTTCGACGGAATCGTCGCAATTAGTCGAGGCGGCCTGATCCCCGCAGCGATCATCGCGCGGGAGCTCGATCTGCGTTTGGTGGAGAGTATTAGCATCGTCACATATGACGATGAGCAAAAGGGAGAACCGCGGATCATCAAGCCACCGGCTGCGGCCGGTGATGGCAAGGGTTTCCTGATCATCGATGATCTCGTGGATACCGGCACAACCGCGCGCGTGGTGCGCGGATTGCTACCCGAGGCCCATTTCGCTTGTATCTACGCCAAACAAGATGGGCGGCCACTTGTAGACACCTATGTGACCGAGGTATCGCAGGACACGTGGATCCTGTTCCCCTGGGACACTGAACCGCAGTTCATCCCTCCACTCGCGCGCCGCGACGGACGCTGACCGGCGAGTGCAATGTGTGACCATCTCAGACTTGCAAGGACGGACTCACTCCGCATCTAGCGATACAATCCCTGGACGCGGCGAAGCGCTGTATCCTCTCAACACCGCATCCGTCCCCGGATCGACTGCCACCGGCGTCACGTTGTAGCCTCACATATCAACCAGATGCTGCAAAACGAGCCGAGCGTCATTCTGGTCGAGCAGATTACCGTTCAACGCACGGTGATGCAGGATCAAGCGCCTGTCGCCGGCTAAATTTACATCGACCACTTGGATGTCCGGCGAAGTCCAAGAGATATCATACTGACGCGCGAGGGCTTGTCTGATCCTACGGTAGCCGCGCTCATCATGGATCGCCGCCACACACACTACGGTTTCCTTCTCGTCATCCAGCACATGAAAGGAGCCGAATTTACGGATCAATGTCGGGCTAAAAAACTGAAGGATGGAGCTTTCGTCGCGGTAATTTGCCCAGACGTCGCGCAAGGTTCCCATTGGATCATGATTGCCAACGACATCCGGCAACCAGTGGCGATCTTCTTCGGTGGGATCTGTGCAGATGCGCTCGATATCCTGCATCATGGCAAACCCGAGCGCGTAGGGGTTAAGGCCATGGTAGCTGGGATCGGCGAAGTGATGCTGGCAGACGACGTTGGTATGGGAGGTCAGAAACGCGACCATCGCGCCGTCCGTCAGCAGGCCCTTGTCATATAAGCGGTTCATAATCTGGTAATGTACATCCGTGGCGCAGCCTTCATTCATTACCTTCGTTTGGGACTGCGGATAGAAATACTGCGCTATGACGCGAACAATCCGCAGCATTTCGCGCTGCCAAGGGGCGAGGCGTGGGGCAGTCTTTTCCAAAAAAGACACGATATTTTCCTGCAGCAATTGCAGTATTGCGCGCCGCCGCTCTTCAATCATCGGATCGTTTCGCGCATTACCGCTGCCAGGGACCGTGCGCCAGAGGTCATTAAAAACGCGCTCATGATGACTATAGACGCGAGCTGTGTTCTCCTAGCTGGTGCGTTCTAGTCTCACTCCATAGGATTCGATTCGATTGGTATCGAATAAACCCACATCGCGGCCGATTACCCTCTCACCCGCGCCTTTATGGGCCGGCATCTCCCTAAACCGTCCTCTGGTGATGGGTATCCTGAACGTCACCCCGGACAGCTTCAGCGATGGTGGCCAGTCCATCGATGCCGGCGCGGCGGTTGAGAAAGGCCTTCGCCTTCGCAAGGACGGCGCCGACATCATCGATATCGGCGGTGAGAGCACGCGCCCCGGGGCCGCCACGGTAACAGCCGAAGAGGAACAGAGACGGATCCTTCCCGTTATCAAGGCCCTGGCTCGGCAGAACGTCCTGATTTCGGTCGACACCCGCAATGCGGGAACGATGCGGGCTGCGTTGGAGGCGGGAGCGACGATTGTCAACGACGTCTCGGGCCTGACGCATGATCAGAATGCGGCCGCTGTGGTGGCGTCATATGGCTGCCCTGTTGTCCTGATGCATATGCGGGGGACCCCTGCGACGATGAACGCACGCGCCGTTTACACTGACGTGGTGTCTGAGGTGAGAGAGGAACTGGCTTCCCGGCTGGGGCATGCGCTTGCTGCCGGAATTCGGCGGGAGCAAATCGCGCTCGATCCTGGAATTGGCTTCGCGAAGCATGCCGAGCACTCGATTGCTGCGTTGCGTGGCTTGTCGGCGCTGGCTGAGTTGGGGTTCCCCTTGGTAGTCGGCGTCTCACGCAAGAATTTCATTGGCCGTCTGTCTGGTCAGGCGGAGGCCGCACTGCGGCTGGGCGGATCGCTTGCGGCTGGGTTATTCGCGCTCAGTCGCGGGGCTGCGATCCTGCGCGTGCATGATGTGCCTGAGACCGTGCAGGCAATTAGAGTTTGGCAGGCGCTTAATGAACCGGAAATGGTTTTGCTTCCTCAATCCGCCTCACGGGGCTAAGTGACGTTTCCGAATAATGTGGTACACTTGATGGCAAACACACGACGGCTTTTCGGCACGGATGGCATTCGGGGCACGGCCAACACCAAACCGATGACAGCAGACATCGCCTTGCGGCTAGGCCAGGCGGCAGGATTGCTGTTTATGCGGGGCGAACACCGACACCGCGTCGTAATCGGCAAGGACACACGTTTATCCGGCTACATGATCGAGCCGGCCTTAACCGCCGGCTTCATCGGTGCAGGGATGGACGTCACCCTTCTTGGCCCCTTGCCGACACCTGCCGTCGCGATGCTGACCCGGTCATTGCGGGCCGACCTGGGAGTCATGATCTCAGCTTCCCACAATCCCTATGAGGATAATGGCATCAAGCTGTTCGGACCGGATGGTAATAAGCTATCCGATGAGACAGAGTTGCAGATTGAGGCACTGATGGATCAGGGCGTCTCCGATCGCATGGCACCGCCGCATGCGCTGGGGCGGGCTGCACGCCTGGACGATGCCGCTGGACGATACATCGAGGCAGCAAAAGCTAGCTTTCCACGAGGGCTGCGGTTGGATGGGCTCCGCATCGTGCTCGATTGTGCCAATGGCGCCGGCTATAAGGTAGCCCCGACCGTCCTGTGGGAACTAGGCGCCACCGTTATTTCGGTCGGCACAGCGCCGGATGGCTTCAACATTAACAAAGGGTGCGGCTCGACGGCACCAGAGTTCCTGTGCGGTAAGGTCCTGGAGCATGGCGCGCATCTCGGCATCGCGCTGGACGGGGACGCTGACCGGCTGATACTGGCGGACGAGAACGGGGAGTTGGTGGACGGCGATCAGATTCTGGCACTGATCGCTCGCAGTTGGCACCAGACCGGGATGCTGCGCGGCGGCGGCGTGGTCGCAACGGTCATGTCGAACCTCGGTTTGGAGCACTATCTGCAAACCCTTGGGCTCACGCTGCACCGAACAAAGGTGGGCGATCGCTATGTCGCCGAACACATGCGTGCAACCGGCATCAATATCGGCGGAGAGCAATCGGGCCACTTGATCCTGTCGGATTTTTCCACCACGGGTGATGGTCTGCTGGCCGCTCTGCAGGTGCTGACTGTGCTGGTGCAACAGAACCGGCCAGCATCAGATGTGCTGCAGGTATTTCGGCGGCTGCCCCAAAGGCTGAAAAATGTGCGGTTTGCCGGCACATCACCGTTGCGAAACGCCAGCGTACAAGCGGCCATAGCCGATATGGAAGCCAATTTGCAGGGCAGCGGGCGGCTGTTGATCCGCGAGAGTGGAACCGAACCTCTGGTGCGGGTAATGGCCGAGGGCGAGGATCTCGATGTGGTCGCAGATGTGGTCGACCGCCTGTGCATGATCATCGCCGATGCCGCCCGCTCTGAGACGGCATCAGGATGAGAGGTCGTGTTCTGGTCATTGCAGGCTCCGATTCCGGCGGTGGCGCAGGCATTCAGGCAGATATCAAGACGATCACCGCGCTTGGAGGCTTCGCCACGACTGCGATCACGGCCCTGACAGCTCAGAATACGCTGGGCGTCCATGGTGTTATGCAAGTGCCGCCCGCATTCATTCAGCACCAGATCCAAGTCGTTTTGGACGACATCGGTGCCGATGCGATCAAGATCGGGATGCTTGGTGATGCAGCGACGATAGACGCGGTGATCGAGGCGGTGGCACGCCACGCACCCAACGTCCCAATCGTTCTTGATCCGGTCATGGTCGCGAAGGGTGGCCACGTGCTGCTTTTGGACGATGCGGTGACGGCGCTGCGGGAAGGGCTGATGCCGATCGCTAGACTGGTCACCCCCAATATCCCAGAAGCCGAGGCGTTGACCGGCCTGACCATCCGATCGGTAGCGGATATGCGCGCCGCATCAGAGGCCCTTATCGCCATGGGCGCGCCAGCCGTGTTGCTGAAAGGTGGTCACTTGGCTTCGGACGATCTGACCGATCTTCTGGTAACGCGGGACGGCGAAACTGCTTTTTTCGGACAGCGCATTAAGACGCGTCATACACATGGCACGGGGTGCACGACAGCCTCGGCGGTGGCGGTGGGTCTAGCGCAAGGCACTGCTTTGCCAGAGGCTATCGCGGCTGCGCGCGCTTATGTCCGCGCTGCGATCGCGGCGGCGCCGGGCTTTGGTCAGGGTCATGGACCATTAAACCATGCCGTCACAGTGGAGCCAGGAAGCAGAGTCTTCCACCCTACCCAGTCAACCCATAACTGATAGCTTTATAGACCTCGTCGACCAGCCCGCCATTTTGCAAAAGCTTCAGATAATGGCCGCAGGTTGCCAATTGCTCCGCGCGGTGCTCTGGGGCATACCACGCCGAGACGAGGAACAGACCCCGCACGGGGTCCGGGCTCCTGTATTACAAATGGGAACGGAAAATGGCCATTTCCTCACACGAACCGTTCGGTGCGCCATCCCAACGGTCCGGTCGCTTGGGACTGGTCCTCGCCGGCAGCCTGACCATTTTAACGCTCTTGTTGCCATGGACCGCGACCGCCCTAGCGCAGTCCGTGTCACCGACACCGCAGCCGGAAGGCACACCCATCACTGCTGAAGAGGCGGCGGAGATCGTGCCTGAATCATGGGCGATCCATGGCCAGTCCACCTACACGCAGCAATTCCAACCGGCTTTCCGCTCCCCCTATGTCGGGGCACAAAGCCTGACCCCTTCCTCCAATGGCCGAGAAACCTTCGATGCGACGCTCTTTTTGGGTGTTCGCCCATGGCAAGGTGCCGAGATCTGGGTGAACCCGGAATTTGATCAGGGGTTCGGTCTCAGCAATAGTTTTGGTGTCGCCGGCTACCTTAGTGGGGAGGCCTATAAACTTGGCAATGTTGACCCCTACTACAGGATGGCACGCGCTTTCTTCCGCCAGACCATTTCGCTCGGCGGTGAAGCCCAAAAGCTGGACGCGGACCTGAACCAACTCGGGGGCACGCAGACGGCGAATAGAATCGTGCTGACCGCCGGCAAATTCGGGGTGACGGATATCTTCGATACCAACAAATACGCTCATGATCCGCGGAACGACTTCTTGAACTGGTCGATCATCGACGCTGGCACTTTTGACTATGCCGCGGATGCGTGGGGCGTCACCTACGGTGCGGCGGCGGAGTGGTACCAGGACCGATTTGTGATGCGCCTGGGTATGTTCGACATGTCCAATATTCCGAACAGCACGCAGTTATCGCTCCCGTTGCTGCAACAGACCCAAATGGCCGCTGAGTTGGAGGAAAATCACACAGTTTTTGACCAACCCGGGAAACTAAAGATCCTGTACTGGCTGTCTCGGGCCAACATGGGGACATACGACGATGCCCTAGCGGCGGTGCAAGGGACAGGCGTGGCGCCGTCGGTCAGCAGCGTCCGCAATTACCGCAGCAAATACGGGATTATCCTCAACCTTGAACAGCAAGTTACGCCTGACATGGGGATATTTGCGCGCCTTGGTTGGACGCAACCTGGTGTTCAGGAATACGACTTCACGGACATTGACCGAACATTCTCGGCTGGCCTTTCCTTATCCGGTAATTCCTGGGGGCGATCAGACGATACGGTTGGTCTGGCTTTCGCCCTGAACCAGATCTCGCACGACGGCCAAGCATATCTTGCCGCTGGAGGCATGGGCGGCATCATCGGCGACGGCAAGTTGCCGTCTCCCGGGACCGAGCAAATTCTCGAGATGTATTACAGTGCTGCAATTACCAGCTACGCCAAGCTGACCGCCGATTATCAGTTTGTGAACAACCCGGCCTACAACCAGCAACGCGGTCCGGTGTCAGCTTTCGCAGCGCGTGTCCACCTGCAGTTTTGAGGCGAATAATCGGCCATACGTCGGCGTTCGGCGGATCTACAACCGATGCCAAAGACCGTTCTTTTAGGTAGATGGCGGACCCGACACGATTCGAACGTGCGACCTTCGCCTTCGGAGGGCGACGCTCTATCCAAC
>Ga0164296_1000280_pt1 | contig 64045 bp, 59 predicted proteins | sample GEODES057metaG_FD_113533 | JGI IMG/M metagenome (GOLD analysis project Ga0164296, IMG submission 113533) | Dystrophic lake water microbial communities from Trout Bog Lake, Wisconsin, USA - GEODES057 metaG | ecosystem: Environmental > Aquatic > Freshwater > Lake | place: USA: Trout Bog Lake...
GGCTCATCCTCCCCAGCGCTGACACGACGGGCGAGAGTGACGATGTGGCGGCCAATGAGACCGATTTCAGCCGGGCCAAAATCACCGGCAAAATCAGCGGCACTACGCGTGAAATCCCGTGCCCAGCCAGCGGCATCGTCTTTGGACAATTCGACATCGGCGGCGCGATCGAGGAGATCATACGCGGTGTCTGTTTGCGTGAAGATCAGCGCCAGGGCCGCGATGGCTTTAAGACTGGGGATCGTGGGTTCATCCATGCCAGCCGCCACTTGGGTGCGAGGGTCTTCACCGAAGACTTTGGCATAAAGCATGAAGCACAGCGAAACAAGCAAATCATCGCCGCGCAGCGCATGGCCTTTGAGCTTGGGCGCGCCAGTAGCAGTGCCGGTGTCGGCGGCTTGTGCCGCACCGACCAGGGCGCGCAGTTGCGTGACATCGCCACCAGCCGCGGCGGCGGCTTCACGGGCGGCGATACCGGCCTGGGCTTCGTGGAAGCTCAGGTCGCGTTCGGTGATGGGGGGCAGTTGAGCGCTCATGAGATCAACGGTTCAGTTTATGCGCCTGCGACCAGCGTGCCCACGGCGGGATTGCTGCCGATGGATGCCCACTGCCTGGCGTGGACGGTGATCTTGCGACTGCCTTTGGCTTCGCTGTTCAGCGTCCAGTTGGTGATGTTGCCCGTGACGCCAGCATAAGGGAAGGCGATGGGCTGGCCATCGGTGGGGAGATCGCCTGTGCTGGGAAAGATGGCGGTGAATTGCAGGGTGTAACCAGGGTTCACGAGCAACCAGGCCTGGAAGCCGCCGAAGTTGTCGGGAATGCCGATTTCTTCGATGGTGCGCTCGAGTGACGCGGACTCCACCTGGCCAAAGGTGGTGCCGAAATCAACGGTGCCGAAAAGGACGGCAACGTTGCCGATGTTGGTGACGATGGCGGACATAAAGGGGGGCGGTAGAGGTGGGGGTTAGAAGGAAAGGATCTGAGTTTTTTCGTCGGCAGTGATGACGTTGGCGGTCACGAGTGCGGCGAGCATGCCGAGTAGCTCGGCGTTGTTGGCGATGACTTCGATGGAAGCGGAAAGCTGCAGCAGTCCCTGATGAAGCTGCGCACCCAGGGGCGTCGCTGACATGCTGGCTTGCTGGATCTTCCGCCAGGTCTCCACTGGAATGCGGGCGATGAAGGCAGCGGAGCTGATGCGGTGCGGTTCGTTGTTTTCCTGGGCTGCAGCATGAGCTTTAATCAGCGCCATCTCGGCTTGCGGCTTGGTCACATGATGCATGGTCATGTAAGCGGTGACATCGGCGGCAGCAGGCTGCCAGGTGGGGGCGGAGGTGCTCATGATTTAGTCGGTGTAAAAAGTGCCATTGATGAGAGAACCCCAGAAGGATTGAGACTCGCCATTGCTGAGGCCGGATAGAGACCGCGTGAAGTAAGTGGTCACATTGCCCGCCGCGCCGGCGGTGCCTGCTGCGCCAGCATCGCCAGTGGAAGAGCCAGTGCCCGCAGGCCCAGCCGCACCGCCATTGGCAGCAGCGGAGTACATGCCCCCGACGATGCAATTATTGAGGATGACTTGCCCAGCAGTGCCACCGTTGCCGCCGTTGCCGCCATTAGCGCCAGGGCCGTTATTGTCGATGTAATTGCTACCCTGCCCCCCTTGTCCACCTTGTCCAGCATAGCTGACCGCGTAGCCCCCGAGGATGGAGTCATTGACGGTGAGGATGCCAGCCGCGCCGCCGTTGCCGCCATTGCCACCGTGGAAAGGGCTGGTGCCTGCGGTTGTATCGCCCCCATAGCCACCTGCCCCGCCGTTGCCGGACACGAGAACGATGTCCGAGGCGCAGTTGACCCCTGTGACGGTGATGTTGGGAGCGTCCGAGCCGATGGCTCCATCTCCCGGCGGGATCTCATTGGAGGGATCGCCATTGGTTCCAGCGGTGCCGTCTGGGGCCACGATGTAAATGCTGCTCACGGACACAGCGTTGCGGCCGTTGCCGTAGATGTTGCCGCTCTGGTTGCTGATGTTGCCCACCGCGCTGCGCGTCGCGCCAAGACCCACAAGGAGGATGTCGTCAGTGCCGCCGCTCAGGTCTCCAAAACTGCCAACCCCGAGGCAAAACACGCGAGCACCGGCGTTGTAGGCGGCTTGGATGGTGACGAAGGGATGGAACGGGTCAGCGACGACCCCTGTGCTGTCATTGCCCCCGCCCTGAATATACCCCACGGCGGTGCTACCCAGAGGGGCCACATAGCTAGACACCCAGGCAGTCGAGGGGATATATGCTCCGATGGCCAATAGACTTGGCCCAGGACTGACTGTTGGAGTGCCAGTCAGCGCCGCATTGGCCAGCGGTGCATACGTGCTCGACACCGTCGCAGCCGTGATGGCATCGGTGATGCCGTAGCTGCTGAGGGTCGTCGGCGTGCTGGTGATCGTGCCCCATGGGACGCTGGTGATGCCATACCCCGAGAGTGTGGTCGGCGTGCTAGTGATCGTTGACCAGGCCTGGGTTCCAGTGTGGTTCGTGCGTGCCAATGGATTTGTGGAGAGAACTGAGAGCGCCAGCGAGCCATTGGTGATCAGCGGCTGGTAGGTGCTGGCAGCGGTGGCGGCGGTGATGGAGTCGGTGATGCCATAGCCGCTGAGAGTCGTGGGTGTGCCGGTGATCGAGGACCAGGCGGGCGAGCTGGTCACCGTGACAGCGCCGAGATTGCCGCTATTGTCCCAGCCCAGGATTTTGCCCGGCGTCTTCGTGATCCAAACCGGTGTGAGCGGGCCGCTGGAAGACTTGACGGGAAGCTGAACATCGCCCGTGGATTGAGCCAAGGCGAGGCAGGGGGCGAGGACGGCAAAGAGGATGGAAGTCAGGTACTTCATGCGAGGAAACGGGGAATGCGACCATGGGGCGCGCCATTGAGGGCCACGGTATAAAATTCATCCGCAGCCCCGGTAAGTGTGTAGCCCATCACGCTGCTGCGCGGATCGCCATCGCCGGCGGCATCGCGTTGCACGCGGCCATGCAGAGCGCCGTTGAAAGCAATGGCGTAGAAGTCCGCGCCAGAGTCGGCGATCGCGAAATCAGCGGCACTGCCTGCGTTATCCTCAGTGCCAGGCAAAAAGCGCTGAATTTGGCCATGCGCCGCACCATTCAAGACGATGTCATACGACACATCCTCAGCGGCGGCGATGCGGTAGAAGGTGCCGAGCACCATGGCGGCAATGCCATTGGGATCGGTGGCAGGGTCGTCGTGGGCAAAGATCAAATCGAAGTTTGCCTTCGCGGTGCGAAAGGCGGCCTGGCCATCGTAGCGCAGCCATTCCCATCCGCGATACCGGAAGCCTTTGGCGTCGATGTCGGGCGCGACGAGTTTGAGGCCACGCACCTTGCGAATGAGCCAATGCAGGCGCGTGAAAAAGGCGGGGGTGCCACGGATGGATTCATGCGCCACATTGTGATTGCGCACGGGCTCCATGCCTTTAGGGGCTTGCACGAAGGCGACCAGGCGGCCTTCGACGAGACCGGTGTCGAGGTCTTCGAGATTATTGTCGCCATCCATGGAGAGGATGACACGCCAGCGCTCGGGGGCTTGCGCCAGCTCCTGCAGGGCGTCCTCTTCGGCCTCAGCGACCGAGACGAGCCCGCAATTGTCTGCCAACACCAGCGGCGCGAGGGAAGATTCGACGGCGCTGAGGATGGTGGCAGAGGTCATGAGCAGGATGGCGCAGAGCAGTTTCATGCGGCGAGCGATTCGGAATAAGCGCGGCTGGGTTCCCCAATGAGTTCACCGGCTGGATTGCCGGGCTTAATGTTGACGCTGAGAGGGTCGGTGCCGTTGCCGAGTGCGGTCAGGCGGTCGGTAGCGCGCTTGATGCGGGTGGCGAGCAGGCTGTCTTTCTCGATGCCGATCTGGCGGCGGATGTAGAGAGCTTCAGCGCAGAGGCAGACACCGATTTCTTGCACCACGGCCGCGAGTGCGAGATCCGTCAAGACCAGTGGCAGCGCGTAGCGTCCGCCAAGGACGGCATTGATGGCGTTTTCCGCTCCGGCCATCACTTCGGCCAGTGCGCTGGGTTCACCCACTGCCGCGTCGTCAGTGCCATCGACAAGCCAGTTGTCGGGCACCAGACCGGTCATGTTTTGGCGGGTAAAGTAAGCCATGGGAAGTGAGAGAAGAGAGGGAGAAAAACAGCGCCCCAGGTTGGGTTATGAGCCGCCTGGGGCGTGTTCCTCCGGGCGGAGAGACCCACGATGAGCGGCGTGGGGAGTCGTTAAGAAGCGGGGGGCGTCGGGACAGTGAAGGCCGTGACGAAGGGATCAGCGAGCTTGGTGAACTGCTTGACCAGGTCAGGGGTCAGGCCTTCGTGCTCGGCGGTGACAGCCGCGACGGGATCGGCATCGGTGAGCTTTTTCAAATCGGCCACCGACTTCTGCGCGGTCATGACGCCACGCACAGCGGCCATCAGAGAATTGCGGGCTTGAGCGGCGGCATTGCGGGCGGCCTGGGTCGCGGCTGGCGTGTTGTCAAACACGCTCTTCACGGGTTGCGGGCCAGAGGTAACCACGGTGCGCTGCAGTGGCACGCGGGTGCCTGCTGGCGGAGTCAGCAGCGACGCAGGAACAGCAGGCAGGGCGGCGGGAGATTCGGGAGGCATAAAAGGGCGCGGTGTGAGGTTCGTGGACTCGGATCAAGGCATCACGGTCGTGGAGCGCATCGGGTTGACCAGGTCAGCGCGGAACGCGATGGTGGTGGTGGATGTGCCGCATCCAATCACATAGAGATACCAGCCGGTGGTAAGGTCTGTGAGTGGAGCAACACCGCCGGCAGTGGCGGAGAGGATATAGACGGTGCCATTGGCCACCGTGGCACCGATGACCAGGGCGGGATCTGAGATGACATACTTGCACGGTGTGCCGACTGAGGCGGAGTTGATGGCGATACCGCACACGGTGCGGACGTTGACACCGGCGTCATTGGCATCGGCAAGCTTGAGCGTGAAGCTTGCGGAGGGGTCGCGGTAGAGTAGCTTGCCCGCTGTGATGGCCGCACCGGCGATTCCTTCCCGAATGACCGCATTGGCCGATGGGGTGACATTGGCGGCGGTGATTGAGAGGTCCGTGGCGAAGACGGAAGCCGATAGCAGGCAGAGGGCGAGCAGGGAGCGAAAGAGGAAGTTCATGGGCGAGTTTGGGAGTGTGGGAGCGTTTGAGGTGGGGAAAATCAGGCGATAGGGAAGGCATTAAAGATCGGCTCGGCGAGTCCGAGGAACTGAGCCATGGCGCTTTCGCTGAGTCCGTATTGTTCGAAGATCGCAGCGGCAGCGGGGTCAGCTTTCGCCGTGCGCTGCATGCTGGCCATGGCATCGGTGGCACGGCGGAGAGCGATGTTGGAACCGTCAATCAATTGGCGGCCTTCTTCTGCCTGGCGGCGGGCCGCAGCAGCGGCACGCGCTGTCTGTTGCGAGGCGACGGAGAAGGCGGCGGGCTTGGGTTTTTTGGATGCTTTTTTGGCCATAAGAAGAAAGGGAGTACTGCCAAAGGCCGTGCCTTGCAGCACAGCCGATGGCGTGATCTGAGAGCGGGGATTACGGAGCGTCGGCACCGGTGGAACCGACCGCACGGCGGGGCTCGCCTGGCCCGATGGCAAAGCGACTGCGAGCCTTCCATTTGTATTCGTCCTCATTTAGGACGTTGGCATTGGTGAGGTCCACGGCTGCTGTGAGTTCCAACGGAATGCGAGTTTGATAGACCAGGGGAGTAACGAGGTCAGCGCAATCCCAGAGCATCCAGGCATCACCCAGGCCAGGGATGACCACGATCTGAGCGGTGTTGTAGTTCGGGTTATCCGCACCACCGGCCAAGCGCTGTACTTGCACGATATTTTGGGCAGTGACTTCCCAGTTTTCACCGACGATCAAGTAGGACTTGGAGGCGTCCAACAGCGTGAACATCGGCTGGCCGGTAGCTTTCGGCATGGCCTTGAGCATGGCGCGGGCGGTGGCGTAATTGGCCGCGCTCAGCTTCTGCGTCATGAGGTTGTCGAACGTCGTCACCCCCAGAGGATGGGCGTTGTTGAAGAAGCTCACTCCAGTGTAAGCCTTGATGGTTGTAAACAGCAGAGGAAGGATCTTCAGCAGTTCATAATCAGGAGCGGCAGCACCGTTCTGACCCAACTTGGCCGCAACATTGGCGAACATGCCGTATTGGTCGTCCTCGATGGCCTTGCGCGGAATGGTGATGCCGACCTTGAACTCGTCATTGACGATGGTCTGACCCAAAAGCTCCACTGGATTCCAGGTGATGGCCTCAGGGTTCTTTTCCAGTTCAGGCAGGTCTTTCAGCCAGCCATAAAGTTCTTCAGATGTGGAGCTTTGCACAGTCAGCAGTCCAAGCTTCTTAACGAAGCCAGGGATGACGAGCGTGCCTTTGTTGAAGGAGGTTTGCAGCCCCTGATTGATCATAGTCAACAGGGCATTCGTGACGACATTTTTAGCGGCCATAAAAGTAAAGCGTGAGGTGTGGGAGCGGGGTTAGAGAGAGAGGCGGTTATTTGAGCAGGCCATGGAGCACTAGGGCGGCCTTGATGGCGGCGACATCGACTTGGAGCGCGTTGCCTTGCGTCTTGAGTGCATTGGCCAGGGCTTCGGACGTGGTCAGGTCCGTCGCGGCTGCGGTGGAGTTCTGGGCGCTGGTGATGGAGACTGAAACTGGGGCGACACCTTTGCTATACGGTAGCCCCACCCAGACCCAAACACCGTCGCTGGTCACTTCCTCCACGATTCCTGCGACGACACCGTAGGTGTTGCTGGAGCTGGAGACCGTGTTGTTGTCTTCGATGAAGCAGACGCGGCCGATGTAGGCATTAGTTAGAGCGTTGGTTGCGGAGTTCTTCACCAAGAACAGGCCTTTGCGCACGCGACTGGACTGATCGCCCGCGCTGCCGCTGCTATTGTCGGTTTCCTGCGCATGCAGACCCACCACGCGGAGACCGGTGGCGTCGGTGGCTTCAAGCAGGTAGCCGCTGCTGTTGATCGCCGCGAAGGTGCCGATCAGTGTCTTGGTGCTGGCAGCGACGGGGAAGACGCTCTTGTTATCTTGGCGTTCAGGCACCGTGATGCTAACTGCCGTGGTGGCAAAGGACTCGTAAGACACACCGACTGCCAGAGCAGTCAGGACGAAGAGGGGGAGGATGGATTTACGGAGGGTATTCATGGGATGCGGGGCGTTGAAGGGATGGGGTTTCGCGGCGTTTCGCGGATAGCTAGGAGGCGCGAGAGTGTTGCGGATGGGTGATGTGTGCGGATTTGGGGTGCGACGCGTTAAAACGGCTTATTTGGCGGCCTCGGTTTTGGCGTTGGGGCCATGCTTGGCGTAGTCCTCTTTGGAGATGCCCATCTTTTCGAGCACGGCTTCGTCTTCAGCGCTCAGCGCGTCGGGCTTGGCATTGGGGTCGATGGTCGTCTCCACGGTCTTGTGCCCAAAGGGCACGACACCGGGCTTCAGGCCTGCCACCAGCTTTTCACAGGTGCTCAACGCGGTCACATTCCAGTCTTCATCAGACAGAGGGATCACTTTACCGGCATGGATGGCCTGTTCCTTGAGGCGGTCGCGTTTGATGGTGTCGCGTTCCTTCTCCACGGCTTCGAGGCGGACTTCGAGGGCAGAGAGGCCTTCGGCACCGGCCTTTTTATCGGCTTCGGCATCCTTGGCGATTTTGGCCGTCAAGTCTTTAAGGGTGGAGGCAACCGTTGCTTCGTCAGCATCCGGGTTGAGGGTCATGCCGAGAGCGGCAAGCAGTGCGATGAGTTCAGGGGTGGGCTTCATAGGAGAGGTCAGGGGGGAGTCAGAGGCAGAAAGAGCGGCGATGTCAGCGGAGAGCGCGGCCTGCACGGCGTCAGGGATGGTCAGGCCGTCAATCTCGCCATGCTGGCAGAGTGCGGCGCTGTGGATGGCGAGGACGTTGCCCGCTTTGTCGCGGTAAACCGTGGGGCTGATGTCCTGGAAGTGACCGCCGAGGAAGGACTCTTTGCCTTCAGGAGTCCAAGACAGGCCGGTGAGGAAGATGCCTTTGCCTGGGACTATCTCAGGCTTGCCGGTGGCAGCGATCTTACGCGGTTCCTTCTCTGCTAGGTAGCTCGGATGCCCCTTCAGAGAGTTGTGATTGAAATCGAGGCAGACGTGATCCGCCTTTTTTAAGCGAGACATGTTGCCGGCAAACACGCGGGCCGTGCCCTCGTTGACGATGGCCTTGCCCCGCGCTCCGATCTCATGCGTGCCCCACGGGGCCACAAGCAACCGTGTCGGCAGCGCATCGCCCTCGCGCTCCACGGTCTCAGCGCGGAGAGCACAGAGGGTGATGGGTGAAGCAGTGGCAGCGGTCTTGGACATGCGGCAAGACTGCCACCCCATTCACCCCCTGCATTCCTCTGTAGCCTCTATGGAACTAGCGCTGCCGAGTGAATCAATACCCCAGTTTTCCATACTGAACTTTAGCCCGCGCTAAGCGAACATTCCCAACCCACGACTCGACACAAACATAGTCCCAGCCGCTGCGATGAGCCCATAAATTAGCTATGCCTTCGCAGACTCGTTGGGGATCGGTCCCATTGGGCACAGTAACCCACAAAATGTCTGGCTCAATAAAGCGCGAACTCTCCACGTGGTAGCTGTCTGCGATGATGGACTGTAGTTCAGCCGGACTTATTTTGGAGGGTGTATTGCTCGCCAAGGCTGTGTGAGTCGCATTGGGGTTGTGCGATGCCATCCAAGCAATCAAGCAGAAGAAGCCAACCACTGCGAGAAGTCCTAGAAGTAGAACACCCAGGCCCTTCATCGTACCTCGCAGACAAGCTTTAAAGAAGGGATTCATGATCGTTTGTGGGTTGTGAATTTCAAAGCACCCGCGTCACACTGGAGACCGGGTAAATCCAAAGGAACTGCTCACGTGGAAAAGACATGGGCGGGTAAGCGGGATTGTAGCTGGAGAGCGTGACGGTGTTGCCCACTTTGTGGTAGAGCTTGAGCATCACATCTCCGCCTTGATCTTCCCCCAGGCGCGCAATGACCACGGTGCCGTTGCGCGGTTCGTGGGAGGGGTAAACAATCGCCGTGTCCCCAGGCCGGAAATCGGGGGTCATGCTGTCGCCTGCCAGCGTCACAGCGAAGGCTTTGCCGTCTTTGGGATTCATCGCGAGAAACCCACTGTGATCGTACGCGGTATCATCATAGGCCATCATTTGCCCGCACTGCGCCATGCTCAGCAGCGGCACAAAGCGCGCCTTCTGGCCAGGTGGTAAAATCAAATTCGGCGTCTCCCCCACGGTGCCGTGATGCAGACCATTCGCGGGCGGGTGATCGCTGCCATCCAGCAATTCAGACACTTCCACGCCCAAGACCTTGGCGACTTTCTCCGCCATGACGCGGGACATGTTCGAGTTCCCATTTTCAATCTGATCGTAAATGTGGGGAGAATAGCCCACGGCTTTGCAAAGCTCTTTGGGCGTCATGTTCTTCGCTATCCGCGCCTGCTTCAGCCGGGCGCGTCCACCCCCGAATCCAGCGGGCATTTCCCGCACCGATTGAGTCGTCGCGGTCGTCTCAGTCGGCGAAAACTCCGATTCAGTCGGAGTTTTCCCGTGCCGCCATTGTTCCTCAATACGATCAAACAATTCTCTGAGTGCCTCAGAGGGTTCGCGGCCTGATTCTAGTAGTGCCAACCAGTTGCGAGTAATCCGCATTTTCTCTGCCAACTGCTGTTGACTGAATTGCATCTCCAACCGGAAATTTTTCAATCTCGAAGAAAATGTTGATTCAGATGGCACTTTTTTGTTGATCTGTTGATTCAGTGTGCAATTATCACATGCACATGACGACTGATAACCCAGTTGGCAAGCGTAAGCAAGCCCCAAGTTTTAAGATCGAAGCCAAGCAGCGCTTGGTGGCGATGGACTTGAGCGTCAAGAGCCTGGCTGAAATGCTGCACCTCTCACGCAACGCCGTGAGCTTGGCGATCAATCACGAAACCATGTTTCCCCAGGTGAAACAGCGTATCAGGAGGGCTTTAGGACTGTGAGCGCTGAGTACAAACGTCAATGCCTTATTGCCCTCATTGAGTGCGCCATGCCTGCCATCCAGAGCTTGGACACCCCCCAGCGAGCCGAATGCTTTGACGGCGTCCATCTCGCCTGTTCCACCGACGCCCCCGACCTCGCCCTGGCTGCAAAGCAGGCCGCCGATGCGCTGCGCGATGCGGACAGCCGCCAACTCACTCTGCAACTTTTGTTGACTCAAGAAACAGCATGACCCCACGCCGCCCCAATTTTACCTGCCGTCTGCGCGCCGATCTGGCACGCACCGCCGCCCTTGTGCCTGCGCTGCGCCGTCCGGCGGATGTGCTGATCCTGCCCTCTGCGCTGAGTCACCTGCAGAGCTTCGTCAACAAGGTCCACACCAAGGCAGGCCCACGCCGCCGCTGATTTTCCCATGAGCACACCCACACCCAACCAAATGCAAGGCCGTCTGTCCCTGCTGAAACGCGCCGTGAACTTCCACGGCTGCAAGGAATGCGCCATCGCCGCTGCGAAGCGCGGAGACCGCCAAGGAGCGCGGTTCTGGGGCCAGCAGGCCCGCTTTGACTGGAACCTGATCTCCGCCGCTATCGCCAACCCCTCTCTTTGATTTCTATGACTCACACTGTTCATCAAGTTCCCCTTCTCCACGTCACGATTGCCCCGGCCCTGGCCTGCATTCCGATGATGAGCCAAGTGGCGGAGCGTTTTCTTTCCTCCCCCAAGCCTGAACTCAAGAAGATCGGCGCGGAACTCAAAGCGGAGCACACCGCGCTTAACACTTCCCTGGATGATCTGGGTATTTTGGAACCCATCAAGGCCTACCGTGAAGGGGCTCGCTGGGTGGCTGTGGATGGACGCCACCGCATCGAATGGCAGACGAAGACGGACCCGAGTGGTGAAGTACCCTTGATCTTGATTAGCAAAGAAGATGCCGACAAGATCATCGAGGCCAGCGTCATTGGCCGCCGTCATTGGACCAAGGGTCAGCGTGCCTGGCTGGGGGTGATGCAACACCCGGAAGTGTGCGAAGCTGGCGAGGGGCGGCCTAAAAACTCCGATTCAGTCGGAGTTTCATTGAATTACACTACCTTAGCTGACCGCATCGGCGTTTCGCCAGACGTTGTCAATCAAGCTGGTCAACTCTACCGCCTGTTCTTTGCTCCCGGTGCCAAGGTGGGCAGTCCGGCGGCGATTGAGGCGGCGGCACTCAAGGCGAAGTATGAGCACCTGATCTGGGGCGGCGCGGGTCTGGGCGGCGTCTTGGCTGGCATCGCAGGCGGTGAAGCCACGGGCGACAAACCGAAGGCACAGACCGGCTTCCATCATCTGGACGCGCCACTGGCCTCGCTGGGACGCTTGGGCAAGGTCTGGGGCAAGTGGAACCCCGAAGAACAAGCGAAGGCTCAGGCGCTGATCGTGGCCCGCGTGCGTGGTACCAAGGAAGCGCCGGGCTGGCCCGAGGAATTTAGAACGGCTTTGGCGGAAGCCCTGGCCGCTGCGGACTGAACCTCTTACGAACTACCACGATATGTCTGGAACATCCAAAGCACGCCTGCAAGCCGCCAAAGCGCACCTGGACGGCCTCTTTGCCAACGCCCACACCGATGACCGCTTGGAGCTGGTCAAGGAACTCCGCGACTACCTCACCCTGCAACGCAGTGCCGCGAATCGCCCCGCTTACGAAGCGCACAGCAACAGCGCCACCGGCACCGGCCTGACCACCACCCCAAAAACCAACGCCTGAGACCATGAACGAACTCCTCGCCCTCATTGCCACCACGCCTGCCACTGCTGAGGAGACCCTCGCTTGGTTCTCCCTCCTGATCAGCATCGCCGTGCTGGCCATCATCTTTGGAAAATAACCGCCATGTTTTCCCTCTCCCACTACATTGCCCTAGCCATCGCCGCCGCACCGGCAAGCGCTGTGCTGGCCTGCATCATCATTTCTGCTTGGGATGAGCACCGCGAACAGAATGGCGGCAACCGTTTCCGCCCCAGCCAGTGGCACCGCAAGGGCCGCACCGCTGCCACCCAACACCGCACCCGCCGCTGAGATTATGAGCAAGCCCATCATCGAAGTGCATTTTTACGGCGGCCATGCGGATGGTCTGACCCGTGAGTTTGAAGGCTCTCTGGCCCCGACGACTTGCAAGGTCGCGACGCGGGACGGCCATCGGCATCCGCCCGCTGGTCCCTTCACGGCCTATGTGCATTCCAAAGAATGGACCGCCCACTTTGAAGGACGCCACACCCTGATTCCTGTCGGCTTCCCTGGCAAACCACCCCGCGAACGCGCTGCCGCTTAACCTCATGCAAGGCTCTCCCACATCGCTCGCTGATCGCGCCTTGGCCGTGGCCATGGTGGATAGCTATGTGACGGCGAAGATGCCGGTGCGGCGGGCGTGCATTGAAGCGGGAGTGAAGTTTGTGTCTTACTACCGCTGGAAGGTGGAGATCGAGAACGCACAGCGGGGCGGATTGACGGCACCGGTCGAATTGAAGAAGCGCGGTAGGCCGGAACTCTTCACGCTGACGGATGGCGAGACGCGCAGGCTGCGCTTCTGGCGCTTGGTCAAAGGTTCCATCCCGCTGGCTGTCGAGGCGGCGATCGCTGAGAGCACGACACAGGATGACCTGCCGTATTTTGCTGCACTGCGCGCCATGCAAGCCGGTGGTGACGTTGTCAACGAAGCACACCGCAAGACACGCCAGAGCATCGAAGGTGCGACGAAGTTTGATGAGGCCAAAGCCATCGCTCTACGCGCCTACTGGCAGCGGTTTGTGGAAGCGCGCAAGGTGGTGACTTGGCCGATGTCCATCCAACGTGCGTGCCGCGTGTCTGAAGATGAAGAGGCCGCATTCCGAGGCCGCAAGGCGCTGGACAATCGCGCCGGACATGAGCGACGGGGCGCATTCATCATCGACGAAGAAGGCAAGCGCCTGCCATGGTTTGCGGGGGCGATTTGGTGCTCGGATGACATGAGCGTGAATGATCCCTTCAAGTTCTTCGATGCCGCTGAACAGCGCGAACTCACGGGACGCCAGACACTCTGGACCACGGATGCCTTTTCCCTCAATTTTCTAGGCTGTCACCACATTGGCCGGGATCGCGATAGCTACCGCGCTGAGGACATCGCCGACCATTTCGCGGCCCTAGTTGATGAGCATGGCCTGCCGATGATCTGGCGCGTGGAGCGTGGGCGCTGGGACAACAATTTTATCAACGGCTGTCCCATCCCTGGGGAGTTTGAAGAAGACGGAACCGCGAAGCGCTGGGGCGGGCTGGATGCCATCATTCGCATGGCCGTGAAGTTCAATTCTCGCGGCAAGGAAATCGAAGGCTGCTTCAATTTGCTGCAAAGCATGATGGACCATGGCGGCAATGGCCAGGCACTGAGCATTGGCCGCAAGCGCGGCGAGTTCGAGCAGGCCACGAAGCTCATGCTGCGGACGGATCGCGATGCCGCCGCGCTGGAGAAGTTCTGGAGCATCGAAGCCAGCGCGGATCATGCGCAGCGCGTGATGCAGGCCTGGCAGCAGCGGCCCAAACTGCGCGAGTCATTTGGCAACAAATCATTCACGCCGGCGGAACTGTGGGCCAGCCATGTGAAGCGCCCCTGCCCACAGAATGAGCGCTGGCGTTTTCTGCCCATCAAGATGGCGGCGCGGGTTTGGAAAGGTGTCATTGAAGTGAAGGTGCCACACTACCCGGTGAGCTTCCGCTTCCGTCTGCATGGCGCTAGCCGCATCGCTGGGGCGCAGTTTGTGGATGGGCATGAAGTCATGATTGCCTTTCACCCTGGCAATGCCTGGGAAGGATGCCACGTTTTCAACCGCGACCGCAGCGCCCGCAACCGCGACAAATGGAGCTGGCTGCAACGCATCGGCGTGGCTGACCACATGGCGGAAGTGCCCCAAGAGGATCTGCGTAGCGAAGGCTACAGCACCGGCCAAAGCCGCGCCCATGCGCAGGTGCGCAGTGAATACCGGGGCATGATCGCCGGGACCGCGCTGGACGGACGCCGCCGTAGTCACGCACAGGACAGCCTGGGCAACGCGCTGAGTGTCCGCCGGGGTGTGGAGCTTAGCGGGGATGATGCACCACGCCAAACGCAGCCAGAACGCGTACGCGGTGGCCTCAGTGAAGGACGCCTGACCCCACGCCGCACCGTCTCCATCGGCGCGGAAGATTTCGACGAAGCCGAAGAACTCCACGCCCTGACCACCCGCTGAATTTTATGCAACTCCTCGCAACTTTCGATCTGGATGACGACAACCGCCTGTTCGCCACGCTGAGCAATGTGGAGACCAACAGCCCCGTCGCTGTGGTCACAGAAGACCTCAAAGATGGCCGCACCTTTCAAGACCAGGTCAAGGCCTTCGCCGCCAATCTCGGACACGAGATCGCCGAATGGGACCGCTCACGCGTCCCCTGAATTTTCGCCCCAACCTCTGCCGGGCGGCGGAGCGGGGCGCGATAACGACAACGAACCAACACAACACTATGAGCACCGATACCATCACCAACACCGAAGCCTCGCAACAGGAGCTGCGGGAGATCGCGCTGACGATCAAAGAGCACACTGAGGCGGAAGAAATCAGCATTAAGGAACTGATCCGCGTCTATCCGAATCTAGGCAGTGATAAGACCTTTGGTCTGTGCTGCAAAGGGGACTTCACCGAACTCAAAGCAGACAACTGGTTGGAGGCTTATCGCGGGGTCTTGGACGCCATGAGCGACAGCGGCGAGAGCGATCCGCTCTACGAAGACCTCACGACCACGCAGGAAGTGCGGAAACAAATCACGCGCCTCAAACTCAGCCGAACCAACGCCAAGTTGGTGATCATTGAAGGCTTCACCGGCAGCGGCAAGACCAGTGCGGCACGCATCATCGCCACCAAATACAACGGCATGGCCGCGACGCGCCAGGTCTTCACAATTGAAGCGAGCGCAGGCTGGGGAGACCGCCCCAACGCAATGCTGACCGCGATGCTCAAAGCACTGGGTCGTGGCGATGGTGGACGCTCCCAGGCGGCGCGTCTCGATAAGCTGTGTGAAGTATTAGCCGAGCGCCCAGTGATGTTCGTGATTGATGAGGTCCACGACTTCGGCGTGCGCTGTCTGCGCGTGGTGAAGACGATCCTCAGCACCACACCGACGAAGATCATTCTGCTGGCTCATCCGCGCCTCTTTAAAAACTTGGAGCGCGAAAACTGGGACGACCTCAGCCAGCTCACCGGCAATCGCCTGCTGGCGCGCATTCACCTTGGCACCCTGACCGTTGAAGACACTGAAGCACTGCTGCAACGCCGCCTTCCTGCTCCGGGCCTGAATGGTGAACTCAAAGAAGCCGCCGAGATCGTGGCCCATGCCGCGCTAAACAACGGCAACCTGGCCTTCGTGCGTGAGGTCGTGGTGCGTCTGAGCAAGGCCGCGAAGAAAAACCCGCTCAACCTCGCCGCCGTGAAAACAGCGGTGCGCAAAGAACTCTCCGACCGCAACAGCGAAGCCAAAGCCGCCTGATTTTAGTCACATCCCACATACCACGATTATGAGCAAGACCACCGCACCCGCCAAGAAAACCGCGAAGAAAGAACCCTCTCTCCGCACACTGCGCCGCCGCTTTTTGGCGGAGCAGAAGACCGTGAATCTGGATCCACTCCGCCCGGATGAGTACACTGAACTCCACGCCAAGATGGAGCGGCTGCAAGAGAGCAACCATGAGCTTCTCATTGCTAGCCTGGGCGTGGACCAGTGCCGCACCGATCTGATCGAGACCGAACTGGCCCTGCAGGAAGCGGAAGACCATCTGCGCGGCGTGAAAGAGGAGCACCAAACAGCGATGCGCGAAATCGCACCGCTGCTGAACCGCCTGCCTTCCGTGGCCTGAACCCTTGACCCCAAGAAACCACGATTATGAGCACTTTGATTTCACTTCCACCGACGCGCCAGCCGCTGCTGAGCGTGATGCAAAGCCGCAAGCAAGCGGTCCTGCGCATCTCGGATTTTCCGGCGCTGGCGCTGGCTGCGACGGCGACTACGGGCGAGCTTGACACCCGGGGAGAGGCTTTCGCTGCGGTGTCGGCTTGTCTGGAGACGTTGCAACGGCTGAAGCTGTCCGGTTCATCGGCCTGGCTGCTGATCCTGCTGGTGAAGCACGGGCCGCAATCATGCTCGCAACTGGTATCTCTCACCAAAACCAGCAGCGCGGCCATCACGGGGCTTATCACGCTACTGGAGGCGCTGGGATTGGTCGCGTTGGATCGAGTCGCGGCTGACCGCCGCGTCGTGATCGTGACCGCTACGTCCGCCGCCCGCAAGGTGCTGGCGAGTCTTTGCGGTCTCACTGCCCTGGGCTCTGCTGCCAGCGTCCTCAACCGCATCCCTAACCGCCGCTGATGTGATGAGTCCGATTCAATCCATCCACCAACTCCCTGAGGCGCTGTCCATCGCCAAACAGGCCACGATCTTGGCCAGCACGCTGACGAATGAAATGGACGCTGAGCTGGCTGCCGTGAAGGCACGCTTTGAAGGCAAGATCAAGGCGCGCAAGGATGAAGCTGAGGCCGCGATCAAGGCCGTGGAGGTGTATGCCGATGCGCACCGAAAAGAGCTGCTCAGTGACGGTGGCAAGAGCATCACCCTCAACGGCCATACGCTGGGCTGGCGTGACAACGGAGGGGCGATCAAGATGGCCCGTGGGCAGACCGAGAAGAAGGTGCTGGCCAAGCTGCTGCAGAACAACTCGCTCCGCCGCTTCTTCGTCCGCACGACCTACGCCCTCGACAAAGAGGCGATGAAATCCAAGTGGCACGGCTTTCGTGATCGCCTGACCAGGCTGGGCGTGAAGTACACGCATTCGGAAAGCTTCTTTGTGGAGCTGGACGTGACGGAGAAGGCCTGAACCTGAAAACACCATGAGCGACGAACTACCATTACCGAAATCGAGGAAGGTGAAAGCCTTCCGGCTGTCAGCACTGACTTGTGCAGCGCTGGCGGATTTGTTGGAGCAACCGCCCGCCCAAAATCTGCGCGAGCCCTCGAAGCTGAAGCGCCTGCGGGCGATTCTCGGCAATGCAGACGCCATCAAGCGCCTGCGGATGTGTGGCGAGGCGGACGCTCTGCACTGGCACGCCCACATGCGGACAGCGGCACTGGTGGCATGCGCGCCGGCGGTGCGCTTGACGATTGGCGCGGGCATACCCGCGACGATTGGCGGCACGCACTACACGCCCGCCGCCGCCCGGTTGGCGGCACGCAATGGCATCACGCTTCACCACCTTGGGCGGTATGCCTTCACTGTCTTGAAATCCCCCCCCCCCCGCAAAACGTCGCACCAAATGAAACCCTCTAATTTGCTTTCCCAAGTCCGCCGCAGTGGCATGGCCACGCGGCGGGCGCTGAAGCGCTGCCAGGTGGCTACTGTAAACGGTTACAGTGGTCGCAAGGCTCAACCTCAACGGAGGAAAGCGGCGTGAACGAAGAGACGCACAAGCTGCTGCTGGCCATGGGGTTCCTCCAACTCGACACCGACGCCCGTGACGGTGGACCGAGATATCAGCATACGAAGCACGGCTTTGTTTTGGCGTTTCCGTGCGTCGGTGATGTGGAGCTTGGACACCTGGCTGATTTGATGTTCAAGGCTGGGGCAGAGGCCCAACAACGCGCAACCCGCGAAGTGATCCGCGATGCCGCACAGAAGCTGGGATTCAAACTTTAACCGCCTGATTTTATGAGCACCCGCAAGGCCCCGATTCCTTTTGACCCTGACGCTTTGAGCAGTGGCGTGGTTATTCATGCTGCGCTGAGTGGCGAGACGATGTTGAGTGAGCTGGTGGAGGCTCAGGACTGGCATGGCGATGGCAGCCCGCCGGTGGAATGCGTGAAGGGGCTGGCGAAGCCGCTGAGCAACTGGCAGAAGTTCAAACTCTCGGACCTGGCGAAGTCGGTGTATGCTTACTTGCGCGGCCAGGGGCAATGCCAGGGCGAGGATGGGACGGCTTGGCGGCATCGGATCGCGGTCGCGGCGTGTGGGAAGCGGATCAGCCAGGCGAGTCATGGGGACTTCAAGCTGATCCAGGCGGAACTGTTGAAGGAACGGGGTCGCGTGGAGGCGGCACGGCGGACGCTGGCGCAAGCGAAGGCGACTCCGGCGGCGATTGCGATGCACAACCTCATGAAGCTGTGCCGCGAGACGGGAACGCCTGCGAGCCATGCCCACACGATGGCATCCCGCTTCTACAAGGGCACGGAACTCCACGACCTGAACGCGAAGCAGCTTTGGACGATTTTTTACACGATCCGCAACAACGCGAACAACAAGGCGGGCGTGGGATCGAAGGCCAACCGATTCAAGAACAAACAACGCAAAAGCGCATGAGCACCGTGTCACGATTTAGCACGATGAATTTTCAGGAGCTGCAGGGGCAGCTTTTTGCCCTGCGCCTGAGCGTGTGGGACGCGCTGGCGCATCACGGTCCCTGCACGACGCGGGAGCTGGCGCATGAATGTGGCATCGACCTGCTGACGGTGCGGCCGCGTGTGACGGAACTGGTCCAGATGGGCTTTGCGGTGTGCGTCAACGAAGGGGAGCAGGGCCGGGAAGGCATCTACCGCGCTCTGACTTTGGCAGAGGCTGAGGCGGCATTTGAAGCGCGGCAGGCAGCGGCGGCTGAACAGGGGGTGCTGGCGCTATGATTGAGCAAAAGGCCTCAATGAGAAATATGGGCCAAGCCGGGCAATTCAGACGCCGGATGTGCGGGAGAACCGCCGAGCGGCGTTTTCTGGCTTTGTGCACGGAAGTAAAACCCAAATCCGACCAGGGCTGAAGGGCGGGGAACTGCTGCAACTGACTTGATATGATCCCCACGAATGCCATGCAACTGGTGAAGGAACTGCACACGTGCTATGTGAAGCATTCGGAGCAGAAGATTGCGTACAACCTGGCCCGGGAGAACGCTTGGCGGGATTGGTGTGCGTGGGGGAACTGGGAATGGACCTGCGATGACCTCGCACGGGTGATCAACTACTTGCTGGCTGAGATCAAAACCGGCAAGCGCAACCTGGGGGCGCTGAAATTCTCCAACTTGGTGGGCCGTCCCGATAACTTTGAAGAAGACCTGCAACTTTCGACGAACACGCATGCAAAACGAACCTCAGCCACTGGCCGCAGTGATTCAGCAAATTCAGCGGGCCGCTACCGTTGAAATCCGCGCTGATGTGGAGGCTTACGGATGGAAGCACATTGCTTACCATCCGGGCCTGCGTGGGGTTTTGCCGGCGGTGAAGATGTTTTGCAGCGCGGTGCTGGATAACACGACGCCGAGGCGGTGGCTGTCGCTGCTGGGGCCGTCTGGGGTGGGCAAGACGCACCTGCTGAAGCAGGCGGTGCGGCTGCTGGAAACGAAGTGGCGGATCAAGACAAAGACGGGGTTTCGTGGGCCGAATGTGGCGCATCTGATCCCAGCGGCGGATTTGACGGATTGGAAGGCAGCCCAGGTGTACGCGGCCTATGATTTGATCTACATTGAGGACATCGGGGCGGGGCAGTCGATGGACGGCGGATCGGGCAAAGTGACGGCGTCGCGCATCCGTGAACTGTTGCAACTGCGGAGCAACAAATGGACGCTGCTGGATGCGAATCTTTACCGGGCTGACATCGCGGCGGCATTGGACGGGCGCATTGCGAGCCGACTGAAGAGGGACGGCTCCTGGATGATCGAGATCCCTGATGAGGTGCCTGATTTCTGGGATGTCTCCGAAACTAAACAGCCATGACTTCGACCCTTTCCAAGAAACTGAATGGAACGCCAACGCCTGCGAAGGTGCGGGTGGAGTTCATGCCGGGGCGGGTGATGGAGGTGGTGCCGTTTGAGTCGGCGTCGGTGCCGAAGTTTGTGGTGTGCCGGTTGGTGAAGCAGGCGAATGGGATGTTTGCGCTGATCCCACAGCAGTGGAGCCAGCAGGTGAGGCTGACCCACCAACTGTGCCGCGACATGGGGATCCAGTGTGACCGGAAGATTGTGTACAATCTGATCCGGGCGGGGTTTGTGAAGGGGACGATGATTTCTGCACGCAACACGATGGTGGATGTGCTGAGTCTGGTGGAGCACCTGCAGCGGTGCCAGATTGGCAGCGGGAAGCCGGTGTACTGGACGAAGGCGCGGATCGAGAAGTATCGCTTTGCTTCCATAGGGGCGGTAGAGGAATGCGAGGATGATGATGCGGACGAAGATTGACGGTCATGGCTTCTCCGTTTCTCTCTGAACCGACCCCTCACACGGAGGCGTCTGCGTGGCTGCGCGGCAAGCCGGTGGTGAGTAAGGAGATCTTTGACAATCTGCTGCCTGAACTGCGAGCACGGGCGTTTTTGGTGCAAGGGGTTGAGGACGCGAATGTGGTGGCTGAGGTGCGTGAGATCGTGGCGAAACTGCCGGAAGGTATGCCGTGGGAGGAAGCGAAAAAGGAGATCGCGAAGAAGCTGGGGCCGTGGCTGAGCACGGATGATGAGGCGATGATGGCGGCACGGGCGCGGGCGGAGCTGATCCTGCGGACGCATGGATTTCAGGCCTACCAGGTGACAGCCCATAAGATCATGCGGGCGCAAGAGGACGTGTTTCCATTTTGGGAGTACCTGAGCCTGGGGGACGGGAAGGTGCGGCCTGCCCACGCAGCGCTGAATCATAAGGTGTGCCCGGCGGATTCACCCTTTTGGCATGACCATTCGCCGCCATGGCAGTGGGGGTGCCGTTGCCGTAAAGTGGCGCTGCTGCCGCATGAGGTGGCGGAGATGGAGGCAGAGGACAAGGGACTGCCACCGGAGCGCCAGCGGGTGATGCAAGGCCCGGCACTGAAGCTGGCTGAGCAGGGACGGATTTACAATGCGGCGGGTCAGCAACTGGACATCAAGAGTGACCGCCAGAAGGGAAAGCCGGGGGGCTTTGTGTTTGACCCGGATGCTTTGACGGTGCCGCTGTCTGAACTGAAGGCGCGATATGACCCTATTACGTGGGCTGAATTTGAACAGAACTCGAAGGCGACGAAGTTGGATGATGGTCGCTCGGTCTGGAGCTGGCTGAACGGGGCCAAGGCTCCGAAGGTGAAGCCGGGGAAGGTCGCGCCGGCGGTGGTGGCTGCGGTGAAGCCTGGCGCTGCCGTGGCTGCAGCTACGACTCAGGACGGGGCGCTGGTGTCTGAGGCGCTGGACCTGGCGAAGACGGGGGTGCATGAAGCGGCGGCGAAGACGGCGCTGGATGCGATCGACAAGGTGCATTCGGACGGGGCGCTGCCGATGGCGGATGTGATCGCCGACACGGTGACGAAGATGGATGCGCTGGGGTCGTATGACCCGAGGACGAACGCGATTGAATTTGCCCATGATGGTACCTGGCCTGAGCTGACGGTGGTGCATGAGGTGGGTCATTTCCTGGACCGTCGTGCTTTGGGCAGCGGGGTGGGCTACGCCACGCACAGCCTGGACACTCCTGAGCTGCGAGACTGGTGGACTGCGATTGTGGGCTCGCCGACTTTCCAGAGCATCACACCGCGCAAGACTCGCGATCTGGATGCCTGGGCCTACTTCACGAGTCCGCATGAGGCCTGGGCGCGGAGCTACTCGCAGTTTATCGCGATGGAGAGTGCCGACCCTATTTTGAAGGCGTGCGTGGACCGCGTGCTGAAGTGTCCGCAGCCCTGGCGACAGTGGCAGGAGGCTGAATTTAAACCCATCGCGGATGCGATCCGGGCCGTACTGCAATCGAAGGGATGGATGCCATGAGCGAGACGACTGAAGAACTCGAAGACCGTGTGATTGCCGCCCTGGGCGCTGGCACGATGGACCGCAAACAGGCGGTGGCTGAATTTACTCGGGCTGGCTGGCCCCAGGCGCTCGCACTGGATTTTGTGAGCGTGATCGTCGATGGTAAGGGCGAATGAAACTGCGAATCAAAGCGACCCGCAACGTTGTGACGCCTGACCTGGCTGCCAAGATGCGCAAGGCCAGGAACCCACGCAAGGCGCTGGAGGCCATCGGTTTGACGGTGGTGAGCATGCAGCAGCGGGCGTTTACGACCCCGGCGCTGCGACCCACGGCCTGGGCTCCGCTGAAACCGGCTACGATCAAGGCCAAGATCGCCAAGGGCTACGGCACGCAGCCGCTGATCTCATCCGGGGCGCTGGCGCATGCGGGGCGGATCGTGAAGACCACGAGCACGGCGGTTACGGTGGGTAGCGATCGCCGCGTCAATGGTCACAGCCTGGCAGCGATCCACCAGCTCGGCACCCAGGATGGGAAAATCCCGGCGCGTCCGACGTGGCCATTCAACCGCGATGGCAAGCCGACTGCCAAGGCGGATGCCAACATCAAGGCCGCTGCCAGGGCTGCTCTCGATCTGGAGCGATGACCCTTTCCCATTGTAACGCTGTTATCAAACAGCACCCTTTACGTACTTTCCCCACAAGGCAGCTAAAGCCCTGTGAAAGTGTATCAAGGTAAATCTAGGTACTTATCGAGCCTTTAAAAGTATCGGTCGTACCTGCGGATGCCGTGAGGCAGGCGGTGCCAAGAAGAGCGGAAAGCAGCAGGCTGAAGCCCAGGTTCGCCTTCTGATGAATCTTGCGTGCTCCAGACAGGGCGGAGATTGAGCCTCTATTGAGCACCACTGCGCACTCATTGTGCATGGAAAGGCGGGGGCAGAGTATGCTGTTGAAGTTCGTTTTCGTGAGGATTCCTTTAGGCATGACATGCTCGCTAGAGGTTTTCTTCAAAGCTGTCTAAAGTTTCACAGTTACGTTTTCGACTTGTTACAATGTCGGCATTTTGGAGGCGGAATCTCTGCGTGATTTCACGCTGAATCTGCTCGAATTGTAACATGAACTGTCGCCAACGAGTCATGGCTATAGTGATGCTGCACTTCATCAAGATTTGTGAAATAGAGCGCTCGAAAATTGGGGCGTATGGCTATCTTCAGAGTGGTCATCGACCATGACTCGCATCGAACTCAGGCAGACCGATACTCGTGACCTTGAGAAAATGCTGCTTTGCTGCTGTCAGCGACAGCGTCTCAAGTTCATATTACCTTGGGCGTGGAGGCATCACGACGAAAGCACCCGACCAAAGAGGGTTGTTCGAAAGATGCACTACTGCTCCGGCGTCGAAAACTCCACGCCAACCACCATGCTCAGGAACGCACCTGATGGCCCGAAGTACCTCCCTGTCACCGGCATCACACCGCGCGGATGGTGGCTCGTGCCGGTGACGATGTGCCGGTGCTCGCACCGTTTTCCCGTGGTGGGGTCAAAGCCACGCCAGCCCAACTGCGGGAAATACACCTCTGCCCACGCATGGGTCGAGCCACGTGCCGCACGCGTGGCCGGGCAGTCCAGATAGCCGCTGGCAAAGCGTGCGGCGATGCCCAGATGGCGCAGCGTTTCCATCATCAGTGTCGCCACATCGCGGCACGACCCGCTACCTAGAGACAAGGTGGTTCCGGGCGACTGCACCCCTTTTTGATCGCGGCTCTTGTAGCCGATCTTCTGGTGGATCGCTTCTGCCAGTTGCAGCACGAAAGCCTCGGCGCTTGGAAAACCTCCGGGATTTGGCAGCGTTCCGATCCACTCATGCATGGACGCCGCTTCCTCGGCGAAGACCGGTGTCATGTAGCCCTTTAAAATCGCCTGCTCCAACGGGTCATACTCCATCGGATAGAGACTCCGGCTGTGTGGCTTTTGGGGTGGCGCATCCTGCGAAAAAAAGCGCCGCACCACCACATCCACATCAAAGATCAACTCGCTGCCCGGTTCACGAAAATGCGCGTAAGCAATCGAGTTTCCGAAAATATCCCAGGCCCACGTGACATCTGCCGCCGGCGTGATGGAAAGGTTCAGCCGCTCCACGCGCAGGTCGTGTCCCTCACGCGGGCGGATTACCAGACGGTGCATCTCGAAGGTCACTGGCTGCGAGTATTGGTAGTGCGTGCGGTGGATGATCCTCAGCAGATGGCTGTCGCTCATGGCTCGATCAAAATCGCCCGGCCCGCCAGATCGGCGGCGCTCAGTGGTTGAAAGTTTTCTGCCACACACGACACCGACATGCCGGTCATCTGCATCTGCCCGAAGATCGTGGCGACCGCAGCGTCCGCAGCATCGCGGCCGGTGGCGATGCGGACCAGTCCGTTGAGCGCAGCCAGCCGCGTGGGATCAAAAATGAACCAGCGGTTCCCGATGCAGGCCTCAAAACAGGCGTGGAAATCTGGCGGCTGCATGTTGCAGGCATAGCCGGCAAAGTAACGTGCCGGAATCGACAGCGCCCGGCAGAAAGCGATGCCGAGATGCGCAAAATCACGGCACACACCTGCGCGCTGAGTCACCGTGTCAAAGGCAGAGGTCTCCTCATTCGTCGCGCCGCTGAGGTAGTCGATGTTTTCAAAGATCCAGTCCGCGATGGCTACCACCTGATTGTAGGGATGGTCGATGCTGCCAAACATCTTCATCGCCAGCCTCCCCATCCGGTCAGACTGGCAATAACGGCTGGGGAACAGATATGAGATGGCCGAACGCTGGATCTCAGAAATCGGGATATCCTGAATCTCTTCGTGACTGACGATTTTGTAGCGCGTCTCGGCCATCACCGCGTAGCTCACTTCAAGCTTGGTGGCATCTCCAGTGTCCAAGCGGATGTAACGGTTTTCGCCGGTCCCCACCGGCAGCTCTTCCCACGCCACGCCAAGTGTCACCTGGAAGGATTCCCGATTCAGTTTTTGATTCTGCGTTGCCAGCGCATGAATGTTTAAAAGCACCGTACTGCGCATCAGCACGTCGTATTGGAGTTCAGCATTGATTTGAAAAGCCATGGGAAGGAGCATCGCCCCGAAAGAGGAACAAGCAAAGGGTGGGCTACTGGGGTGTATTCCCCATGGTAATCATGGGTGCGGTGAGCGAGGGAACACCCGCTCCCAGCCATGATTATTGACGCCTCCTGCTGCCTTGAATATTTAATCCCCGTCCAGATTCACGCCATCTTCATGCTTCGTCCGCGCAGTGGTTCAGGCCAGTGGATCATCCGGGAGGAGTTCGACATCAACCCCCGCGTGCCGGTGGAAGAATACACGGATTTTTATGGCAACCTCTGCCAGAGGATCGTCATGCCCAAGGGCCGTTTTCACTACTCCATGAAATGCCGGGCCTGGGTGCCGACGGAGCTGGACAGCCAGCCGCTGGCCCAGCTCCAGTCCGTGAAGCAGCTCCCAGTGGAAGTGCTGCATTACCTCCTGCCCAGCCGCTACTGTCAGTCCGACAAGCTGGGCGACCTCGCGACTTCCATTGTGGGCAACGCACCCAGCAGCTACCAGAATGTCATTAGTCTGCGCAACTGGATTCACGATAACATTGCATTTCAGCAGGGCACCAGCAATTCATCCACCTCCGCCCTCGAGACCGTGGCGACTCGGCGCGGTGTGTGCCGTGACTTTGCGCATTTGGGCATCGCCCTCTGCCGTGCCATCAATGTCCCCACCCGCATGGTGGTGGGTTTTGTCCACGGCCTGGAACCCATGGACCTTCACGCGTGGTTCGAGGCCTATATCGGCGGGCAGTGGTTCACCTTTGACGCCACCGAAGATCAGCCTGGCGGCAATCGTATCATCATTGCCTATGGCCGGGATGCGGCTGACGTGGCGCTGGCCTCCATCTTCGGACCTTTTACCTGCACCACCCTGCAAGTCACCGTCGCCATCGCCCCCGAAACCGAAAACGGCTGATGCTCTTTGCGCAATAAAAATACGCCGCATCTTCTTTTGTTCTCGTCGAGCAGGGCATTGAAATAAGTCTCCAAGAAAAGCGCCAACAAACGCGAATACGGTTCTTTGGTTTTCATGGCGAAGACGATCTTTACTGTTTGCTGACAAATCATGGTCCGAATGCTCACGGGACACTGACGTGCCGGTCCCAGCATGGAGCCGTATGAAATTGTCTGTTTCCCATTTCTTGGCGCTGGTGATTGCTTTTCCGTGGTTCAGCGCCGCCCACACGCCGACAGATGCGCCGGTGAGGCATGGCCGAACGGTGTTCACGGAGGAAATGCGCCAGCACATCATGGATGACTTTCTGGCTTCGCCAGCGGGCAAGCGTTTGCCGCAGCCTGCTGCTGCACCACCGGGGCCAGCGGTCCTGAGAAACCCGGTGCGCATGGCTGCGGGTACGCAGATGAGCGCCGCGACGCTGCTGCGCATGGCGACGCTGGCGCAGATCTCGCCGTATGTGACGCCGATGGGCAACGGGGCGCTGATGGCGGCTTCGTTTGCACCGTTCAAGCCGAAGCTGCGCTTCTACTGGGACGGCACCACGTTCTACGAAGAATCTGACAACTTGCCGGACGGGATGCCGAACCGCATGTCTGGCATCACCTCCTGGCAGCAGCAGATCCCGCTGCCGGTGGCGTATTTTGCGAATACGCCGAATCCCGAAGGGACGACGACTTCGCTGGGCTTTGGGCAGCCGAACTACTGGAGGCTGCCGCTGGTGCCGACGCCAGCGGCTGCGCCCACGCTCATTTTTACCCCAGGCTCGACCACAAACAATTTCCAGCGGGGTGCGATCGCGCTCGCATCCAACGGCGTGGCGATCTTCAATCCGGCCAACAACACGGGCCGGGTGTCGTATGAAATTGGCGAGCTCGACTACTACGGCGGCCATTGCGGACTGGCGGATGATTACCACTACCACATCATCCCGATGCATCTCTCCAGCCGCTTTGGCGGGCCGTTGAGCGATGACAAGCCCGTGGCCTGGGCATTGGATGGTTATCCGATCTACGGCTATGTGGAGCCGGACGGCACGACGCGGCAGACGCTGGATACGAACGGCGGTCACAATCACGGCGGCTGGGGCTACCACTACCACGCGGTGGGGAACAACACCGTCGATGCGACGCACCCCTACGGCACGCCGCAGTCGCCCTACACCATGACGAGTTTTTACGGCACCGTGGTGAATCTGGGAGGGCAGGTGGACGGGCAACCGGAAGTAAGCAGCATCCGCCAGGATGGCACTGGCGGCTACAATGCGAAGCCCATCGGGGGTGCATCCATCGTGGCGATGATGAATCCGGCTCCGCTGGTGGTGGATGGCAGTGGCAATCTGGGGCTGCCGACGACGAGCATCAATTTGACCGGATGTGCCACGACTTTCCAAGGTGCGACCGTCACTTGCGCGAGCACCTCCGGCCTGGTGACAGGAATGGCCATCGTGGGTGCGGGTGTCACGAACAATGCCACGGTGACTTCCGTCACGAGCGCGACGCAGTTTGTGATCAGCCAGCCGGCCATCGCCACCACCACCGCGCAGAGCTTTACCGCCGTACCCATGACGGGGGCTACGAGCGACCAGTACCTCATGCGGGTGAACATGAGCGGCACCAACTACGACGAGTGCTGGAAGATCAACCGCAACGTGAATCCGCGTACGCTCACGGTAACGTGGCGCGCGCAGGCGCTCATCAGCGGCAATTTGAGCGGGCCAGTGGTGACGACCACGAATACCTACACGCCTTCCACCGGGACCGCAGGCACAGGCGGCACCGCCGCGAGCAACCGCTTGGCTGCTTACACGGTGGCAGGATGGAGTGAAGTGAAGCTCCCTGACACGAGCCAGACGCTGGACACCACGACGACCTTTGGCGAGGATGCGGATTACACGATCAATGCGCAGTCGTTCACGGACAATGCGGACGGCACGATCACCGACAACGTCACTGGCCTGATGTGGCAGAAGGTGGACAACGGCGAATCGACCTGGGAGACGGCGGTGGCCAACGCGGCCACGGTGACCACCGGCGGCTACACCGACTGGCGCCTGCCGACACCGGCGGAGCTGTTCAGCATCTTCAATCACCAGAACCTGAACCCGGCACTCGACACGACGTACTTTCCCAATAGTCCAACCGGTGCGGCGGATTACTGGTGGACGAGTGACATCTACGGCAACAGCACGACCAACGTATGGTGCAGCAATGCGGGTGGCGGACTCGGCGGCAAGCCGAAATCGGAAACGCTGAGCTACACCCCCCCGGGCATCTACCGCTACAGCGCCCGCTATGTGCGCGGGGCCAAGCCAAGCAACCTGCACAGCTATGTGAACAATCTCGATGGCACCGTCACTGACACAGACACGGGCCTGATGTGGACGCAGGTGCCCGCTGCCGCCACCGCCTGGGACGCGGCGCTCTCCTATGCCGAGAACCTCTCCCTCAATGGCTACACGGACTGGCGTCTGCCGAACATCAAGGAATTGCAGACCCTTACTGATTACACGCTGACCACCGCCACGAGCACGACCAATATTAAGGCCAGCATCAACCGCACGATGTTCGCCAAGACCCTCACCAATTGCACCACGACGAGCGGCAGCACGCTGGTGACCTGCGCGGACACCACCGGCCTGCTGCCCGGCATGCCTATCGTGGATGCCACGGACGTTGCCTCCACCTACGTTTCAAACACCACCGTGCCAACCATCAGCTCGGTGACCAGCGCCACCACCTTCGTCATGAGCAGCGCGGCGACCGGCAGCGGCTCCCTGCTGACCTTGAAAGCGCTGGCACCACCCACGGCCTACTGGTCGTCCACCACTCTGCATGGAGACTCCACCAAGGCATGGCTGGTGGAGACTGGTATCAACAGCACGGTGCTGGCAGCGAACGGACCCACGCGCAACTCCCAGGGGATCATCAGCTATGAAGCCAAAACTTCCTCTTACCCCATCTTTGTGGTGCGTACGACGAGTGTCACGACGCAGATTGCCGTGCAGCAACCCAGTGGTAACGCACTTACCGATGGGGTAAGCACCGTCAGCTATGGCAATGTGAATGTAGGCAGCACCTTGACGAAGACGTTTACCATCAACAACACGGGCAGTACTTCGCTGACGATTACGGGTGTGACCATTGACGGAACTAGCGCGGCGAATTTCGCCGTCACCGCAGCACCTGCCTCGACGATAGCAGCAGGTGGCAGCACGACGATGGACGTGCAATTTAATGCAAGCACGGCTGGCAGCAAGGTCGCTGCGATCCACATCGCAAGCAGTGATACTTCCGTGGGCGCGGCTTTCGACATCACGCTGAGCGGCACCGGCTACATCCCTCCGCCCACGGTTGCCAGCGTGGCGACGAGTCCTGCCACCCCGACGAACACCGACTCTCCTTTTGTGACGGCCACGGTCACGCCATCGACGGGTGTCACCCTTTCCAGCGTGCAACTGCAATACAACACGGGTGCGCAAACGACGGGCACGGTGTTTGACGAGATCATGACCACCATTCCGTTGGGGAGTCCATGGAGCGGCAGCGGATCGGGTGCGCTGAATGCATGGACGGTCTCCGCTCTGAACGGCGGCACAGTGACGCAGGCCGGGGGCACTGCCAATCACTCCACGCCGATCACGCTGGCCTCCTGCACGACCACGAATGGCGTCACGAGCGTGACCTGCGCGAGTACGACTGGACTGTGGCCCGGCATGATTTTGTATGGCACCAATGTGCCCGCTGGAGCCACCGTCAGCTCCGTGACGAATGCCACGACATTTGTTATGAGCACCGCAGCGACGGGTGGCGGATCTGCGCTGACGGTTTATGCAGGCGGCATAACGCTGACCACCTGCTCGACGACAAATGCCAGTGCGACGGTCACGTGCGGCAGCACAGTGGGGCTGGTGGCTGCGGTCACGCAGAGCCTCACGGGCGGCTCCACCACCAATGGCAGCGGCACGGTCACGGTGGCCAGCACCGCCAGTCTGCAGCCGGGGATGAATGTCAGCGGAACGGGCATCCCGAACGGGGCGACGATTTCTTCGATCACCGGCTCCACCCAGTTTGTCATGAATCCACCGGCCAACGCCACGAACTCGGCGCAGACCTACACGGCTTCCTTGTCCGGCATGGTCGTCACCGGCGCGGGCATTCCAAACAATGCCACGATCACCTCCATCACCAACAGCACGCAGTTCGTCATCAGCGCCAATGCCACGGTGACAGGCAGCGGCGTCACGCTCACGGCGGCAGGCTGTGGCCTGCAGCTTAGCAAAGGGAGCAGCAGCTATACTGACACAATGGTGACCAGCACCAGCGCCATCAATGCTGCGGGTACTGCGGGCACGCTGCAGTTTTGGGTGCAGACGCAAAACCTCGTCGCGGGGAACGGCTGGACGATGCAGCTCTCTCCCGATGGTGGCACGACATGGAACACACGCGCCAGCGAATCCTATTCGGGCAGTGTAAACCTCTCGAACTGCGCGCTGACAAGCGGTAGCCCGAACGTGACCTGTACGAGCACCGCAGGCCTTGCAGCCGGGATGGCGCTGACGGGACAAAGCATGGCCCTCACCGGCTGCGCCACGACCAGCGGCAGCACGAGCATCACCTGCTCTAGCACAACCGGGCTGGTGGCCGGCATGGTCGTCGTCGGCACCGGCATTCCCAACAACGCCACTGTGAGCTCCATCACCAACGGGACACAGTTCGTCCTCAGTGCAAATGCCACCGCCACGAATACAGCACAGACCTTCACCGCGCTGGCCACCGTGGTTCTTACCTCCTGTGCCACCACGGCTGCGAGCACCACCGTGACCTGCGCTGACACCAGCAAACTGGTGGCGGGCATGGTCGTCAGCGGCCCGGGCATCCCGACCAACAACACTGTTGCCTCCATCACCAACAGCACGACCCTCGTGCTCAGTACAGCTGCGAGCCAGACTTCCACCAATCAAAACTTTACCGCCAGCTATCTGCCATCTCCCGTGACGGTGCTGTCAGTGACAGACACCACGCATTTCGTCATGAGCACCAATGCCACGATCACGGCATCGGCCGTGCCGCTGGCGGCTTCGACGGTCAATCATGGTTTCACGCAATTCACTTACAGCCTCGCTGCCAGCGAACTGGTAAGCACGCTGAAGCTGCGTTTTCAGTTCAGCGGTTACAATCCTCCCGCACCCACGCGCGCGTCGCTGGTCAACATCGACGACATCACCCTTGCCACCACCGTTGGCAGTGCGCCGGTGACTCTCGCGATGACCAGCACTGGGAATGGGGTCTATTCGGTGCAACTCCCGCTGGAGGCAACCGGTACCACGGTTAGCTACAGCATTACCGCGACTGATAGCAATGCAGGCATCTCCACCAGCACTGGCTCCTACACCGTGGTCACGGCTGCGCCGGTGCTGGCAGTCACGCCAAGCACGGCGTTCTCTGCGTCAGGCGCGGCTGGCAGTGGGACGTTCACACCCGCAAGCCTCGGCTATACGCTCACCAACACGGGAACCGGTTCGCTAAGCTGGACGGCAGGCAAGACTGCGGCGTGGCTGAATATCTCCAGCACCAGCGGCACGCTGGCTGCCGGAGCCAATATCATGGTGACTGCTTCCATTAACACCGCTAGTGCTAACAGCCTCAGCGCTGCGACTTACAATGACACGATCAGCTTCACCAACACCACGAACGGCAGCGGCAGCACCACACGCGCCGCCTCCTTGCTGATCACCAATGGTACCCCCACTGCCCCTGCGGCACCGACCTTGACCCTGCCAGCGTACAGCGGGGGCACGTCCCAGTGGATCACCTGGCCGGCAGTGGCGACGGCGACAAGCTACACGTTGCAGATTGCCTCAAGCGCCAATTTCACCACCAGTCTGCTTTCGTCGCAGACGGTCACGACTGCGAGCGCGTCGTTCAGCAATCTCGCCAACGGTGTGACGTATTACTATCGTGTGCTGGCGACGAACAGCGTCGGCTCCTCGGCTTACAGCAGCACGGCTTCATCGACCCAGGATGAGGTGGCTCCTACGGTCACAATCAGCGCGCCTGTCACGGGAGGATCTACTGCTGCCAGCACGATCACCGTCACGGGCACGAGCAGCGATTCGCTCTCCGGTGTCAGCGGTGTGAAGGTGAACAATTTGGCCGCCACCAGCAGCAACAACTTTGCCACCTGGACAGCCACGGTGCCGCTCGGCTTTGGCACCAATGCGATCATCGCCACGGCCACCGATGGCGCGGGCAATCTGGCGAACAGCAGTGCAATCACGGTGACGCTGACCACCGCTCAGACTTACAACCCGCTTATCATCCCTGCGGCGATGAATGGCACCCAGTTTAACTTGAATCTGAATCAGACTAACAAGCAGTTCCCAACATTTTCCTCGACCAATCCGACGCTCGGCGTCAATCCATCAACAACACTTGGACCAGCGCCAGGCACGACGACTTTGGGTTACAACGGCGCTTTGATGTGGGGACCGACGCTGATCATGAACCAGGGAGACACGGTGCAGCTCAATGTGAGCAATCACCTCGACCAGTCTAGCTCCACACTGCTGCGTTCGACGACCACCACCGTCCACTGGCATGGCTTCCACATTCCCGCGATCATGGATGGTGGTCCGCGTCAGGTAGTAGCCGGCGGCTCGACGTGGTCTCCAACCTTTACGGTGAAGAATAATGCGGCCACCTACTGGTACCACCCGCATCTGCACATGGCCACGCAGGAGCAGCTCACCCTCGGTGCAGGGGGCTTCATCATCGTGCGCGATCCGCAAGAGGCTGCACTGGCTCTGCCGCGCACCTATGGGGTGGACGACATCCCGCTGGCGGTGACGACCCGGCGCTTTCTCGCGGCCACCAATGAGTTCAGCGCCAACCAGTACGTGCAAGCCGATGGCAGCACCTCCAGCACGGACAACTACGGCGACTACGTGCTCGTCAACGGCACAATGAACCCGCAGGTCAGCCTGCCAAAGCAGGTTGTGCGGCTACGCATCCTCAATGCCGACATTCAGCGCGGCTACCGCTTTGGCTTCAGCGACAACCGGACTTTTTACGTCATCGCCAACGACCAGGGTTTGTTAAATGCGCCCGTGCAAGCAAGCCAGGTGACGATGATGATCGGTGAGCGCGTGGAAATCCTGGTCGATCTGAGCCAGGACACCGTCGGCAGCTCGATAGACCTCAAGGCTTACGACAATCTCGGCACGGCAGGCGGTCCCAGCGGCGCTTTCTTTGGCTTTGCCGGCAGCGAGACCAATACCCGAATTCCCAATGGCACTTCGGGGCCGGAGAACAGCGGCCTGCTGTGCAACTCCGACTTCATCGTGCTGCACATCAACGTGGCCGCCGCCACCTCCGGTGCCATCACTTCGTTGCCATCGACCCTGGCCAGCAACACCTACTGGACCAACACCAATGTAACCAACACCCGCACCGTGAGCATCACCGGCGGCAACGGCGGGACTCCTGGCTTCAGCTTCAACAACATCGCCTACTCGCCCACGGTGAACAATTTCAACATCCCGCTCAACGCGGTGGAGAAGTGGGTGATTCAGGCCGGCGGTGTCTTCGGGCACTCGCTGCACATTCACGACATCAAGTTCAACATCATCGCGCGCAATCTCCAGACTGGAGGCAACAGCGCGCAGATTTTCAACACGGTGGGCGGCGTGGCGACATCGTCCAACGGACTGCCGGCGAGCTATGAATCCGGCTGGAAGGATACCGTCTATGTTCCCAAAGGTGAGACGGTGACGGTGATCGCAAAGTACGACGACTTTGCCAGCCCAAACAACCCCTACATGTTCCATTGTCACATGCTGAACCACGAGGATGGGGGCTTGATGGGGCAGTTTGTTGTCACCAGTGCCGCCACGGAGACGATAGCCGTTGCCAGTTCCACGCGGACCGGTACCAACAACACTGTCAGTTTTGATTTCAACGCCACCACTGGGTCGAGCTTTTTGGTGCAGTACTCGCCGGACATGACGGCAGGAAGCTGGGCCACCGTGGGTGTAGCCACTAGCGACGGCACTTCAGCCACGTACACCGAAACCGACACCACGCGTCTGGGCCTGGCCAAAGGTTTTTATCGCGCGGTCATTCAAGCAGTGGTTGCGCCGCCAGCCATCACCAGCAGTGCGACCGCTTCCGGGACGCATGGTGCTGCGTTTACCTATCAGATCACCGCGACGAACAGCCCGACTGGTTACAGCGCTATTTTGCAATCCGGCAACACGACCGTGCCCGGCGGCCTGAGTGTGAATCCCAACACCGGCCTCATCAGTGGCACACCGACCACCGCAGGCTCCTACAACATCGAAGTCAGCGCCTCGAATTCGGGCGGCACGGCACGCCAGATAGTGGTGCTCACCGTGAATTGAACTCGCAATGCCCACCTACTTCATGCGTAAATGGGCGCGCAGTTGTGGTGGCGGCACCTCAGGCCACGCTCCCAACCTTGAAACTGACCATGATTCACCCCTTCCGTATTCTCACGCTGCCTGCGTTGGCGCTGTTTTTTGTGCTGGGCATCTGCAACACACGCGCCGCGAATTACTTCGTGGACAATGCCACGCAATTCAATGCGCTGACGGACAAGACTGGCGCGAGCTTTGCGACGCTGAATGCCGGTGACCGGGTGTATCTCAAGGGCGGCACGACTTGGGGCGGCATTGTAGCCACGCTCACGGGCTCGATGACCGATGCACAGGCGCAGATGGATCCTGCGATCGTTTATGCCTGCGATACGAACTACAATCCTGCTGCCGGCGGTGTGGTGATTGGCGGTGTATCGCAGGTCACGCTGGCGGGCACAGGCATTGTGTTTGCGGGCCTCACATTCGGGCCGTCGAGCGGGATGAAGCAGGTCGGTGCCTACTCGGACTACAGCCCGAGTGATGCGAACGCCTACCTCATTGCGATGGCACCACTGTCACGCTACATGACGGTCTCGCACATCCAGTTCGACCACTGCGGGACGACTTGCACCAGCGTGAACGATCACAGCGGACCATGGGTCAACATCACCGGCTATCATCATACGGTACAGTATTGCGATTTCCAGGGGCGTGACTTCAACACGAATGACATCAACGTCAGCGACAATGGCTGCAATCGCACGTCCATCCACGGGCCGACGATCATATTTAGCAAGGACACCACGGACACGGTGGACTGGGGCTTTCACGCGGTGCGCTACAATTACTTCGGCCAGCGGCTTGTGCCGGACTCGGGCGATGCGCGGCTTTACACACCCGCCGATGGCACGGTGGCTTCGACGATGACCAACGGCTGGGAGACGATGCGCATCGGCGTCGGCGCGCTCTCAGTTTACAACTTCAACGTCACCGTCGAATACAACGCGTTTTACCACTCGATCATGGCGGTGGACGGGCAGGTGAATGAGAACACGGGCGAGCCGGAGATGATCAGCAGCAAGTCGATCCAGAACACGATCCGCTACAACACCTTCCTCAACACCTACGGTCATGTTTCTCTGCGGCAAGGCGACTACTCGGTGGTGCAGGGCAACTTTTTCCTCGCAGGTGGTGCCTATGATGCGGGCGGAAATGTGGTGTTCACCGAGCCGCTGAATCCTCGCATGGGCGGCGTGCGCGTTTTTGGCTTTGGGCACACGGTTGCGAACAACTACTTTTACAACATCAGCGGCAATTCGGGGTCGAGCTACGCACTCATCGTCGGCAACGGCACGACGAGCACCGGTTCCCTCGCAAGCCTGACCAATACGGACAACGGCACGACGACGTACGAAACCGCCAATTACTCGCAGATTTTCAACAACACCTTCATCAACTGCAATACCTTGACTCTCGGCAATTCGCAATACGGCACCAATGCGCCCTACGCGACGCAGTTCTGTAACAACCTCATCTACTACGGTGCCAACATCGGCGGTGGTGGTATCACGGCGGATGTGGTGGATGCGCTTTCAAATCATGGCGGGCAGGCTCAGGGCAACTATGTTTTTTCCGCGACGGCGGCGCAGCTCGGCAGCACCAGCGTGATGCTCGGCGCGAACAACACGATCACCTCGGGCGCGGACCCCCTGATGACGGATTCGTTCAATGGGCTCAGCGTGCCTGCGTCAAACAGCCCGCTCATTGGCGCGGCACTGACACTGCCGGCCATCAATGACACCTCGACGACCGGGCCGAGCTACAATCTAGCGGGCAATGTCGCGACTCAGAGCGGTCTCGATGTGCGTGGACTCGCACGGCCCGCAACGGGGCGCGACATCGGTGATTTTCAACGCAGCGCGACGGGTGCCGCAGTGAGGCCGCTGCTGCGCTCAGAGGTTGGTATTGTCGCGGCGACGCTGCCGAATTATCCGGTGGTTGCCGAGTCGTTTCCGGGCAACACGCGAACGACGCAGAATCCCCCGGCGTCACTGACGTGGTTTTGCAGCGGCATCAACGGGAACAACACTCCCATCGAAAATGGCGGTATCACCTTGGTGTCGAACAATGCGACGCGGCAGGCAATCGCGTATTTTCCGACGCAGAGTCTGAACATTGGCGACTCGCTCACGCTGTCATTCAACTTCACCGTTACCGCGCCTCTTGACGCCACGAACGGCCTGCGCGCGGGCGTGCTCTTGAGCGGAGCGACGCGCATCACCAATGATGCGAACGCGAACCCGGCGAACTACACGGGCACGGGCTACGGCTCGTTCATCAATCCTGCGCCCGCATTAACGGACATGCCGGTCGTGGTGGCCAAGCGCAGTGGCTCAGACACGATTTTGACCACGCCGGTGAACACACCCTGGGCGGTGAGTGGCTCGGGCGGCGTGGTGCAGTCGCTTGCCGCAGGTGCGAGTTACACGGCCACGATCACGATCCAGCGCACGGGAGCCTCGCAGGTCGTCACCACCGCGAGCTACAGTGGCGGCGCGTTGACGCCGGTGAGCGTCACGGCAACGGACAGCGCCGCCGTCGTTACGAGCTTCGACACTGTGGCACTCGGCGTTGGAAGCAATGCAGTCGGCAGCATCGCCTACAACGGCATCACGATTACCAAGAGCACGCCGCTTACCGGGACAACAGGCTCTGCGAGCGCGGTCGTGAATCACGCCGTGGACTTCAATTTGAAATCACTCGTCACTTCGACGGCGGGGCCGTTCGCGCCGCTCACTTACACGGTGTCGTCGCCGCTCAATGGCACGGTGAGCCTGCTGTCCGATGGAGTTACCGCGCAATTTACGCCGAACAGCAATTACACCGGCGCTGCGAGCTTTGCCTACAGCGTGACCGATGGGACCAACGCGGTCGCATCAAGCGTGGCGCTCAATTTTGGCAGCAAGCTCGCGGCGAGTGTCACGCTCGGCAATCTCACGCAAACGTATGACGGCACTGCAAAACCTGCAAGTGACTCGACGAACCCGGCCGGCCTCACGGTCAACCTCACGTATGACGACGGCACCGGCGCGACTTCAATTGCGCCCACGAATGCGGGCAGCTATGCGGTTACGGGCATCATCAACGACGCGACCTATGCTGGGATAGCGACGGGAACGCTGGTGATTTCCAAAGCGAGCGCGAGCGTGACGCTGGGCAACCTTTCATCCAACTACGACGGCACAGCGAAGACGCCGACGGTGACGACCGTGCCGACCAATCTGACCGTAGGCCTCACCTATGACAACGGCAGCGGCCCAACCTCCACCGCTCCGAGTGCCATTGGCAGCTACACTGTCGCCGCGACAATCAACAACGCGAACTACAGCGGCAGTACGACGGGCACGCTGGTCATTTTGCCAGCGGCAGCAGGCGTGATTTTTCCCAGCAATTTGCTTTACGCTTTTGATGGCAACCCAAAGGCCGTGACGCCCACGACGAATCCGCCAGGCTTAACCGTGAGTGTGACCTACAACAGCTCCACGAGCGCACCATCCGCCATTGGCAGTTACAACATGGTTGGCACCATCAGTGGTCCCAACTACTCCGGCAGCGCCTCTGCGACACTCGTGATCCAGGATCCCAGCACGCCAGTCAGCAGCACCGGCGCGACGACATGGATTTGCCCGGCGAATGCGTCGGCCATTCAAATCGAATGCTGGGGCGGCGGCGGTGCGGGCGGCAGCGCCCAGCGCACGGGCAGTTCTGGCAACGTGCAGTATGGTGGCGGCGGCGCAGGCGGCGCGTATGCGAAGCTAATCTCAATGAGTGTTGTACCAGGCACGACCTACTATCTTAATGTTGGTGTAGGAGGCGTGAATAATTCAGCAGTCACTGGCACGACCGTCGCTGGCGGCGACTCCTGGTTCAACTCAACAAACACACCTTCCAGCATCATCATCGCTAAGGGCGGAACTGGCGGCGCGAGCGCGATCGGCACCACCAGCACGACACGCTACGGCACCGGTGGCACCGGCTCGGCCGCTGCGAGCGCAGGCGATGTGATTTTCGCAGGCGGCAGCGGTGCCATGGCGACCGCGAGCGGTGCTGGCGGCGGCGGCAGTGGCGCTGGATCAGCAGCCATCGGCGCAAGCACAGCGACGAACGTCGGCGCGACTGCACCCACAGGCGGCGGCAGCGGCGGCACGGGCACGGTGAACAACTCAGTCAGCGGAACCAGTGGCAGCCAGCCGGGGGGCGGCGGCGGTGGTGCGCGTGATTCCAGCAACGTGACCATCGCAGGCGGTGCAGGGGGCGCGGGCAAGGTGGTGATCACCGTGAACAAATTTGTCTCGCCTGTCGTGCTTGGAAATCTGCAGCAGACTTTCGATGGTACTCCGAAATCGATCACCGTGACGACAACACCCGCAAATCTCGGCCTTGCGATCACTTACAACGGCTCCGTCACGGCACCGACTGCGGCCGGCACTTATACTGTCGTCGCCACCGTCACTGATGCAAGTTACACCGGCAGCGCGAGCGGCACGCTCGTCATCGTCGCGCCCATCACCAGTTGGCGGCAGCTTTATTTCGGAACGACAGCCAGCACCGGCACCGCCGCTGACGGCGCAGATCCTGACGGTGATGGTCTGACGAATGTGCAGGAATACACCTTTGGCACCAATCCTTCGTCCGCCAACACCGCCGCGCTGCTCAGCGCCACAAGATCAGGTGCGAACATCACGCTTACGTTCACCGCATTGCAGGCCACCGGCACCGGCTACGCAGGACTTACGCGGCACTACGCCATCGAGAGCACGACAGATCTCACGAGTGCCGCGTCGTGGTCCGCCGTCACGGGCTACGCTGACATCACCGTCAGCAACCAGGCCGTGACGGCAACCGTTGCCGCCGCAGGGGCGCGCAGCTTCTTCCGGTTGAAATCATGGCTGCAATGAAACTGATTGGCCATCGCGAGCTCACGCAGGCATGTCATTGGAGTGACTCGTTTACGCCATGCCATCCCGCCCGCCCATGAAGCGTCTTCTTCCATTCCTCCTCATAGCGATGATCGGCGCGACCAGCGGCTGGTTTGGCGGGCACTATTTTCCCCACACTGTGCAACCAGACGACCAGAGCACCGCACACACGTTGACGAGCAACCAGTGCCCGATGCACCCGTGGGTAAAGTCGGACAAGCCTGCTGAGTGCACGATCTGCGGCATGGATCTGGTGGCGATCCATGAGGGGGGAACAACAACGCACGCTGCGGACGGCATCGTGATGTTGCCGCCGGGAAGTCCGAACGTCATCGGCGCGCAGGTGAGCGAGGTGAAACGGCAGCGCCTCTCCCATACCCTGCGGGTTGCGGGAATGATGAGAGAGGATGAGTCGCGTCATGGCGTGATCAGCGCACCGTTCGAGGGGCGCATTGACGGGCTGTCGATGAATCATGAGGGGCAGCCGGTGGCACGAGGTCAGCCCATCGCGACCATCTTCAGCCGCAGTCTACTGAATGCCGCAGACGATTATAAAAATGCGCTGACACAAGGGGGGGCGGCCCTGCTGCAAGCACGGCAGAAGCTGGTGCGATATGGGCTGGTGGCCGGGCAGATTAATTCCATCCCGGACCGTCAGCCGGACGATGTTTACTTTGGCGTGCTGTCTCCTCTCAGCGGCATCATCGTCAAGAGTTATGTCAACGAGGGGCAGTATGTGAAGGAAGGTGACAGGCTCTTCGACCTTGCCGACTTCACGCGCATGTGGTGCGTATTCACGGTGAATGAGCAGGATCTGCCCCTGGTGCATGAGCGGCAGGTTGTGACGGTGCGCGCTGCCGCGCTGCCGGGGCAGGAATTCAAAGGGTTCGTGGGTTTCATCAGCCCGAATTTCGATGAAGCCACGCGTGCCGCGCGGGTGCGGGTGGTCATCGAGAATCCTGAACGACGGCTCAGAAACAACACCTTTGTCGAAGGCGTGATCGAACTGGATGCGCCTGAATTACTCGCCGTCCCGAGCAGCGCCGTGTTATTTGCTGGCGGCTCTTCGTATGTCTATGTTGAAACCGCTGGTGGTTCCTACCAGCAGCGCGCAGTAAAGCTTGGCCGCGCAGGTGCTGCGTTGTGCGAAGTCCTCGAGGGACTCAGGGAAGGGGAGCGCGTGGTTACCAGCGCAGGCCTGCTCATCGACAGCCAGGCGCAGATCAATGACCTGGACCTGTCTGCTAAGACTGAGGGTGCTGGGGCTGCGGAGCCTGCAAATCCGGCGGCACTTCGCGAGTTCATGCGCGCTGTGGCAGTACTCAATGCCGCGCTGGCCAGCGATGATCTCGTTGCGGCCAACGCCGCTTTGAAGCTGCTGCCAGCACCGCCCACGGGTCTGATCACCAGCGCTGCTCCCGGCCCCAGCACCGACCTCCAACAACTGCGCAAAGCCTTTCTGCCGTGGAGCCAGGAGGTGGCTGCGCTCGCTATCAAAAAGCAGGCATCCTTGCCCGAAGTGCATGTCTTCCGCTGCCCCATGACCCAGCAACTCTGGCCGGGTGCCCCAGCCAATGCCGGATGGATTCAGCTCACCACAGCCCTGCAAAATCCGTACTGGGGGAAGGAAATGCTGGAGTGCGGCGTGGAGGTGAAGTGAGGGGGCGGCCAATGCAAAACCCTCAAGACAAGAGTATCACTGCCATGCGCATGCTTCAACGAAGGGGTGATAACTTGACGGTTTGCTGACAATTCAGAGCTGGGATGCTTATCAAGCGCTGACATGCAGTTTATTTAGTGGGGCGGTATGAAAGTGTCCGTCTTCCAGCTCTTGCCGCTCTATTTTGCTTTGCAGCTCTGCACCTTGGCCCACGCCCCGGTTGCTGCGGCGGGGCAGCATGGCAAGGCGGTGTTCACAGATGAGGGGCGTCTGCACGGCTTGGAAGAGCACCTGCAGACTGCGGCGGCCATGAAGGAGAATGCGAAAATGGCATCGCCTTTGCTGGAAAAAATAAGCGGTCCTATCACTTTGGCTTCCATTTCCGAAGTAACGCCATCGTTGTTGCAGACAATCATGGCCTCGATCGCGCCGCTGACCATCACGACGAGTTCTCTGCCAGATGCACCCATCGGCTCCAGTTACATGCAGTCTCTCGCGGCATCGGGCGGCTCTGGCATTGGCTACACTTGGAGTGTGACGAGCGGAGCGCTGCCGCCAGGAATCACGCTGAGTGTGGCAGGCTCTTGTAGCGGTACTTCGACGGCGGTTGGCTCCTATAATTTCACCGCCACCGTGACCGACAGTGGAGGGAACACCGCTGCCAAGGCGCTCGCAATAACGATCAGCAATCCCCCCAACCTCCTCATCATCCTCACAGATGACCAAGGCTGGGCGGACATCGGCTATCACACGTATCCAGGGCGCGTACACATTGACACACCGAACATGGACGGCTTCGCGACATCCGGCATTCGCATGGAGCGCTTTTATCCCACGGCGGTATGCAGTGTGACGCGTGCCTGTTTGCAGACGGGACGCAACACCATCCGCACGGGCGTAAACAACTCGCGCGGTCTTGATCTGAGCGAGCACATCATGCCGCAGACGTTCAATGCCGCCGGCTATCAGACCTTCATCACCGGTAAGTGGCACTGTGGCGGGCCGGAGAACAACATCTGCTACAGGTCCCTCAACGGACAAACAGTGCGCGTCATCCAGGAAGGCGACCAGTATCGTCCCTTTAACCGTGGCTGGAAACTGCACTATGGCGAGTATGGCGTCATTGATGCTTTCACGCATTATTCGGCCTCGCTCTTGAACCCAGTTACGCAACCCACCTGGCTGATGCCCGACTGGTGGCTGAACGGCGTGCAGTATGCCGACGGTGACGCCACCCAGCACACGGATGCGGAAGGCCACGGCGGCTATGCCACAGACCTGCTCGCGGACAAGGCGGTGTCCATCATCACGAATGCTAACGGAGATCGCGATCCGACGAAGCCGCTGCTGCTCTATCTCCCCTTCAGCCAGGTGCATGGTCCGGTGTCGGCCCCGCCTTCCTACCTCGCGAAATATGGCAATCCCTCGGATCCCACGCATTACATCGCTGATGTGCCGACACGTACCATTGCCGCTTCGGTGGACTGCCTGGATGTCGCCATGGGCCGGGTGCTTGCAGCACTCGACAGCCAGAACATGACGAACAACACGTTCGTCCTTTTCATGAGCGACAACGGCGGTGAAAATGCCACCGGCGGCTGTGATCTGCCTTTGCGCGGTGCGAAGACTGAACCCTACGAAGGAGGTGTCCGCACTCCTTGCGGTCTCCGCTTTCCTGGCAAACTCGCCGGTGGCTTGCAGGTGCCCAATTGCGTCATTACTTCGGGCACTGGCGTCACCTGCAGCAGCACGGCTGGCCTCTACGCCGGCATGGCGCTGGCTGGCAGCGGTCTGGCTTACGGTACCACCGTTGCCTCGGTCACGGATGCCACCCATTTTGTCCTGAGTGCCGCGCCTACGACGCCGAGCACGCCATCGAGCATCACGCTCACCGCCGGTGTCATCAGCAACATGTACCTCTGGGTGGGCGACATCTTCCCCACTATCTGTGCCGCCACCGGAGTCACACCGCAAAACACCAAGCCCTTTGACGGTCTCAACATGTGGCCTGCGCTGCAAACCATCTCCGGTGCAAATCCCAGCGGCACACAGACGCGCTTTCAGACCAACCCCGACGGTTCGAAGAACACCACCACGGCGAACATCTCCCCTCTGGTAACACTGGCGACTCCCAACGTGGCCTACAACACCTTCACCGATCCGATCAGCGGCCAAACCAAGGTTTTCAAAGACATTTACAGCCCTGGCACCAGTGCGGTGATCCTGACGCACTGCGCCACAGTCTCTGGCAGCACGACAGTGACATGCGACAGTACTGCCGGTCTTACCGTAGGCGGGGGGATTTATGGCGTTGGCATCAAGGGGGCAGCGACAGTCGCATCAATCACTGACGCCACACACTTCGTCATGAGCGATCCGCCGAACGTGGCTTATGCCAGCATCACGCTCAATGTCGGTTTCCCGACCAACCAGCTCTTCAACATCGAGGACGACCCGAATGAAACCACCGACTACCTGCTGGCGGTCAACCAGGCAACGCTGGGACTGACGCAAACGCAAATCACCCAATTCAATGCCATCGCCTCAGCGATGCAGACTTCCATCAGCATCCTTCCCGCCGTTTATCCGCCCTATGTCGGACCGACGCAAATTGCCAACACCGCCGCGCAGGGCAGCATGATCCAGCTTTACGTGCCTTTCACTTCCTACGCGAAGCGCCCGCCGACGATCAACTGGCGCAAAAACGGGGTGAACCTCACGGATGGAACAACCACCGGCGGCTCCACCATCAGCGGGTCCACCACTTTCACGTCGAACACCACTTCCCCCGACCCCGGCTATGGTAGCCCTTCGATTCCCACGAATGGAGCTTATACGACCGTCCTTGCGATCACCAACGTCGCCAGCAGTGATGCTGGCAGCTATGACCTCGTCATTAACAATGTCGATACCAACCAGACGCCCAACGTGACAAACACTGTTACCAGTCCGGCTGGCACGCTCACGGTGGTGGTGGGCAGTCCCGTGCTGGCCACGCTGCCTGCATATACCAAAGGTACGAGTCAGACGATCTCCTGGGCTACAGTCACCAATGCCATCAACTATACTGTGCAGGCGGCCACGGATGTGAATTTTACCAACATCATTGCTTCCCAGACGGGCAGTACCACCAGCGTCACATTCAGCAGTCTCGCCAGCGGCACACAGTATTGGTTCCGCGCCACCGCCACGGATGGCGTCACCACCTCAGCCTACAGCAATGGGGTCACTTCCACGCAGGACGCGGTCAGTCCCATCGTGGCGATCACTACGCCCGTGGATGGTGCGTCAACCAATCAAACCACCGTGAATGTGCAGGGCACGTCTGCGGATGCGCTTTCTGGTGTCGCAACGGTGGTCGTCAACGGCGTGGCAGCCACCACCGCAGACAGTTATGCGCATTGGTCAGCCACCGTCCCTCTGAGCGTGGGAGGCAATCCAGTGACCGCTACGGCCACCGATGTGGTGGGCAACACCAGTGCCGCCTCCATCACCATCAGCCTGTCGCCCGTCACTCCAGTCATCTCGGCCGTTACCACCGGACCCACATCGCCCACCTACATGGATTCCGTTTATGTGGTTGCACGAGTTCAAGCCGGGCAGGCACCGTTGTCGCAGGTGAGGCTGTCCTACAACACCGCCACGCCAGTGAGCACCACCATCTGGCGCGAGGTATTCAGCAACGCCTCCTCAAACAACTGGAACGGCACTGGCGCGCTCAATGCATGGACCACCGTCGGCGCTGGCAACGTGCGTCAGGCCACAGGCAGCTCGAACCACACCATACCACTCAGCATTTCCGCCGTCACGACCACGAGCGGCAGCACCGCAGTGACCTGCGCCAACACCACAAATCTATGGCCTGGCATGCTGATCACCGGTCCCAACATTCCTGGCAGTACCAGCGGTGCTGCCACGGGCAACACGACAGTGGCTTCGATCACAAACTCAACCACCCTCGTTCTTTCGCAGGCTGCCACGGGCACTGGCATCGGGCTTAGTCTGACAGCATCTGGCGTGGCCTTGACCAACGCCACCACTACTGCAGCAAGCACTACCGTGACCTGCGGCAACACTGCAGGTTTGATCACCGGCATGTCTCTGTCAGGCACCGGCCTGGCCGCCAATGCCAGCGTTGCCTCGGTGACCAACAGCTCCACGTTTGTGATGAACACGAATGCCACCGCTTCGGGGGCTGGCATCACCATCACGGCTTCAGGATCTGCGGCTGAATTCAACGGTGGCAGCACCAGCCTCACCGGTTCCATGTTCACCACGGCCAACTCGCTCAACACCACCGGCACGGCGGGCTACGTCGAGTTCTATGTGCAGACGCGTGATCTCGCCGCACCGACTGCCCCCGTCAATGTGTCCGGCGTTGTCACCTCCGGCAGCGCCGTGGTGACTGGTTCGACCACCACCTCTCTCGGCGTCGGCATGCTCGTGCAAGGCACCGGCATTGCCATAGGTGCCAGCATCGTGAGCATTGATTCGGCCAGCCAGTTCACCCTGAGCGCCGCAGCGACCAATGCCGCCACCGGCACGTCCACCGTCATTGCGGCCACGAACAACAACCAGTGGACCTTCCAAGTTTCGCCAGATGGCGGTACCACTTGGAACACTCGACTTAGCGAGGACTGGAATAGCAAAGTCCTGAGCCTGACGAATGTGGTGACCAACTCCGCTGGCAGTACCACCGGCAGTACGACTGCGACCTGCGCGAGCACCAGCGGACTCACCACCGGGCGCACCATCATCGGGCCGAATTTTTACCTCACGGGCAGTACGACCACCGGCAGCGCAGCGGTGACGACGACTTCCACCTCGACGCTTGCAGTCGGCATGTTCCTCACCGGAGCCAGCGGTATTCCCAATAGCGCACGCATTCTCAGCATCGATTCCGCCACGCAGTTCACCATGAGCGCCAATGCCATCGCAACGAGCGCCAGCAATGCCATCGCCGCGACCTGCTTCGCCGCAGGCACCACGGTGAGTTCCGTCACCAATGGCACGACCTTCGTCCTCAGTACGCCCGCCTACGTCAACACCAGTGTAAGCCCAGTCAGCGCCAACACCACCACGCTCAATCACGCCTTCCAACTGTTTCACTATGACCTTGTTGGAGCTGAACTCGGAACAAATACGAAGCTCCGCTGGCAGTTTGCCGGTTACGTGCCTGCGTCTCCCACGGCCAAGCCGCGCGTTGACATAGATGACATCATCGTGGCCACCACCGCCCCGCCTGTCAATATCGTGCTGACGATGTATGACGACGGCCTGCATGGAGATGGCGCGGCGAACGATGGCTGCTATGGCGTCCTGCTGCCCGCGCAAAGCGGTGGCACCACCGTGAACTTCACCATCACAGCCACCGACACCGCCAGCGGAGTGACAATCAATCCCGCATCCGGTAGCTTCACTTACTCGGTGAGTTCATCGCTCACCGACTCCACGATCAAAGGCGCTGAATTCCTCGGCATGCCCACAGATTCCATGATGACGTTGAACGTGATCACCAGCACCGATCAGCAGGCTTTCATCGAATACGGTACTACATCGGGCAGCTACACCATGGCCACTACACCCACCCTTTTCTCCGTGGACACTTCGAACCCAGAATTCTACAACCTCATCGAGATCACCCTCACCGGATTGCAGCCCGATACCGAATACTACTATCGTTTCCGGTACAAAAGTCCCGGCGCCACGTTCTACAATGCGCGCGGCGAGCGCAGCTTCCATACGGCAAGACCTCGTGGCAGACCGTTTGTTTTCACCATCTCGGCCGACCCGCATCTGGATGTGAATACCGACCAGAGCCTGCTCGACCGTGCCATGACCAACATCGCCGCCGACAGCCCCGACTTCCATATCGACCTCGGAGACATCTTCATGACCGACAAGATGGAGCAACCCCTCGCCAACGGCATTCCTGCCATCTGGGGTGGGGAGCTTGCCACCGGGCAGTTGAACCAGAGCCTCCTCAACAACCGCGCCATCCTGCTGCGCAATCAGTTCGAACTCTTCTGCCACAGCGTTCCCTACTTCTTCACACTGGGCAATCACGAGGCGGAGTACGGCTACCTCTTCAGTGCCGCCACCGACAAGTTGAACAACATCCCCGCCTGGGATCTGCTGGCACGGAAGGCCTACTTCCCCACGCCTGTGCCCAGCACCTTCTACACAGGAAATCCGACGCCCATGACTTACACCGGTGGCACGCTGGGCCTGCTGGAGGACTACTATGCCTGGGAATGGGGAGATGCGCTTTACATCGTCCTCGATCCCTTCTGGAACACCACCACCAACCCCAGCCAGACCAATGATGCCTGGAACTGGTCGCTCGGTCAGACCCAGTACAACTGGCTGCGCGACACGCTGAAAAACAGCAGCGCCAATTACAAGTTTGTTTTCACCCACCACATCGTCGGCGGCACGACCACCCTGGCGGACGGTGTCACACCCAACGTCGCCGCACGCGGCGGTGTCGAAGTCGCCGGCTTCTACGAATGGGGTGGCCTGAATGTGGACGGTACTACCAACGGCTTTGCCTCACATCGCCCCGGTTGGGACATGCCCATCCATCAGCTCCTGGTGCAGAACAAAGTCAGTGCCGTCTTCCATGGCCACGATCACCTTTATGGTTACCAGACACTCGATGGCGTCGTGTATCTGGAATGCCCGCAGCCTGGCACTGCGAACTACACCACGCTCGGCAGCGCCGCTGACGGCAAATACACCCAGGGCCTGAGCAGCCTGCTGCTCGCAGACTCCGGCCACATCCGTGTCACCGTAACCTCCGGCCAGGTGATTGCCGACTATGTGCGCGCCTACCGCCCGCAGGATGAAACCACCTCGCGGCACAATCGGGATGTCAGCAACAGCTTCACGCTCCGCCCCACGGTGTTTCCACCCATCGAAATGCTCGCGGCAGCACCGGGGCAGGTTTTCCTGCGCTGGAATGCCGTGCCCAACAAACCCTATCAGATTCAATACAGCACGGATCTGATCACCTGGCAGAACATCACCACCACTCCACTGACCTTCACCAATACCAGCACCAACGCCACCTACACCGACACACTCCCAGCCCGTGTGAACGGACAGCGGGCTTTCTATCGAGTGAGCTACACGCCTTGAGGCATGGAAAAAGCATGGAGCAGGTGGCAAAGCCGGATGCCGAAGTATTATCCCTGATTGCTTGGGTTAGCCCCTGCTGATTTCTTTGAGCCCTAAGGTCTGGCAGTTGCGCCTGGCTTGGCAGCGTCCATGCTGGAGGCGTGGTGCTGTGACGTGGTATTATGCAGCACGGGCGGTGCCGGACTCGGGCGGTTCAAAGATGGCACCAGTTTGGCCAGGGGAGATCGCTCATTGGCATCCACCGATTCAATGCGGAACTTGAACTCCGGGGTGGCCAGGTCCACCGGCGTGCCGCGCGCGTCCGCGCGGAAGATCCGCTTGGTCAGCGTGCAGCAGTACTCGCCGGTTTCTTCCAGCGGATAGAGATACTGCAGGTCCAGATAGTGGTCATAGCCACGTCCCGTGAGTTCTTCGGTGAACAAGGCGTGCGTCGGGATGGCGGGAAACTGCGCGCCGGGCATGTCTTTGTACGCAGTCAGAACCTTGCCGCTGGGTGCGACCAGCCGCACCTGGATGTCAGGATCAAAGGCGCAGCCGCTGAACAGAGTCACATGCCTCTTCCCGCTGGTGTTGCTGATCCGGTAGCTGAGCGTGCATGCGTGCGGTTCCGGATATTGCCTGAGGTATGCCACGCTCAGGCTCACGTTGTCTTTGCTCACCTTCACTTCTTTGGGCGCACCGGCGTCGTTTTTGTCCTGCGCCAGGCAGCAGCCAAGGGCGGCGAACAGAACTAGGAATAACTTCATAGGCACAATGGAACGGGTCTGCGCGGAGGCGGCTGCGGGGTTGGTTGGGTGGTGTTGTTGGCAGAAGGCTGCCGGTTGTCATGCGCGGGCGGGGCCTGACAGAGCATTCATGCTGTTACATCATAACGCCAGCCAGGCGACGGGGTTTCGGGAAGATTGCAGTTCCTGGGCTCCTCATCGTTGATTTCAGGCATGTTCTCAGTGCAGCCATTCACCTCCGGCACCTCATACTAGCATAGGGTCTGCCTCTTCACTGCGGATTCGATTTTTGAAACAGGCCTTTGATCTTGCTGAAGAAACCCTTCTTCGGCGCGGGTTCCGCTGCTGCAGTGGCAGGTGCGGGCAGCAGCGCGTTGGGTCTGGGATCATCCGCCGGGAGGGCGCGGGGTACCTTGTTTTCCGGTTTGCCGCCAAAGCCTGCGGTTTCAGCGTAATTGTCGAGGAAGTCGCTGAACTTGGACTGCTCCAGCATGTGGGCGGAGACATCCGGCAGGATGCACGGCTGCACAAAGATCATCGTCTCCTTGCGCTCCTTGATAATGTTGGTGCTGCCAACGAGATATTTGACCAGGGGCACGCGCATCAGGAAGGGCAGCCCGCTCTGGTTGTTCGTGTCCCGTTCGGTGATCAGTCCGCCCAGCATGGCCGTAGAGCGGTCCGCCACGATGAGGTTGTTGTTGAGTCCCTGCTCAGAGATGTTGGGCACCTGGTTGCCGCTGATGGTGGTGTAACCGGAGATGTCGTTGTTCTGCTGTTTGAACTCCAGCATGACTTCTGCATCATTAAAAATATGCGGCGTGATGATGAGCTGCAGCCGCACCGGAATGTACTGTGTGGTGGAGGTGAAGCCGCCGCCCACGACCCCGCTGGTGTAGCTCTGGCCCGCAATGGCCACCTGCTGGCCGATGTAAATCTGCGCCGCCTGGTGGTTCAGCGTGGTCAGCGTGGGCTTCTGCAGCACCTTGAAACGCTTGGTGTTTTCTAGCGTCTGAAGGAAGATGTTCAAGTTTTTGTTGATCTGGCCATACGCGGTCAGGCCGGACAGCGCCGCCGGGTTCCCCGCGCCCAGGAAGCCAGCGATGTTCTGCAGATTGGACGGGTTGGCGAAAGCCGTGCCCTGGGTGTTGAGCACCCCGCCCACCAGCCCGCTGTTACCCACTGACTTCAGCGTCTGAATCCAGTCGAGCCCGAAGTTGAAGTTATTGTCCAGCGTGAATTCCCCGATGATGGCGGAGAGCAGGATCTGCCGCGGGCGCACGTCGAGTTCAATGGCCAGATCCTCCAACGCTTTGATCTGCTCCGGCGGCCCGCTGGCAAAAAATTTCGAACTGGCCGGGTCTGCGATGACCAGCGTGTTGCCGATAAGAATGCTGATGGGTTTTTTGGTGATCGCCAGATCTGAAACGATGTTCCCCATGCCGCCCACCCCACTCGATGTGCCTCCCAGGCCACCCCCCATGCCGCCGAGGCTGCTGCCCGTTCCTACGCCGCCGAGGCTGCTCCCTGTTCCGATGCCGCCCAGCGATGATCCGGTGCCAAACGACTGCGAATTGTTCGTTGGCTGGGTGCCGGTTTGCTGCGCTTTCCGCGCCGCATCCATGCCACCTTCTCCGGCCTTCGTTTCATTGCGCATCAGCGCCTTTTCGGCGATGGTCAAGAAAGTCGTCAGGTCCAGGTACTTCAGATTGCGCGAAATGTAGCGGCTGGCAGAAGCCTCGGCGTCCAGTTCATGCACCATGGCCTCGATCTTTTTCATGTCCAGCGGACGCGCCACCACGATGATGCTGTTCGTGCGGTTCACCGCCTGGATCACCGGTTTGCCAGATCCAGAGGTGCCGCCACCTATAGAGGCCGAGCCGCCAGCTGCGGCTGCCTGCCCGCCTGGCGCGCCGCCGGGAGGCGCACCACCCCCACCGCCGCCCGCTGGCCTGCTGCTGGGGGATGAGCCAGAACGTCCTCCACCACCGCTGTCCAGGCCCAGCAGGGTTCCAAGTTGCTCCACCACTTCCTCTGCCTCTGCACGTTCGATGTGGATGGTCTTCTGAATCGTCTCCGCCGCCGGTTGATCCACCTGCTTGGCCAACTCCAGGTAGGCGCGGATGGTTTGTGAGGCCTCGGTGATCACCAGTGCCTGCGCATTCGGCACGGCGAGCATTTTGCCATACGGGTGCAGCGGAATGATGGTCTGAAAGGCCGTGCTCGCATCCTCCGCGCTCAGGTGGTTGAGGGCCAGCAGGTGCATCACCACTTGGTCGGAGTCTGGCAGATCCTCAGAGCGCAAGATCACCGGCACATTCTGCGCGGACGGCATGTTCCCCATTTCCGCCGCCACCAGCTTGAACAGATCGCCCCCGCTCGGCACCAGCACATAGCCGTGCATGAGCAGCCCCTTCTCGATGATGGAGCGGTACTCCTCGTCGGTGAAATTGCCCGGCACATCAATGGTCACCACGGCATTTTCCAGCCCCCGGTCCCGCAGCACCTTGCGGCCCGTCACGCGGTAGTACTCCGTCAGTACTTCAGACACCGGCGTCGCGGTAAAGCTGATCACGTTGCCCTCAGGGGGAGTAGCGGCAGGTGCCCCTGGAGGTGCCACGGGCGTTGCAGTCGCGCCCCCAGGTGCCCCACCTGGCGCGGGAGTCGGGCCTCCAGGTGCGACAGGCACACCCCCAGGGGGAGCGACCGGGCGTCCAGGTGGGCCGACCGGGCGGCCTGGTGCCCCGACAGGGGGCAGCAGCGGGCCAGGAGGCTGCTGCGCCAGCCCCACCGTGGCGTGCATCAGCACCAGCAGGAGAAATGTCTGTGATGAGAATTTCATAATGTTCAAAGACGGCATGCGGGTGATGAAATAGATGGCTGGCGCTGGAGGTTTTTTAATTGGAAGGCGGAGCGTCCGACGGTTCGGCACTGGCAAGCTCAGGACCATACAGGCGGCTGAAGTGGATCGTGGCGATGACGCCGGCAGGATCGACACTATCAGGCACCACCTTGAACCCGGCCACCATGCAGAAAGATTCGGGTGAAAGCACCTGATGCATCCAGCGAAAGACCGCAGGCAGCGCACCCTTCACCGTCAGCGTCACGCCCACCTCACGGTAAAACTGCGCGCTCACCGGTTCATGCAGTTGCTGTTTCTGCACCGTCAGTCCCTTGGCGGCGGCGGAACTTAGCAGGCCTTCCAGCAGCTCTTTGCTGGCCTCGTTTTCACTCTTCATCGGCGGCTGGGAGGTCTGTAACCAGGCCAGCCGCTGCTTCCACAGGTCCGCCTCGGCCAGGACCGCGTTGGACTCCGTCTGCTTGAGCTCCAGCGCCTGCTCACGCCGCTCGATGCCATGCTGCAGCCGCAGCAGCCGCTGCGACAGGATGGCCCCGCCGGACACTGCGGCCAGCACCACCAGCATCATGATCAGCCGCCGTTCACTGGCCTTCATTCACAGCACCTCCAGCGTGGATGGTTCCTTCGGCGCGAAAGTCCGCCCGGTTGTCCTCACGAATGGTGGGCACGGGAAAATTCCACTCATGGTGCTGCAGTGCCGCATTGGCGCTCAGTCGGTCCTTGAAACCCAGTGCATGGTTCACCGTTGCGGCCTCACCGCTCACGATGATCTTGCCGTGGTCGATCTGAAACTCCTTCAGGCGGATCCCTTCATCTGGAAGGAGGGACACGATCTGGTGAAAAAGCTCCATCGGGTAGAGGTCCGGATTGATGGCACCCTCCATTGCCTGCCAATAAGCCTGTGCCTGCGTTACTTGGTCCATTTCCGGTTGGTAGGTGGCGAGGTCCGCCTCCGCACGACTCAGGTGCGCATCGCGCCACTGCAGCCGCACCCACCATGCGCCGAAAAAGCAGATGTACATCATCGCCGCCACTGCCAGCAGCATCAGCTTGTGCTGCCGTGCCTGGCGCTCCTGCCGCTGGGTGGCCACCTGAACTGGCAGCAGCCCGCCAGTCACCAGTGGCGGGCGCGGGTCTGGGCGCGGCTCCTTGACCACTCCGGCCTCGACAAACAGGCACGCGAGCTGCGGTACAAAGTCCGTCTCGCAGGCCGTCCAGATGTGGATCGCCGGCGTCTCATCCATAAAATCATGCGCCTGCAGCGCGGCGCACAGGTCGCGCAGCTCAAAGGCCGCATCCGCATCCAGCACCCTGGAGGCCAGCACGGCCGCATGCAGCAGCCGCCCCTCTCGCGTGAAGGCTGCCACGCAGCGCCCCAGCTCCCGCCACACGGCCAGTCCATCCTTCGGCAGCGGCAGCATGCACACGCTGGGTTCAAAGGTCTCAGGATGACTGCTCCACCCTTCAAAGTTCAGCGACTCATCAGACAGTGCCAGTGTGCCCGCCAGCGCGCGGTTGTGATCTTGCGAAACCGTCCAGTGCACCCACAGGGAGGCATTTCCTGTGTTCGTCACTCCCAGCGTTTCCCAGCGCAGAGCTACCGCATCTTTCGGCACTTGCTCCTGGCCCAGGCACCAGAACGGCGCGCTGTCAAAGGCCATGGCCTCTACACCCATCAGTCCGCCTGAAACAGGTTCGCTGCGCTTCCACGTCAGTTCCTTGTCATCAAACAACCAGTTCTCACGCGCTTCCTCACCTGGGAAGCAGAGCGACTGCCGTGTTGGTTTTCTCAAAGTCATGCTCTTCATGGCTGCCCGGGTCCTTTCACCGCAAATTCACTCCACTCCGCAATGCGCGGTCTGCCGCCTGCCTGCGTCAGCACCAGGCCGATGCCACAGCGCGCATCTCCCGCCGTACCAATGCACTCGATGTGCCGCGTCGGTCCTTGGAGCGTCAGCAGTGGTAGCGCGCCCGCACTCCCAGGACCGGTCATGCCCAGCAACGAAGTCACCGCAGTCAGGCTCTGAAACGGCGCATCATCCTTCGTGAACGCCACCCCATCCAGCCCATTGCGCGTCTGCAGCAGCATCATCGCATTCTCCAGCGAGGCCCCTGTCGCCGCTGCGATGATCTCCGCCGGCGCGGTGTTGATGTCCAATTGCCCGCTTCCTCTCAGCGTGAACCAGTTCCGCCAGTCCGGCTTTAACACGCGCACCTCATTCATGCGTGCCACCAGCTCCGCCTCATCCAGACTGTTAAACGGGCGGTTCAGCGGCAGCCCTGTTTTTCCTGCAAATTCATAGTCGAGCTTCTCCGCGCTGCCGGGCCGCCGCTTCAGATCATCTGGATCCGTCCAGTCCATCAGACTTGCTGCGATGTCTTGTGAGTCCGAAAGCGACATGCCCCACGACTGGAAAATGCGCTCCAGCAACGGCAGATGCTCTGCCGTCAGCAGAGCGTTCAGGTTCAACCGCCGTTCCTCCGTCGTCAGTTGGGCTTCATAGGACTCGATGTCAGACACATTCCGCCGCAGCAGCGGATCGCCCGCCCGCATCACTGGATGCACCGCCACCGCGATTCCCTCTTCCGCCAGTTGCCGCGCTCGCGTCATCCCCATGCGCGCGATCTGCATGTCCGCATGCTGTTTGGACATGCCTGCTGTCGTGATCACCAGAAACGACAGCATCACGACCAGGCACAATACGGCCAGTAGCACCGAGCCGGAAGCCGTTGCCCGCCTGTGAGGTTGAAGGTCACATTTCACCAGCCTTGAAGGTCACTCATAGCCCAGGATGCTCAAGTCGAATCTTTACATTCAACCCCCACCCCTCCACCCGCTCGATCCCCCATCCGCACCCCGGTAATGGGAACGATTTCGTCACACTCCACGAACCTGCACGTGGCTGATTCACCCGAGAGGCTTCACGCGCAGATGGCGCAGCGTGTAGAAGGGGGCGTCTGATTCCGTCATGCGTCGGGCTCCTTGCTTGCGCTTCGGCCCGAACCGTTCCCGCTGCGCCTCGAAGATGCCTTCCACAAACGCCTTGCTGCCCAGCACCACGCCGTCGGTGAAGTAACGCACGCGCAGCCGCACCAGTTCGGCAGCGTTGAGCTTGCCTCTCTCTGCGAGCACGGCGCGGGCTGACTCGGCTGTCACACCACGAGATACCACCTTCTCATTCTGCGCATCCTTCACTTCGCGCCCTTCGGCATGCAGCAGGCAGCGATACGCCGCAGCGGCGCCCGCGCTCTTCCAACCATCCACCGGTTTGCCCAGTGCTTTGCACAGACCACGCTGCGCCCTGCGGCTGCCTCCCAGTGCTTCCGCATAGCCGCACCAGCGATAGTCCTTCGGGTCTTTGACCAGTTCAGCGCGCACGGGATTCAGATCGATGTAGGCGGCCATCGTGCGCAGCGGCTCGCCTTTTCCTTCCACGAGCACACTTTTAAAGCGGTCCATCCACAGCGTGCCACGGCGTCCTCGTCGTTTGTTGAACCAGCGGCTGAAACGTTCCTTCACCTCCTTGACGAACAACGACAGATCGCAGAAGCGCTTCTTGAGCGCGTCCAGCCGCTGCTCTGCCAGCACCGCCATGCCGCGTGCGCGGAAGTCGGCCAGTTCCTCGCGCAGCAGCCCCACGTAGGTGCGGCTGTAGAGGATGCTCAGATGCTCCAACAACTTCACCTCACCATCCGGCCCCTCAAAGCGCTGCAACCAAGTGCCGCGATGCGGCACTTCGGCGAGCAGGTGGAAATGATTGCTCATCAGGCAGTAAGTCACGACTTTGATGCCGGAGAACTCCGCCAGGCGCCAGATCACGCGGCGCAGCGCCTCTTTCTCCACGTCATCAAAGAACACCTCGCCCCCGCAGGTCCGTGACATCACGTGGTAGCAGTAGGACTCCAACGGCCCTTTTCCAAGAATCCGAAACCTGCCGCCCGACCACGACCGCGCGCCAGGATAGAGACCGGTTTTCGCATTCACACCAACAAGCTGTTCTTCGAGCGGCAGCATCTGGGGATCAGAGGATTGAGCGGGTTTCATGAGGGAGGAAGGTGAGGGGAAAACGCGATTGAGTCAAACTAAATGCCTGGCATTTAGTTTGGGGGTAGGTAACCCAACTCTGCTGGTGCGTTGAAGCGCGTTATTGTACCGGCTGCGGCTGGCGGATGTTTTGGAGGGCCTGGTTGAGGGAGACGGTGAGGTCGGCGGGGAGCTCGGTGGAGGCACTCTGCTGTTGCAACCAAGTGGCTGACTGGGGATTGGTGACGTTTTGCAGCGCGGTGAGCACGGCCTGACGGAAGTCGGGGTTGGTGTCGCCGGTACGGTAGGCGGCGCTAATGAGGCCTTCCAGGGCGTCGGGGGTGCCGATGCGGGAGAGTGAGAGTACGGCGGCGTATTGGAGGGGCAACTCCGGGGCGGCGCCGGCGAGGTCGTTCAAGGCGCTGGTAGCGGCGGGATTGCTGATGGCGCTGAGGGCGGAGAGGACGTTCTGCGGCTGCTCGGGGATGTTGGGTGGTTCGCGGTAAAGTTCGGCGAGGAAGTCCACAGTGTCTGCGGTGGCGAGCTGGGAGACGGCGGTGATGAGGCTGCTGCGCAGGGCGGGATCGCTGACGGATGCGAGGGAGGAACTGAGGGTCTCGAGGCCGAGTGAGTTGGTGATGCCGCCGAGCTGGCCGATGATGGCGTCGCGCTGGGCGGGATCAGAGAGGACACCGAGGCTGCCGACGAGCTGGTCCACGGATTCGCTGCTGCCGATGCGGACGAGGGCGCGGGCGAGGACCGTCTTGGCGGCAATGCCGGGGACGCCGCGCAGTGCGGCACCGAGGTCGTCCACTGCACCTTCGCCCAATTTGGCGAGGTCTTCAGCGATCTGCTGGAACTCAGATTCGGTGGCGTGCTCAGCTTTTTTGAGGGCTTCCGCGATGAGCGCGGTGGGGATGAAGGCGGCAGGCTGGGAGGCGGGGACCTTCAGCGGTGCCGGAGGAACTGCTGAAACAGCCACTTTTTTCGGCGCGCGCTGGACCGGCGGTGCCGCAACAGACGGACCCTGTGGAGCCGTGCGCTGCGGGATGAGCTTCCATGCCAGCATGAGAACCAGCATGGCAGCGGCTGCCGTCATGATTTCGCGCTGTCGCGTGCTCAATGGGGGGACCGAGAGAATCATGCGCAGGACGCCGGGCGGGGCTGATGAATTACTGGCTGGATCCTGTCAGCGTGGCCGTGTAGGAACCCGCGCTGACATCTCGGCTGACAACCGCGATGGCGGAGACAAAACTGCTGGCAGCGACGCTGGGGTTGAACTGGACCTGCACCACGCTGGACGCACCAGGGGCGAGGGTGTTGGACTGGATGCTGAGGATCTTGAAGGCCGGCGCACGGTAGTTCCATCTGCCAGAGGTCTTGGAAATGGTCAGCGGGCTCAGCAGGACATTGAACTGGAGCGGGCCGCCACCGGTGTTGGTGACGGTGAAGCTGTTGGTGATGGGGGTGCCCACTGGAGTGACGCCATAGCTGGCGATGCCGCCGGAAGCGACCGTGCCGCCTGAGAAGGCCACCGAGATGTGGCCTGATTTAGGATTGGGATCGACGTGACCGGTCAGATTGACGCGATAGGGCTGGCCAGGGGTGACATTGTTGTAGATGAGAAGCTGTCCAGCCTTGTCTCCCAGCGTGGTGGCATTGAGGGTGAGCTGTACATTGGCCGAGGTACCGGCGGCGACCGTGGTGGGCAGAGGGAAGGGACCGGATAGGCGGAAATCCAGCGCATTGAGGGTGGTGCCTGCCACGAGATCGGGAGAAATCACTCCGCAGATGGCGGCAAAGTCGCCAGCATTGAACCCCGTCAGCGCAGGAACTGTGGTGCCTGGCAGGGCTGGAATGATGATCCAGCCGGTGAGCTTGAGGTCTGATTTGCCAGCATTGGCCACCGTGATGGTCTGCGACACAGGTACGCCCGCCGTGGTGCTGCCAAAGGGCAGGGTACCACCGCTGGTGATCGCTGTGGTGCCGGAGGTGACGGCGATCTGCGCGGTGGAGCCGGTGATGATGCCGGTGAGGGCCAGGGTGAAGGGGTTCTGTGTCTTGTCGTTGCTGGCGATCACCAGATTCGCGGCAGCGGAACCCACGACATTGGTCCTAAGGCCCACACGTACAGTGGCGGAACTGCCAGCGGCGATGCGTGCCGGCGGCGGGGTGACAATAAGGAAGCCGGGCGTATTGGTGGTCACGGCAGAGGTGCCGGAGCCGGACTGCAGCGCGACAGTCACGATGAGGTCAGAGTTGCCAACGTTGCCCACGGTGATGTCCTGGGTGACGACGGCGGCACCCTGGGTGGCGGTGCCGAAGTCAATGCCGGCACCATTGGCCAGGCTGGTCGTGCCCTCGCTGACGGCCAGCAGCGGCGGTGGCAGGACCGGCGTGGTATAAATGCTCAGGGCCGGAACCAAAGTCGAAGAGACGGGGGAACCAAGACCGGTGACGAGGTCATAGGAGGTGGTGTCCAGGTAGCTGCCATTTGAGCCGCTGGTGATGTCACGGAAATCCGTGGCATAGCTGCTGGTGGCGGCGATACCGTAGAGGGCTGTGGCCGGGGCCTGCAGGGCGCTGGCACGGGCGGAATTCACCAAGGCGGAAAGCGCGGCCCATTGGGGTGAGCCTGCGCTGGTACCACCGACGACGATCCAGCCGCTGGTGTTGCCATAGTTGCTGATGTAAACGGGGAAGCCGGTGGCAGGATCGGCGGCGTAGCTCACATCCGGGATGGTGCGATTGGCGCTGGTGCTCCAGCCATTCTGATAGCCAGGGCGGGTTTCAAACGTGCTCACGCCACCACCGCTGCCGGACCAGCCGGTTTCAGAGAGCACATTGCCGGAGCTGTCCAAGTGGAGCGTGGTGCCGCCGACGCTGACCACATACGGCGATGCTGCGGGCCAGGAGGAACCTGCACCGTTGTCTCCCGAGGCCGCAAAAAACGAGACGCCGGGAACATTGAAGTGGTAGTCAAAGCCGGTCTCACCGGAAAATTCTGAGCCACCCCAGCTCATAGAGATCTGCGCGGCACCATGGCTGACGGCGTAATCCACCGCCGCCAGCAGGTTGGTCAAGGAGGCACTTTTGGCGACCACGACAAGAATATTGGCTCCAGGGGCGATGGCGTGCGCCCATTCAACGTCCAGCGAGGTTTCGAGCGCCCAGCCGCTGTCTCCCGATGGGGTGCCCTGCGGATAGGCCACGGTGATGTTGGCAGCCGGGAGGCCGTAGGCCGTGGAGAAAGTCGCCACATCCTGCTGCAGCGTGGGGCTGCCATAGGCGACGATGATGCCGATCGTCTGTCCTGCGCCGTTACCCTTGATCTGGTCAAAGCCATAGGCATGCCTGACCTGTGTCGGGGTGTAGCCGCCGGAGCCGGCGGCGGAACTGGCATTCAGAGTGTTGTGCACTCCGCCGTGCGTCCAGATGGGGTTCTTCGCCGTCACTTGGTCCGTAAGGCGGGAGTCGCCATGCCGCACAAAGCTTTGTGCGTTCACATTGAATGCGGCACTAAGGAGCGACAGCGCAACGCCACAGGTGGAAATCAACGAATGCATTTTCATGATTGGCAGAAAAGGGAACCCAGGTGGTTGTCCTCGGTTAGCCGCATTTAACCCGATTCGGCGAAAAGAGTCACGATTTTTTTGTGGAGACGCAGTCTCAAGAAGGGTGGCTTGGGACAGTGGCCTTTTTGAGCCGCTATGGAGCGGTACATCCTGTGGGGCTTGGGCTTGATGGAGAGCCAACGCTGCGGAAAGTGCCCCCACATGACCGACACCACCGATGTCTTATCTCCGCTCATCAAGGCGAATCTGCCCATCTTCGGGATTGTGGCAGGACTTTACGTGGTGCTCTTCCTGTATCGAAGGTTCCGCTCAGGTCGCAAAGGCTCGCTGGAGCGGGCGCTGGTGAACAAGGGGGCGTTTCGCCAATTAGACCCGCAGCTCTACCGGAGCTTCAGCGATCTGTACCTGCCGCGCCCGGAGGGCGATGGCCTGACGCAGGTGGACCATGCGGTCGTGTCTCCATTCGGCATTTTTGTCATCGAAACGAAAAACTACACCGGCTTCATCCATGGCGCGGAAGATCAGTCGCAGTGGACCCAGACCTTCGGTAGTGGGGGGAAGTTCGCCTTCCCAAATCCGATCTGGCAAAACCGGCTGCATCTGCGGGCGCTGGCGCAGTTTTTGAAGCTGCCGGAGTCGAAGTTCCATTCGGTCATCTACTTCCTGGGCGGGAGCACCTTCCAAACCGAGCTGCCCGGGAATGTGATCGACAACGGACTCGCGGGCCACATCAGCGGTCCGCAGGAAGTGCTGCTGCAGCCGGAGGAGGTGGTGGCGGCTAATGAGGCGCTGGCGGCACTGGTCGCGCGGACGAACAAGCGCGTGGCGAGGCTGGAACTGGCGGCAGGGATTGAGAAGAGAAGACGAGAAAAAGGGGGGAGGATTTAGGCCTTCCTCACCAAACGCGCCACCAGGGCCGTCCATCCGGTCTGGTGTGAAGCACCGCAACCGCGACCGGTATCTGCGTGGAAGTATTCGTGGAAGAGGAGGAGGTCTTTCCAGGCGGGGTGGGTGGCGTAGCGGTCATCACCGCCGTGGCAGGGGCGGTGGCCGGTGGCGTCGGGTTCAAAGAGCTGGCTCAGGCGGCGGGAGATTTCATTGGCCGCGCCTTGCAGCGTCACGCGGTGGCCGCTGCCGGTGGGGAGTTCGACGGTGAAGTCGTTGCCGTAGAAATGGTGGTAGCGTTCCAGCGCTTCGACAATCAGGTAGGCAATGGGAAACCACACGGGGCCGCGCCAGTTGGAATTGCCGCCGAACATGTGGCTGTCGCTTTCTCCAGGCACGTAGCCGACGGTGTGGTCGCCGCCGTTGAGTTGTAGGGTGCAGGGGTGCGCCTCGTGATATTTGGACAGTGAGCGGATGCCGAAGGGCGATAAAAACTCCTTCTCATCGAGCAGGTAGCCAAGCAGGCGCTCCAGGCGTTCGCGCGATGGAATGGCCAGCAGGCGATGCCCATGTGTCCCACCGCTCTGGCAATAGCTTACATGATGGGCGAGGTCCGCGCGATGGCTGAGAAACCAGTCCATGCGCTTCTTGAATCCCGGCAGCAAGGCGATGCGTCCTTCGTCCAGCAACTCCACGGCGATGAGAGGCAGCAGGCCCACCAGCGAGCGGGTGCGCAAGGGCAGGGGGGGCTGGCCGTTGGCATGCAGCTCATCGTAATAAAAGCCGTCGGTCTCATCCCACAGCCCTTCATCGCCGAGGTTATTGATGGCATCGACGATCTGCACGAAGTGCTCGAAGAATTTCGAAGCCATGTCTTCGTAGGCGGTGTTCACGGTGCCGTTGGGTCGCTGCGCGAGTTCCAGCGCCATGTTCAGCATGGTCAGCGCGTAGAAGGCCATCCATGCGGTGCCGTCCGCCTGCTCCAGTCGTTGCCCATCTGGAAGCGGCTGCGAGCGGTCAAAGATGCCGATGTTGTCCAGGCCGAGGAAGCCGCCGGCAAAGAGGTTGTGGCCTTCGCTGTCCTTGCGGTTGACCCACCAGGTGAAGTTGAGCAGCAGCTTCTGAAAGCAGCGCTCCAAGAACTCGCGGTCGCGCGCTCCGGCGGGCGCGGTGATTTTATAGACGCGCCAGCAGGCCCAGGCATGCACGGGCGGATTCACATCGCTGAACTTCCACTCATAGGCGGGGAGCTGGCCGTTTGGGTGCATGTACCATTCGCGCAGAAAGAGCAGGAGCTGCTCCTTGGCAAAGTCGGGGTCCAGCTCGGCAAAGGGCAGCATGTGAAAGGCGGAATCCCACGCGGCGAACCAGGGGTACTCCCACTTGTCCGGCATGGAGAGGACGTCACGTGCGTAAAGATGCTGCCAGTGATTGTTGCGGCCGTCCTTGCGAGTCTCCGGCGGCGGCGGGTAGGCGGCGTCACCCTGCAACCACTCCGGCACCACAAAGTGGTAGAACTGCTTTGACCACAGCAGCCCGGCCAGCGCCTGACGCTGGATCTGCGCCTGCACCAGATTCTGCGCGATGATGGTCTGGTAAAACGCATCCGCCTCCTGCATGCGCTGAGCAAAGGTGGCATCGAGGTCAGGGGCTGATGCGATCTCGCGCTCACACAGGCGCAGTTGCAGTGTCACACTTCCTCCCGCAGGAATGTTCAGCCGATACAATGCAGCGGCCTTCGTGCCTGTTTGTGCCGGATTCACCGCATCAGCTTCGCCGTCGATCAGGTAACGATGAAATGCATCCTTGGTGTAGGGCGAAGCATTGGGCGAACCGAACAGCAGCTTTTGATTCGTCTCGTTCTCAGTGAAGAGCCACTGCGGCTGCACACCATCACTCGCGGCCATGGCCTGCAAACGATGCTGGCCGAGATCGTCCACCATGGGGGACTTCAGCCCGCTGTGCGCAGATTCAAGCATGCCATTCACGGGCTTGAGCTGTGGGCGCGTGGAGCCTTCTTCCCAGGACCAGGTGTTGCGGTACCAAAGGGTTGGCAGCACATCCAGTGGTGCCGTTTCGGGGCCGCGATTGTGTACAGTGATGCGGATGAGAATGTCCTCCGCAGCCGCCTTGGCGTACTCCACAAAGACATCGAAATAGCGCTCTTCAGCGAAGGCCGGCGTATCGGTGATTTCAAACTCGGGATCGCTCAGGCCTCGCCGCGCATTTTCTTCCACCAGCTTCTGGTAGGGGAATTCGCCCTGCGGGTATTTGTACAACGCCTTCAGGTAGGAATGCGTCGGGGTGGAGTCGAGGTAGTAGTACAGCTCCTTCACGTCCTCACCGTGATTTCCTTGTGGGCCGGTGAGGCCGTAGAGGCGCTCTTTGAGAATGGGGTCGTGGTGATTCCACAAAGACAGCGCAAAGCACAGGCGGCACTGGCGGTCGGTAATGCCCAGCAGTCCGTCCTCGCCCCAGCGATAGGAGCGTGCATGCGCCTGCTCGAAGGGAAAGGAGCGCCACGCATCGCCATCCGCCGAGTAGTCCTCGCGCACGGTGGACCACTGGCGCTCGGAGAGATAAGGCCCCCAGCGTTTCCAATTGGCCTTCCGCTCACGGTCGGCGCGGAGGCGCTCATGTTCTGCTGTGGTGGTGGACATGCGTGTGAGTGTTTAGTTCATGCCCACAGCAGTGCAAGCAGCCGTCAGAGCAACTGAGCTTCGGTCTCCGCCTTGAATTCTTCGAGCAGCGCCTTCAATTGCTGCGATGTGTAACGGGCTTTGACGGCGGCGATGGCCTCGTTGGCCAGTTCGTCGCAGCGTTCATTCTCGGTGTGTCCGGCGTGGCCTTTGACCCAGTGCCACTCAATTTTGTGCATGGCGGTGGCCGCATCGAGTTCGCGCCAGAGGTCCGCATTTTTAACCGCCTGCTTGGCGCTGGTGCGCCAGCCATTCCGCTTCCATCCGGCGATCCACTGGCTGATGCCCTGCCGGACGTACTGCGAGTCGGTGTGGAAGTCGATGTGGCAGGGTTCTTTGAGAATGCGCAGGGCTTCGATGGCTGCCTGCAACTCCATGCGGTTGTTCGTGGTGGCCGGCACGCCGCCTTTGAGCTCGCGCACGTGCTTGCCATAGGCCAGCACGGCGGCCCAGCCACCGGGGCCGGGGTTGCCATGGCAGCCGCCGTCGGAATGAATGACCACCTTCTTCACGCGGGCGTCTGGTTGGAATCTTCCGCCACCCACGCACGCATGCGGCGGTCAATGAAGAACGGCACAAACGGCAGCAGCGAGGCGATGAACACCAGCACCGCACGGCTAAACGGCCACCCCGTGTGCATCAGCACCCGCCACAGCGCGATGCAGAACAGCACAAACAGCCCGCCATGCACCGAGCCGGCGATCTTCACCGCCAACGGCATGCCCCAGACATACTTCAGCGGCATGGCGACGAAGAGCAGAAGGAGATACGAGATGGCTTCGAGCAGGGTGACCGTGCGCAGAAAGGAGACGGGGTGTTTCATCACAAGGGCTGTAGCACTGGTTGACGGGTTCTAGAAAGAAAAAACTCCGACCGCCTGGCGACGATCGGAGTTTTGAAGCGAAATCAAAGTTAGCTTACTTCTTCAAGTCGTTGTACAGCGCAAAGCCCTGCTCGGCGCTGAGGCCGCCGTGGACGACGCCTTGCACAGCCTGCATCATCGCCACCGGGGCGTCGCTTTGGAAAATGTTGCGGCCCATGTCCACGCCGCTCGCGCCCTGCGCGATGGCGTTGGCGCACATCTTCAGAGCATCAAGCTCTGGCAGCTTCTTGCCACCGGCGATCACGATTGGCACCGGGCAGCAGCTCGTCACGGTGTCGAATTCGGTGTCGGTGTAGTAGCACTTCACCACGTTCGCACCGAGTTCCGCCATGATGCGGGTGGCGAGGCGGAAGTACTGCGGGGTGCGTGCCATCGCA
>Ga0164296_1000281_pt1 | contig 63877 bp, 56 predicted proteins | sample GEODES057metaG_FD_113533 | JGI IMG/M metagenome (GOLD analysis project Ga0164296, IMG submission 113533) | Dystrophic lake water microbial communities from Trout Bog Lake, Wisconsin, USA - GEODES057 metaG | ecosystem: Environmental > Aquatic > Freshwater > Lake | place: USA: Trout Bog Lake...
CCTGGGTTTCGGGTTTGGTGATGAGGTGCTCGAACTGGCCGAAACTGCCGCGGATGAAGAAGCCGTAGCGCTGGCCGATCCAGCCTTTGGCCTGGGAGATGTAGAGGGGTTTCGGGCGCGGTTCGGGGGTGGGGTTCGGCGCTTTGCGGGTGCGGGGAGCACGAAGGCGCGGAGCGCGCCAAGTCCCTGCGGCGAGGGCGCGCATGAGGCGTTGGGTGCGTTGGTTGGCGCGGGAGATGCGCTGGAGGATGAGGGTGGCGAGCGGGGCGGGTCCGAGGCCGTGGAGGCGTCGGAAGAGGTATTCGATGATGAAGCCGACGATCTGCGCGCAGGTGTCGGCGAAGGCCGCACATGCGTCGGCCGTGGCCGCTGGCAGGGTAAGGGGGGGCGTCGGAGAGGGCATAGACAGTTAGTTAATTCATGTGGCGGATGGGTGCAAGGGAATTCTTTCTCGTTTGGGGAGATTTTTTTGGGTGGGGCGGGGTGCGGTTGTGGAGGGGGGCGCTATCGCGGATCGAAGGCGATCCGCTGTCGCTCCCGTCGCCGCGCGCTTAGCGCGCGTCTGGGGTTGTGGAGCAGAGCGCTATCGCGGTTCTAAGCAGAACCGCTGTCGCTCTCGTCGCCGCGCGCTTAGCGCGCGTCTGGGTCAGCGTGGATCCAGCGCGTCGCGGAGTCCGTCGCCGAGGAAGTTGAAGCTGGTGACGGCGAGGGTGATCATGGCGCCGGGGAAGATGGCGAGCCAGGGGGCGGTGGTGAGGTATTGCTGGGCGTTGTTGAGCATGTTGCCCCAGCTGGCGACGGGGGGCTGGATGCCGTAGCCGAGGAAGCTGACGTAGCTCTCCAGCAGGATGGCGCGGGCGACGATGAGGGTGGCGGCGACGACGATGGGCGCGACGGCGTTGGGCAGCAGCTCGCGGAAGATGGTCCTGGCGTCGGACGCGCCCATGACTTCCGCGGCGACCGCGAAATCGCGCTCGCGCAGGGAGCGGATCTGCGCCTCGACGACACGGGCGACCTCCATCCAGGCGGTGAGCGAAATGATCAGGGTGATGGTGGTGAGGCTCGGGCTGACCAGGGTGGCCAGCGTCAGCAGCAGGAAGATGGCGGGAAAGCACAGCATGGCATCGACGGTGCGCATCAGGGCGGCGCCGATGAAACGGCCGTAGTAGCCGGCGATGGCGCCGATGGTGGTGCCGATGGCGGTGCTGATGATCATGGCGACGAAGCCGACGGTGAGTGAGACACGGCCGGCCATCATCAGGCGCGCCAGCATGTCGCGGCCAAGCGCGTCGGTGCCGAGGAGGTGGCTGTCGCCGAAGGGGGCGGCGAAGCGGTGCATGACATCGATGTAGAGATCGTCGAAGGGATTGAGCAGCGGGCCGAGGCCGGAGTTGAGACTCAGCAGGAGGATGGTGACCAGGCCGAACAAGGCGAGGCGGTGGCGCAGGAAGCGGCGCAGCGCGCGGTTGCCGGGGCGGGTGGCGGTGGCGGTGGCCGTGGCGGCATGAGGGATACTGGCGGTTGCCATGTCAGTCGAGCCGGATGCGGGGGTCGGCGACGGAATAGAGCACGTCGGCGAGGAGGGAGCCGATGAGGACGAGGAGGGCGGAGCACATGAGGATGCCCATCACCGCGGGATAGTCGCGGTAGCTGATGGAATCGAGGAAGAGGCGGCCCATGCCGGGCCAGGTGAAGACGGTTTCAGTGACCAGGGCGCCGCTGAGCAGGGTGGGGAGTTGCAGGCCGGCGATGGTGATCATCGGCAGGATGGCGTTGCGGATGGTGTGTTTCACCAGGATGACGCGCTCGGGCAGGCCCTTGGCGCGGGCGGTGCGGACATAATCCTGGTTGATGACGTCGAGCATGGAGGCGCGCATGAAGCGGCTCCAGATCGCCACCGTGACGAAGCCAAGGACGATGGAGGGGGCGATGAGGTGGAGGGCGTAATCGAGGAGGGAGCCGTCGCCGATGGTGAAGCGGCTGCCGGCCGGGAGCCAGCCGAGGGTGACGGAGAAGATGTAGATGAAGATGAGGCCGAACCAGAAGGTGGGGATGGACAGGGCGATCATGGCGCCGACGGTGGCCAGCGTGTCGAACAGGGAGTAGCGGCGGACGGCGCCGAGCACGCCGACCCAGGAGCCAAGCAGGACGGCGATGGTGGTACTGGCGAACATCAGTTCGAAGGTGGCACCGAGATGACCGGCGATGATGGACAGCACGGGCTTGCTGTCGCGGTAGGAATTGCCCCAGTCGCCGCAGAGCAGGCGCCAGGCCCATTCGAGATACTGGATGGGCAGCGGGCGATCGAGGCCCATCTGCTGGGCCATGCGCTTGAGGTCGGCGTCGGTCATCCCCGGCGTGAGGGCGAATTGGGCCAGCGGCCCGCCCGGCGCGAGATGCAGGATGGCGAAGCCGATCATCGAGACCAGCCAGAGCAGGATCAGGCTCTGGATGGCCCGTTTGACGAGGTAGGACGCCACGCGGCTGGCCGGGTCAGGCGGCCCAGTACCAGCTGCCGCAGTTCCAGCAGTTCGATAGTGTATTGATGTTCGGCGCGTAGCCGACGAGGCCCTTCTTCAGGCCCTCGACGCTGTACGACTGGAAGAGCGGGAGGATGGCGAGATCGTCGCGCACGATGGATTGGATCTTGCGGTAGATCTCCTTGCGCTTGGCGAAATCGAATGTGGTGGCGCCTTCCTTCAGCAGGGCGTCGACGGCGGGATTGGCGTATTGGCTGGTGTTGCGGCCAGAGCCGCCCTTGGCGGGGATGGCGGTGCTGGCGAGGCGGTCGGTGACTTCGGGATCGGCACCGATGCCGAAGGAAACGCCGACCATGACGGACTGGAACTTCGACATCGCCCAGTAGTCGCCCCAGATCACGGCGCCCGGCATGTTGTTGATCTTCATCGCGGCGCCGATGGCTTTCCAGTCCTGCACGAGGAGCTGCTGGCCCTGCTCGCGCACCTGGTTGCCCGCGGTGGTGGAGTTGGTGAATTCAAGGCGGACGCCGCCCTTGGCGCGCACGCCATCGGAGCCGCGGACCCAGCCGGCGGCGTCGAGCAGGGCATTGGCCTTGGCGGGGCTGTAGTCCTGCTTGGGAAGGTCCGGATTGTAGAAGGCGGACTGGGCGGGATAGATCGATTCCGTGGGGTCGGGCACGCCGTAGTAGATGGCGCCGACGAAGGCCTTCTTGTTGATGCCGAGATAGAGCGCCTCGCGCACCGCCTTGTCGGCGAGGAAGGACCAGCCGAGGTTGGGCGTGATGCTTTCGATCCAGGCCGCGGGCGTCTTGGTGACAACGCGGTCCTTGAGGGTCTTGGCCTGCTCGAAGAGGTCGGGCGTGATGCCCTGGATGGAGGTGTGGTCGATCTCGCCGGTGCGGAGCTGGGTGTACATCACGGTGAGGTCGGGGATGTATTTGAAGACGAGGCGCTCGAGATAGGGGCCGTCGCCGAAATAGTCGCGGTTGGCAACGAGGGTGATGTGGTCGCCGGGGACGCGCTCGGCCCATTTGAAGGGGCCGGTGCCGATGGGGGCGTTGATGAAGGGGGCGTTGTTGATGTCGGTGGCTTTTTCGAGGGCGTGCTTGGGGACGATGAAGGTCCAGGAGAGGCGGGAAAGGTAGGGGGCGTAGACCTCGGACATGCGCCAGGTGATTTCGGTGGCGCTGACGACCTTGATGTCCTGCACGAGGTTGTGGCCGGTGCGGCTGGCGGCGCGGAAATCGGGATTGTTGATGAGCTGGAGGGTGAACTTCACGTCCTCGGCGGTGAAGGCGGTGCCGTCGTGCCACTTGATGCCGTCGCGCAGGCGGATGCGCCAGAGCAGGCCGTCGGCGGAGATGCCGCCGTTTTCGACGGAGGGGACTTCGCGGGCGAGGACGGGCTGGTAGCCGCCGTCGGGCTGGACGTTCCAGAGGGGTGAGAAGAGGTTCCACCAGACGCCCTGGTCGACCTCGATGGCGGGGGCGAGGGGGTGGAAGCGCGTCGGCTCCTGGGAGACGCCGACGATGACCTGGCCCTTGGGGGCGGCCGGCGGCTTGGTCTGGGCCTGGGCGCCGGCGCCGATGAGCGTGGCGCCGGCGGCGCCGAGGAGGGCGCGGCGGCGGATATGGGGGGTCGGGAGAGCGAGCATCGAGGTCTCCGGCTTATGATTGCGGTCAGACTACAGGCGGGCCGCCGGAAGGGTCAACGCAAGGTTGGCAAAAGCGCAGTCGGCGCCGAAGGGTTTACAGGGAGGGCGGGGCGGGAGAACATCGCCGATCTCAGCCAGGGTGGGCCTTGCGATGCGGCAGCTTCTCGACACGATCCCTTCCGACGACGCGCTGCCGGCGGCCGCCGATGTGGTGGTGATCGGCGGCGGGATCGCCGGGGTGAGCGCGGCCTATGCGCTGGCCAAGCGCGGGGTTTCGGTGGCGCTGGTCGAGAAGGGATGGGTGGGGGCCGAGCAGTCGAGCCGGAACTGGGGCTGGTGCCGCCAGCAGGGGCGCGACAAGGGGGAGATCCCGCTGTCGCGCCACGCGATCGGCATGTGGGCCAGCATGAAGGCCGAGATCGGCGTCGATGTGGGCTGGGAGAATACCGGCGTGCTGTTCGTGTCGAACGATGCGGCGCAGATCGAATCATGGGAGCGCTGGGCGGATTATGCGCGCGGGCATCAGGTGCATAGCCGCGTGCTGGATTCGGCGGAGGTGGCGGCGCTGATGCCCGGATCTACAGCGAAATGGAAGGGCGGGCTGCATACGCCGAGCGATGGCAAGGCGGAGCCGGCACGGGCGGCGCCGGCGATCGCGGCGGCGGCACGGCGGCTGGGCGCGCATGTGGTGCAGAACTGCGCGGCGCGGGGGCTCGACATTCAGGCCGGGCGGGTGGCGGGGCTGGTGACGGAGAAGGGGACGATCCGCACCTCCTCGGTGCTGCTGGCGGGCGGGGCCTGGAGCACCTTGTTTTGCCGGCGGCATGGCATCCGGCTGCCGCAACTGTCGGTGCGGGCGTCGGTGTTGCGCACGACGCCGGTGCCGCAGCTGGCGGAGGCCAACGTGGCGACACCGGGGTTTTGCATGCGGCGGACTGAGGATGGCGGCTATGTGGTCGCGATGAGCGGCACCGGGACGTTTCCGGTGACGCCGGATACGTTACGATTTGGGCTTGATTTCTGGCCGACGTGGAAGGTGCGCAAGGCGAAGCTGAAGCTGCGGCCGGGGCTCGACCTGCTGGCGCCGTTCGGTGGCGGGGCGAACTGGCGGATGGATGCGGAGACGCCGTTCGAGCAGGTGCGGGTGCTGGATCCGGCGCCGGATGACGCGTTGCTGACGCGCGGGCTGGTGGGGTTCAAGGAGACGTTTCCGGCGGCGGCGGGCGCGCAGATCGGGCGGAGCTGGGGCGGGCTGATCGATGCGACGCCGGACGCCGTGCCGGTGATCGACGCGGTGGCCGGCTTGCCAGGGTTCTATATGGCGACTGGGTTTTCCGGCCATGGCTTCGGGCTGGGGCCGGCGGCGGGGCACCTGGCGGCGGACCTGGTGACGGGGGCGACACCGATCGTCGATCCGACACCGTTTCGCTATCAGCGCATGATCGACGGCAGCCGGCTTGCCCCCGATTCCGGACTCTGATCCCCCGCTGCTGCGGGTGCGCGATCTCGCGGTGCGGTTCCATACCGACGGCGGGGTGGTTAATGCTGTCGATGGGGTGTCGTTCGACCTGCGGCGCGGGGAGACGCTGGCGATCGTGGGCGAGAGCGGCAGCGGAAAGAGCGTGACGGGGCTGGCGATCATGCGGCTGCTGCCGGGCGGGCCGGGCTGCGTGGTGGATGGCGAGGTGCTGTTCGCCGGCGGAGGGGCGGCGCGCGATCTGCTGCGGCTCGATGCGGACGCGATGCGGCGGGTGCGCGGAGATCGCGTGGCGATGGTGTTTCAGGAGCCGATGACCTCGCTCAATCCGGTGCACCCGATCGGCGCGCAGATCGCCGAGGCGCTGGTGCACCATCGGGGGCTGGCGCAGCGGGTGGCGCTGGACCGGGCCACAGAACTGCTGGAGCGGGTCGGCATTCCCGAACCCCGGCGCAGGCTCGCGAGTTTTCCGCATCAGCTGTCGGGCGGCATGCGGCAGCGGGCGATGATCGCGATGGCGCTGTCATGCGATCCCGACGTGCTGATCGCCGACGAGCCGACGACGGCGCTGGATGTGACGATCCAGGCGCAGATCCTCGAATTGATTGCGGATTTGCAGCGACAGAGCGGCATGGCGGTGATTTTCATCACCCATAATCTGGGTGTGGTGGCCGAGATCGCAGATCGGGTGCTGGTGATGTATGCGGGGCGGGCGATGGAGCGGGCGGAAGTGGCGCCGCTGTTCGCGCAGCCGGCGCATCCCTACACCGCGGGGCTGCTGGCCTCGGTGCCGCGGCTCGATCAGCGCGGGACGGTGCGGCAGGGGCTGACGGCGATTCCCGGGAATATGCCGGATCCGACACGGCTGCCGGAGGGGTGCGCGTTTCATCCGCGCTGCACGCATGCGGTGGCGGGGACCTGCGATCAGGCCGTGCCCGCGGCGGAGACATCGGCGGATGGGCGGATGGTGCGGTGCGCGCGATGGCGGGAGTTGCGGGCATGAGCGGGGGGGCGTTGCTCGAGGTCGATGGGCTGGAGAAATGGTTTCCGGTTGCCGGCGGAAGGCTGTTCGGGCCGCGGCCGCGGCTGCGGGCGCTTGATGGTGTGTCGCTGACGATGCAGCGCGGCGAGGTACTGGGCGTGGTGGGCGAGAGCGGCAGCGGGAAGACGACGCTGGGGCGCGCGGTGCTGCGGCTGCTGGAGCCGAGCGCGGGGCGGATCGTGTTTGACGGGACGGATATCACGACGCTGTCGCGGCGACGGATGCGGCCGTTGCGGCCGCGGATGCAGCTGGTGTTTCAGGATCCCTTTGCCTCGCTCAATCCGCGCATGACGGTGGGCAGCATCGTGGCGGCGCCGCTGGTGGTGCAGGGGCGCGGGGATCGGGCGGAGCGGGCGCGCGCGGTGGCCGAGGCGCTGGAGATGGTCGGGCTGCCGGCACGGGCGGCGGAGCGGTTTCCGCATGAGTTCTCGGGCGGCCAGCGGCAACGGATCGGCATCGCGCGGGCGCTGATCCTGCGGCCGGATTTTCTGGTGGCCGACGAGCCGGTGTCGGCGCTGGATGTTTCGATCCAGGCACAGGTGGTGAACCTGTTGCTGGAACTGCAGCAGAGGCTGGGCCTGGCGATTATGTTCATCGGCCACGATCTCGCCGTGGTCGGGCACATATCGGAACGGATCGCGGTGATGTATCTCGGGCGGATCGTCGAGATGGGGCCGACCGATGAGGTGCTGGCGCGGCCGGCACACCCTTATACCAAGGCGCTGTTTGCCGCCGCCCCGGTACCCGATCCGGCGCGGCGGGGGCGGCGCGTGCTCCTGAGCGGGGATGTGCCGAGCCCGATTGATCCGCCATCGGGCTGCGCGTTTCGTACCCGTTGCCCGCAGGCCATGTCGGCCTGTGCCGATGGGCGGCCGGAGCTGCGGCCAGTGTCGACCGGGCACGCGGCGGCCTGCATTCTGTTGAACGCTACGACTTAGGATTCTCCAGGCCGAGACCGCTGACGTTGCCGAAGAGATCGAGCAGACGTTCGACATCGGCAACGGGGAGCGGGGGACGGGAGAGGGAGGCGATGTTGGCCTGGAGGTGGGCGGGGCTGCCGGTGCCGAAGAGGACGACGCTGACGCCCGGGGTGTAGCGGGCGAAGCGGTAGGCGGCGTCGGTGACGCTTTCGGCGCCGCCGGGATGGACGAGGAAATCGAGGGGGGCGGGGTTGTCGATCAAGGCCGCCGGGACGCGGCCCTTGGCGGCGAGTTCCTGGATCGATGCCGCAAGGAAATCGGGGCGGGCGAAAATGCTGCGCACGGCGTGCATGACGAGCGTGCCCATGCCGTGAGCGACAGCGAGGGGGAAGAGGCGGTCACTCGCGGTGCGGTGGAGCATGTTGAAGGCGACCATGCCGACGTCCCAGACGCCGTCGGCGGCGGCGCGGCAGAGCATGGTGTGGTCGGGATCCTTGGCGCCGGATTCGGTGATGCCGAGGAAGCGGATCTTGCCATGCTCGCGGGCGCGCAGGAGGGCGGGCAGCAGCGTGGCCATCGCCTCGTCGTAGTGTTCGGGGGCGACGCCGTGGAGCTGGAAGACGTCGACATAGTCGGTATCGAGGCGGCGCAGCGAGGCGTCGAGGCTGGTGAGCAGGTCGGCGGCGGTGATCGGCCGGCCGTCCTGCAGGATGAGGCATTTGGTGGTGATGACGAGGTCCGAGCGCGAGACGCCGCGGATGGCGCGGCCGACGATTTCCTCGGTGCCATACTGGGCGGCGGTGTCGATGAGGGTGATGCCGCTGTCGATCGCCAGGCGGACGATGGCTTCGGCCTGAGCCTCGGTGCTGCCGGTGGAGATACCGAGGCGGCTGAAGCCGCCGCAGCCGAGGCCGGCGACGCTGACGCGCAGGCCGGTGCGGCCCAGGGTGGTGGTGTCCATGCTGCTGCTGTTCCCCTGCACGCGGCGCGTCGTTGCTGTTTGCATCCGGACGGCCGGCGCGGGCGACCCTAGAGCAGGCGGCGCGGTTTGTCAGCGCTTCGCGGCGGGATTCTTCCAGGCGATATGTACGGCACAAGAATTGCGAGGGTTAGGCGATGCCAACCAGAGCCCGCAGCTGCGGGCCATAATCGGAACCGGAGCAGCATGAGCGAGAAACCCGAATTCGTTGAGCACACCGTCGCGACCATCGCGCAGTGGCACGGCGTGACGCCGCCCAATGCGGTGGCGCTGCGCATGGTGGAAGACCTGCAGAAGACGATTGCCGATTTCAGCGCGCTGCGCGGCAAGCTGCGCTTCGAGGATGAGCCGTCGAGCTTCTCTGCGGCGCTGCTCGCCGCCGCCGCCGTCGAGGTGACGCCATGAGCGCGCTGGCCGATCTCAGCCTGGTCGATGCCGTCGACGCGATGCAGGCGGGAACTGCGAGTTCCGTCGAGGTGCTGACCGCGTGCCTCGCCGAAGTGGACGCACATGAGAGCGCGGTGAATGCGACGACATGGATCGATCGCGAGGCCGCCTTCGCCGCGGCCAAGGCGGCCGACGCGCTGCGCGCCTCCGGCGCGGCGCTCGGCAAGCTGCACGGACTGCCGCTGGCGCACAAGGATATGTACTATCAGGCGGGACGGCTTTCGAGCTGCGGGTCGATGATCCGCGGGGACTTCCATCCCGACATCACCGCGACCGTGGTGGATCGCATGTCCGCAGCTGGCGCCTACGCTTTTGCCGGATTGAACATGGCGGAGTTCGCGCAGAACGGCACCGGACATAACCGGCACTTTGGCCAATGCAACAATCCCTGGCGGTTGCCCTACCTCACCGGCGGGTCGTCAAGCGGCTCGGGCGCGGCGGTGGCGGCGCGCTTCACCTACGCCGCACTCGGGTCGGATACCGGCGGATCGATCCGACTGCCCGCGGCGGCCAACGGGGTCAGCGGCATCAAGCCGACACAGACCCGCGTGTCGCGCTACGGGGTGATGCCGCTGTCGTTCAGCGCCGACAACGTCGGACCTCTGGCGCGGACGGCGCGGGATTGCGCGCGCATCCTGTCGGTCATCGCCGGTCACGATCCGCTGGACCCGACCAGCGCCAGCGTCGCAGTACCCGACTACGAGGCCGGGCTCGACGGCGATCTGCGCGGCCTGAAAGTCGGTGTTCCCGTCAACTACTTCTTCGATGACGCCGACGACGCGGTGCGCGCCGCGATCGACGCGTCGCTCGCCGTGCTCGCCGCGCGCGGGGCGACGATCATGCCGATCACGCTGCCGGTGATGGACGAAATCCTCACCTACGGCTCGGTGATGTCGCGCTGCGAAGGGGCGGCCATCCATGCGCAGTGGATGCGCGAGCGCGCCCAGGACTATGCCATCCACATCAACTCACGCCTGTTCGCCAGCCTCGCCGTGCCGGCCGCCTACTACGTCGAGGCGCAAAGCCGGCGGGGGCCGGTGCTGCAAGCCTTCGCGGCCGAGGTGTTCAGCCAGGTCCATGTGCTGGCGACGCCGACCATCAAGGTATGTCTGCCCACGCTCGCGGAAACCGACGTCGACGCCGGCGCGCCCGATGCGGTATCAAAATCAACGGCCGTCGTCGCCAATACGCGGCCCTTCAACTACCTGGGCCTGCCGGTGCTCAGCATCCCCTGCGGGTTCGATCCCAACGGACTGCCGATCAGCCTGCAACTCGCCGCAAAACCCTTCGCCGAAGCCATCCTGTTCAAAACCGGCGACGCCTACCAGCGCGACACCCCATGGCACGCCCGACGCCCGACGTTCCAGCCCTGAGAACGAGCCGCCTGGGACTGAACGCGGAAGTAAGTAAGGCGAGGGGCTTTGCCCCTCGACCCCAGCAGGGGGTGGCACCCCCTGCACCCGGCGTCCGTTTAAGGAAATAGCTGGATGTGAGGAGGCGGGCCTACGGAGCGGTATCAACCGCACGGTGGCGGCGCCTCCTGGCGGGTCCAGGGCAGAGTCCTGGCCTTACTTGCCTGCGCGCCCGGCCTCAGCTCGGTTGGTTCGCACGGGCGAGGACGCCGTGCAGGAGGATGTTGGCGCCGGCGGCGCAGTGGTCGGGGGTGCACCATTCGAGTTCGCTGTGGGAGATGCCGTCGCGGCAGGGGACGAAGATGAGTTCGGTGGGGCAGATGCGGCTCATGTTGAAGGCGTCGTGGCCGGGGCGGGTTCGCATGCGCTGGCAGGAGAGGCCGAGGGATTTGGCGGTGGTTTCGGTGAGCGCGATCATGGATTCGTCGAAGTGGATGGGATCGCGGCGGCGTTTGACGAGGGTATTGAAGGTGAGGCCGGTCTCGGCGGCGATGGCGCTGCGGGCGGCTTCGATTTCGGCGTCCATCGCGAGGAGGCCGGCTTCGTCGGGGTGCATGACGCCGTAGCTGAAGGTGGCGCGGTGGGGGATGTTGATGCGGTTGTTGGGCCAGGCGTCGATGACGGTGGCGCTGGCGGAGCCGGCGGGGGCGTGGGCGCGACCGATGCGGTCGATGGCGTCGATCATCTTGGCGGCGCCGACGAGGGCGTTTCGGCGACGCAACATGGGTTCGGACTGGGTGTGGGCGTTGGCGCCGGTGCATTCGATATCGGCGAAGACGGAGAAGTGGCTATGGGTGACGGCGCCGATGGTGATGCCGGCGGCTTCGAGGAGGGGGCCTTGTTCGATGTGGAGTTCGAAGTAGCTGTCGATGGGGCGGCCGCCCATGGGGGCGTCGCCGAGGTAGCGGATGCGGCGGAGTTCGTCGCCGAAGCGCAGGCCGGCGCGGTCGGTGCTGGCGTGGGCGGTGGCGAGGTCGAGCTGGCCGGCGAAGACGGCGGAGCCCATGAGGCCGGGGGAGAAGCGGGCGCCTTCCTCGTTGGTCCAGTTGACGACTTCGATGGGTCGCAGCGGGGTGATGCCGGCTTCGTGGATGGTGCGGGCGACTTCGAGGGCGGCGAGGACGCCGAGCGGGCCATCGAACTTGCCGCCGGGGGATTGGGTGTCGAGGTGGCTGCCGAGCATGACGGGGGGGAGGCTGTCGTCGCGGCCGGGGCGGCGGGCGAACATGTTGCCCATGGCGTCGATGGTCAGGGCGAGGCCGGCTTCGCGGCACCAGTGGGCGAAGATGCCGCGGGCGTCGCGGTCGCCGTCGGTGAGCGACATGCGATCGAGGCCGCCGAGGGGGAGAGCGCCGATGGCGCCCTGGGTCATCAGGTCGGACCAGAGGCGGGCGGCGTTGATGCGCAGGTCGCTCATGGGGTCAGGCTGCCTTGGCTAGGTCGCGGGTGAGGCGGGCGATGAGGAAGTCGGTGTCCATGACGTCGCCGAAGACGTTGTAGAAGGCGAGCAGCGAGGCCTGGTGTTCTTCCATGGTCATGGCGGCGTTGGCGTCGGTGACCATGATGGTCTTGAAGTTGGTCATCATGGCGTCGCGGGCGGAGGACTCGCAACAGATATTGGTCACGGTGCCGGTGATGAGCACGGTGTCGAGACCGCGGGCGCGGAGGATGCCGGGCAGGTCGGAGGCGCCGGGGAGGAAGGCGCTGAAGCGGTATTTGCGGACGATCTCGTCTTCGGAGCGGACGTCGAGCGCAGGCCAGAGTTCGTGGCCCTTGGTGCCTTCGGACATGGCGGCGGCGCGCATGGCGCGGCGGGCGGGGGTGGCCATGTCTTCCATGACGGACCACTCGGTGCGGGTGGTTTCGTTGAAGGTGTTCTTGATCCAGACTACCAGGCCGCCGGTGGCGCGGACGGTGGCGGCGAGGCGGTTGACGTTGGGCACGATGTCGCGGGCCATCGGGCAGACGGCGTGGCCGACCTCGTCGTCCATGAAGCCGTTCTGCAGGTCGACGACGATGAGGGCGGTGCGGGTGGGGTCGAGGTCGGCGAAGGCGTGGGCGGCGCCGCGGCGTTCGATGACGCGGGCCTGCATGGCGGGCGGGATGTCGAGCCAGTTCATCGGGATCTCCTAGGACGGGGTGTGGCGAAGGCAGCGGATCATGCGGCCGGGGGCGGGGTAGCTGGCTTCGGGGACGATGCTGCGGCAGGATTCCATGGCGTGGGCGCAGCGGGGAGCGAAGCTGCAGCCGGGGGGGAGGCGGCGCAGGTCGGGCGGGCTGCCGGGGATGGCGGTGATGTCCTGGTCGCGGTTCTGGCCGTGGACGGTGGAGGAGAGCAGGCCCTGGGTGTAGGGGTGGAGCGGCGCGCGCAGGACGTCGGCGACGGGGCCTTGTTCGACGATGCGGCCGGCGTACATGACGGCGATGCGGTCGGCGATTTCGCTGGCGACGCCGAGGTCGTGGGTGACGAAGATGGTGGCCATGCCCATTTCGCGCTGGAGGCGGCGGAGCAGGACGAGGACCTGGATCTGCACGGTGGCGTCGAGCGCGGTGGTGGGTTCGTCGGCGAGCAGGAGGCGGGGGCCGCAGGAGAGGGCCATGGCGATCATGGCGCGCTGGCGCAGGCCGCCGGAGAGTTCGTGCGGGTAGGAGTCGAGGCGGCGTTCGGGCGAGGGGATCTTGACGAGCTCGAGCAGTTCGAGGGCGCGGGCGCGGGCGGCGGCGTGGGTGCCGCCCTTGTGGCGGCGGATGGTTTCGATGATCTGGGCGCCGATGGTGTAGACCGGGTCGAGCGCGGTCATCGGCTCCTGGAAGATCATGGCGACCGAGCCGCCGCGGAGGTCGCGCAGTCCGCGGCTGTCGAGGGCGAGGACGTCCTGGCCGTTGACGCGGATCGTGCCGTCGATGCGGGTGCGTTCCGGGGGGAGCAGGCGCATGAGGGCGCGCAGGGTGACGCTTTTGCCGGAGCCGGATTCGCCGAGGATGCAGAGCACCTCGCCGGGCATGACCTGGAGGGTGACGCCGTTGACCGCGTGGGCGGTGGCTTCGCGGCTGACGAAGCGGACGGTGAGATCTTCGACGTCGACGAGGGGCTTGAGGGCGATGGAACCTTCCATGTCAGGCGGCCTGGCTCTGGGTGGGGGCGAGGCTGTGGCCGGAGCCGGGCGCTTCGATGTGGCAGGCGGCGACGTGGGTGGAGCGGTCGCGCCATTCGCCGAGGGCGGGGACGGCGGCGGCGCAGACGGCTTCGGCGTGGGCGCAGCGGGTGCGGAAGCGGCAGCCGGACGGCGGGTCGATCGGCGACGGCGGGTCGCCGGTGATGGGGGCTTCCTCGATGCGGCGGGCGGGGTCCATCGAGGGGCGGGAGGCGAGGAGGGCGCGGGTGTAGGGGTGACGCGGGCGGGAGAAGATGTCGTCGACGGGGCCGAGTTCGACGATGTGGCCGAGATACATGACGAGGACGCGGTCGGAGATGTACTGCACGACGTTGAGATCGTGGCTGATGAAGAGGTAGGTGAGGTTGAAGCTGGCCTTGAGGGCGCGGAGCAGGTTCAGCACCTGGGCCTCGACGGATTTGTCGAGCGCCGAGACGGCCTCGTCGAGCAGGACCATGCGGGGCGAGATGGCCAGCGCGCGGGCGATGTTGACGCGCTGCTTTTGGCCACCGGAGAGTTCGTGGGGGTAGCGCGGACCGAACAGGTTCGGGTTGAGGCCGACCTTCGTGAGCAGGTCGCGCGCGATGCGGCGGGAGTCCGTACGTTTCGTGCCGTTGACGAAGGGACCGAAGGCGACGCTGTCCTGGACGGGCATGCGCGGATTGAGCGAGGAGTAGCTGTCCTGGAAGACCATCTGCACCTGCTTGCGCAGGTCGGCGGCGCTGATGCCATCGGGGCTGCCGACCTCGTCGCCATCGAAGATCAGGCTGCCGGCGTCGGGGGCGATGAGGTGGAGCAGCAGGCGGGCAAGGGTGGACTTGCCGCAGCCGCTTTCGCCGACGACGCCGAGGGTTTCGCCTTTGAAGACGGTGAAGGAGACGCCGTCGACGGCCTTTACCGCGGCGGGCTTGCCGTCGGTGGTCTTGACGCGGAAATGCTTGCGCAGGTCGTTGACGATCAGCAGCGGCTGGGCGGGGCCGCCGCGGTCGCGCGGGTCGAGATCGTCGGGGTGGGGGGCGGTGTCGTTCATGGTGGTGGACATGGTCACATCCGCACGTCCATGGCCGCGCGGATGCCGTCGCTGACCAGGTTGAAGCAGATCGAGGTGATGAAGATGGCCGCACCCGGCATGGCGCAGATCCAGGGGTTCACATAGATCGACTGCCGCAGGGTGGAGAGCATGAGGCCCCAGTCGGGCTCGGGCGGCTTGACGCCGAGGCCGAGGAAGGAGAGGCCGGAGGCGAGCAGGATCGAGACGGAGATCAGGCTCGAGGCATAGATGAAGATGGGGCCGAGGACGTTGCCGAGCACATGGTAGCGCACGATGGCGAAGCGGCCGGCGCCGGAGGCGCGGGCGGCCTCGATGAAATCGAGGTTGCGAACCTGGGAGGTGGCGGTTTCGCCGATGCGGCAGAGCGCGGGGGTGAAGACCATCGAAAGGGCGATCATGCCGTTGGCGACGCCGCCGCCCATGGCGCCGGAGATGGCGACGGCGAGGAGGACGGAGGGGAAGGCATAGAACACGTCGGTGGTGCGCATGATCGCGGTGTTCACCCGCCCGCCGGCGAAGCCCGCGATGATGCCGAGGGTGCCGCCGACGAGGGTGGCGATGAGGACGGGGACGAGGCCCATCAGCAGGGAGATGCGGCCGCCATGGATGATGCGGCTCAGCAGGTCGCGCCCGAGTTCGTCGGTGCCAAGGATATGGTTGCGCCAGCCGAAGGGTTTCAGGCGGCCGATGACGCTTTCCTTGTAGGGGTCGAAGGGGGCGATCCAGGGGGCGAAGACAGCGGCGAGGACGATGGCGAGGATGATGAGGGCGAAGACGAGGGTGACGGGGTCGTGGCGCAGGCGGTAGCCGACGCTTTGCCAGTAGCCGCGCACCTTGGTCTGCGGCAGGGCGGCGGCGTCGAAATCGGCGGGGGCGGTGGCGGTGTGGGACATCGGCGGACTCCCGTCAGGCGCGGCGGATGCGGGGATCGATGGTCGACTGCAACAGGTCGACCACGAGATTGGTGGCGACGAAGACCAGCGACAGCAGGAGGATGGCCCCCTGCAGCACGGGGATGTCGCGGTTGATGATGGCCTTGGCGAGCAGGAAGCCGCTGCCGGGCCAGGTGAAGACGGTTTCGATGAGGATCGAGCCGCCCATGAGGTAGCCGAACTGCAGGCCCATCACGGCGAGGACCTGGGGCATGGCGTTCTTCAGCACGTGGCGGATGACGGCGGCTTCGCCGAGGCCCTTGGCGCGCAGCGTGGTGACGAAATCGAGGCCGCGGACTTCGGCGACGGCGGCGCGGGTGGTGCGGGCGATGATGCCGATCGGGATCATCGAGAGGGTGAAGACGGGCAGCACCATGTAGCGCAGGTCGTTGAGGCTGAAGATGCTGAAGGCGGCGGAGCCCTGCGGGCCCATGCCGGTGGCGGGCAGGACCATGAACTCGACGGCGAAGACGATGACGAGGACGATGCCGAGCCAGTAGTTCGGCAGGCTGACGCCCATGACCGCGATGCCGGTGACGGTGCGGTCGAGCCAGCCGCCGGGCACGCAGCCGGCGATGGCGCCGAGTGTGTAGCCGATGGAGAAGGCGATCGGCACGGCGAAGCTGACGAGCACCAGGGTATTGTGCAGCGAGCCCATGACCTCGCCGATGACCGGCCGGCGCGTGGAGATGGAGACGCCGAAATCGCCCTGCAGCACGTGCCACAGCCAGAGGCCGAACTGCACCGGGATCGGCCGATCGAAGCCATATTCATGCTTGATCAGCTCGATCATGTCGGCCGTGGCGTCGGCGGGCAGCACCGTCTGCAGCGGATCGCCAGGGGCGAGGTAGACCAGCGAGAAGCAGACCACGCTGACCCCGAAGGCGATCGGCACGGCATAGAGAATCCGCCGCAGAAGGGTCACCCACATGGCTCAGGGTTCCACGGAAATCTGCGTCATGTCCTGGAACCAGTTCTGCGCCTGCACGAAGCCCTTGATCTTCGGCGAGATCGCGCGCGGGTTCAGGTCGTGCACGACGAAGATCATGATGGCGTGCTCGTTTTCGAGTTCATGCAGCTTGGTGAGCAGGGCCATGCGCTTGGCGGCATCGAACTCGTTGAAGATCTCACCGACGAGCTTCTCGGTGTCATCGGCATAGAAGTGGCCCCAGTTGGCACCGGCGGGGGACCAGTAGGCCTTGGCGACCGGCTTCATGATGGCGACGACGGGATCGAGCAGGGCGCGGGAGATGTTGACGCCGTGGATGTCAGGGAATTTGTCGACGCCGCCACGGGCGATTTCGAGAATGGCGTTCCAGTCCATGACCTTGAAGTCGATCTTGAAGCCGGCCTCTTCCATCTGGCTCTTGAGCAGGTCGCTCATCGGCAAGGGCTGCATCTGGCCGGAGCCGGATGTGGAGATGGCGAGCGTGATCTTGCAGGGGTAGCAGTTGGCTTCCTTGAGCAGGGCGGTGGCTTTTTTCGTGTTGAACTCGTAGCGGATCGGTTTGCCGTAGTAGGGCATGTTCGGCGGCACCTGGCCGTATTCCTCGGTGGCGAGGCCGCCCAGAAGCTCGACGAAGTCGGCGCGGTTGAGGGCGTAGTTGGCCGCCTGGCGGACGCGCTTGTCGGCGAAGGGGCCGTTGACGAAGTTGAGCGTGAAGGGCCAGTTGTGCGGGTAGACGTTGGTGACGATGGTCATCCCCGCGGACTTCAGGCGGGGGATGCTGTCCGGCGGCGGGGCTTCGACGAAGTTGACCTGTCCGGAGAGCAGGGCGGCGACGCGGGTGGCGGCCTCGGGCATGGGAATCAGGATCATGCGGTCCTGCTTGGGCACCCGGTTGGCGTTCCAATAGTCTTTGTTGGGCACGAGTTCGAGGCGCTCGCGCGGGATCATCTTGTCGAACTTGTAGGGGCCGGTGCCGGAAGGCTGCATGGCATAGGCGGCCCAGTCGTATTTCAGCGCCTCGGCCCGGCAGCGGCTGATCATCGGCACGTAGCTCATCGTGTAGGGGAAGAGGCTTTCGACGAACTTGGTGGTGATCGCGACCGTCTCGGCGTCGATCTTCTCCATGCTGGCGACGTTGGTCATGTAGCCGCGGTTCAGCGCGAACTGCTGGGCGAAGAACTGGGGCGACTTGTTGTCGGTGATGCGGCCGTAGTTCCAGATGACGTCGTCGGCGGTGAAGGCGCAGCCGTCGTGGAACTTGACGCCCTGGCGGAGCTTGAAGATCCAGCGCTTATGATCGTTGGGATCGACGGCCCAGGAGGTGGCGAGGCCGGGGATGATGTCGGAGGGCTGGTCGGCCTTGCTGAGGTCCCAGCCGACGAGGGCGTCGTAGAGGCTCCAGCCAACGAAGCGGAGGCCCTCGAAGCCCTGATCCGGTGTGCCAGTGGTGACCGCGATGTCGCCGGCGGTCATGGCGACGGTGAGGATGCCGCCGGCGGCCGCGGGGAGCGGCGCGAGGGCAAGGAGGCCTGCTGCGGCGAGGTGGCGAAGGGTCGAACCGGTGGGCTTGGGGATCATGCTCGCTCCTGATGCGTCGGTGCCCGAGGGCTGTTGGATGCTGCACTGCAACACGCGTACCAGATCGAAAAGACGGCATAGCTAGACGCCACTTTCAATATACCTATCATAAAAAGTGCAGTTGCATAGTTTTTAATCTCCTTGATGGCTAATTATGCGCCTTCAAATTTTTATCTGCATAAATTTGAGTCGTTCATGGATTGCCGCCGCGCCGGGCGTGTGCCTAGAATTGCGCCATTCCAGCAGACAGAGCGAACAAACCATGCCCGAAGACCTGACCCCCGCCTCCCTCGAAGCTGAGTTTCGAACCCTCGTCGCCCGCGCCGGCGTCACCGTGCCGGAGGAGCGGATGGAGACCATCCTGCTTGGCTACGCGGACTTCCGCGCCCAGCTTGAACTGCTGCGCGGCGTCGGGCGCGACCACACGGCGGAGCTGTCAAATGTGTTCCGCCTGCCGGCGCCGGGAGGTGCGGCATGAGCGAGATCTCCATCGCCGAGGCCGGCCGCCAGCTGCGCGCCGGGACGACGACAAGCGCGGCACTGACCGAGGCGGCGCTGGCGCGCATTGCCGCGGTTGATCCGAAGGTGAATGCGTTCATCACCGTGACCGCCGAGCGGGCGCGGGCGGATGCGGCGCGGGCGGATGCGGAACTCGCGGCGGGAACGGATCGCGGGCCGCTGCATGGCGTGCCCTATGCGATCAAGGACATCTACGACACCGCCGGCATCCGCTCGACCTGCCACTCGAAGTTGCGGGTGAATAATGTTCCGACGACCGATAGCGTGGCCGCGGCGAAGCTGGCGGCGAGCGGCGGCGTGCTGCTGGGCAAGCTAGGAACCCATGAGTTCGCGCTGGGCGGGCCGAGCTTCGACCTCCCCTTCCCGCCCGCGCGCAATCCCTGGAACACCGATCACATTCCCGGCGGCTCGTCGTCCGGCTCCGGCGCGGCAATCGCGGCGGGGATCACGCGCCTGGCGATGGGCTCGGATACCGGCGGGTCGATCCGCGGGCCGGCCGCCTATTGCGGGACGGTGGGACTGAAACCGACCTATGGGCGGGTGAGCCGGCGCGGGGTGTTTCCGCTGTCGACGACGCTCGATCACATCGGGCCGCTGACCCGCAGCGTGGAGGACACGGCGATCGCGTTGCAGATCCTGGCGGGCCACGATCCCGTCGATCCCGGCAGCGCGGACGTTCCCGTGGGTGATTATCTCGGCGATCTCGAGAAGGGCGTCGCCGGGCTGCGGATCGGGATTCCGCGGGCGTTCTTCGCCACTGCGCCGGTCTCCTCGCCGGAGGTGATCGCGGCGATCGATCGGGTGGCCGATGCGCTGCGCGGCGCCGGGGCGGTGGTCGAGGATGTGACGCTGCCGAGCTATGCGGCCTTCAGCACCTGCGGGCGGGTGATCATGCTGTGCGAGGCTTTCGCCATTCACGAGTCGGACATGCGGGCGCGGCCGCTCGACTTCGGGCAGCTGACATTCGAGCGGTTCATTCTCGGCGCCGCGGTGACGGGGCCGGACATCTTCAAGGCGCTGCAGCTGCGGCGCGAATTGACGGATGCCGTGCAGGGCGTCCTGCAGGGGTACGACGCCTTGCTGACTGCCTCCTCGCTGGTGCCGGCGCCGCGCTTCGACGAGACGCCGCGGGCGATGCTGGCGAGCGCGCCGATGCAGACGATGCCGTTCAACGTCACCGGCCATCCCGCGCTGAGCGTACCGACCGGGCTTTCGGCAAGCGGGCTGCCGATGGGCTTGCAGGTGGTTGGACGGCCGTTCGACGAGGCGACGGTGCTGCGGGTGGGCCGGGCAGTCGAGGTGCTGTCGGGCTGGGAGAAGGTGGCGCTGCCGACGGTCTGATCTGGCGCCCGGCTATCCCTTGGCGGGCAGGTCCGGTTCGCCGAGGGAAAGCATCAGACGGTTGGCCCAGTTGAAGAAGGCGGCGCCGTTGATGACGTCGACGATGGCGTGGTCATCGAGGCCGGCGGCGCGGAGGCGGGCGGCGTGGGTGGTGTCGAAGGTGGGCGGTGTGGCGGAGAGGGCGACGGAGGCGGCGACGATGGCGTTCCAGCGTTCGCCGAGATCAGCGCCGACGCCGTCGTCGAGCAGGCGCTGGACGTCGTCGCGGCGATGCGAGAAATGCGAGGCGAAGCGGGCGTGGACGGAGGCGCAGTAGATGCAGCCGTTGAAGCGCGAGGCGGCGGCGGCGGCGAGTTCGCGCTCGGCGCGGGGGAGGCCGGCCTCGGGATTGTAGAAGATATCCTTGTCGGTGAGGGTGCGGAACTTGAGGATGTCGGGGTCGCGCGCGAGCAGCATGAAATAGGGCGACTTGGCGCGCGAGGCGTCGACCAGGCCGGCCCAGTGGCGCTCGGTGAGGTCCGCGTTCGGCAGCGGTTCGAGCCAGGGGAGCCAGCCGAGTTCGGCCTGGGTGAAGGCGACTGGGGGCGTGTGGCCGGTGGGGGTCAGGGTGGTGTCGGTCATGGCATCAGGCTCCTGCTGGGGCCGCGGCCAAGGCGCGCAGGCCGGCGACGACGCGGATCTGGAAGGCGAGGAAGGCGACGAGCTGGGAGAGGGTGACGATGCCGGTGGTGCTCCAGCCGGCATCGAGCAGCGCCTGGAGATGGGCGGGGCTGGAATCGCGGGGGTGGAAGACCAGCATGTGGACGTGCTCGAGCGCGGCGGCGCGGCGGGCGCCGAGGCAGGCGCGGCCGGGAGGGGAGACACGGTAGGCCGGGCCGGGCGTGTCCTCTGCTGACAGCGGGCCCTTGGGATAGGCGCCGTAGGGGCCCTTGGTGGTGGCGAGGGCGACCTCGGTGGCGACGGACTGGCCGCAGGGTTCGTCGAGCCGGTCGGCGTAGTAGGCGGCGGTGGTCGCGTCGCCGTGCAGGGAGGCGACGAAGGTGGCGACGACGAAGCGGTCGTCGAGCGGCACGTCACCGGGATCGCTGGGGGCGAACAATGCGAGGTAGCTGTTCTGGGCGTTGTCGCGGGCCTGCTTGCGCAGGTTGCGGATGCTGTCGAGATGGGCGCCGGGGGCGATGCCGGCGAGGGCGTCGATGACGTCGGCGGGGTGGCTGGTCATGTGCCGGTCCTCAGGGCTTGGTGGGGTGTGGGCGCCGCCCAGCCCATGGCGGGGGCGACGACGGTGGCGAAGAGCTCGATGGAGCGCAGGATGTAGGCGTGCGGCGGGTCGACGGAATGGACCTGGGCGGCGACGTCGGTGACACGGGCGAGGGTTGTGTCGGCGTGGAGCGAGGCGATGACGTCGTCGGGCGTGCCCATGTGGATGTCGAAGCCGCGGATCAGGTCGTCGAGCGAGCCTTGCGGCACGGGGCGGCCGACGGAGCGCAGGCGGGCGATGAAGCGGCCGAGGCCGATTTCGGCGAAGCGGCGGGCCTCGGCGCGGTTGTCGGCAACGAAGATGCTGCGCGAGCCGAGGATGCGCGGGGCGCGGCCGGGCGGCAGGGCGGCGAGGTAGGCGTCGACGATGGGGTCCTGAATTTCGGCCAGCGTGGCGTTCGGCGCATCCGGCGCGCGGGGCTGGGTGCGGGAGAGCAGCAGGCCGTCGCCCGCCTCGCCGGCGCGGCGGCCGCCCTCGACGGAGAAGGTGGCCTGCCAGATGCGCTCGATGAGTTGGGGCGCGGGCGGATAAAGGAGATTGGGGCTGCCGCCGATCGGCTCGCCGCGCCAGGCGCCGAGGAGGGTGCGGAAGTACTGTGCGAAAATCTCGCCGCGGGCGCCGCTGGTGTGGCCGAAGGCGGTGAAGGCGGTGGGGTTGCCGCCGGTGCCAACGCCGACTTCGAGGCGGCCGCCGGACATGAGGTCGAGCACGGCGGCGTCCTCGGCGACGCGGATGGCGTTTTCCAGCGGCAAGGTGACGACGCCGGTGCCGAGGCGGATGGTGCTGGTGCGGGCGGCGGCCTGGGCGAGGAAGACGAAGGGGGCGGGCAGGCCGCCTTCATGAGCATCGAAATGATGCTGCGCCACCCAGGCGCTTTCGAGGCCGAAGCGCTCGGCGTGGACGATCTGTTCGAGGGCCAGGCGGTAGCGCTCGCCGGCGTCGACGTCATCGAGGAGGCGGGTGAAGAAGCCGAGGCGTTTGCGGGTCACGCTGATGAGTTCCTTCAAATGATCGGCACGGCGGCGCGCATCATGCCGCGACCGTGCCGCCAAGATAAGCGTCGCGTATCCTGGGGTCGCGCGCCAGGGTGGCGGCCGGACCGGACAGCGCAATGCGGCCGGTTTGCAGCACGTAGCCGCGATGGGCGATCTGCAAGGCGAGGGAGGCGTTCTGCTCGACCATGAAGACGCTGACGCCCTCGCGGTTGATGGTGGCGATGAGGGCGAGGACGGTGTCGACGAAGCGCGGCGAGAGGCCCATCGTCGGCTCGTCCATGCAGATCAGGCGCGGGCGGCCCATGAGCGCGCGGGCCATGGCGACCATCTGCTGCTCGCCGCCCGAGAGCGTGCCGGCGCGCTGCGCGAGGCGCTCGTGCAGGCGGGGGAAGATGGTGAGCACGCGGTCGAGATCGGCGCGGATGGCTGCGGTGTCGCTGCGGATGAAGGCGCCCATCAGCAGGTTTTCCCGCACCGTCATGGCGCCGAACAGGCGGCGGGCCTCAGGGACGGAGCCGATGCCGCGGCGGATGATCTGCGGCGTCGGCAGGCCGGAGATGACCTCGCCGTCGAACGTGACGGTGCCGGAACGGGGGCGCATCAGGCCGAGGATGGTTTTCATCGTCGTCGACTTGCCGCTGGCGTTGCCGCCGAGCAGGCAGACGATCTCGCCGGCGTCGACATGCAGGCTGAGATCGAAATGAACCTGCACCGGGCCGTAGAAGGAGTTGATGCCCTCGAGGGACAAGAGCGGCTGGGTCATGCGGCATCCTCGATGACGGGGGCGGCGTCACCCGTGGCGCTGTGGCCGAGATAGGCCTCGATGACCGCGGGATCGTGGCGCACCTGTTCGGGCGGGCCCTCGGCGATGGTGCGGCCGCCGTCCATGACGATGACGCGGTCGGACAGGCTCATGACCATGCCGAGCTTGTGCTCGATCAGCAGGATGGTCTGCCCGCGCGCCTTCAGCATGGCGATGATGTCCTGAATTTCCGCAGTCTCCGTCTCGTTCATGCCCGCCGTGGGCTCGTCGAGCAGGAGCAGGCGGGGGCGGACGGCGAGCGCGCGGGCGATCTCGACGCGGCGGCGGTTGGCGTAGGACAGGCTGTGGGCGGGGTGGTCGAGGCGGGGGAGCAGGCGGTCGCCGAAGAGGGCGAGGATATCGCAGATTTCGTCGCGCAGGGCGGCTTCCTCGGCGCGGACGGAGGCGGGGCGGAGGAGGGCGAGGAGGAGTTCGGCGAGCGCGCCGAGGCCGGGGAGGGACGGGCGGGCGGCACTGAGACGGGTGTGGCCGCCGATCAGGACGTTGTCCATCACGCTGAGGTTGGCGAAGACGCGGCCGTGCTGGAAGGTGCGGGCGAGGCCGATGCCGGCGAGGCGCTCGGGCGGCAGGCCGGTGATGTCGCGGCCCTCGAAGACGACCCGGCCGGCGTCGGGGCGGTCGAGGCCGCTGATGAGGTTGAACAGCGTGGTCTTGCCGGCGCCGTTGGGGCCGATGACGCTGAGCAGCTCGCCGGGGCGGATCGCGAGATCGACCTCGTTGACCGCGAGCAGGCCGCCGAAGCGGCGGATGAGGCCGGAGACGTGCAGCATCTCAGGCGGTCCCCAGCAGGCCCTGCGGGCGCAGGCGGATGAGCAGCAGCAGGGCGACGCCGTATATCAGCATGCGGTATTCGGCGAGGCCGCGAAACAGCTCGGGCAGGCCGATCAGCAACGCCGAGCCAAGCAGGGCGCCGCTGATGTTGCCGAGGCCGCCGAGGATGGCGATGGTCAGCGCGAGGACGGAGATCTGGGCGTTGAAGGTCTCGTGGTTGATGTAGGAGTAAAGGTGGGCAGTGACAGCGCCGCCGATGCCGGCGCCGAAGCCGCCGAAGGCGAAGGCCATGGCCTTGTAGCGGTCGAGGGCGACGCCGTGGGAGCGGGCGGCGATATCATCGTCGCGCAGCGCGCGCCAGGTGCGACCGAGATGGGACGACAGGATGCGGGCCTGCAACAAGGCCAAGGCGACAACGACGACGAGGACGAACCAGTAGGCCTGCGGCGCGTCGTAGAGCGGCAGGTTGCCGATAGACAATGGAGGGATGCCACTGATGCCGATCGGGCCGCGGGTCAGGCCGTTCCAGTTGAGGATGACCAGCGCGACGATCTGTCCGATCGCCAGCGTCGCGATCGAGACGTAGTGGCCGCGCATGCGGAAGGCCGGGAAGACGAGCAACGTGCCGATCACCGCGGTGACGATGCCGGCGAGGACGATGGCGACGACGACGGGGATGGCGAGCTCGATGGCCAGGAGCGCGGAGGCGTAGGCGCCGATGGCGAGGAGGCCGGCGTGGCCGAGCGAGACCATGCCGACGGTGCCGGCGACCAGGGTGAGGCTCAGGGCCAGCAGGCCGTAGAGCAGGGCGTTGGTGGCGGTCTGCAGCACGTAGTCGGAGCCGGCGAAGGGCAGGAGCGCCGCGAGCGCGCCGATGGCGATGAGGGCGCGCGGCGGGATGCGCACGGGTTTGCCGCGGGCGAGGAAACTGCCGGTCATCGGCTCCGGCGGCAGGTCGCGGGCGGAGGCGAAAAGGCCGTTGGGGCGCCAGATCAGGATGGCGATGAGCAGCACGAAGGCGAAGAGGTTGCGGTAGCTGGTGCCGAAGAGGGCGATGCCGTAGCTCTCGATCAGACCGAGCAGCAGCGAGCCAGCGATGGCGCCGGGCACGTTGCCCATGCCGCCGATGATCTGGGCGACGACGCCCTTCAGCGTGGCGTCGAAACTCATGCCGGGATCGATATTGTTGTAGTACATGCCGACGAGCATGCCGGAGAGGCCGCCGAGCGCGGAGGCGATGGCGAAGACGGCCATGTTCACGCGGTTGACGTCGACACCCATCTGTTTGGCGGCGTCGCTGTCCTGCGCGGTGGCGCGGACGGCCCAGCCCATCTTGGTGAAACGGAGGAAGCTGTAGAGGGCGCCGGCGGTGCCGAGGCCGACGGCGAGGATCAGCAGATCGAGCGTGCCGACGGAACCGCCGCCGATCTGGAAGCGCCAGTCGGGCAGCGGGCTCGGCAGCGCGCGGGGATTGGGGGTGAAGACGAGTTGGGTGATCTGGTCGAGCACCAGGCTGATGCCGATCGTCGCCAGCAGGGGGGCGATGCGCGAGGCGTTGTGCAGCGGGCGCAAAGCGAGGCGCTCGATGCCGACGCCGAGCACGGCGGAGGCGAGGAGCACGGCCGGCACTGTCGCCGCGAGCGGCCAGTGCAGCTGGGTGATGCACACCCAGCCGACATAGGCGCCGACCGTGTAGATCGAGCCATGAGCGAAGTTGATGAGGTTCGCGACACCGAAGATCAGCGCCAGGCCGACGGCGAGCAAGGCATAGATGTTGCCGATGACGAGGCCGTTGACGGTGTAGTCGAGCCAGGTGCTCCAGGTCACAGCTTCAGGTTCTCGGAATCGCGGGCTTGCCGTCCCAGGCGACGAACTTGCCGCCCTTCACTTGCATGTTCGCCGTGTTGGCGCCGGCGACGCGGCGGGTGGCAGTGTCGAAGGCGACGCGGCCGAAGATCACGCTCGGGACGTCCTTGATGCGGGCGAGGCCGTCATGGACGTCCTGGCGGGTGGTGCCGAACTGGCGCAGGACGGCGGCGAGCAGGAGGATGGTGTCGTAGGCGTAGGCGTTGAAGGCGTCGGGCTCCTCGTTGTAGCGGGCGCGGAAGCGGCGCACGAAGTCCTGCACCTCCGCGCGGGGCTCGTCGGGGAAGAAGTTGGACTGGGTGTAGACGCCCTCGACCGCCTCGGCGCCGAGTTCGATGAACTTCGGCGAGTAGACCGAGCCCATGGCGACGATGGGCTGGGTTATCCCGGCCACGCGGGTCTGTCGCGCAATCAACGCTCCATCGGCGTAGTATGAGATGAGGATCAGGCCGTCGGGCTTGGCGTCGCGGACGCGCACCAGGGTGGAGCGGAAATCGCGCTCCTCCGGCAGGTAGCCCTCGGTGGCGACAACCTCGGCGCCGAGCGCCTTGGCGGTCTGCACCGCGAGGTCCTTCGAGGTGCGGCCCCAGTCGGTGTTGAGATGCAGGATGGCAGGGCGGCGGAGGCCGAGATCCTTGATTGCGTAGGTGACGAGCTGCGGCGACTGCTCGGACTGGCTGAGCGAGTTGCTCCACATATAGTCGCCGCCCTTGGTGAAGTCCGGGTGCGAGTTGGTGAAGCCGAACTGGACGAGCTTGCCGCGCTGGTAGATCGGCGAGGCGGCCATCGAGGCGGGGGAGGAGAAGTCGCCGAGTTCGGCGATGATGGCGGGATTACCGACAAATTTCTGCGCGATGGCGACGGACTGGCGAGGGTCGTTCTGGCTGTCCTCGAACTGCAGGGCGAGCGGGCGGCCCTTGATGCCGCCACCACCGTTGACCTCATCGAGGGCGAGATCGAAGCCTTTCTTCCACTGCGCGCCATACTGCGCCGCCGGTCCGGTGAGCGGGCCGCTGACACCGAGCAGGACCGGATCGGCCGCGCGCGCCGTGCCATGCGTGAGGGCGGCGAGGCCGGCACCGAGAAGCAGGGTGCGGCGAGTGGGGACGGTGACAGCGGGATGGCCCACGGGGTCGCGCATGGCAGGAGTCCTTGGGTGAGTGGTTGCAGAGACACGGGTGCTGCCCGGACGAGCATAGTTTTTCACCATATTTTTTCGGCAGTCAACTTATTCTACGATTTTAATTGGTATAATATATGTCACCCCCTCCCCGGCGGTCGAAACCTGGCTCGATCCAATCACCCGAAGGCGCCGACGTCGTGCATGAGCGCGGTGGCGATTTCCCGGATCAGAGTGAACAGGCGGCGGATCGGCTCGAAAATTTCCTCGTGCTCGCGCGCATAGGCCGCCGTCGGGCGCGGGGCCGCGGGCTCGGCGAAATCGCTGCCGGCGGCGGGGTCGGGGGCGGCGGGGAATATCTCGGCCAGCAGCTTCAGCACCGGCTCGATATCGAGCCGCAGGATCGCCGCCTCCAGCACGGGACGAGTGACGCCGTGGCGTGGCGAGAAATCTGAGATCTCGGTGGCGAGCAGCCAGATGCGGTGGATCAGCGCGAGGCGCAGCGCATGCAGCAACACCTCGCGCGCCGCCATATGCGGGGCATCGGGCCAGGCGACCCGCAGCGCGAGATGGTCGGCGGAAATGCGGCGGAACATCGACTGGGCATCGGCCCAGACGCCAAGGCGCTCGAGCGCGCGGGCGACGCCGACAAGGGCCTCGCGCCGGCCGGGCCGCTTGGTATGGGCCGCGCGGTCGAGCCATGTGCCCGGATCCAGCGTGGCGATGACGGCGCGCAGGACGTCGATGTTCGAATGGGCCAGGGCGTGGGCGGCAAAATCGAGGGCGCGATGGAAACGGCGGCTCTTTGCCTGCATGTCCGCGAAGGTCTCGGGGTGGCGCGCGGCGGCGGCGCCGAGCCCGTGCAGGGTATTCGCGCACCAGCCGAGTTGCTGGAGGATCGCATTGTTCGGAATGGCGCGCAGCTCACGGGGATGGCGGATGCGCGCGGTGCTGGCCATGCCGTCCGATTGGCGCGCGGAGGGGCGTGAGCCGGTGGAGTCGAGCAGGGCCGGGCCGAAGGCGCCGAGGATGGCGCCATAGCCGGCATCCTCCACCAGCCCCTCCATGCCCGCACGGACGGTGGCGAAGAAATCTGCCGAGAAATCCGGGGCGGCATAGACCGGATCCTCGATCGGTCCGGCCGCGGGATGATAGGTCTGTTCGGCAATGCGCGTGATGCTGGCGAGAGCCAGTTCGGGCGTGCCGAAAAGGAGATAGCCGTCTCCACCCTGCACGGCGCTTTCCTCGCGCACCTTGAGGCCGGCCCGATTGAGCGCCTGGCGCGCCGCGGTCGGCGAAAGATATTTGAGGCGATCGGCGAAGGATCCAGGATGCGCGCCGCGGCCGATGCTTTCGCCATGGGTGTCGAACAGGATCACCTCGACGCCGGAAATGCCGTGCTTGGTCAGGGTCTCGCCGATCTTCAGCCGCAGGCGCTCGATTAGGTAGCTGGCCGCGAGCTGGCCGACATAGCGGCCGGAGTCCGAATAGCCGAACTGCAGGGCCAAGCGACCGGTCGATTGCAGATAGGAACGATAATGCGGGCTGCGCAGCGCTTCGTCGAGCACCGTGGCTCCCTGCTCCAACGCCTCGGCGGTCTCGAACAGCGGGCTGATCTCGATGTGCTTCTCGACGCCGAACAGCCGTGCCAGCCACAGGGCGGCCAGCAGCGTGTAGCCGCTCTCGGTCTCGGCAATCAGGAAACGGACCGGCACCGAGCCGTCGACGTGCTTGACGATCTGCGCCACCGTCATCATCAGCCGCGCCGCCGAGGCCTGTTCGGCGAGCAGGCCACCAAAATCCACGGGCTGCGGCACCACCTTGTCGAGCGCGGCGTTGATGGCGACGAAAAGTGCGCGGCGATGCGCGGGGTCCTCCGGCGGATCGTTGATGCCGAGGCGCTGGCGGACGACATTGTGCAGTTGGGCAGCGTTCAGACGGGTGTGGGTGTGCGCGAGCGCCAGCCCATGCGAGATCAGGCCGGCACGCGCGATGGCGAGCCGCGTCTTGCCGGCGTCGTCGGCCGCGGCGATGGCGGCATCGAAGAGCGGCAGCAGCGGCGCCGGGCTCGTCATCGCCACCTCGCGCTCGCCGACCATGGCGTGGGCGAAGGCGGCGACCCGTGGGGCGTCCGGCGCCTCCGGGCAGCCGGCGATCTGACGCGCGACGGCGCCGAGCGCGAGATCGAGCCGCGCCTCGAGCGCCGCCTCGCTGCCGATCTGGCGGCGCACCCGCTGCAACTGCAGGCGCTTCATCTCAAGGCGAAGCCGCAACGTATCCCACCAGCCGATATCGGTGCGCCCATCGGTATCGTAGCCGACCCAGCTCGACAGGATCAGCGGCCGGGGCACCAGCTCGGTCCAGCGATCGGGCCAGGCCTCGCGGGCGACGATGAGCAGGGCCGCGTTGAAGCGGTCGATGGCGTCGCGGCCGTGGACGATGGCGCGGTTGGCGCGATCGAACTCCTCGGCGAGGCGGATCGGCGGCGGGCGATGGGTGGCAAAGCGCGCGGCGGCGCGGCCGCTGGCCGCCTCGGCGAGGGCGACATAGACGGGATCGGGCAAGGCGAAGGTGGGGTGCGCGGTGAACACCGCGGCGAAGCGGGTGCGCTCGACCAGGGTGCGATATTCGCCCCAGCGCACCGGGGAATCGTTCGGATCGGGGCGCAGCAGCGATTGCGCCAGGCGCGCCAGCATCGCCTCGTTGTCGGCCGGCACGACACCGCCAAGATAGGTCGCGATACGCGCCGCACGATCGTCGAAGGCGGCGTCGCGCAGATGCCGAATGAGGGCGCCAATGCTCGCCTCGCTCAGGGCGCCCTGGTCGATCCGCCGGGTAATGGCGAGTGCGAGCAGCAGCACCGGATTGCCGAACGGATCCTCATCGGCGCGGGCGCCGAGGCGGGCAGCGAGGTCGAGCAGGTCGCGGGCGAGGTCGGCGACAGCCGGCGGATCGGTTTGCATCGCGCCATCTTGGCATCGATTGTAAGGCGCAGCACGCCGAATCGCGAGCCGGTCAGCGTGGATTTTTGCGCCGCCGCCGGTGGCAGGGCCCCTGCCCTGCCTACCAGGTGTCGATGAAATTCCGCTTCTTGCCCTGCCGCGCCGGCGGCGGCAGCACGGTATCGAGCCCGCGGAGCAGCCAGGAGCGGGTGTCCGCGGGGTCGATGACATCGTCGATTTCAAGCATGCCGGCCATCGAGATCGCCTTGCCGCGGCGATACATGGCGTCCACCTTGCGGCGAAATTCGGCGTCGCGCTCGGCGGGGTCGGCGATCGCTTCGAGCTCCTTGCGGTAGGCGAGGCGGACGGCGCCCTCGAAGCCCATGCCGCCGAATTCGCCGGTGGGCCAGGAGACAGTGAAGACGGAGGCGTGGAAGTTGCCGCCGACCATGGCGAGCGCGCCGAGGCCGTAGCCTTTGCGGAGTGCGACGGCGAAGATCGGCACGTCGAGATTGGCGCCGCCGACGAACATGCGGCAGACGCGGCGGACCTGGGCGGCCTTCTCGGCCTCGGGGCCGACCATGAAGCCGGGGGTGTCGATCAGCGAGAGCACCGGCAGGTCGTGGGCGTCGCAGAGCTGGAGGAAGCGGGCGGCCTTGTCGGCGGCGTCGGCGTCGATGGCGCCACCGAGATGCATCGGGTTGTTGGCGATCAGGCCCATGGGGCGGCCCTCGATGCGGATGAGGGCGGTGATCATGCCGAGGCCGAAGCTGGGGCGCAGTTCGAGCACGCCGTCGGTGTCGGCGAGCGCGTGGATAACGGGGCGGACGTCGTAGGCGCGCAGGCGGTTTTCGGGAATGAGACGGCGCAGCGCGCGCTGGTCGGCGCAGGTCCAGCTGGGGAGCGGGCCCTGGAAGAAGGAGAGGTATTTCTTGGCGGCCGCGACGGCTTCGGCTTCGTCGCGCACGAGGATGTCGATGACCCCGTTGGGAGCCATGACGCCGACGGGGCCGACTTCCTCGGCCGTGTAGACGCCGAGGCCGCCGCCTTCGATCATCGCCGGACCGCCCATGCCGAGGGTGGTGGCCTCGGTGGCGATGATGACGTCGCAGCAGCCCAGCAGGGCGGCGTTGCCGGCGAAGCAGCGGCCGTGGACGACGCCGACGAGCGGGATCAGGCCGGAAAGTTTGGCGAACAGGTTGAAGGTGGTGGTGTCGAGCGAGGCGACGGCGAGGTGTTCCTTGTCTGTGTCGCCCGGGCGGCCGCCGCCGCCTTCGGCGAAGAGGACGAGGGGGCGGCGGAGTTCGGCGGCGAGCTGGTAGATGCGGTCCTGCTTCTTGTGGTTCATCGTGCCCTGGGTGCCGGCCAGGACGGTGTAGTCGTAGGAGACGATCATCGCGCTGGCGCGCTGGGGGCCGAAGTGGTCCGCGTTGATGGTGCCGAGGCCGGCGACGAGGCCGTCGGCGGGGGTGGTGCGGCGGAGTTCCTCTTCGCTGCGGCGGGTGCGCTGGGCGGCGATGGTGAGGGCGCCGTATTCGTGGAAGCTGCCGGGGTCGGCGAGGTCGGCGATGTTTTCGCGGGCGGTGCGGCCGCCCTGGCGGTGGCGCTTGGCGACGGCGTCGGGGCGGGCGGCGTCTTCGGTGAGGGCTTTGCGGGCGCGGGCTTCGGCGAGGTCGGGGCGGAGGGCGTCGAGGTCGATGGTGGCGGCGGCGGTTTCCTCGGCGATGCCGAGGTCGCGCTCCTCGATGAAGAGGATGGGCTGGCCGGGGAAGGCGACTTCGCCCTTGGTGACCGCGCAGGCGCGGACGATGCCGCTGACGGGGGCGGCGATGACGTGTTCCATCTTCATCGCCTCCAGCACGGCGACGGCCTGGCCGGCGCGGACGGGGTCGCCGGGGGCGATGTCGAGGCTGACGACGAGGCCCTGCATGGGCGCCTTGACCGGGGTGGTGCCGGCGGGGCCGGTGGTTTCGGCCAGCGCCGTTTCGGCCGCGCCGTGGGCGGCGCCGGGGAAGAAGCTGGCGGGGGCGAGAGCGGCGGCGGCGGTGATGAGGGCGGGGGCGGCGGTGTCGATGAAGCGGGTGGTGATGCGGTTGGCGGCCACGTCGGGGTCGCGAAGGAGGGCGGCGAGGAAGGGGAGGTTGGTCTCGGCGCCCTCGATGCGGAAGGCGGCGATTGCGCGGCGGGCGCGGGCGATGAGCGTGGGGTGGTCGGGCGCGGTGACGATGAGCTTGGCGAGGAGGGAATCGTAGCGGGGGTTGGTGCGGTAGCCGGCGTAGCCCGCGCCGTCGACGCGGATGCCAGGGCCGGAGGGGGGCTCGTAGGCGGAGAGGGTGCCGCCGGCGGGGTGGGCGCTGCCGTCGGGCTGCATGGTTTCGGTGTTGATGCGCAGTTGGATGGCGTGGGCGGCGGGCAGGATGGGGGTGGCGAGGCCGAGTTCGGCGAGGGTGGCGCCGGCGGCGATGCGCAGCTGGGTCTGCACCAGGTCGACGCCGGTGGTGGCTTCGGTGACGGTGTGTTCGACCTGGAGGCGGGGGTTGGCCTCGATGAAGAGGAAGCGGCCGGTCGCGGTGTCGAGCAGGAATTCGAAGGTGGCGAGGCCGCGGTAGCGGGCATGGGCGGCCATGCGCAGCGCGGCGGCGGCCATGGCGTCGCGGGTGGCGGCGGGGAGGCCGGGGCTGGGGGCAAGTTCGACGATCTTCTGGTGGCGGCGCTGCAGGGTGCAGTCGCGCTCGCCGAGATGGGTGGCGGCGCCGGTGCCGTCGCCGATGACCTGGATTTCGATGTGGCGGGCGGCGGCGATGAGTTCCTCGGCGTAGAGGGCGGCGGCGCCGAAGGCGGCCTGGGCTTCGGAGGCGCAGCGGGTCCAGGCCTCGGCAAGCGCGGCGGCGCTGTCGGCGGCGCGCATGCCGCGGCCGCCGCCTCCGGAGACGGCCTTGACCATGACGGCGGCGGACGGGCCGAGGGCGGCGAGAAATTCCTGCGCGGTGTCGAGCGTGGTGCCGGTTCCGGTGCCGCGCGGGGTCGGCACGTCGCAGGCGGCGGCCAGCGCGCGCGCGGCGGTCTTGTCGCCGAAGAGGTCGAGCGCGTCAGGAGCGGGGCCGATGAAGGTGATGCCGGCGACGACACAGGCGCGGGCGAAATCGGCGTTTTCGGAGAGGAAGCCGTAGCCGGGGTGGATGGCGTCGCAGCCGGCGGCCTGGGCGGCGGCGATGATGGCGGGAATGGCGAGATAGGCGGCGGCGCCAGTGCCGGGGATCGGGCGGGCTTCGTCGGCGCGGCGGATGTGCAGCGAGGTGGCGTCGTCCTCGGGATACACGGCGACGGAGGGAATGCCGAGGTCCGCACAGGCCTGGGCGATGCGGATGGCGATCTCGCCGCGGTTGGCGATCAGGACGCGGGAGAACATGGCAGGCAATCCTTCAGGCAGGAAAAGGGCGACGGAGCGCGGCTGCGCTCCGTCGGGATCAGAAAAATCAATTGATGGGAACCCAGGCTTTCTTCGACCAATCCAGGATGGTGTAGCGCAGCTTGAGGTCGGAGATACGGCTGTCCGGGGTGAAGGAGATCGGCGAGGTGAGGCCGGCCATGTCGAGATTGGTGGTCGTCTCCAGCTTGGCGACGACGCAGGCGCGGGTGACGTCGCGGCCGCAGCGGCCGATGGCGTCGAACAGCAGGCGGGCGCCGACATAGCCGGTGAGGCTGTAGCGGTTGAGCTTGGTGAGCTCCTCGGGCGTGAGGTAGGCGCGGGCCTTCTCGAACAGGGCCTTGCCGGGGCCTTCGTCGAAGTCGCCGACATAATCGGCGGCGATGATGCCGTTGCCGGCCTCGCCCATGAGATCGATGGTCTGCGGCAGCCGGCCGGACCACAGCATGGCGATCTCGGCCTCGAGGCCGACGCGGCGGGCTTCCTTCGCGATGGTGACGTTCTCGGCGATGATGCCGCCGGAGACGATGATGGTGGCGCCGAGCTGTTTGGCTTTCAGCACTTCGGCGGCGAAGTCCTTCTGGCCGCGCTTGTAGCGCAGCACGCCGACGGTGCTGAGCTTGAGGTCGGCGATGGCCTTCTCGTAGCCGGCCTGGACGTCGTCGCCGTAGTCGTCGTCCTGCACGATGGTGAGGAACTTGGCGCCGGGCTTGCGGGCGGCGAGGAATTTCACGAAGTCCGTCGTGCCGGGGCCATAGGCGCGGCCGACGACGAAGAGCGTCTTGTGCATCGGGCTGAACATCACCGTGTTCGGGGCCGCGGTCTGCAGCGCGGGGACGCCCTGCTCCTCCATCATCGGCAAGGCGGCCAGCGTGGAGGCGGTGCCGGAGGAGGCGGTGATGGCGAGGACCTTGTCGACATCGAGGAGTTTGCGGACGGTGGTGACGGTGCGGGCGGGGACGTAGCCGTCGTCCTCGAAGACGCGGACGACCTTGCGGCCGTTGATGCCGCCGGCGGCGTTGATCTCGGCGGTGGCGATCTTCTCGCCGAGGTCGTGGGCGATGCCGACGAGGGCGCCGGGCCCGGTGAGCGCGGTGGAGCCGCCGATCTTGATTTCAGTGTCGGTGACGCCCTGGGCGTTGGCCGCGGCGGCCAGGCTAAGGGCAAGAGCGATGAGGGGGAGGCGACGCATGACGTTTCCTTTGTTGTTGGTATCAGCCGGTGCACGGCCAGCGCCGGAGCCAGGCGCGGCCGCTGTGCCAGAAGTCGATCAGACCACCGGGGGCGAAGCGGAGGAAAAGGATGATGACGAGGCCGTACATCACGCCGCGGATTTCCTGCGCGCCGGCGAGATCGGCGAGCGAGCCGCCGATGGCGTTAAAGGCGAGGCGGGCGCACTCGGGCAGCAGCACCATGAACACCGTGCCGGCGATGACGCCAGGGATCGAGCCGACGCCGCCGACGATGAGGATGGAGACGGCCTCGATCGAGAGCAGCAGTTCGAAATTCTCGACGTTGAGATAGCGCTGGTTGAGCGCGAAGAGGGCGCCGGCGAAGCCGGTGATGGCCGAGGAGAGGGCAAATGCGAGCAGCTTGGCGCGGATGACGTCGACGCCGAGGACGCGGGCGGCGGTCTCGGCGTCGCGGACGGCGAAGAAGGCGCGGCCGAGATAGGAGCGGAGGATATTGCTGGCGAGCCAGACGGCGAAGATCAGGCTGGCGGCGCAGAGCCAGAAAATGGCGGCGTCGCTGCGCAAGGGTATGCCGAGGACGCTGGGGCGGGCCACCGAGAAGCCGCGCGAGCCGCCGGTGAGCGGTTTGGCGAGCAGGATGACGTGGCTGATGATGGCGGAGAAGGCGAGCGTGGTGATGGCGAGGTAGAGGCCGCGTAGGCGCAGCGAGGGGGCGCCGACGAGGACGCTGACCAGGGCGGCGACGATGGCGGCGGCGGGCAGCGTTGCCAGCAGGGGCCAGCCGTAGCGGGTGGCGAGCACGCCTTGGGTGTAGGCGCCGACGGCGAAGAAGCCGGCGTAGCCGAGGGAGACCAGGCCGGTCCAACCCGTCAGCACATTGAAGCCGACGACGCCGATAGCAGTGATGACGATCGTGGTGGCGAAGCCGAGGGCATAGGCGTTGGCGGCGTAGGGCAAGGCGATGGCGGCGAGGATGGCGAAGGGCAGCAGCGGGATCGGGCGGCGGCTGGTGGGGTGGCGGGTGGCGGTCAGCGACGCGGGCATCACAGGCGCTCCACGTCGCGCGCACCGAACAGTCCGGTGGGGCGGATCATCAGGACGGCGACGATGGCGATGAAGCCGGAGATCTCCTTCAGCGCGGTGTCGCCATAGCCGCCGGTGAGGTTCTCGACGACGCCGAGGATAAGGCCGCCGATGGCGGAGCCGATAACCGAATCGAGGCCGCCGACGATGGTGGCCGGAAAGGCCTTGAGGCCGGCCTGGAACAGGTCGGGGCCGACAAAGGTGGTACTGGCGAAGAGCACGCCGGCCAGCGCCGAGACGCCGGCAGAGGCGGCCCAGGCGATGGCGGCGACGCGGCGGACGTCGATACCCATCAGGGTGGCGGTGCGCTCGTCGATGGCGGTGGCGCGCATCGCCAGGCCCATGCGGCTGAAGCGCAGCAACGCCCAGGCGGCGGCGATGGCGATGGCGAGGACGACGAAGGCAAGGATCTGCACGGGGTAGAGGCCGACGCCACTGAATGTCAGCACCGCCTCGCCGGCGCGGGCGGGGAACTCGCGCAGCTCGCTGCCCCAGACCAAAACGATGAGGGCGCGGAGCATGACCGCGAGGCCGATCGTCACCATCACGATGGCGAAGGCGGGGCGGCCGACCATCGGGCGGATCACCAGGCGGTCGAGGACCAATCCGGTCGCGATACCGATGAGGGGGGCGATCAGCAGGGCGCTCCAGAACGGCAGCGGCACGCGCAGGAAGACGGCGGCGGTGAGGTAGACGATGAGCATCGCCACCTCGCCCTGGGCGAAGTTGACCACGCCTGTGGCTTTGTAGATGGCGGCGTAGGCCATGCCGAACAGGCCGTAGACGGCGCCGGCGGCGAGGCCGGAGACGATGAGGTCAGCGAGAAACTGCATCGGCCGCGAATTCGGTGAGGGTCAGGCCGATGGCGGCGAAGAAGGCGGCGGTGGCGGGGGCGACCCTGCCACCATGAGCGACAAGCAGCCGCGCCCGATCGAGGCCGAGCTGGCGACGCAGGCGGTGTGCGGCAAAGGGCCAGGCGATACGACCCTGCGGCACGCGGCGGATGAGGTCGGCGTGCAGCGCCTGCCACTGCGCGGAGGTGGCGGAGAAACGCTCGGGGCGAGCCTCCGCAAGATCGGCGGCCGCGGTGTCGGGGCGCTCGGGGAAGCTCAGCGTGCCGCCGTCGCGCAGCAGCGGCAGAATATTGGCGGCGAACTCGGCGGGATCGAGGAGGGATGCCTGACAGAACCCGTGCTGCGGCGGCTCGCCCGGCCCGGCGTCGGCCCTGGTCAGCACCGGCGCTGGCGGCGCCGGCGCATCGGCGACGAGGGCGGCGAGACCCTGGGCGCCAGGCATCGGCTCGATCAGGGCGATCGCCCCGCCATGGCCGCCGGCGCGCAAGGTGTCGGCGTCTTCCGGGGTTTCGGCAATGGCGCAGGGCGCCTCGGCGGTGACCGGAGTGGCGCCGAGCCACTGGCAGGCGAGGAGCACGATCAGCGCCTCGGGCCGCGATTCGCTCCGCACGATCACCCGGCCGCCCGCCGCGATCCCGCCGGCATGGAGCGCCCCGGCAAGCGCGGCGACATCGCGGACCACATCCTCCCAGCGCCAGCCATGCCATTGCCCACGGCTGCGGTGCCACAGCGCGGGCGCGCGCGGCGCGCGGGCGGCGTGCGCCTGCAACGATGGGATCATGCCGCCGCACCCAGATAGGCCGCGATAACGCGGGGATCGGCGCCAACCTCGGCCGGCGTTCCCTCCGCGATCGTCTCGCCGAAATTCAGCACCGTGATGCGGTCGGAGATATCCATCACGATGCCCATGTCGTGCTCGATCATCAGCACCGTGATCCCCAGCCCCTGGTTGATCCGCAGCACCAGCCGTGCGATCGCCGCGGTCTCCTCGGTGTTCATGCCGGAGACCATTTCGTCGAGCAGCAGCAGGCGGGGCCGCATGGCGAGTGCGCGGCCCAGTTCGACACGCTTCTGGAGACCGTAGGCAAGGCTGCCGACCGGACGATCGCGCACGCGCGCAAGGTCGAGCCAGGCGATCAACGCCTCTGCCTCCGCCCGTGCCTTGGCCTCGGCCCGTCGCGCCCTCGGCAGGGCGAACAGCGCCGACAGGGGATCGCTCCGCATGCCCGTATGGCAGCCGGCGAGAAGGTTCTCCAGCACCGTCTCGCTGCGGAACAGCGCCAGGTTCTGGAAGGTGCGGCCGAGGCCGATGGCGGCGCGCCGGTGCGCAGGCAGCGCGGTGATGTCCGCGCCGGCGAACAGGATCCGCCCGGCGGTTGGCCGGATGGCGCCGCTGATCAGGTTGAACAGCGAGGTCTTGCCGGCGCCGTTCGGACCGATGACGCTGTGGATGCTCCCCGCCGTCACGCCGAGATCGACCCCGCGCACCGCCTGCACGCCGCCGTAGGACTTGCCGAGCCCATGCGTGGTCAGCAACGCGCTCACGCCGGCCACCTCGGCCGCAGCACATGCGCCACCGCCTCGCGCACGTTGCGCCGCGCGCCGCTGTCGGACAGGCCGAGGTAGTGGGCGCGGATCATCGGGTCCGCCGCGAGCTCCGCCGCCGGGCCGCAGGCGGCGATCCGGCCGCCTTCCATCACCGTGGCGTGGTCGGCCAGAGCGAGGGCGCGGCTGGCGTTCTGCTCGATCAGCAGGATGGTGAGGCCGAGATCGCCGCGCAGCCGGGCCAGCGCGGCGAAGATCTCGTCGGTGATCACCGGCGCCAGGCCAAGCGACGGCTCGTCGAGCATCAGCAACCGCGGCCGCGCCATCAGCGCACGGCCAAGCGCGACCATCTGCTGCTCCCCTCCCGAGAGCAGCCCGGCAGCACGGCCGAGCTTGTCGTCCAGCGGCGGAAACAGATCGAGGATGCGCGCCATGGCCGCCGCCCGCTCGGCGGCGCTGCGCAGGAACCCGCCGATGGCCAGGTTCTCGGCCACCGTCAAGCGCGCGAACAGCCGGCGTCCCTCCGGCACCTGGACGATGCCGCGGCGGACCGCGTCATCGGCGCGGATAGCACGCAACGAGATGCCATCGAAAAGGATCTCGCCGCCGGCGATGCGCCCGCCCTCCGCCGCCAGCACGCCGGAAATCGCCTTCAGCACCGTCGATTTGCCGGCCCCGTTGGCGCCGAGCAGAGCGACGATGCCGCCGGCTGGCACGTGCAGGCTGAGGTCGCGCACCGCCTCCACGGCGTTCCCGTAGGTGATGCGCAGATGCTCGATTCGCAGCATCAGGCGTCGCGGCGGATGACGATGCCGGCGGCCTCGCGATCCCAGATGCCGGCGGCCAGGCCCTGCCCGCGCAGCACGTGTTTTTCGATCTTCTGCGTCGGCGTCTTCGGCAGATCCGCCACGATGCGCAGATAGCGCGGGATCATGAAGTAGGGCAGGCGCGGGCGCAGGAAGGCGATCAGCTCCCCCGGCTCCAACACCGCGCCCGGCTGCAGCGAAAGCACGACAAGCACTTCGCTCTCCGACACCTCGCTCGGCACCGCGACCGCGGCGGCCTCGCGTACCGCGGGATGCGCCAGCACCTCGACCTCGACCTCGAAGGAGGAAATGTTCTCGCCGCGCCGGCGGATGGTGTCCTTCAGGCGATCGACAAAAAAGTAGTTGCCGTCCGCATCGCGGCGAAACGCATCGCCGGTGTGGAACCACCCGTTGCGCCAGGCGCGCGCGGTCGCATCGGCGTCGCGCCAGTAGCCATGGGCGATGGTCCAGGGCTGGTCCATGCGCAGGATAAGCTCGCCGACCGTGCCGTACGGCACCTCGTAGTCGTTGTCATCGACAACGCGCACCTCCGCCCCCGCCCGCTGCCGGCCGCAGCTGCCCGCCACCGTCGGGTTCGGCGCGGAGATAATGGGGATCGAGATCTCCGTCATGTTGAAGGAAGTATATACATCGAAACTAAAACGATCGCGCAGCCGCAGCGCGTCGGTGTCGAGTGGCTGGACGATGATGTGGCGCAACGTGCTGGCCCGCTCCACCACGCTTGGCGGCAGGTTCAGCACATAGCTGGTCATCACGCCGAGCAGGATCACGAACGTGGATTGCGTGCGCGCCACCGTGTTCCAGAACTCGTCGGTGCGAAACCGCTCGATCACCGCGACCGACCCGCCGAGCCCCAGCATCAGCACGCAGGGAAGAATGCCGGCAACATGGTACATCGGCAGATTGACCATGTAGCGATCATCGGCCGTCATGAAATACACCGCCCGCCCGGCCGTGTGGATATGCCGATAGGAGCAGAGTACGCCCTTTGACGGGCCGGTGGTGCCGGAAGTGTAGAGGATGCACTGCACGTCATGCGGCGCGATCGGGCGCGGCGGCGCCGGCGGCATGTCCCCACTTTCCGCGAGCGCCGACGCCGCCCACATCTCCAGCCCCGCAATCGCCGGCACAGACCCCCCGAACACGATCGCCCGCCGCAGTGCGCCCCGATCGACATCGGCCAGACGGCCCGCAAACTCCGCCGTCGCGACGATCAGCGTCGCCGCGCTATTGGTCACCACGCGCTCCAGCAATCCACCGCGATAGGCCGCATTTACCGGCACGGCGATGGCGCCGAGATAATTGGCCGCGAACCACACGCGCAACATGTCCGGCCCATTGGGCAGCGCGATCAGCAGACGGTCGTCCTGCCGCAATCCCGCGCGATACAGACCCGCCGCCGCGCGCCGCGTCTCCGCCAGGGTCTGCGAAAAACTCCAGCTGCCGCCATCGTCGAACACAGCGTAGATGTCGTCCGGCCGCGCCGCCGCCTGCTGCTCCAGCAGATCGCGCAGCACGCAACCGTCCCCCGCCGCCTGTGCGGCATCACTGGTCATTCCCGCCCGTCTCCATTGCCGCTTGCTTGCCGGCACTGTGGCGCAAACATCCCGCAGGCGGAAGCCCATCGCCTCGCATCTGGACACCCGCCGGCGATCCGCCGACACTTGGCGAAACAGCGGAGAGCGTCTCATGTCAACGGATTGGATCGGCCAGGTTGCCCTCGTCACCGGCGGCGCGCGCGGCATCGGCCGCGCCAGCGTGCGCCGTCTCGCCAGCCGTGGCGCCGCCGTCGCCATCAACTACACCTCGCGCCCCGACGCCGCCGAGGCGCTTGCCGCCGAAATCCGCGCCGCCGGCGGCCGCGCCATCGCGGTCGGCGCCGACGTCGCCGACGCCGCCGCAGTCGATGCGATGGCGGCACGTACCACCCGCGAGCTCGGCCCCATCACCATCCTCGTCAACAACGCCGGCATCGCCTGGTCGGCGACGATCGAAACCTGGGAGCCCGCCGGCTTCGCCCGCCTGCGCGCCGTCAACGTCGACGGCACCATCCATGCCATCCGCTCCGTCGTCGCCGGCATGAAGCAGCGCGGCTACGGCCGCATCGTCAACATCTCCTCCGTCGCCTCTTTCGGCACCACCGGCTTCGCGGGAAACCATTTCTATGCCGCGACAAAAGCGGAAGTGAACATCCTCACCCGCCGCTTCGCCCTCGAACTCGGCGCCCACGGCATCACCGTCAACGCCGTCGCCCCCGGCCTGGTCCGCTCCGACATGACCGAGGGCGAAAAGAGCCCCGCCGAGTGGGCCGAGTTCGAAGCCGGCTTCGCCGCCAAGGCAATCACCGGCCGCGTCGGCCTGCCCGACGACATCGCCAACGCGGTGGCCTTCTTCGCCGCGCCGGACTCCGGCTGGATCACCGCCCAGGTCCTCGCCGTCGACGGCGGCCGGATGGACTTCATCGGCCACGGCTAGTCCGCATCCCGGCACCCCGCCATTCTCCACTGCATGAGCCACCGGCTCGGGCGCGCAGAAAGCTTGGCGTTTCCCCCTTGGATCTGGCATACTGCGGCGATGCGCGCGGTCACGATCGGACGGCGGCAATCCCATTCAAGCAGGAATTTCACCATGCGTCCCGTTGACGACGGTTCGGCCGATATCGCCTATCCCTCGGCTATCGCCTTCATCCTCGTTCATCTCGCCTGCCTCGCCGTATTTTGGACCGGCGTGACCCAGGGCGCCGTCCTTCTCGCCGTCATCCTCTACGCCATGCGCATGTTCGCCATCACCGCCGGCTACCACCGCTACTTCTCCCACCGCGCCTTCCGCACCAGCCGCGCCTTCCAGCTCGTCCTCGCCGTCCTCGCGCAGACCTCCGCCCAGCGCGGCATCCTCTGGTGGGCCGCCAAGCACCGCCGCCACCACCAATACGCCGACACCGCGCTCGACGTGCATTCGCCGATCCAGCGCGGCTTCCTCTACGCCCATGTCGGCTGGATCTTCGTGCCCCAGAACGATCCGACCGAGCTCGACGCGGTGCCCGACCTCAGCCGCTTCCCCGAACTGCGCTGGCTCGACCGTCACCCCTACCTGCCCGCCATTGTCCTCGGCGCGCTCACCTGGCTCGCCATGGGCTGGACCGGCCTCGTCGTCGGCTTCTGCTGCAGCACCGTGCTGGTCTGGCACGCCACCTTCAGCATCAACTCCCTCGCCCACGTCATCGGCCGCCAGCGCTACGTCACCGGCGACCACTCCCGCAACAACTGGCTGCTCGCCTTGCCGACCTTCGGCGAGGGCTGGCACAACAACCACCACGCCTACCAGGCCTCCGCCCGCCAGGGCTTCCGCTGGTGGGAATACGACCTGACCTTCTATGCCCTGCGCGCCCTCTCCTGGGTCGGCCTGGTGTGGGACCTCCGCGGCCCGCCCGCCGCCGTGGTCCGCGGCGAACACACGCTCGGCCGCCCCGTCATCGACAAGGTCGCCGCCCAGCTCGCCGCCTCCTTCCCCGTCGAGCAGATCACCCGCCAGCTCAACGACATCCTCGCCAGCGCGCCGCACTGGGAAGACCTCAAGGCCCGCGCCATCGCCGCGCGCATGCAGGCGGAGCTGTTCTGGAGCGAGGTCGATCTGCCGCAGGTGCCGAGCCTCGAGGATATCCGCCTCTATGCCCGCGCCCGCCTCGCCCCCACCCGCTCGCTCGACGACATCGCGCTGGCCATTCGCGCCCGCGTTCTGGAGCTGATCTATACCCGCCTCATCGCCGCCGGCGCCACGCCCTCCGCCTGATCAGAGGAACGAGGTGTCGCGCCGGCCCGAGATGCGGAAAGCGGCGTAGACCGCGATCGCCGTCAGCACGAGCAGGATGGTGCCGAGCGCCGAGGCCGTGCCGTAGTCGCCGCTGATGACGGCTTGGTAGATCCGCACCGGCATCGTCACGGTATCGCTGACATAGAGCACAAGCGAGGACGACAACTCGTTTGCCGCAGTCACGAAACTCATCATGCCTCCGGCCATGATGCCCGGCAGGATCAGCGGCACGGTCACACGCAGAAATGCGCGCGCCGGGCTGTAGCCAAGGCTGATGGCGGCCTCCTCGAGGCTGGGCGATAACTGGCGCAGCGCGGTCGCCGCACCGCGCGCGGCATAGGGCAAGCGGCGAATGAAGATGGCGAGGATGATCACCAGCCCGCTACCCGTCAGCGCGAGGGGCGGCGCGTTGAAGGCGGTGACGAAGCCGATGCCCATGACCACGCCGGGCACCACGTAGGGGATCATCAGGATGGCATCGAGCGCCGCGGTCATGCGCGAAGGCCGACGGGTCACGAGGTAGCCGACCAACGTGCCGGCGACGACGATGGCCGCCGTCGCGGTCAGCGAAAAACTGAGCGTATTCCAGATCGGATCCATCACCCGGCTCAGCACGCGCTCATAGCTCTGCAAGGCAAAGCCGTCGCGGAACACCGGGCCGCTGGTGCGGCGGAACGAAAACACGCCAACGACGATGGCCGGCAGGATGCCCATCAGCACGATCGTGTAGGCACCGGTGTGGGCAAGGACCGTACGCCAGCCCTTGAGCCGGCGAACATAGGGCCGCCGCAGCGATGAACCATGGTACACATCGGCGCGCAGCAGGCGGCGCTGCAGCACGACCAGGATCATCGAGATCGCCACCAGCATCAGGCTCAGCGCCGAGGCGAGGCCCGGGTTCTCGCCAAGATCGGCGGTGTAGAGGCGGAAGGCGTCGGTGGCGAGCACCTCGAAGTCGCGCCCGATCAGGCTGGGCGTGCCGAAATCAGCGATCGAGAGCACGAAGGCAAGCAGCGCCGAGGCTGAGATCGCCGGCAGCACCAGGGGCAAAGTGACACGGACCAGGCGCCGCCGCGGCGCCAGGCCGAGGCCCTCGGCGGCTTCCTCGAGCGAGCGGTTGACCTGCCCGAGGGCGGCGGCGGTGATGAGAAAAACGTTAGGGAAGAACTTGAGGGTGAACACAAGGATCACCCCTGTCGCGCCATAGATCGGCGGCATGGCAATGCCGAGATCGACGACGAAGCGGCGCACCAATCCGTTGGCGCCGAACAGCACGATCCACGCATAGGCACCGATGAACGGCGGCGATACCAGCGCCAATACCGCCAGCGTCTGGATCAGCACACGGCCGCGCAGGTGGTAGCGGGTGACCAGGAAGGCCAGTATGACGCCGAGCAGCAGGGCGCCAACCGCGCCGCCGGTCCCGGCTAGCAGGGTGTTGCCGAGGGCACCGATAAAGCGGGGATTGGCGAGGATCTCGCCGTAGTTGCGCAGCCCGATCGCGCCATGGGGGTCGATCAGGCTGGACCGCAGCACGGTCGAGAGCGGCCAGAGCAGCAACAGCCCGAGCACCGCCCAGACGGCGATCTGAACGAGCCGCCAGGGATCGTTGACGCGCTTCATGGCAGCCGGCGGCCGGCCGCATCGAAGCGCACGATGTGTGCGTGCGGCAGTGCGACGGTGACGCTTTGCCCCTGAGTGGCGAGCGTCGCCGCCGTCGGGCGCGAATCACGGCGCAACAGCGGGCCGGCCGGAGTATCGATCAGCAGTTGCGCCTCGCGGCCCAGGAAGGTCGCCTTGCGGACGACGCCGTCGAGCAGGATCGCGTCGGGCTGCACGCCGAGGCCGACATGCTCGGGGCGGATCGCGCGTTCATGAGCGTCGCCATCACCGGGCACGAAATTCATTTCACCCACGAATGATGCCGCAAAGCGCGTTGCCGGCGTACGATACAGCTCAAACGGTGTCGCATTCTGCTCGATGCGGCCGGCATGCATTACGCAGATCCGGTCGGACACCGCGAGCGCCTCTTCCTGGTCATGCGTGACATAGATCGTCGTGATGCCCAGCCGCTGCTGGATATCACGGATGTCCTCGCGCAGCTCGATGCGCAGGCGGGCGTCGAGGTTGGACAAGGGCTCGTCCATCAACAGCAGGCGCGGCCGGATCGCCATCGCCCGGGCGAGCCCGACGCGCTGTTGCTGGCCGCCGGACAGCGCGCCGGGCAGGCGCTCGCCGAACCCGTCGAGGCGAACGGTGGCCAGGCTCTCCGCCACCCGCCGGGCGATCTCCGACGTGTTCATCCGGCGCGCCTTGAGCCCGAAGGCGACGTTCTCCGCCACCGTCAGATGGGGAAAGATCGCGTAATCCTGGAACACCATGCCGATATCGCGGCGATGCGCGGCAACCGTATCGATCCGCTGTTCGCCGATATGGATCGAGCCGCGATCGGGCTGCAGGAAGCCGGCGATGCAGCGCAGCAGCGTGGTCTTGCCGCAGCCGGAGGGGCCGAGCAGGGTGAAGAAGGCGCCAGGCGCGATGGCGAGGTCGATGCCATCGAGGACGTAGGTGCCGGGCAGATAGCTCTTGGCGAGACCGGCGATGGCAAGCTGGGACAGGGGGGCGCTCCTCGTTGTCAGTCTCCCTTCACAATGCCGCCGCCTGGGGGCAAAGTCATCCCACAGTCAGGTTTGAGGGAGGAGACATCATGCGGTTCCCGGTTCTCGCGGCCGTGCTGGCGCTGGCCATGCCGGCGGCAGCGCAGGCACAGAAGGTCGTCGTCTACAGCGCGGTCAAGCAGTCGCTGATCGACGAGATGGTGCCGATGTTCACCCAGGAAACCGGCATCAAGGTGGAGATGGTTACCGGCGGCTCGTCAGACCTGATGCGCCGGGTGCGCGCCGAGGCGGCGGCACCTAAGGTCGACGTGATCTGGAGCATCGGCGGCGAGGTGCTGGAGGCCAACAAGGACGTGCTGCAGGCCTATCAGCCGGCGGCCTATGATGTCCTGCTTCTCGCCTACAAAATCAGCCCGGAATGGCTGCCGTTCAGCGGCATTCTCGCCGCCTTCGCGGTCAACACCAAACTCCTGAAGCCGGCGGAGTATCCGACCTCGTGGAAGGACCTCGCCGACCCCAAGTGGAAGGGGCAGATCGCCTCGGCGCGCGCCGACAGCTCGGGGTCGTCGTTCCAGCAATACGCCACCGTGATCAGCATCTACGGCGAGGCGGCCGGGCCCTCGGGCGGCTGGGCGATCTACAAGGGCATCCTCGACAACATGCAGCTCGCGCAAAGCTCGGGGCTGGTCTCCCGCCTCGTCAACGACGGCGAGGCCAAGGTCGGCATCGTCCTCGAGGATGACGCGCTTGACTACAAGAAGAACGGCGGACCGGTCGACCTCGTCTATCCCAGCGACGGCACCTCCACCGTCGCCGACGGCATGGCGCTGGCAAAGGGCGCGCCCAATGCCGACAACGGCAAGAAGTTCATCGACTGGCTGCTGACCAAGAAGGCCCAGGAAATCGTCGTCCAGCGCATGGGCCGCCGGCCGGTGCGCACCGATGTCGCCAGCGGCGGCGGCGCCAAGCCGATCGCCGACGTGAAGCTCGCCGCCTACGACATCCGCTCGATCGCGCAGAAGCGCAACGACTGGATCGCGCGCTGGAAGGACATGGCGGCGGGCCGCTGAGCGGGTGCTGATCGAAGCCTTCACCGAGGCCAAGAACCCCGCCGCGCCCGAGACCAACGAGGACGCGCTGCTCATCCTGCCCGGCCGCGCCTACGCCGTCATCGATGGCGTCAGCGACCGCACCGGCCAACGCTACGAGGGCATGCTGGCCGGGCGCTACGCCGCCCGGCTGGTACAGGCCCGCCTCACCGCGTTGCTTGGCGGCGCCGGCGAGATGCCGCCAGCGATCGCCATCGTCGCCGATCTCACGACCACGATTGCCGAAGAATACGCTCGGTTCGGCATGGGCGCATCGGTCGCCGCCGACTGGAGCGGCAAGATCGCCTGCACCCTCGCCCTTGTGCTGCTGCGGCCGGACACGCTCGAGATCCTGCTGATCGGCGACAGCGGGATCCGGCTCGACGGCAAGCGCATGCTGCGGATGGAAAAAGACCTAGACCACATCACGGCCTTGTTGCGCCGGCAGGCCTGGCGCGCGGTGGCTGCGCGCGCCGTGTCGACCGAGGAGCGCGAACGGATTTCGCGCGCAGTCGCATTCCACGGCACCGGGCAGGACCCCACGACCCTCGCCCCGCTCGACAGCGAGGACCTGCGCGCCATCGCCGCTCAGACGATGGCCTCCTGCGCCGTGGACCTGCCGCATATCCCCCCGGACCTGGTCTGCGGGCTGGTGACGCGGGGGATCGTCGGCGGGCAAGGCACGCACCAGAACAACCCCGCCTCGGCGCTGGGCTATTCCTGCCTCGATGGCTTTCCCATTCCGTCCGAATTCACGCTCACCGAGCGCGTTCCGCGCGCCGGCCGCACGACGATTGAGTTGTTCACCGACGGCTATTTCCGCCCGGGCGATGCCTTCGGGGTCGCATCCTGGGAGGTCGCGTTCCAGGCAGTCGAGGCTGAAGACCCCGCCAAGGTCGAGCGCTACCTCTCCCCCCGCGGCTCGTCCGCTGGCATCTGGGCGGATGACCGGACCTATCTCGGCGTACGGCTGTAAAGCGCGATCGCTTGACGCCGATAGGTCAGAATGCATGACCCGCGCTTTTCTTCATCAGGCTTCCAGATCATGATTGGTTCAAATGAAACGAATCATGATCGAGAGCGCGCTACAGGCGCCGGGGAATGCGTCCGCTCAACAATGAAGACGCCAGCATCATCGCCCCCGCCACGATAAACACCGACGGCAGCGGGAAAAACACCAGCAACACCGAACACACCGCCGGAGGGCACACCTGCGTCACGTCGCGAAAACTCGCGAACACCGTCGTCATCTCCGGCCGCTCGTCCGGATGCACCGCCCGCAGGAACAACAGATTCCCCGCGCCATCGAGTGTCCCCGCGCCAAACGCCGCGAACACCAGCAGCAGCCCGCCGAGCCAGGGAATGCCGACCGCCAGCGCGGCGGCGATGCTCAGCACACCCGAGATCGCGAATCCGACCTGCATCAGCCGCCGCAGGCCAAAGCGCCGCCCAGTCCAGCCCCAGATCGGCACCAGCCAGCTCCATCCCGTCCCCATCGAGACGATGAAGCCACCGATCTCCGCGCTCAGGCCCGACGTCACCGCCAGGATCGGCGCATAGACGAAGAACATGCTCCACCACGACGACCGGCAGGCCGCCAGCGTCCAGGCCAGAAACAGCCGCGGCTGGGCGAAAAACCGCGGGAGATAGCGCAACGGATTGGCGCTCGGCCGATGCGACGCCGTCGGTGCCACGGTCTCGCCGAGTCGCAGCGCGTGGAAGAGCACCAGCAGCGCCGCCGCCGCGCCAGCGGCCACGAGGAACGGCGCGGTGAAGGCCAGGCTCTCCTGCAAATGAACCCCGAGCCAGGGCCCGAACGTCCATGGCCCGGCGGAGGCAAAAATGCGCGTCGGCTCGAAATGGCGCAGCGCCTGCCTGGGAACATGGTCAAGCAGATAAAGTTGACTGGTGATCTCGATGCAGGCGTAAGCCGCGGCACTGAGCGCGACCCCCGCCGCAAACGCCGGCACAAGGTCCAGGGCAAACAACCCATTGCTCACAATCAGTGCCACCGCGCCAAGCGCGAACACCGCCTGCCGGCCGAACAATCCGACAAGAAACGGAATGCTGAACCGCCCCACCACGGCCGCCAGGCCCGCGCCGACATAGAGCAACGTCACTGCCTGCGCCGTACCCAGCAGCCGCAGCGCGCCGAGCGGCAGCACCGTCAACACGGTCGCCTGCGCGACACTCGGCAGGAAGAACAGGCTGAGGAAAGCCAGGCCCTGGCGCGGCGGCAGTCCGCCGATGCGGAACGGCCGCGTCATCCTGCCGCGACGGCCTCGGCGGCGAGGTTGTTGTCGACGATGGACTCGAACGCGATCGTCCGGTCGAGCGCGCCCCCCGACCGCATGGCGGCCTGCAGCCGCGCCACCCCTTCCGGTCGCGTCAGCGGATCACTGGCATAGAGCCGGAGCGCGCGATAGCGATCCAGCGCCGCCGCGAAAATCGGCTGCGGCACCTCCGGGAAAAACGCCGCGACCGCCCGCGCCACCTCCACGCCCGGCGTCGCGGCCATCCAACGCAGCACCCGATGCATGGCCCGCACCATGGCGGCCAACTCATCGCGCCGCGTCGCCAGAACCGTCCGGCGCGTCACCAGCGTCGTATAGGCCGTAAGCCCGCGATCCGCCGCCGCATACCAAAGATGGCCGCCGCCTGACTGCAACAACGCCTCGGCATAGGGCTGAAAGACCTGCACCGCCTCCAACTCGCCGGCGCGCAGCGCCGCCGCATTGGCCGCCATCGTCGCTCCGGCGACCCGCGGCACCATCGCCGGATCGGCACCATCGCGGCGGATATCGTCCTGCAGACACAGCCATGGCGTCGGTACCTCGCTGACCGAGCCCAGGCGGACGCTGATCAGGTCCCGCGGCCGAAAGTCCGGCCGAGGCGTCCGCCCGATGATGAAGAATGGATCGCGCGCAACGACGTCGCAGAAGCAGACGACATCCGCCGCGGGATCGGCGGCGTGGCTGAGCAACACCCGCAACGGCCCACCCCACATCACATCAACCCGCCCGGCGCGCAGATCCGCCGCGGTCAGCGTCGGGTCCGGCGAATTCCGCAGTTCGACCTCGACCTTCTCGGCCTCATAGGCGCCGATTGCATGGGCGGCGTAGAACGGTGTGTAGAACAGCGCCCGGAAGTTCTCCGACAGGGCGATCATGGCTACATGTCGACCACGGCGCCATCGTGATGGGGGCGCATGGCGATCGGCCGCGGCCGCGGCGGAAACTTCGTCTCGACATCGTCGACCAGCGTCAGGCCGATGCCCGGCCCATCCGGAATCGCGATGAAGCCGCCCACCTGGTCCTCGATCCCCGTGGCCATGCCCTCGCCCAACACGGCCGCCGAGCCATCGAGTTCCGGCGTCTGGGTCGGATATTCCTGGATCGCGAAGTTCGGAATACAGGCGGCGATCTGCAGGCAGGCGGCCGTCGAGATGATCGACAGCGGATTATGCGGCACGATCATGCAGTCGTTGGCCTCCGCCATCGCCGCCACCTTCTTGGTCCCCGTGATCCCGCCGCACAGGCACACATCGGGGCGCAGATAGGAAACCGCCCGGCGGTTCAGCAATGTCTGGAACTGGTAGATGCTGAAAAACCGCTCACCCGTCGCCACCGGAATATGGATGTGATTGGCAACATAGGCCATCGCATCCGGGTCGTTCGGGCGCAGCGGATCCTCGTAGAACATCGGCTTGTACTGCTCGATCGCCCGCGCCAGCGCGATGGCCTCTGGCGGCGTCATGCGGCGATGGATTTCGATGCAGAGATCAACCTCTGGCCCCACCGCCGCGCGCAGCAACCGCACGGTCTCCGCGGCATCCTCGATCTTTTGCGCATGGCTCTTGAAATACGGCGTGCTCTCGTCCTCGTCGAGCAGCGGATTGAGATGGCCAAGCGCGTTGAACCCCAACCCCTTGAGCCGAACCGCCTCCGCAATCAATGACTCCCGCGTCCGCCCCTTCACATGGCCATAGACCCGCGCCTTGTCGCGCATCTTGCCGCCCAGAAGTTCGTAGACGGGTACACCATGGATCTTGCCCTTGATGTCCCACAGCGCGATGTCGATGGCCGAGATCGCCCCGTTGATCGCACCGCCTGTGAAATGGTTGGCGCGATGCATGACGTTCCAGTGATGCTCGATCGGCCGCGGATCACGCCCGACGAGATACGCACCATACTTGGAAATCGCCGCCGCCGACGCTTCGAGTTGCCCCCAGGTGCCGGATTCGCCAATCCCCGTGATCCCCGCATCCGTCTCGATGCGCACGAACAGAAACCGATCCACCATCAGCGGCTGGACCTTGGTGATCTTCATGGCTGTGTCCTTCCCGGAACGGTTCCACGCGCGCCTTCCGCGCGCCCGAGGAGCGCGCCGCCGCTCAGCTCACGGCTTGACGAACTTCAGCACCATCTCGTCCTTGGGCTGCGGCGGATCGGGCGTGTTCTTGTCGCGCGGATCATTCGGGTTGCGCAGGAACATCCCCTCTTCGATCAGCTTGAACCCCGCGGCCTCGACCTCCTTGCGCAGGAAAGCCTCCTCAATCCGATGCAGCGTCCCCGACTCCGAAATCCCCGTCCCCGGCCGCCCCGCGTGATCGGCAATAACATAGTGCCCGCCCGGCTTCAGCGCGCGGAACGTCGCCTTGTTCATCGCGTCGCGATCGATGCCGAGATGCCCGAGGTCATGGTAGTTGAACATCAGCGTCACCAGGTCGACCTTCCCATCGGCCAGTTCCGGCGGAAACGGATCGGCGAACGGCCGCGACACCGCCTCGATCGGTGCCGCCGCCACGCCGGCGGCCTTCATCTTCGCATCGCGGTCGGCCAGCGCCTGCGGCGACGGCCGCGGCGGCCCGGCGGCGGGCGCCGCGGCCGGCAGGTTCGGATTGCTGTTGCCCTCCGGCGCCGCCGGCGGCGTGGCCGGCCGATTGGGATCGCGCGGCTGGCTCTGGCCATAAACCTTCCCCGTCGGCCCCACCGCGCGGGCCAGCAGTTCCGTCGTGTATCCGCCGGCCGCGCTCAGATCGAACGCCGTGATGCCCGGCCGGATGGCGATGAACGCCAGCATCGCCTCGGGCTTACGCCGCAGGTCGTTGGTCCGGTCCGCCGCGCTGCGATCGGGCGCCGCCACGATGGCGGCAATCTGCGCGGCAGAGATCGGTGCTTGCGCCCAGGCGGGGGTGCCGAGCCCAGCGACCAGCGCCGCCAGAAATGCCGCATGAAGGATCTTCATCGCCAGGCTCCTGTTTCGTTGCATGAAGACACGTGCTCGTCTTTCAGCCGATCGCCGCCAGCACCTCGTCGAAGGCGACAAGGAAGGCATCCGCATGCTCCTGCTTGAACACCAGCGGCGGACGGAACTTCAGCACGTTGCGGAAGATGCCGGCATTGCTGGTCAGGAACCCCTTCTCCTTCAGTCGATCCACGATATCCACCGTGCGATCGACATCCGGCGTCTTCATGCCGTCGTCCTTGATGATCTCGACGCCGAGGAACAGGCCGACGCCGCGCACATCGCCGATGATCGGGCAACTCGCCATCCGCTGCGTCAACGCCGCCTTCAGGCTGGCCCCCACCGTGGTCACGCTGTCGCGCAGCTTCTCCCGCTCGATATAATCGATCACCGCATGCCCTACCGCCGCCTGCAGCGGGCTCGAGGCGAACGTATTGAAATACCGCGTCCGCGCCCGGAACCCGTCGACCAGCTCCTTGCTCGCCGCGGTCGCCGCCAGCGGCAGCCCGTTGCCCATCGGCTTGCCGGTCACCACGATGTCCGGCTTGAACCCGGTCACCTCATAGCCCCACCACTTGCCGCTGCGGCAATATCCCGCCTGCACCTCGTCCGAAATCACCAAGCCGCCGGCGGCCCGCGCCATCTCGGCCGCCCGCGCCATGAAGTCGCCGGGGATATCCGGCAGCCCCTCATTGGCCAGGATCGAGCATAGGATCAGCCCGGCGAAGCCCTGGCCGCTGTCTTGCAAACTCTTGATCGCCACCGCGAGGTCGGCGAGATACGCCTCGCACAACTCCGCATCGCTCAACCCGTCCTTCACCGGCCGATACGTTTCGGGGAACGCGAAGGAGCGTACCTCCGGGCTCGCATTCTGCCCGCTCACCAGCCGCGTCAGCTTGCTCACCGCCTCGCTGTTGCCGTGATACGTCGCGTTCGAACACACGATGCCGTTCTTGCCCGTCGCGAACCGCGCCATCCGCAGCGCCACCTCGATCGCCTCGGTCCCCGAGCACGACACGATCACGCTCTCGATCTTCGGCCCGTGATGCAGGCCCACCAGCCGCTCGATGAAATTCAGGATCCCCTCGTGCAGATAGCGGCTGTGCACGTTCAGCGTCGACTGCGCCTTCGTCATCGCCTCGACGATATACGGATTGGCATGCCCGACGCAGGGAACGTTGTTGTACATGTCGACATAGCGCTTGCCCGCGGGATCGAACATGTAGACCCCCTCGCCGCGCACCAGATGCAGCGGCGTGGAGTAGAACAGCGGCGCCCCCGTCCCCATGAGCTGGTCACGGCGGGCAAGCAGGCTTTGCGTTGACATCTGACGTTCTCCGGGCAGCGATTACCCGCGACACACGTGCCGCGTTCCGAACCACACTGCGCCGCACCCGGGCCGCCGCGTCAAGGCATGGCGCGATGAACCATGCAACATTCCGCGGTAAACCCGGCAATCGCCTCAGTGTGCCCGCAGCCGCCGCGCCACCGCCGGAATGACCGCATCGATATCGGGCACCCGATGCATCACCCGCGCGCGGATCTCGCCAATCGCGTCGCGCGCCTCCGCGATCACCGCCGCCTCGTCGAACACCACAATCCGGCGCCCCTGCATCAAAATCCGCCCATCAACCATCACCGTCTCGACCGCCTCCGTGCTGGCATGCTGCACCAGCGCATTCGCATCCGGCCGCATCGCGAGCGTCGCCGCCGTGTCGTGGCGGATCAGCACGACATCGGCCAGTTGCCCCGTGGCGATCCGTCCCAACTCATGCCCTCGCCCCAGCACCGCCGCCCCCCGCCGCGTCGCCATGTCCAGCACCGCCCGCCCATCCGGCCAGGCCGTGTGATCCCGCGTCGCGATCCGCGGCAGCATCATCGCCAGTCGCATCGCCTCGAACAGATCGTGCCGCCCGCCGGTATTCGCGGAATCCGTCCCCAGCGCGATGCCCACCCCGGCGGCGAGACTGTCCGCGTAGGGCAGAATCCCGCTGCCCAGCATCAGGTTGCTCGCCGGATTATGCGCCACGATCACTTCGTGCCGCGCCAGGATCTCCCGCTCCGCCCGCGACAGCCAGATCCCATGCGCCACCGACAGATCGCGATCGAGCAGCCCCTCGCGCTCCATCTCAACGATCAGCCCGCCGCCGCGCTCCGCCCCCACTTTCGCCTGCGCCGCCGTCTCCATCAGATGCGTATGCACGGAAACCCCATGCCGCGCCCGCAGATCGCGCCACAACCGCCAGGCCTCCGGCGAGCAGCGCTGCGGCGCATTCGGCCCCAGCATCACCCGCACCCGCCCCGATCCCGCTCTCCCCATCTGCACCAGCGTCGCGAAGCGCTGCGCATAGGCATCGACATCCAGCGCCGGCAACGCCCCCGCCAGCGCCGACACCTCCGGCGGCAGATCGAGATGCATCAAGTCATAGTCTGAGAGATCATGCAGAAACGCGGCATACCCGACCCGCAGGCCCGACGCCTCATGCGCCGCCATCGCCGCCTCCGCCAGCGGCACCATCGGCGTGTGGTCGACCCAGCCCGTAATCCCCGCCCGAATACGCTCCGCCGCCCCGAGCAACACCGCCGCACGAATGGCGCGATCGTCATAGGCCCGCCCGTACAACACCGTATAGAGCGCCCACAGCTCAAGCGGCATCGCATTCTCCGTGCCGCGCAACAGCGTCGCATATCCATGCGCATGCGCATCGACCAGGCCGGGAATCAGCCACTGCCCCCGCCCATCGATCAGCGTCCCCGCCCGCTCCCGCAGGCCAGCCGCGTCGCCCGGCCCAGCCATCGCCGCGATCCGATTCCCCTCGACCAGCACCGCGCCTTCGCGAAACCCCGCCTCGCCCAGCACCAGCGCGCCATCGATCAGGATGCCGCTCACCGCCTCACCCCTTCGCGCGCGGCGGAAACGCCACCACCACGGGATGATCCAGTGTCGTCGTGAACCGCGGGCTCGTCCCTCCCGGAGCCCCCCAGCCCGTCACCTCGGTGAAGAATGCCGCATTGACGGCCTTGAATCCCACCTCCGCCGCCGGCACGGCATGATCCTCATAGATCGCCGCCACCGGACACACCGACAGGCACACCCCGCAATCGATGCACTCGTCCGGCTGAATGTAGAGCATCCGCCCGCCGGTATAGATGCAATCGACCGGACACACCGGCACGCAGGCGCCATCCTTCACATCGATGCAGGCCGACGTAATCACATGCGTCATTCAGCGGCCCACCTTCAACGACCCTGCCAGACCGGCGCGCGCTTCTCGCGAAACGCCCGCACGCCCTCTTCACCATCCTCCGACTGCAGGCAGTCGATCAGCGCCGGCAACCGCATCGCCTGCGCCTCCATCGCCGCCAGTTGCGCCGTCCGCCGCACCGTCTGCTTCACCGCCCGCAGCGACAGTGGCGCGCAGGCAAGAATGTCGGCCAGCCACCGATCGACCGCCCCGTCGAGCTGCGCCCGCGGCACCACCTCGTTGACGATCCCCAACATCATCGCTTCCGGCGCCTTGATCCGCCGCCCCGTCAACAACACGCCCATCGCCGCGCGAAATGGAATCTGCCGCTGCAGCAGCACCATGCCGCCATCGAGCGGGATACGCCCCACCCGCGGCTCCGGCAGCCCGAAACTCGCCTCCTCCGCGGCGACGATGATGTCACAACCGAGCACCATCTCGAATCCGCCGCCGAGCGCATGCCCGTTCACCCGCGCAATCACCGGAATATCCAGCGTCGTGCGCAGCGCAATGCCGCCGAACCCGTTCGGCCGCGTCGCCGCCCAGTATTCCAGGCCGGACTTGCTGACATTCTTCATGTCCGCGCCGACACAGAATCCACGGTCACCCGCCCCGGTGAGGACGACGGCGCGCACGTCGCGATCCCCCTCCAGCCGCTGCCAGATCGCCTCGAGCGCCGCCTCCGCCTCCGCGTCGATTGCGTTCAGCACCTCCGGCCGGTCGATCGTAACGCGGGCGACGTGATCCGAAATCTCCAGCCGTACACTCACGCCAGCACCTTGCGCGCCGCCAGCGCGTCGATCTCGGCCGACGAATAGCCGACCTCCGCCAGCACATCGCGCCCATCCGCCCCCAGTTTCGGCGGCAGCCGCCGCAGCGCGAAGCTGCCGTCGCCGAGATGCACCGGCGAGCCGACGGCGGCGAAATCCGCCCCCTCTGCCAGCAGCATCCCATTCACCTCCGTCTGCGGATCAGCCAGCGCATCGAACAGCGGCCGCACCGGCGAGCACAGCAGATCCCGCGCCTCCAGCGCCGCGATCCAATGCGCGGTCGAATTGCTGGCTATCCGCTCGCGCAACATCGCATGCAGCGCGTTGCGATGCGTGCTCGCCGTCTCGTAGCTGTCGAACCGCGGATCAGCCGACAGATCGGGCAGCCCGAGCGCGATGCAGATCTCCTGCAACGGATTGGCCTTGAAGGCTCCGACAATCACGATCGCCCCATCCGTCGTCTCGAAACATCCGGTGAACGGCATCGCCCCCCAGGAAAAATCGCGCTCCCGCATCAGCCACATCGAGGCTTCCTGCATCTGCATGGCCAGCATCGAATCATAGAGCGACACCTCCACCCGCTGCCCCCGCCCGGTCCGAGCGCGCTGCAACAGCGCCAGCAGAATCCCCTGCACCAGGTGCATTCCGGCGGAGTAGTCGGCCAACGCCGTCGGATAGATCAGCGTCGGCTCGGAGGGATGACACTTGCGCGCCATCACCCCGCTCATCGCCTGCGCCAGAATGTCCTGCCCGCCCTTGTGCGCATAAGGCCCCTTCGGCCCGTAGCCGGTGCCCTCCGCATAGATGATCCCCGGATTGGCCGCGCTCAGCACATCATAGCCAAGCCCCATCCGATCCATCACCCCGGCGCGAAAATTGTTGACGACAACATCGGCTTTCTCCAGCAGCCGATGCACGATGGCCATCCCCTCCGGCGACTTGAGATCAAGCGCGATCGAACGCTTGTTGCGGTTCAACGATGAAAACACCGGGTTCTGCAACCCCGCCTTGTCCGGAATCGCCGTGCGCGACAGATCCCCCGCCCCCATCCGCTCGACCTTGATGACGTCGGCGCCATAGTCGCCCAGGGTCTGCGTGCAGCACGGCCCCATCATCACCTGCGTGAAGTCGATGACCTTGATGCCGGACAGCGGCTGGTTGCTCGTATCGGCGAGGCTCATGCCTGCGGCTCCAGCACGCGGGCGGAGGAATGGGGGATGTCGCCGGGATCAGCCCCTTGCGCCCGCAGCGTCCGCTGCAGCTTCGCGACATCGATATCGCGCACCGAAACCCCCGCCTGCAACGCCTGCGCCGCGGCGATCCCCGCCGCCTCGCCCATCGCCATGCACGGCGGAATCTCGCGCGAAATCTTCTGCGCCTGCGAGGTCGCCGAATAATGCCGTCCCGCCACCAGCAGCCCATCGACCTTCTTCGGCAACAGTGCCCGATACGGCGTGTAGTAGTCGCGGCCCCGCGCGATGCTGTCGGGGAAATGCACCCGCCCCGTCACGTCCTCTTTCGTCACGATATACTCGCCCTGCAGCAGCCGCGTCTGCCGGATCCCCGTCTGCGGCGCGATGTCGACCACATAACAGTCAGCAAACCCCGGCAGGTTCGCCCGCACATACTCCACCATCGCATGAATCCGCCGCCGCCCCTCGAATTCCGCCGAGGTCAGATCCTCCACCTTCAGCCCATCCATCCCCGTCATATGCGGACAGTTGCACCACACGATCCCAGGCAACGGCGTCTTCAGCCACCAATAGTCCCACGAGCCGCCGATCAACCGCTTCGCCTCGCGATCCACCGCCGCAAACCGCTCCGGCTCCTCGAACTGGAAGCGCTCGGCTTCATCCGTGTCGACCCCGCCGAGGCGGAACACGGTCGTCACCATATAGGCTCCATGCTCGAACGGCGCCCCCGCCGAGGCCGCAACATCGAGGTCGCCGGTCGCGTCGATCACCACCTTGCCCAGGATCGCCTGCCGCCCCGACTTCGTCTCGCACACCACGCCCTGCACCCGCCCATCGCCATCGACGATCGTGCGCGAGAACCAGCTGTGCAGCCGCAGCTCGATGCCGGCCTCCTGCACCATCTCGTCGGAAATCCGCTTCCACCCATCCGGATCGAACGCCACCGAATAGCAGATCGGATGCGGCCGCTCCTTCGTATTGAAATCGAACAGCCCCCAGCGCGACCATTTGCGAAACGCCACCGGATCATGCCCGCGATCCGCCTCTGGCGGATACACCGCGAGCTTATGCACCGCGAGCCGATCCACCATCTCCTGGCAGATCCCCCGCACCGTCACCTCCTTGCCGATGCACATGTCATCAAGCACCAGCACCATCCCGCCCGACGCCAGGCCCCCGAGATACGGATAGCGCTCCAGCAGGCACACCTTCGCCCCGTTGCGCGCCGCCGCGATCGCCGCGCTGAACCCCGCCGGCCCGCCGCCGACCACGACAACGTCGGCACGGGACACCACCGGCACGCTGCCGCCCGGTTCCTGGATAATGTCGCTCATGTGTTTGTCCTTCCTCTTGGGATCAGGCCATCGTCGTCGCATCCCACCGCACCACGAGCCGTTCGACCACGCGGATGAGCAGGAAAAACGAAACCGAAAAGATAGAGCCGCACAGCACCGTTGCGTATAACAATGCTGAATCGAAATTATACGTCGCCTGGATGATCAGCGCGCCAATCCCCTCCTGGCTGCCGATCCACTCGCCGACGATCGCCCCCACCGTCGCCGTGCTCGCCGCGATCTTCAGCGCCGAAAACAAAAACGGCAACGACGTCTGCAGCCGCAGCTTGAAGAACACCTCCGTCTTCGTCGCCGACAGCACATGCATCAGCTCCATCGACTGCGCGCTCACCGCCTCCAGCCCGCGCACCATGTTCACCAGCGTCGGAAAGAAGCAGATGATCGCCGATATCGCGATCTTCGGCTCCATCCCATTGCCCAGCAGCAACACCAGGATCGGCGCCTTCGCCACGATCGGAATCGAATTGATCAGCACCGCGATCGGGAAAAACGCCTGCTCCACGCTCTTGCGATGCACAAACACCGTCGCCGTCGCAATCGCCGCCAGGTTCCCCAGCATGAATCCGCAAAACGCCTCGAATGCGGTCAGCTTCAGATTGTCCATCAGCATGCCGAACTTGGCATAGAACGTATACGCAACCACCTGTGGCGACGGCGCGATGAACGGCTTCACCTGCAACACCTCAACCAGCGCCCACCACACGAACAGCAGCGCGCCCCCGCCCACCAGCGGCAACAGCCGCCGCCGCCAGGCATCCCGCCGCCGCGCCGCCAGCCACGCCGCATCCGCCTCCCCGATCGCCGAAACCGCAGCCTCCATCAGCATGTCTCCAGCACGGCCCGCAGATGCGCCGCCTGTTGCGTGAACCCCAGCGTATCCCGCAGCGCCAGCGTTCGCGGCTCCGGCAGGTCAATCGCCACCACCTCCCGCACCCGCCCCGGCCGCGCCGCCAGCATCAACACCTTCTGCCCCAGAAACGCCGCCTCATAGATCGAATGCGTCACGAACAGGATCGTCGTCCCGGTCTCCCGCCAGATCCGCAGCAACTCCTCGTTCAGCCGGTCCCGCGTGATCTCATCGAGCGCCCCGAACGGCTCGTCCATCAGCAATATCCGCGGCCCGCCCAGCAGCGCCCGCGCAATCGCCACCCGCTGCCGCATCCCCCCCGACAGCTCATGCGGCAACGCCTTCTCCCAGCCGCCAAGCCCGACCATCGCCAGCAGCTCCTCCGGCGAGCGCGACCCCGCGGGCAGGCTCCGCTTCCCCCCGACCTCGAGCGGCAGCCGCACATTATCGAGCACGTTCCGCCACGCCAGCAGCGACGGATCCTGAAACACGAACCCGATCTGCCGCTGCCGCCGCGCCACCTCCGGCGCCTGCCCGAACACGCTCACGCCGCCCGATGTCGGCCGCACGATATCGGCGATCACCCGCAGCAGCGTCGACTTGCCGCAGCCCGACGGCCCGAGCAGGGTCAGGAAACTCCCCTCCTCCAGCGCGATCGACACGTCCGACAGTGCCGTCACCGCCTGCCGCTGGCTCATAAAGCGGACGGTGACGTTGCGGCACTCCACCGCCTGCACGACGCTCACCCGAGCTTGGGCCGCGCGTCCGCCGTCGCGTTCAGGATCTCCATCGTCATCACCTCCTCGAGCTTCGGCGTCCGCTTGGTGAACTGGCCAAGCTCCGCCCACATCTCGATCTGGTCCTGCCACACCGCCGGCGCCATCGTGCCGTAGCCGCCCGCCTTGGTCCCCTCGTCGAAGCAGTAGGACAGCATCACGTCCGCCGCCGCCCGCTCGTCCTTGGCAACCAGGTTCGGAAACTCCTTGATCAGCAGCTCGATGGCCTTGTCCCGATTGGCATGCGCAAACGCCCACCCCTTGCCCGACGCCTTCAGGAACCGCACCAGCATGTCCTTCTTCGTCGCAATCGTCTCGGCCGTCGCATAGTATGGGTTCGCATAGAGATGCACCCCGCAATCCCACAGCCGCAGATCCACCCGGTCCGGCCCCACCACCGCCAGCGCCGTCGTATTCGTCAGCCACCCCGTCACCACATCCACCTGCCCCGTCATCAGCGGCATCATGTCCGCCCCGATGGTCACGATGGTGACGTCCTTGGCGTCGATCTTGTTCTTCGCCAGCAGCGCCTTCAGCAGGATCACTCCGGTCGCCTGGATGCCCACCTTCTTGCCGCGGAAATCCGCCGGCGTGCGCACCGGGTTCTTCTTCAGCGAGAAGAACGTATAGGGATGCTTCTGCGCCGACACCGCGAAACACTTGATCGGAATATCCTGCGAGGCCGCGAGCATCAGCGACGGCGAGGACGACACCTGCCCGATCTCCGCCCGCCCCGACGCCACCACCGCCACGCCGTCATTGTTCGGCCCGCCCGGCGAGATCTTGAAGTCCAGCCCCTCGTCGGCGAAATAGCCCAGCTGCTTCGCCGCCACCTCGCCCAGCTGGTTGCCGCCACCGAGCCAGCCGAGCTGCATCGTGAAACTCGCCGTCGCCGCCGTCGCGCGATCCCGCAGCGACACCGTCCACGCCGCCCCCGCCGCGGTGCCGAGCAGCGCGCGGCGCCCCAAACCTGTCGTATTCATCTTTGCTACCCGCCCCTGTGCTGTTGACCCTGGTCGACCCACACCGTCGCACGAACGCCGGCCATCGAAAAAGGCCCAATCGTCATAACCTGCCCGCCCCGCGCGCGAAACCCGCCGCCCCGCCCCGCCCCTCGCCCGCCCGGCCACCTCGCAAAACGCTGAAATAGCCCATGAAATCGTTCCTCCCCCACCACCGATAGCTGGACAACCCGCCGCCGCTGTGCATCCTTCACCCGGGGCCAACAACAGGAGCGGCGCACTCGATGGTGCAAACCAGTGCCACGACCGGCCTTGACGAGGCGGCCTACAAGCTGATCGCCAGCAATCGCATCCTGCGCCACATCCCCGAACAGGACCTCCGCGCCCTCGTCCGCCGTTCCACCCTGCTGAACATCAACTCGCGCGACACCCTGTTCTCCCAGGGCGACACCGGCCGCACCGTCCTCGTCGTCCTCAACGGCTACATCAAGCTCTCCTCGACCACCCTCTCCGGCCGCGAGGCCATCCTCGACATCGCCAGCCCCGGCAGCATCTTCGGCGAACTCGCCGTGCTCAACGACTGGCCGCGCTCCGCCAGCGCCATGGCGCTCACCCGCTGCCGCCTGCTCTCCATCGACGGGCCCCAGCTCATCCAGGTCCTGCTGCGCTCCACCGAATCGCTCTTCGCCATCATCCGCCTCATCAGCGACCGCCTGCGCATCGCCACCGAGCAGATGACCGACGCCGTCGACCTCCCCGCCCCCACCCGCGTCGCCAAGGCCCTGATCTACCTCGCCGCCATGAACGCCCGCCCCGAAGGCGACACGCTGCACATCGAATTCCAGCTCTCCCAGCGCGAGCTCGGCGGCCTCACCGGGCTCACCCGCGAAAGCATCAACAAGCACCTCGCCGCCTTCCGCGACGCCGGCACCATCCGCATCTCCGGCCAGGATATCGCCATCCTCAACCTCCCGGCCCTGCGCCAGGAGCTGGACGGCCGCGAACTCTGATCCCATCTGCCAGGCTACTCCCGCAACCCGAGACCGAGGACCGCCGATGAGCACCCCCCTCTCCCGCGCCATGCTGCTTGCCGCAACGCTCGCCTTGCCCCTCCTCGGCGCCGCCCCCCCGGCCCAGGCCCAGCTGACCAACCTCCTGCCCTTCGGCCAGACCAACCGCATCGCCAAGACGCTGCCCTCCGTCGTCAGCATCACCATGATCGCCATCGAGAACGACGAGAACGGCGCGCCCCGCCGCAGCGAGCATTTCGGCTCCGGCTTCGTCGTCGACCCCTCCGGCGTCATCGCCACCAACCGCCACGTCGTCGCCGGAATGTCCGAATTCACCGTAACGCTCTCCAACGGCAACCAGCTCAAAGCCAAGGTCCTCGCCGTCGCCAGCAATATCGACATCGCCTTGCTGAAGATCGACCCCGACAAGCCGCTTCCCGCGGTCAAATGGGGCGACAGCGACAAGATCCGCATCGGCGACCATGTCTTCGCCATCGGCAACCCCCTCGGCGTCGGTCAGTCCGTCAGCACCGGCATCATCAGCGGCCTCAACCGCAACATCCGCATCTCCCCGTACGACGACTTCATCCAGACCGACGCCGCCATCAACCACGGCAACTCCGGCGGCGCCCTGGTCGACAGCAAGGGCGAAGTCGTCGGCGTCAACACCGCCATCTTCTCGCCTGGCGACACCGGCTCCATCGGCATCGGCTTCGCCATTCCCGCCAACGACGCCCAGTTCGTCATCGACCAGCTCCGCCGCTTCGGCCGCGTCCACCTCGGCTGGTTCGGCGTCCGCAGCCAGGATGTCTCCTCCGACATGGCCGACAGCCTCGGCCTCGGCAAACCCCGCGGCGTCGTCGTCGCCGGCGTCGAACCCAACAGCCCGGCCGCGGCGGCCGACCTGCAGATCGGCGACGTCATCCTCAGCGCCGCCGGCCAGCCCGCCAAGGACACCCGGGCCCTCGCCCGCGTCGTCTCGCGCTCGAAAATCGGCACGCCGATCCCGGTCGTCATCTTCCGCGACGGCAAGGAGGTCACCGTCCACGTCACCCCCGCCGAATGGGTCGACGCCTCCCAGCAGGCCGACGTGAAGGGCCCCGCCGTGCAGCGCGCCGCCGGCACCGATCCCGGCGTCCTCGGCCTGCAACTGGCCTCGATCGCCAGCGAGGATCGCGAGAAATACAAGATCGCCGATGACCAACCCGGCATCCTCATCGCCAAGGTCGCCCCCAACACCTATGCCGCCGACCATGCGCTGACCGCCGGCGACGTCATCGTCCGCGTCCAGCAGACGACCGTCGCCAAGCCCGAGGACGTCGAGCAGGCCCTGGTCGAGGCCCGCAAGGCCAACCGCAAACACGCCATGTTCCTCATCCGCCGCCGCGCCGAGCAGCTCTGGATCTCGCTGCCCATCGCGCCCGCGGAGTGATCAACGGCGCCCGCCGAGGAAAAAGATGAAAAAAGCGATAACGTGTGAATGCATTCATACCGGGATCGCCGCCCCTCCCCCATAGTCCGTTTCACCAGATGAGCCCCTTACGACCTGCTCAGCCCTGGGACAGGTTGCAACGCAAACAGGAGACCACCCCATGACCAAGACCCTGCTCCTCGCCACCGCCGCCATCGCGCTGGCCCTGGCCACTCCCGCTTTCGCCCAGACCTCGACCGGCGGCTGCGCCCCGACCCTCGCCCAGGCGAGCGGCAGCGAAGCCCCGAAGCTGGCCCAGGCGTCCGGCTCCGAGGCCCCGAAGCTGGCCCAGGCCAGCGGCAGCGAAGCCCCGAAGCTCGCCCAGGCGTCCGGCTCCGAGGCCCCGAAGCTGGCCCAGGCCAGCGGCAGCGAAGCCCCGAAGCTCGCCTCGGCCGTGGCGCCCTGCAGCCACTAACCACCTGACGGGCGGTTTTCCCGCCCCGACAAAAAGCGCGGCGTCCCTCCGGGGGCGCCGCGTTTTTATTTGGCCCGCCGGCGATCTGGCCATTGCCCAGGCTATTCGTGACTCATCCTTCCCCGCCATGACGCACACATAGAGCGCGATCGCTTGAGGCCGATCGGTGGGAAAGCGTGAATCGCGCTCTTGTTCAATCGCTCGCCAGATCATGATTGGTTTCAGTTAAACCAATCATGATCTAAGGGCAGGAAGATGCTTGACGCGGAACGCCATAGTTTTTAACTAACGTTTATGACAGTTCCGACACCCCCCATTACCCTGCCAGCGGCCACGGCCGACGCATGTGCGGCCTTCGCCGACACCTGCGCGCAGATCGTCGGATTCATCATCGAATACCTCTTCCGACGCCTCCACGGCCTCGGAC